>MTKW01006983.1_pt1 | contig 26431 bp, 24 predicted proteins | sample 1042761 | NCBI WGS metagenome assembly MTKW01 (sample SAMN06205366, study PRJNA360243) | anaerobic digester metagenome | biome: Wastewater treatment plant; feature: Anaerobic digester sludge; material: sludge; isolation source: anaerobic digester fed with sludge from wastewater treatment plant ...
CTGGGATACCATAGGACCTATCGACATCCCTCTGAGATCATGGAGGAGATCGCCAGTGTAACGCCTTCCTATGCGGGGATCACCTACGATAGAATTGACCAGGAAGGGATCCAGTGGCCTTGTCCTACCGTGGATCATCCCGGAACCAAATACCTTCATAAGGATAAGTTCGCCAGGGGACTGGGGCTATTCCAGGGGATCGAGTACACACCTTCCAAGGAGGAAGTGGATAAGGAATACCCGTTGATCCTCACCACCGGTCGGATCCTTTACCAATATCATACCAGGACCATGACCGATAAATCCGAGGGACTAACCAAAATAGCACCTGAGAGCTTCATTGAGATCCATCCTGATGTAGCATATAGCCTAGGTATCAAGGATGGGGAGATGGTCAAGGTTTCCTCAAGGAGGGGTGAGATCATCACCAAGGCATACATTACCGATAGGATCTCAGATTATACTGTATTTATACCCTTCCACTATGCCGAAGGAGCGGCAAATGTATTGACCAATGCGGATTCATTGGATGCCAAGGCAAAGATCCCCGAGCTCAAGGTTTGCGCGGTAAAGGTAGAAAAAGTTTCATAGTTCAAGTACAATAGAAGAGGGTGTAATAGCCCTCTTTAAATTTGTTTAAATATGGGGGATGGATCATGGAACAGGTAAAAAAAATTCAGATTCTACGGTGGAAGGAAAAGGAGATGGAGGACCTGGAGGATATTGTTGTGACCGAATACCCTCTGACCATATTTATCAATGGGGAGGAGTTCATTACNNTAACAGGGGCAATAGATTTCACCAGGAAGCTCTATGGCAAAAGGACCATTACCACTGGATGTGGCAAGGGGAGTATTTTTTACAATGTATTGGATTCTTTAGGAAGCAATAGGATTGTCAGCGATGTCGCCATTAGAGCCGAGAAACTATTGGAGTACTCCAGATGGTTAAATGAAAAGTCTAGCCTGTTTCTAGATACAGGGGGAGCCCACAGCTGTGCCCTTTTTGATGGGAGTGGAGTGCTTCTTTTCCATGAGGATGTTGGTCGGCATAATGCCCTGGACAAGATCATAGGGGAGGCATACTTTTCGGAGATCCCCCTGGAGGATAAGATCCTAGTTACAAGCGGAAGGATCTCCTCTGAGATGATCATTAAAGCCATAAAAAATAGAATTCCAATCATTGTATCCCGGTCAGCGCCTACCGACCTTTCAGTGAGTATGGCAAGTCAGTTCAATGTTACCCTAGTGGGATTCGCCCGGGGGCATCGGATGAATGTTTATCACGGGCATGAACGAATCATCTGAGTTTGTAATACAAGCTGTTATCAGGGATTAAGGGGAGATGTGTATAGCTTAATACTGTGCCTTATGCAGTGATACCTGTTTTTGGTGCGGAATTTCTTGTGATTCCCAGGTCTAAATTAAAGGGAAATGAAGGTTGGCAAAAGGTGGGAAGACAAAAGGGATTTGCAATAATTGGATAAATATCTTTCATGAAGAGTATTATTTCCAATAGAGGATAAGCGATTTCGCGTAGATATGCGATATCGCTTTTATTTATTGTGAAATATCTATCGAATACAATTTCAATTTGTTGAAAAATGCGTGTATTAAAATGGAATAACTTTTGCTATAATATAGGACATAGGTCAAAGGAGGTGGGGAAATGTATAAAGTGGATTTAAACAGTGATATTGGCGAAAGTTTTGGAACCTATAAGCTGGGCCTGGATCATGAGGTTATGGAACATATTACTTCTGCCAATATCGCCTGCGGCTGGCATGCAGGCGATCCAATAGTAATGGAAGGCACGGTGGAAATTGCCCTTCAAAAGGGGGTAGCCATAGGTGCCCACCCAGGTTTTCCTGATCTTATGGGATTTGGAAGAAGGGAGATGGTGCTAAGCCCAGGGGAAGCAAAGGCATATGTAAAGTACCAAATCGGTGCACTTTGGGCCTTTGCAACAAGCAGGGGCGCTACTCTTCAACATGTGAAGCCCCACGGAGCTTTATACAATATGGCTGCCAAGGACCCAAGTTTAGCCAATGCCATTGCTGAAGCGGTCTATGAGGTGGATCCCCAGATGATCCTGGTTGGGCTTGCCAATAGTGAGCTGACCAAGGCAGGGGTAAAGCTGGGTCTAAAGACCGCCAATGAGGTGTTTGCTGATCGTGCCTACAATCCTGATGGCACCTTGGTGTCCAGAAAGAAGGAGGGTGCGGTGATTCACGACACCCAACTTGCTATTGAAAGAGTTATCCGCATGGTAAAAGAGGGCAAGGTAGAGGCCATCAATGGAAAGGATGTGTCCATAAAAGCAGATTCCATCTGCGTTCATGGGGACAATCCCAAGGCGGTTGCCTTCGTAGAAACCATTCGAAGGGCATTGGAAAAGGAAAATGTGCAAGTGTGTTCCTTGAAAATGCTTATCTAAATGAAAGGGAGTTGAAAAGTTGTCAGGGAATAGTGAGAAGAAAGTTAAAAGAAATGCAAGTATCCTTTTGGGTGCTGCATTCCTTATGGCAACATCAGCGATCGGACCTGGTTTTCTAACCCAGACGGCGAAATTTACCGAAGAATATTTGGGTAATTTTGGATTTGTTATACTTGTTACCATTCTATTTACCCTGGTTGTCCAATTAAACATATGGAGAATCATTGGTGTTTCAGGTATGAGGGGCCAGGACATTGCCAACAAGGTACTTCCGGGTCTAGGCTATTTTGTAGCCGCCTTGGTTGCCCTTGGAGGGCTCGCCTTCAACATCGGTAATGTTGGTGGGGCAGCCCTTGGTTTTAATGTTCTTTTTGGCCTAGATGTTAAGATAGGTGCCCTGCTAGGTGGTGCAATTGGTATCGTTATATTCTTATTTAAGGAATTCGGACCTATTATGGATCGGGTAACCAGATATCTAGGGATTCTCATGATCATACTGGTACTATATGTAGCTGCGACCAGTGGTCCTCCGGTGGGAGAAGCTCTGGCGAGGACGGTTGCTCCAGAGAATTTCAATGCATTAATCTTCCCCATCATCACATTGATTGGAGGAACCGTAGGGGGGTATATCACTTTCTCCGGAGGCCATCGGCTGATTGATGCCGGGATAACGGGGAAAGAAACATCGATGAGATCACTAGAAGTTCCCTTATGGGAATAGGGGTCGCTTCCCTTATGAGGATCCTTCTATTCTTAGCCATCCTTGGTGTGGTAGCAAAGGGAACGGCGTTGGATGCCTCCAATCCTGCAGCGGATGCCTTTCGGCATGGCGCCGGCACACTAGGCTATAAGTTCTTCGGTTTAGTACTATTTGCCACAGCCATCACCTCGGTAATCGGTGCCGCCTATACCTCGGTGTCCTTCCTAAAGACCTTAAATAGTACCATTGAAAAGTATGAGAACTATTTTGTCATCGGCTTTATCGCCGTATCCTCCGTAACCATGGCATTCCTTGGACAGCTAGCAACCCTTCTAGTATTGGCAGGCTCTCTAAATGGATTGATCCTTCCGGTGACGCTAGGCTCCATGCTGGTAGCCTCAAGAAGGAAGGATATCGTTGGGGATTATACCCATCCAACATGGCTCATTGTCTTAGGGATCATCGTAGTGATACTGACTGCCTATGGCGGTTGGATGTCCCTTCAGAATATTACCAATCTATTTGCATAGACAGTATAGGGTGGACGATGGTCCACTCTAGCTGGTTAAATAGGAGGTGTTACTTATGTATGAGGAAACAAAATTTCTTACTGCAGGGGATCGCGCCATTGCCATGGAATTTGGAAATAGCATCTCGGAAGAGATTAATGGTAGGATTCGATCCATGGTGGTAGCCATCGAGTCCCAGAATGTAAAGGGCGTGGTGGANNTTCCAATCATTGGTGGATATCCTAAAGGACCTGGAGCAAAACTTGGAGAACATAGAACTTCCTGCCCCTGAAGTGATCGAAATTCCTACCCTATATGGGGGGGTGTATGGGCCGGATATTGAAAATGTAGCCAAGCATAATGGTCTTTCAATAGAGGAGGTCATAGAGATTCACACATCCAGGGAGTACTTGATCTATATGTTGGGATTCACCCCGGGTTTCCCCTACCTGGGAGGCATGGATAGTCGAATTGNNCTGCAAGTCAAACCGGAGTATATCCCATAGATAGCCCCGGGGGATGGCAGCTCATTGGTAGAACCCCCCTCGTCCTCTATGATCCCCAACGGGAGACCCCTATCCTACTAAAGACGGGGAACTATATCGTCTTTAGAAGTATCGATGAGGATGAATATCATGAGATTCAAAGGGCGATAGAGCAGGGAACCTATCAATATAGGATCTATCCGAAAGTGGAAGGAGGGGACCAGGATGGGACAGATTAAAATTATAAAACCCGGTCTATTGACCACGGTTCAGGACCTAGGAAGATTTGGATACCAGCAATTCGGGATGCCGGTTGCCGGTGCTATGGACCATGTATCCGCTAGACTTGCCAACCTCCTTGTGGGCAATGATGAAGGGGAGGGTCTACTGGAAGCAACTATGATAGGCCCGGAAATTGAGTTCTTAGAGCCCATGGTGATTGGAATAACCGGCGGTGACCTTCTTCCCGAAATCAATCAGCAGCCTATCCCCATGTATAGGAGTATCTTGGTTCAAAAAGGGGATATCCTTGGATTTAAGGGGGTTAAGGAGGGCTGTAGGAGTTATATTGCCTTTGCTGGCGGCATCGATGTTCCTTTGATTATGGGGAGCAAGTCCACCTATACCAGAGGGAAGGTGGGCGGCTATGAGGGGAGATCCTTGAAGTCTGGGGATATCCTAAATATAGGTCAACCTACAAGACCCATGGAGGAACTTGTGGGACGGGAGATCCGGGATCGTCTCTATGAGTATGGCAGTAAGGTAGAGGTAAGGGTACTCATGGGACCACAGGATGATGCCTTTACCGAGAAGGGGATAGAGACCTTCTTTCAAAGTGAGTACATCATTGCCAATGAGAGCGATCGAATGGGCTATAGTCTTAAGGGGAATACCATAGAGCATAAGGAAGGTGGAGACATCATCTCGGACGGAATATCCATGGGTGCCGTTCAAGTACCCAGTCACGGTCATCCCATCATTATGATGGCGGACCGTCAGACCACGGGGGGATATACCAAGATCGGCAATGTCATCTATGCGGACCTGCCAAAGGTGGCACAGGCAAAACCAGGGGATACAATCACCTTTAAAAGGGTCCAACTGGAGGAAGCCCACTGGTTAATAGAGGAGCTAGAGGGTAAGATTGCAGCCATTAAAGAGAATTTGAATGCTCAACAAAGTGTAGAATATGCGAAGACAAGGAAATTCAACTTGAGGATCAACGGAAAGATCTACCAAGTTTCGGTAACTGAAATGAAGGAGCCCCTCTAGGGGTTCACCCTATGGTATGCATAAGGGCATGCTCCCCAGACTTTTGAAAAAACCTTGAGAATTGCCTTTCTGCTCAGATAGCTTACCGCTTTACTAGCTCATGCGTATGCATAAATGCATACGCATTGGAGTTTTTTGGGGTGTAATCTCTTAGGTTGGCTTAGCGGATGAGGCAGTTAAGTAGAAAGGTGCTCCTATATACATTTTTGGTAAAATTTCTCATATAATTGCCGATGATATCTATTAATAGAAAAATATGGGGGGTGAAAAGCAGGTGGCAAGGATAAAAAACAAGATCATACTGACCATTGCTTTTTTTTGTATCCTTCTTCCCATTGCCGTCGGAGGGATGAGTATGCTGCGAAGCAGGGATCTTATAGAGGAGGAGGCTAGGGAAAAACTCCTTCTAATGGTGGAGAAACACCGGACCAACTTTAACCAAATCCTATCCGTAGTAGAATTAAGTGTGGATAGTTTGGCCACTGCGGTGTCATCCACCTTTGTAAGGGAAGATCTGGATGACAATGAGGAGTATATGGACGGTGTTCTAGCGTCCATCCAACCTTTGGTGGAACAATTCGCTAAGAAGAATAGGGATGCCATAAGTGCCTATGTTATTTTTAACCCGGATATTACCAAAGGGAATTATTATAGCTACTTCCAAAAAGGGAATGGGGCACAACAAGGGGATCGGGAACTAAGGATGGAGGACTTTAAGGAGGTGGCCATTGCGGCTAGTCCGCGGTGGAGCAAGCCGGAATACGATGCCCAAAGCAATCGATACATCATTACCTATAATGTACCTATCTACCATAATAGCGTACTACTTGCCATTGTGGGGATGGATATTGATACGCAGGCATTCTATAAAACGATATTGGATCAGGATATATATGATAGGGGATATATGGCGTTAATGGATGACGACTTTAATTTTTTAGTCCATCCTTATTTTACCGAACTAGCAGATACATCTGAAGGCGCTGACTCCAGTGGCGGTGCAAGTCCCTTGGATCAAATTACAGGAGCAACCACAGGGACCAGGACCAACCTAAGGGATTTGGAGGATGGCAACCTTGCCTTTATGGCCCAAGAAATCGCTGGGAATAGGAGAGGGGTTATATCCTACACCTATCAGGGTCAGAGGGAAATATTAAGCTATGATCATCTAAACAATGGCCAGATCCTGTTGGCAGTAGTACCCAGGGATGATATCTTTTCGGGGTTAACTGGATATATCCAGTATCTGGTAATAGTTATCCTTGTAGGGGTGGCATTGGCCATTCTGGGAGCCTATTGGATGGGGGATCGAATAACAAAACCCATTTTAAAGGTTACTGAGATCATTGAAAAGACCGCTAATTTTAATGTTGCCAATGATAGTAGCTATGACTATCTCCTAAAAAACAGGGATGAGACCGGTGTGATGGTCAAGGCATTGGCAGTAATGAGAAAGGCATTAAGGGAAATGGTCCAGGACCTTACCCAATCATCCCAAAGTTTGGAGGATAATGTCCATAGGGTCAATGGGCTAATCGGTCAGTTAAAGGAAAAGGCCAATGAGACCAATAATGTAACCCAAGAGGTAGCGGCAGGAATGGAGGAAACCGCAGCATCCGCCCAAGAAATTACTGCAACAATGGATGAGATGGAGAAGGCGGTATCCAATATCGCCCACAAGGCGGAGGAGGGCACCATTGTTTCTGCCCAAATTAATGAACGGGCTGAAAATTTAAAGGAGACCGCCCTAACCACCGATCGAAATGCCCAGGACATCTATGGGAATGTCAGGGAGGAATTAGAAGGGGCATTGGAGCAATCCAAACAGATCGAGCAAATTGAAGCCCTATCAAGGTCCATCTTGGAGATTGCCGACCAGACCAACCTACTAGCATTAAATGCAGCCATTGAGGCTGCAAGGGCAGGGGAGGCAGGCAGGGGATTCGCCGTAGTTGCGGATGAGATAAGAAAGCTAGCCGAGCAGTCCACCCAAAGTGTGGAGAAAATTAATGGCATTGTTCGCTTGGTCAAAGACTCGGTGAATAATTTGATGGTTTCTTCCAGAAAAATTATGGACTTCATAGAAGGGGAAGTGTTAAAGGACTATCAGGAGTTCATCGAGACGGCGGACTCCTATAGTAAGGATGCCCAATCCTTCCATGAAATGATGATGGAGTTCCATGCCACAGCCCAGGAATTGAGTGCTTCCATCTCCAATATTCTCTCCGCCGTTGAGGAGGTCGCAGGAACGGCAAATGAGGGAGCAGGAGATATGGAGAGTATAGCTGCTATGTCCAACACCATACTGGAAATGGTTAATGAGGTACAGGGCAGCTCGAATAGTAATATGCAGCAAAGCCAGCAATTGCATGAATTAGTGGCTAGATTTAAAGCCTAGGAGGCGCAGAAGATTTTACTTCTCTATCCCTTTAAAATGATTTATAATAGGATTAATTAAAGGGGTGGAAAAGTATGCCGATTGTAAAAAAAATAAGCAAGGGACACCATAAGGATTACTACCGGGTTGAGATAGAGGGGGAGGACCCCCTTCATATACATATGGAGTTGATACTGCTTCACAATATCAAGGAGGGCAGCGCCATTCAGCTGGAGGAGTTAAAGGAGATCCTACAGGAGGATCTTAGAAAAAGGTCATTCAATAGGAGCCTCCACTACCTAACCCATAAACGCCGGACTCGATGGGAGGTAGAGGAATACCTAAAAAAGAAGGGCTTTTCCCAGGGTGTGATCCATCACACCATAGAGAAGCTAATCCACTACCAAATGTTGGATGATGCTGCCTATGTGGAGGCATATATAGCAGAAAAATTGTGCGGGGAACCGGTAGGTAGGAAAAAGATCCATTATGATCTAGCTAGGAAGGGGATCGGGGAGGAACTTCTTAACAGGGTGGATGACTGGTATAGTGTGGAACATGAAGAGAAAAAAGCTATGGAACTGGCACAAAAGGTAAGCCAAAAATATGCCCATCTCCCCCTTAGGGAGAGGGGACTCCGGATCCGCCAGGCAGGGCAGAGAAAGGGTTTTTCCTGGGAGCTGATGGATAGGGTGGTCCAAGGCATCTTAAAGGGCATTGAGGAAGAGCAGGATACCATTGCCCCAAGGGTAGATATTGAAAGGGGTCTGCAGTGGGGCTTGAAATACAAGGACCGATACAAAAAAAGGGGTCTGGAGGGGTTGGCTTTAAAACAGAGGATCATTCAAGCCCTGAGGGGCCGGGGCTATCCCTGGGATCTTATTGAAGAGCTCCTGCCCAACATCATAGAAGGGGCGGATGATTAGGGTTGCTTAGCACCTCTAACCATCCGCCCTTTGTTTACTTTAGTGTTTTTATTATCCAACCAGCCAAAAGCACCGGGTCACACTTTGACACCGCACATGTGACAAAGTGGGACATTTAACAGGACCGATACTTAGTATAATCGATGCTATACTCACTAAACTTTCTATACATAGTCCTCCTGTGTATACCCAGTTGCTCTGATGCTTTTTTTACATTTCCTTTATATTTAATTAGAGCATTGATTATCGCTTGTCTTTCTGAATCTTTAAGGCTTAGCAAAGAATGTTGTTTAGTCACCGGCTCCCTAGTGAAATTTTTATTTTTATCGTCTATTTCTATATCTGTATCTACTAAAATTTTTTGAAGATTAAATGGCAATTCATTTCTTGTAATAATATTCTGCTCACATATATTCACTGCTCTTTCAATTACATTTTCTAATTCACGTACATTTCCTGGCCAGCTATAGGTAGAAAATATTTGATATACTTCTTCGGTAAATCCACTAATATTTTTTAATAAGTTTTTCCTATGTTTTAACAAAAAATAATCCGCTAAATAGATGATGTCTTCATTTCTTTCCCTTAATGGGGGCACATTTATAGAAAGAACATTTAATCTATAGTATAGATCCTCACGAAACATTTTATTTTCAATTAGTTCTTCTAAATTTTTATTTGTTGCAGCAATAACTTTAACATCAATTCTTATATTTTTTGTTCCGCCAATTCTCGTAACCTCTCTATTTTCTAGAACACGAAGTAATGAAACCTGTATATCTAGAGGCATATCCCCTATTTCATCTAAAAAAATGGTACCTCCATTGGCCAACTCAAATTTTCCCGGGCGACCCTCCTTCTTTGCGCCGGTAAAGGCTCCCCCCTCATAACCAAACAATTCACTTTCGATCAAGTTTCTGGGAAGTGAGCCACAATTTATTGCTATAAAAGGATTACCGGAGCGATCACCATTGTTATGTATAGACTGAGCAAACAATTCCTTACCTGTACCACTTTCTCCGAGGAGTAATACATTAGCATTAGATCGTGATGCAATTCTACCAATTTTTTTGGCTTTTACCATAACATTCGAATTTCCAATGATATCATCAAAAGTAAATTCTGCTTGCGTAGCTGTCATTTTATTTATTAACTTATGTAACGCTTTATTTTCCTGTATTGTAAGCACTAAGCCGTCTTTATTACCATTTAAGTCTTTTAATACATTTACTGAAGGTGTTGCAGAGCAAAATATGGCTACAATTGCAGCTGGCATGGCTTCATATGGTATGCTTCCTATCATTAATACATTTAGCGCATTTGCTTCTAGGAGAATTTGTGATCAAATTGCAGTATCCATTTGCTATGCTAATCAAAATGTAAAAATTATAGGTACAGACCCTGGCATTACTGCAGCCTTTAATGGTGGTACACATATGGCAATTGAGGATATTGGGGTTTTAAGAAGCATTCCCAATATTACTATTGTAGAACCATCTGATGCTTGTGAATTAGAACAAGCAATACCTGCAATTATAAATTATGAGGGTCCAGTTTATTTGAGAATGACTAGAAATAAAATAGAAGATATTCATGGAGAATCCTATAAATTTCGCCTAGGTAAAGCTGATATTATAAGGGAAGGGAAAGATGTAACAATAATCTGCTCTGGCATAATGGTACATGAGGCTTTAAAGGCTGCGGACGAATTAAAAAAACAGGATATTGATGCGGAGATTATTAACCTACACACTATCAAACCAATTGATACAGACACAATATTAAGATCTGTTAGGAAAACAGGCGTTATAGTAACTGCTGAAAACCATAATATAATAGGTGGGCTTAGAGCAGCAGTTGCTGAAGTTATAACCCTTTATTACCCTGTAAAAATTTTCCCTGTGGGTATAAACGATAAAAAAGGGGAGGTAGGGCGAATAGATTACTTAATGAAAAAATTTCAATTGACATATGAGAATATTATTTCTGCAGTAGAGAAAGCATTATCTTGAAAGGGTTCCATGTAATAGAAAATATCCGTGTATCTCATGGTCTGTCATAAGATACCTTCATTTTGAATAGTTTATCAGTCTTCTGATAGGGTAGTTTCTTTTTCCATAGAGTCAAGTGCAAAGGGCTATAGCCCTTTGCACTTGACTCTCCTAGGCAAAGGTGTCAAACTCGTCCAACCAAAAGCACCGGATCACACTTTTTATTCCTTTGATATCCTTAAAGAATGCAGTTGGGTGTAAGCCCTTAGGGAGCTTCACCGAGAATTGTATTTCAATGATCTCCCTTTGGTCCCCCTGGATGTTTTCTATGATCACATCCTCCACATCCCTTACGATCTTGATGTCTTTAATAGTTACGCTAAAGCTGCCCAGCACATGACCGATATCACCTATTAATCCGTTTCTTTCATAGGATTGTACAACCAAAACCTTATCCTTCTTCCGAAAGAATTTTTTCTCTATTCCACTTAAACCCTTTAGAGCAAAAAGAGCAATGGCAGCGGTGGTCAGACCGCCTATATAGTATCCACTTCCGATGGCTAGACCAATTCCAGCACATACCCAGAGGCTTGCAGCGGTGGTCAAGCCCTTAATGGTATTGCCTGTCCTTAGTATGGTTCCGGCACCTAGAAAACCGATTCCGCTTACTACCTGGGCAGCCAATCTTGCTGGGTCACTCCTGTAGAATGGACCCGAGCCATGGAATCCGTCGATGGAGATCAACATGATCAAGCAGGCCCCAAGGGAGACCAGCACATGGGTTCGGAGTCCCGCTGGTCGGTTACTCACCTCCCGCTCCATGCCCACCAATCCACCAATAAATGCTGAGAGGACCAGTCTTAATACAACTTCATGGTAGAGAATCATCTTATAAAACACCCCTTTCCCGCAGGTATTCGACCTAGGGTTGCTCCCTTTCTACCCAATTGTGGGCACTATTACACTGTTATATCAAGCATTCCTGTAGTGGGTATAGTCTATTTGGTATTCTTGGAACTTCCTGTAGATGGTTCTTCTCCCTATTCCCAGGTCTTCGGCAGCCTTCTTTACATTACCCCGATTCTTTTTAAGGGCATTGATGATTGCCTGTACTTCAATTTCTTTTAAGGTCATTATAGGGAAGTCTATGATGTTCTGTTTTTGGGTAATGATACCTTCTCTATTTTCTCCGTTTATTGGGATTTTCTTCTCCTGCAGTTTGAGGGGTAGGTCCCTTAGGGTAATGTAACGGTATTGGGTTATATTTACTGCGCGTTCGATTACATTCTCTAGCTCCCGTACATTTCCAGGCCAGTGATAGGACTCAAAGACTTTATAGATCTCCCTTTCAAAGCCCAGGATCTCCTTTTGGATCTTACTTTTATGTTTTGCCAGAAAGAAGTCCGCAAGCTGGTGGATATCCTCCTTACGCTCCCTTAGGGGAGGAATATGAATGGAGAAGACATTCAATCGATAGTATAGGTCTTCCCGATACATCTTGTTTTCCACCAATTCCTCTAGATTTCGATTGGTGGCTGCGATGACCCGTACATCAATTTTGATAGTTTTGGTCCCCCCCAGCCTTGTAACCTCCCTATTTTCCAGAACTCTCAGTAGGGTTGCCTGAATATCTAGGGGGAGATCTCCGATCTCATCTAGGAAGATGGTTCCTCCATTTGCCAACTCGAATTTCCCAGGTCGTCCCTCCTTCTTTGCCCCAGTAAAGGCTCCTCCCTCATAGCCAAATAGCTCACTTTCAATCAAATTTCTTGGTAGGGCAGCGCAATTTATGGCGATGAAGGGCCCGTTGGCACGGCTGCTGTTGTTGTGTATGGATTGGGCAAATAGTTCCTTTCCAGTACCGCTTTCTCCAAGAAGCAGAACGGTGGAATGGCTCTCGGAGGCAATTTTAGCGTACCCCTTTGTTTTCACCATGACCTCGGAATCCCCGATGATATCCTCGAAGGAGTAGTCGGCATGGGCAGCGGTCATCCTATTGATCAGTTGGTGAATGAATCGATTCTCTTTGAGAGTGAGTACAATACCATTCTTTTCCCCCTGGGCATTCTTTACAATGGTGATGGAAACCGAACACCGGATACCGCTTACTTTTGGTGTATCGATCACCAGCTCCTTATCGTAAATATTTTGGCCAATGGATTTTAGGTTGATGATGTTCCTATCATATTTTATGACCCTATGGATATCCTTACCAATGACCTCCCTGGGTGAAACTTTTAGTATAGAACCGGCCAGCTCATTGATCTGGGTAACAATGCCCTGGTTATCCATTAGGATGGTTCCGTAGGGGATGGCATCCAAGGTAGCCGTTAGTTGATCGTTAATAAGGTAGATTTGGTCATAGGCATTCTTGATCCTCATTTGTTTTTCTATGGCATTGGCACCTGCCACCACCATTCCAAGACTGTGTAGGTGGGCTTGATGCCAAGGACCTGAAAGGTTTAAGCAGCCGATGATCTTCCCATTCAAATCATGGATGGGCGCAGCTGAACAGGTCCAATGCCTATGGGGTTCGTAATAATGCTCATCCGCCCAAACCTGTATGGGGATATCCTTCACTAGACTGATGCCGATACCGTTGGTGCCAATGTATCTCTCGCTCCGATTAGCCCCCTCCACCAGTATATTTTCCTGTGCCTGAGCCTTGGTATAGATATCAAGATCTCCAATGATTTTGAGGATATATCCCTCCTCATCAGTGAGAAGTACTAAAAAACCGGAGTTCTTAACGGCGTTATAGATGGTTTCCATCATGGTGGTAGCAATATCCACCATATCTCGATGGGATTCAATCCTCTCCTCCAATTCTTCCTTACTCAATATCTGCTTTTCTACATATCTCCAGTTGACCCCATAAGCCCTTGATCTTTTCCAGGATTCTAGGATCTCCTTACCGATGGCACTTTCATCCACAGGTTGATCGTTCAGGAAGGCGTTCCAAGCCTGGATAATTTGTTGCTTATTATATTTATTAAACAAAAAAATCACTCCATACTTATTTATATATTTGTTTGGCATGAAAATTGCTTGTATAATAGGTGTAGGGTAAAAATGATCCATCCTACCAAAAAAATTAAGTATAGAAGGAGGCGGTTCCGGCCCCTGGAATATAAGGGCATCAAAGGGTATCCCACCCCAATGGTTGCCAAAGGGGATTTGCCAAAATGACACATTGCCAAAATGACACATTGCCAAAATGACACAGTTTCTTTCTCTATTATAACCCAAACCCCATGGAAAAGAAAAGTCCCTGGGAAAAAGGGGAAATAGAATCTTCATGGAAGGGAAGTGGTCGGCGGAATATGGTTTAAGGTCAGAATTTTATGGTAAACTAGTATTAGAGTAGGCAGAGTAGGCAAAAAAGGTAAAGCAAAATTACAAAATAATCTAGGAGGAATACAAGATGGAAAAAGTTAAAGTTGGCGTAGTTGGTTATGGCGTTATCGGACAAAGACTTGCCGATGGAGTAGCAAGACAAGGGGACATGGAGTTAGTAGGGGTTGCCGATGTGGCCCCAACCCTATCGGTAAGAGCACTAGCCGAAAGGGGGATGCCCTATGACCTTTATTGTTCCATTGATGATACCAGCGCTTTAGATGAGGCAGGAATTCCAGTATCCGGTAAGTTGGTAGACATGCTTGAAAAAGTGGACATTGTCCTGGATGCTACCAGCGCTGGGGTGGGTGCAAAGAATAAGGAATTATACAAAAAATATGGGGTAAAGGCTGTCTTCCAAGGGGGAGAGAAGAACGATGTTGCCGATGTCTTCTTCCACGGCTATGCGAACTATGAAAAAGGTGTGGGAGCGGACTTCCTAAAATTGACATCCTGTAATACCACCGGCCTAATTCGAGCGGCGGATTGCATCAACAGAGCAGTAGGATTGGAAAAGGTAGCCATCACCATCATTCGGAGGGTAGCTGACCCAGGTGACTACCATAGGGGATTGACCAATGCCCTACAAGTGGACCAGGCACCAAACCATCAGGCGGTGGATCTAATGACCATTATGCCAGAGGTGGATGCAACAGGGATTCTAGTACACACACCGGTAACCCACGGACATATTATTTCTATCGTGGCATCACCCAAAAAGGAGATTTCCAAGGAGGAGTTACTAGAGCTATTTGAAGCCCATCCAAGAATTAGAGTGGTACGCTTAAAGGATGGTTTCTTAGGGAATGCTTCCCTATTCAGATACGCCAGGGATCTAGGTAATATGAGGGGCGACATGTACGAAATCGCCGTATGGGAGGAGACCATTGTAAGATCCGGTAAGGATATTATGTTTGCCATCAACATCCCCCAAGAGGCGATAGTGATTCCCGAAACCATGGATGCCATCAGAGCGGCAATGAAGATGCAGACCACCCGGGAAGAAGGAACACAAAAAACGAATGAGTATTTAGGGATGAAGTAATATGAGGATAAATAACATAAGAGAATTCGACTATAGGGGGAAAAGGGTGCTACTCAGGCTGGATATCAACTCACCCATTGACCCCAAGACAAAAAAAATCACCAATGAAAATAGGATAAACAAAAGCCTACCTACCATCCAATATCTTTTGGATCAAAATGCCAAGGTAGCAATAATCGCCCATCAAGGGGATACCCTGGATTACCAAAATCTAATCAGCATGGAGGAGCATGCGGAGAAGTTGCGCCAAAAGTTGGGTGTACAGGTAGAATATGTGGATGATGTATGCGGCCCGGCGGCAAAGGAAAAGGTTCGGAACCTAAAGGAAGGTGAGGTTGTCCTGTTGGGCAACCTTCGATACCTGACCGAGGAGGTATCCACCTTTGAGAATGCGGTCAAGCTTAGTGCAGAGGAGATGACCCATACCTACCTGGTTCGAAACCTGGCACCCTTGTTTGATTTCTACATCAATGAGGCATTTGCGGCAGCCCATCGGAATGCACCATCCATGGTGGCGTTCCAGGAGTTGTTACCCAGTGCTGCCGGGGATCTTTTCTTCAATGAGGTAGCAGCTTTAAACAAGGTGATGGAGAACCCCCAACGACCCTGTGTATTCATCCTAGGCGGTGCCAAGATCTCGGATGCCTTTGGAATGATGAAGCAGGTCCTTGAGAATGGCAGTGCTGATAAAATTCTGACCTGCGGGATCACCGGACAGGTGATGTTGGCGGCAGCTGGCTATGACATTGGAGAGGGGAATAGGAAGTTTTTAGAGGATCGGTCTCTGGATGTCTTTATCCAGCCTGCTGAGGAATATCTTAAGCAATACCCGGATAAAATTCTTTTCCCAGTGGATCTTGCCTATGAGAAGGAGGGCAAGAGGGTGGAGGTTGCCATTGAAGAACTTCCCATAAAGGAAGGGACCCTGGATATAGGGGAAAGAACCATTGAAAAATACAAGGAAATTATCGCAGCGGCCGGTACCCTCTTTATGAATGGACCGGCAGGGGTCTATGAGGATGCTAGATTTGAAAAGGGCACCAAGGAAATTGCCCAGGCATTGGGAGATGCTAAGGGCTATAGTCTGATCGGTGGAGGGGACACGGTTACTGCAATTGGGAAGTATGTGGACCTTGATCGGATCAACTATGTGTGTACAGCGGGGGGAGCCATGGTAAGGTACCTGTCCGGTATCAAGCTTCCGCTGATAGAGGCCATGGAGAAGCATGGTAAATAGTAAAGAAGAGGTGAGAGAATGATTTCTGATAAAAGAGTAAAGGAACTTGAAATATTTGCAACTGAAATCCGCTTAGAATCCATGAAAGCATTTACTCATTTAGGTTTTGGCCATGTTGGTGGTGCTTTGAGTATTGTGGATGTCCTTGCGGTACTATATGGCGAGGTCATGAAAGTTGATCCAAAGAATCCACGGTGGGAGGACCGTGACTGGCTGGTTTGCTCCAAGGGGCATGCCGGTCCCAGTGTCTACGCATCCCTTGCCCTGAAGGGATTCTTTGATCCGGAAGAGCTTAAAACCTTAAACACACCCGGAACCAATCTTCCAAGCCATTGTGACAGGAATCGAACCATTGGTATCGACATGACCACCGGTTCCCTGGGACAAGGGATGAGCACAGCTATTGGTGTAGCCCTTGGAAATCGATTGGATAAGCGGGACAGCTACACCTATCTGATCCTTGGGGATGGAGAATGCGATGAGGGTCAGGTATGGGAGGGTGCCCTATTTGCGGGACATCAAAAAATTAATAATCTAATCGGCTTTGTGGATTACAATAAAAAGCAATTGGATGGATGGACCAAAGATATCTGTGATCTTGGGGACATCGACGCAAAATTTAGGGAGTTTGGCTGGTATGCACAAAGAATTGATGGGCATGATATCAAGGCCATCTATACCGCCATTGAGAATGCAAAGGCACAAAAAGAAAAGCCATCCATGATCGTCATAGATACCATCAAAGGAAAGGGATGCAGTTTTGCAGAGGAGCCCCTATTTAATCACCATATCACAGTAAGCGAGGAGCAAGGGCAACAGGCGATGAAGGAATTGGAAGAAAAATTGGAGACCCTAAAAGCAGAATGGGGGGAAATGTAATGATAAAATTAGCAGATAGGATGGAAAAAGAAGAAGTTTTGATGCGGGATGTATATTGTAAGACCCTGATGGATCTAGCCGAGAAGGATGACAGGGTGGTAATGTTGGATGCGGACCTCATGAATTCCATGGGAACCAGGCCCTTTGCTGAGAAATACCCTGAGAGGACCTTTAATTGCGGAATTCAGGAGGCCAACATGATGGGGGTGGCTGCAGGGCTATCCGCCACTGGGAAAATTCCCTATGCCCACACCTTCGGTCCCTTCGCTACAAGAAGGAGCATGGACCAAATATTTATTTCAGCTGCCTATGCCAAGCTGAATGTAAAAATTATCGGTTCCGATCCCGGGATCACGGCAGCATTCAATGGTGGAACCCACATGCCCTTTGAGGATATGGGGGTTATGAGATTGATCCCTGAGGTTACAGTGATTGAACCGGTGGATTCGGTGATGTTAGAGGATGTTATCCGTCAGATCAAGGATGCCTATGGGGTATTCTATGTAAGATTATTAAGAAAGAATGCCATATCTGTCTATGAAAAGGGGTCTACCTTTGAAATAGGCAAGGGGATCACCGTGAAAGAAGGGAAGGATATTACCATTATTGCTTCCGGAATCATGGTCGCTGAAAGCTTAAAGGCGGCAGAGCTATTAGAGAAAGAAGGTATTAGTGCGAAGGTTGTAAATATCTTTACTCTTAAGCCTATTGATAGTGAGCTCATCGTAGAATGTGCGAAACAAACAGGTGCCATTGTCACTGCAGAGAACCATAATATCCTCAATGGACTTGGTTCAGCAGTAGCCGAAGTGATCAGTGAAAACTATCCAGTTCCCTTGGGCAGAATAGGATCTAAGGACTTATTCGGTGAGGTGGGACCTGTGGATTACCTACAAAAAAGGTTTGAGATGACTCCCCAGGACATCGTAAATAAGGTCAAAGAAGTTCTTGCAAAAAAGTAGGAGAATCCTAGAAGGAGGAACCCTTTATGAATATAACATTAGGATTTGGCAAGAAACAGTTAAACCTAAAAGTTGATGAGAAAAATATACTAGATGTGTTAAAACCCAACCCTATCCAAGGTGATGTAGACCAAGTAGAAGAGGTTCAAAGGGCATTGGAAAATCCCATTGGAACCAAAAGGTTAAAGGAAATGGTAAGGCCCGGCGAAAAGGTGGTCATCATCACCAGTGATGTTACCCGACCCATGCCCACCCATGTGGTACTACCAAGCCTATTGGAAGAATTAAACTCGGCGGGTATAAAGGATGAGGACATCAAGGTGGTCTTTGCTCTGGGCAGCCATCGAAAACACACCGAAGAGGAAAAGAAAAGGTTGGTGGGGGAGGAGATCTATTCCAGGATCCAATGCATTGATACCGATGCCTCAGATTGTATTCATATGGGGGAAACCTCCAATGGTACTCCTGTAGATATATTTAGAGAGGTTGCCTTGGCAGATCGAAGGATCTGCCTGGGTAATATTGAATACCACTACTTTGCAGGCTATAGTGGTGGGGCAAAGGCAATCATGCCCGGGGTATCCACAAGGGCAGCCATTCAGGCAAACCATAGCAAAATGGTTATGGAGGATGCCAGGACCGGGGAACTGGACAAAAATCCGGTAAGGTTGGATATTGAAGAGGCCATATCCCTCATGCCCATTGACTTCATCCTCAATGTGGTGCTGGATGAAAACAAGAGGATCATTAAGGCGGTGGCAGGTCATTTCATTGAAGCCCACCGGGAGGGCTGTCGGTTCTTGGACGGCATCTACAAAAAACCCATTAAGGAATTAGCCGATATTGTGATTGTATCTCCGGGAGGATATCCCAAAGATATTAATATGTACCAAGCACAGAAGGCCTTGGACAATGCCAAACATGCTGTGAAAGACGGCGGGGTCATCATTTGGGTGGCAAGCTGCACCGAAGGTTTTGGGGAGGGCGTCTTTGAAGAATGGATTAACGAAGCCGAAAGCCCCCATTCCTTGGTTGAAAGAATACAGCGGCAATTCCAATTAGGCGGCCACAAGGCGGCTGCCATTGCCATGGTACTGGAACGATGTGATGTGTTCCTGGTATCCGATCTGGATGAGAGGATTGTAAGGAAGGCATTTCTTACTCCATACAGGGACATCGATAAAGCATTACAGGATGCCTATGCAAAATTAGGGGAGCAGGCCAAGGTTCTTATAATGCCCTATGGAGGTTCTACCCTACCTGTATTAGAATAATACCAATAATTTGAGATATGAGGTGATAGGAAGTGGCAGATATTCAGAAACAAGCACTGGAAGCCCATAAGCAATGGAAGGGAAAAATTGAAGTCGTAAGCACTGTAGATGTAAAGAGTGAGCATGACCTCTCCCTAGCCTATACTCCCGGGGTTGCGGAGCCATGTAAGGAGATCCATAGGAACAAGGAATTGGTCTATGACTACTGTAGGAAGTGGAACCTGGTTGCCGTGGTAACCGATGGATCCGCAGTGTTGGGTTTAGGGGATATTGGCCCCGAGGCAGGTATGCCGGTTATGGAAGGGAAATGTGTCCTGTTTAAAAGATTTGCCGATGTAGACGCCTTCCCCATCTGTCTAGACACTCAAGATGTTGATGAGATCGTTCGTACGGTGGAGCTATTGGCACCTACCTTTGGAGGGGTGAATCTGGAGGACATAGCAGCTCCACGCTGTTTTGAGATAGAAAAAAAATTGAAGGAGAAGTTGGACATTCCTATCTTCCATGACGACCAACATGGGACCGCAGTGGTTACCCTCGCTGCCATGTTCAATGCTCTTAAACTCACCAATAAAAAGTTGGAGGATCTTTCGGTTGTAGTCAATGGTGCCGGTGCCGCAGGCGTTGCTATTACAAAGCTATTGATGAGCTGTGGATTAAAGGATGTGGTACTATGTGACCGAAGGGGTGCCATCTATAAGGGCAGGGAAGGGCTAAATGCCTCCAAGCAGGAGATGGCGGAAATCACCAACCTACTCAACAAAAAAGGAACCCTGGAAGAAGTCATGGTGGGTGCCGATGTGTTTATTGGGGTATCCGGACCTGGACTTGTAACCAAGGAGATGGTGGAAAAGATGAACAAGGATCCCATGATCTTTGCCATGGCAAATCCTGTACCCGAAATCTACCCAGAGGATGCAAAGGCAGCCGGTGCAAGCGTGATTGGTACCGGTCGCTCCGACTTCCCCAATCAAATTAACAATGTCCTTGCCTTCCCAGGTATATTCCGAGGTGCTCTGGATGTTCGGGCACGGGATATCAATGACGAGATGAAGATCGCAGCTGCAAAGGCAATTGCCTCCCTGGTAAGTGACGAGGAGTTAAATGCCGACTTTATCATTCCCAAGCCATTCGATCCAAGGGTAGGGGATACCGTTGCCAAGGCGGTAGCCCAGGCTGCAAGGGATACCGGTGTGGCGAGGATCTAGAATTAAATAGACAAAATACTTTCAATAGCTTTTTACATTATGTAAAAAGCTATTCCTATATCTACACAAGCGTTTGCATAAAACATCCCTTAAGACACCCTATGTCACTCCATGGATTAAATAAAAATTTAACAATGATTTTAAACTAATACATCTACTGAAACCATTTAAAATTGTATATGTTTTAGAACTAATAAAAATTGTTTGACATTTCATAATTTAATATTATATAATTAAAATTACAAAACAAGCGTTTGCGAAAAAGGAGGCTGTAAAATGCATAAAAAATGGCTAACAACAGAAGACCCTAATATTATTTTCGAGGCAGACAATGCTGTAGGCAGATTAAAGAAAGAAATTTGGGATGCCTCAGAGGAAGAGATTGATAAAATCTTAGAGGAATACGGGATCCCCTCACCGTCTGAGCTGGGAGTAGCAGGGACCTACATTCAAAATACCCCAAGGGCTATTCAAAATGAAAAGCGTAAGAACAATGATATCGTTTTCGTCCCATTGGGATGTAGTGAAAATCATGGACCCCATGCAAATACTGGTCTGGACACATTTATGTGCACACAAATTGTTGAAGGTGTAAGAAGGTATACAAAAAAACAAGGTAGAGAGGTCAACCTAGCCTTCCCCCCACTAAACTATGGTGGACATCCATACCACCACATCGGAATGGCAGGAACTATTCAATTGCCTGAAGAAGTAGTAAGAGAAACCTTGATTTATACTATGCTTGGATTATGGAATGACGGCTATCGAAAGATCATCTTTGTAAATAACCATGGACATCTTTGGATGTTGGAATCCGCCATCCATGAGTTCTGCAAGAGATACCAACTGCCAGGGATCTTTAGAGTCATCGAATGGCATCGAGCAGTGAGAGAGTTCTTCTATCCAGCAGGAAGAAAGGATAGCCTAGAAACCAATTTTATCCATGCCGATGAAGCAGAAACCGCCGTTGCACTACTCATGTTTAAAGATATGGTTGACATGAGATTTGTACAGGATGCCGAAGGGGAAACCTTACTACCCGATGGTCATATGGACAAATCCGTAGACCCCTATAGAAGACCCTGTAGATGGTCCGAAGGCGAGGGACATGCAGCCATAGAGCGATCGGCAACTCCTGTAGGAGTAGTTGGGAAGCCATCCCTTGCAACCGCTGAAAAGGCTAAGAGACCTATTGCAGCAATTTTGAAATACTTAACACTACTCCATGATGAAATCTATGAGGCTTTCCCTCCAGGAACTGTTCCGCCGGTAGAAAAAGTAACTCTACGCACAGCAGAAGAAATGGAACCCTTCTTAAGAGAACCAATGAGCGAGGGTTGGAAATCCGTAGATGAACTACCAAGAATCGGGATCTTTGAAAAGCTATAATTTGAAGAACCAATACTTTGAATTATTTAAAACCCTTGGAGATTGTCCTACCGCTTAGGTAACGAATTAATCCCAAGGGTTTCCCTAGAAAGGTTTTTTATAAATGAGCCAATCAATTCCATTGGTGGCGAATTATTTAATATACAAAAGGGGGCTGTTTTTATGAAAGCAAAGGTAGCTTTTTTACACAAACCACATGATTTAAGAATCGAGGAAGTAGAAGTACCCGAATTAAAACCCAATCAAGTTCTCATCCAAGTGGGCGCATGTGGAATATGTGGTTCAGATGTTGAATGCTATGAGGGACTTTCCGCGGAAGGCCGATATGATCTTGGACCCTATACACCTGGCCACGAATGGGGCGGAAAAATTATAGAAATAGGAAGCGAAGTTAAGCATTTAAAACCCGGCATGAAGGTAACAGGGGATTGCGTTATGGCCTGTGGTGTATGCCAAAACTGTAAGGATGGGCTTATGCCATCCGCCTGCCTAAACATGAGAGAGATTGGATTTAGGCCAGACTCTCCGGGAGGAATGGGCGAGTACATGGTAGTAGAGGAACAATATGTTCATCAAATTCCGGACGATTGGACCTATGAGGACGGTGCCTGGGTAGAAACCTTCTCCATTGGATACTTTGGCATATGGGGGAATGGCGGCTATATTGATGCATCCGATACCGCAGTAATACTAGGATGTGGACCAGTGGGTATTTCATCCACCATGGTGGCAAAAACCTCCGGAGCTAGGGTCATCGTTGTTGATCCTATAGAGTCCAGAAGGGAAAGGGCCCTACAATATGGAGCGGACTATGTTGTAGACCCCACTCGAAGCGATTATTTAGCCCAAATTGATAAGTATACCAAGGGTAGAGGACCTTCCGTATTGGTGGAAGCCTCAGGGAATGATCAAGCGATTGCATCCATATTTGATATCGCTGGACATAGCTGCCGAGTTGGATTGGTAGGTCACTCCATCGGAAGAAAGGTACCTGTAGAGCTTGGGAAGACCATATGGAGAACCCTCAGCATCAAGGGCTCTGGCGGAACTAAGGACTTTGGCCAGAGGACCATACGATTCATGAGTAATATTAGGGACAAGTACGATTTTGGTGCGCTAAACACCCATCGTTTCTCCTTTGATCAACTACATGAAGCCATGAATGTAGCAATTCATGAAAAAGAGAATGCCTTCAAGGTTATGCTAAACTTTGATATCGATTAAAGTTATTTATTTAGGAGAATAACTATGATGAATGATCAGGTATTGGATAGGGCCAATCGAAAAAAAATGAAATATGCTGTCACCATCACAGATAAAATAGGTTCCAAGGCTCCCCTTCTTTTAGAGGGGGATCCTAGGGATACTATAAAAAGGGCAGCAGAATTAGGATACGATGGCGTTGAGCTGCATTGGGCAAAGCCCAGTCTAATCGATATAGAGAGAATCTCCAGTTGCTGCAAGCAAAATCAGATTGAAATTTCAGCCTTTGGTACAGGTCAATCCTATACCAAGGAAGGACTTTCATTGATTGATGATGATGAGGTCATTAGAAAGTCTGCTATTAATCGTTTAAAGGAATTTGTAGACCTAGCGTCACCCTTTGGATCCACAGTGGTTATTGGGTGTATACGAGGAAATATTCCAGAAGGAAGCAGGATGGATGACTACTTAGCACGACTGGCAGAATCGACGATCGAGGTTGCGGAATACGCTGAATCAAAGGGAGTACCTATTGTCTTTGAAGCTATCAATAGGTATGAGAATAATTACCTCAATAACGCTTTAGAAACCCTTGAATTTATACAAAAGAATAAACTACCCAATACAAAATTACTACTGGATACTTTTCACATGAATATAGAGGATCAAGATATGAGGAAATCCATTCTTGCCTGCAAAGATATGATTGGATACATGCATTTTGCGGATAGTAATAGGTGGCATGTAGGAGCAGGTCATATTAGCTTTAGGGAAATTATGGATTCCCTGAAGGAGATAGAATATAGTGGTTTTATAAGTGCAGAATGCTTACCTCTACCTAATTCCGATATAGCTGCACAGAATTGGATCGGAGAAGTAAAAAGATTACAATAAAGATTACAATAATGAGGGGTTATGTCTATGAAAAAAATAAAGATTGGTATTATTGGGTTGGGAAGACTAGGTAGGAAACATGCAGAGAATATACATTATAGTATTCCAAACGCAGAATTAGCTGCTATTTGTAGCACAGTACAAGAGGAATTGGATTCGATTAGCAAGGAAATGCAACCGGAATTTGTCTATAAGGATTATAAGGAATTGATCCAAAATAAAAAATTAGACGGCATTGTCATTGCCTCTAATTCTGCTTTTCACTGTGAGATGATATGCGAAGCTGCAAAAGCGGGTGTAAAAAACATCTTTACCGAAAAACCGCTGGGTATGACCATGGAAGAAGTTGATAAAATCAAAGAAACCGTAGAGAAAAACAATGTAAATATTTTACAGGTTGGTTTTAATAGAAGGTTTGATAAATCCTTAATTGAGATGAAGAAAAAGATCGACCAAGGATTCATAGGAAAACCCATACTAGTCAAACTAGTGAATAGAGACCCTGCATCAATGGCAGAGTATATTATTAAGTTTAGCCCGACCAGCGGTGGTTTGGTCTTTGATATGTTAACCCATGATTACGATACAGCAAGATGGCTTATTGGTTCAGAAGTAGATACCATCTTTGGCATGGGTGGGGTTTTTGCTTATGAAGGACTAGGAGAAGTTGGAGATATTGATAATTGTACTATTTCCTTAGGTTTTGAAAATGGGGTAATGTGTTTAATGGAAGCCTCTCGAAACTCTACCTATGGCTTCCATGTAGAGGTCGAAGTATTTGGAACAGAAGGCTCCCTACGCATGGGTACACTTCCCAACAAGGATCGATTATTATCCCTGAATAAGAATGGTGTCAATATGGAATGTGTGGAATGGTTCTTTGAATTTTGGGAACCTACCTATGAGGCAGAATTACAGCACTTTGTGGATTGTATCCAAAATAACCAACAACCGGTTGTTGGCTTGGAAGATGGATATAAAGCAGTAGAATGGGCATTTATCGCCAAAGAAGCTGTAGATAAAAGAAAAGTTATAAAACTATAGTGAGTCATAGATTGTAAACAATAATGAAATCCTCCCTTTTCCATGTAAATTCTAAATGGATGAAGGGAGTTTTTTATATAACTTACAAGGGAACTAAGGCTTGTGAGGGGACATTCTCTGCCTTATAATTAAAAGTAGTACAAGAACAGGAGGATTGTATATGAGTGTGACAATTAAAGATATTGCCAAAAGGTTAGGGGTATCTTATTCCTCTGTTTCAAGGGCCTTAAACAACAAACCTGGCGTAAGCAAGGAAACCAGGGAACGCATTTTGGCAGAGACAAAAAGAATAGGCTATCAGCCCAACGCCATGGCAAGGGGGCTTGTTAGCAAAAAATCAAATACTATTGGAGTTATCATCCCAGATTTGGTGAACTCATATTTTGGAGAGGTTACCCAAGGGATTATTGATAGTGCAAATGATAATGGATATACCACCTTTCTTTGTGTCTCCAATTGGGATACTGAACTGGAAAAGAAATATCTGAGATCCCTACAGGAAAAAAGAGTGGATGGCATCATCCTAAAACTTGCGAAGGATGATATCGACCAAAAGTATTTATCTCAAATAAAGGTTCCCTTTATTATTCTTGAGGGATGGCCGGGTGAGGAAGAATATAGTTGTGTAAAAGTGGACAACAAAAAAGGCGCATATATGGGAACAAAATTCTTGATAGAAAGAGGGTATAAGCATATCGCTTTTGCGGGGGGGCGCAAAAACGCCTATAGTAATACCCAAAGGCTAGAGGGCTATAAAAAGGCATTAAGGGAACATGGAATTGAAATACATGAAGAGTTAATAGGGTATGGTGATTTTTCAACTCAAGCAGGATATGAATTAGCTGGAAAGTTATTAAACAGTGGGTATGAAATCGATGCTATTTTTTCAGGGAGTGATGTTATTGCTTTAGGTGTACTGGATTATGCATCTACCTATGGCTATCGAGTTCCTGAAGAACTAGGTGTTATAGGTTATGATGATATACTTTATTCTGAATTGCCTCAAATTCAATTAACCACCATCCAACAACCTAAGTATACATTGGGGAGAACCACCCTGGAGTTCCTACTACAAGAATTACGAAGTAATGAAGAAGATACTAAGAAAACCGTTATTCTAACACCGAAATTATTGGTAAGGAAAACGACAAAATAATACAATGTCCTAAGCCATGAGTATTGTTATATTAATAACTATATCAGA
>MTKW01010863.1_pt1 | contig 26396 bp, 25 predicted proteins | sample 1042761 | NCBI WGS metagenome assembly MTKW01 (sample SAMN06205366, study PRJNA360243) | anaerobic digester metagenome | biome: Wastewater treatment plant; feature: Anaerobic digester sludge; material: sludge; isolation source: anaerobic digester fed with sludge from wastewater treatment plant ...
ATTGGAACCAATGAAAAAGCTCGAGTAACCGGGAATATTTTAGAAGACGAAAAAGCTTTCCGAACCATTCATATTGCTTTTGGTATGAACACCGATATGGGTGGAAAGATCGAATCGAAAACTCACGATGATGGTATCGTCACCAATCCAACAGTTAAGTTTGATGGAAAAACCATCTTGGATCATGGAAATTTCGTGATATAGAAAGATAATGGTTGAGAAATCTGGTATATTAAGGTATCTTTGAAAATATTTTAATTTAAATTCTTTGGGAGGGAATTGAATGAAAAATCGTTATTCTATTTGGATTTTATCTGTGGTTTTATGTTTTTTTGTTTTTTCAGGGGTTGCAATGGCTGCTTCAGCGTCTGAAAAAACCGTTCGTCTGACCAATGCTTGGCCTTGTTATATTGATCCAGCTATTGCTGCTGACTTTGCCAGCTCGGTTTCAGTAGCAAATTTATATGACACTTTAGTATTTCCAACTCATGATGGAGAAGTCATTCCGCATTTGGCTGAATCATGGACAATCTCTGAAGATGGCTTAACCTATGTCTTCAAACTACGTTCCGGAGTAAAGTTTCACGATGGTAGCGATCTAAAAGCCGAAGATGTGAAATTTTCTATGGACCGGTTGCTGGCAATTGGACAAGGTTATAGTTATATTTTTAAACCGGTTATCGATAGCGTCGAAGCCAATGATGATTATACGGTAACCTTTAAACTTAAAAAAACCTTTGGTCCCTTTTTATACTCATTAGTTCGCCTCTATGTTTTAAACAAGGACTTGGTTATGGTAAATATTGAACAAAATGATGAATACGGTGATTTAGGAGATTACGGGAAAAGATGGCTTCTCACCAACGATGCTGGGTCTGGTCCTTATCAGGTTCAAGAAATGAAGTTAGAAGAATACCTTCATGCGGTTCGTTTTGCCGACTATTGGAAACCTTTTGATCCCAATGCCCCAGATTCATTCAGAAATATTGGAACCACCGAAACAGCAACCGTTCGAACTCTGATCCAAAAAAGAGAATTGGAAATATCAGATTTCCGACAACCGGCGGAATTTTACGACAATGTTTCTAAAGTAGACGGTATTAATGTAGCCAAGCTTTTCGGTGGCAGCACTCTCTTTACCATGATGCATACCAAAAAAGCTCCGACTGATGATGTACACTTCAGAAAAGCACTTGCTTATTCAATAGACTATGATGCAGTTGCCAACCACATTTTCCCCGGTTCACACCAGTGTCAAGGACCGGTTTCTTTTATTCTTCCTGGCCATAATCCTAATGTTTTCCAATACAAACGTGATCTGGAAAAGGCCAAGGAAGAATTAGCTCTTTCCCCCTATGCCGATAAACTCGATGAATACCCGGTTGACCTTATATGGTGTGCTGAAGTTCCCGATGAAGAAAAGGTTGCTCTACTCATTCAAGCCAATGCAGCTGATATTGGAATCCAAGTTAATGTTATAAAAAATCCTTGGATGAAAATCATTGAAGAAGTAGCCACTCCAGAGACCACCGCATCTATGTACCTTATCTTTGTTTCACCTCATTATGCCGAAGCCGGATCAATGATCCAATCAAAATACCATTCTTCTTCCGCCGGAACTTGGGAACAATCCGAATGGCTTCAAGACGAACAGCTGGATAATATGATTGAAGATGCCATTGATACCATCGACAAAGATGCCCGCTTTGAAAAGTACGGTAAAATTCAAGAATACATCGTTGACCTGTGTCCTTCACTTTTCTTGATTGACCAACCAGAAAATTACGCCTTTCAAGATGCCTATATAGACTGGATTCCTGCTGATCGGGCTGAAAGAGGTGAAAAAGTCAATCCGGTTATGGGTTATAATCAATATATGCCTGAAATCAAGGTATATCCAGAAAAACGTGACGAATTAGTGAAGTAAGGAATAAATCTGAGAGGGATATGAAAGAATTGGAAAAAATCGAATCCCTCTCAATCTCCCTTTGGTCAAAGGGAGAAGAAATAATGAAAAGAGAGATTTTCACGTCCTCAAAATTTACAGGATAGACTTTTATGCCACTTTGGTGGCGCCAGATGAGGATGAAAACCCAAGATTCGACATGCCATGGCATGTCGCTACATTAGATGAAGATCGGGCGCAATAAATTGCGCCCTACATTTTATAATCTTTTGTAGGAACTTGATTTATCATGTACGTGTGATTTCAGGATAGACCCTCATGCTGCCTAGCAGCACCAGATGAGGATGAAAATTACTCATTCAGAAATGAATTTCCCCCTTTAGAAAAGGGGGTTAGGGGGATTTGAGTTTTTGGAAACCAATCGAATCCCTCTCAATCTCCTTTTAGCCAAAGGGAGAGGCCAATATAATAGGGTATTTGTTTGAAATGGTATTTTCATGATAGCCAATGAATGGTTATTTAATTCTCCTGGGTAGGAGAAAACTGAAATATGGAAGTACTTATTTTAATGATTATTGGTTTCAATACTGATCGCTGTTGCTAATCATTCATCACTGTCTTTAAAGGATAAAAGGAAAGGGTAGAACCAGAGTATGAATTTTTCACGCTTTCTCGCTCGACGCTTGGGATATTCAATATTTGTTCTCATCGGATTATCGATTGTGGTCTTTATCATAGCTCGAATGGTACCAGGAGACCCTGCCCGGGCAGCCCTCGGACCTCGAGCTTCTCAGGAGGCAGTTGATAAACTACGAGAAAAGCTTCATCTTGATGAATCTTTGGTTGTTCAATATGCCTTTTGGATTAAGTCAGTTTTTCAGGGTGACTTGGGTGAATCCTTACTCACTCGACGTCAAGTTATCGAAGATATAAAAGAATTTTTACCCGCCACCCTTGAGTTGGCTCTTTTCTCCGGTTTATTTATGGCTTTTTTTGGAATCCTCTTAGGAATACTATCAGCTCGACACAGTAATACCTGGGTTGATAATCTGATAAGAGTTTTCGCTTATATTGGTATAGCAACTCCAGCATTCGTTGTTGCCATTATTCTATTACTAGTCTTTGGCATGTATTACCAGGTATTTCCAACCATCGGTAGGTTAAGCCAGTGGGTTGATGCCCCAACCAAAATTACCGGGCTAATAACCATTGACAGTTTGCTCACCGGAAATCTAACTGCCTTTTTAGATGCTTTAAAACATCTAATGCTTCCCGCGTTTAGCCTTGCTTTAGGAGGAATGTTTCAAGAAGCTCGTATCACCCGTTCCAGCATGTTGGAAAACTCAAAAAAAGACTATGTCTCAGCTGCTCGGTCCTATGGTATCCCGGAGCGAACGGTAATCTTTAAATACCTTTTCAAGCCTTCCATTATCCCAACCGTCTCTATCCTTGGTTTAGATTTTGCATCTTTAATGGGAAATGCTTTTTTAGTCGAACTTCTGTTTAACTGGCCGGGTATTTCCCGTTACGGAATTAATGTCATGCTTCGCAAAGATGTTGATGCCATAATCGCGGTAATTATGGTCCTAGGAATTGTTTTTACTCTTATCAACATTATTGTCGATATCATTGTTGCCTATCTCGATCCACGAATCCGATTAGTTGAAAGAGGAGATTAATTGCAATGAATCTATCCCCAAAAAAATCCAAAAGAACCAAAAGCGGTAAAGCTTGGTATAAATTCTCTCGGAATCCTCTCTCGGTTGTGGGTTTAGTAATTGTCCTTTTTGTAATTTTTAGTGCTTTGCTTGCGCCTTGGGTTACTCCCTATCCTGCTCATTCCGGAAAATACGTAAATTATGGGGAAGCCAATTTTTCTCCATCGATACAACATCTATTTGGTACAGATGTTTTTGGCCGTGATGTGTTCACCCGAACCATCTATGCTTTTCGCTCATCATTAATTATGGGAATTGTTGTTCTCGCAATCGTTGTCCCAATTGGAGTTACCCTTGGTCTTTTAGCTGGTTATTTCAAAGAAACCTGGATAGATGTCTTGATCATGAGAATAACCGATATCTTTCTTTCGGTGCCTCCTCTAATACTCGCCTTGGCCATTACTTCAGTTCTTAAACCCAATTTAACCAATGCTATGTTAGCCGTTTCAGTAATGTGGTGGCCGTGGTATACCCGGTTGGTTTATGGGATGGCCACCTCTTTACGGAATGAATATTTTGTTCAATCAGCAGAGCTATTGGGAGCGAGTAAGTTTCACGTCCTTTTTAAAGAAATACTCCCCAATTGTCTATCAACCATTTTGACCAAAATGACCCTTGATATGGGTTGGGTTATCCTTATCGGAGCATCACTTTCTTTTGTTGGATTAGGAGAGCAAGCTCCTAAGGCAGCCCTGGGATCCATGGTTGCTGATGGAGCAAAATATCTTCCTGAATATTGGTGGATCTCGGTATTCCCGGGTTTAGCTATCATGCTGATTGTTTTAGGATTCAACCTCCTTGGTGACGGCATCAGCGATTTATTTTCAATGGAGGAAGCCTAAACATGTCTCAACTTATTCTTGACATCAAAAATCTAACCGTTAACTTTCGTGTTTATGGTGGGTATTTAAAAGTATTGAATGAAGTTAATTTTTCGGTTTCACAAGGAGAAAAAGTAGGTCTCGTCGGTGAAACCGGCTGTGGAAAAACTACCACCATGAAAACCGTCATGGGTATTCTTCCTCAACCTCCAGGGAAAATAGCCCAAGGTGAAATTTTTTTCCAAGGAAAAAACGTTCTTACCATGAAGAAATCCGAGATTGAAAAAATGCGTCAAACTGGAATATCAATGATATTCCAAGATCCAACCGCCGCCCTCAATCCGGTTTTTACCATCGGACAACAGCTTTATGATGTGGTGCAACATTCCCAGTCAAGCGATGATGGCCAATCTCGCCTTTCTGCCCATGAAGTCTCGATACGAGCACTCCAGGACGTTTCTCTCCCTGATCCAAAACGCATATTAGACAATTATCCTTTGCAATTAAGTGGGGGTATGCGGCAACGAGTCTGCATTGCCCTTGCCATCGCCAGGGCCAAACAGTTACTCATAGCTGATGAGCCGGGAACCTCTTTAGATGTGACTATTCAAGATCAGATTTTAAGATTACTCAATCAAATTGCCGCTGAAAAACAAATGGCGATCATTTTAATTTCTCATTCCCTGGGTGTGATTCGTGAATGGACCAATCGGGTTTATGTTATGTATGCCGGATCAATCGTTGAAGAATCAACAACTGAAGAGTTATTTTCCCATCCCCTCCATCCTTATACTCGAGCATTAATGGATTGTGTCCCCAAATTAACCGGCGGAGGAACCGCCGAGGGGATTCCCGGAAGAATTCCCGATTATTTTAATCCGCCTACTGGTTGTCGTTTTCATCCTCGTTGTCCTCATGCTTTTGCTTTGTGCTCTGAAAAAAAACCCGCCCTATATCATGTCAACGACACTCATCAGGTAGCATGTTATCTCTACCAGGAGGTAAAACAGTGAACGCAGTACTTGAAGTAAAAAAACTTAAAAAATATTTCTCGACTACCAAAGGAGTTGTAAAAGCAGTCAATGATGTCAGTTTTTCTATTACACCGGGTGAAACTCTCGGACTAGTTGGAGAATCGGGTTCGGGAAAGAGTACGGTTGCTTATACCGTTATGGGACTCTATCAACCAAGTGGTGGTCAGATTCTTTTCCAAGGGCAAGATGTTGCTATCTCTCACCACAAAAGAAAACGAATATTAAAAAAAGAACTACAAATCGTTTTCCAGGACCCGGGATCTTCGCTTAATCCAAGACAAACCATAGAAAACATCTTAGACCTGCCCATTCGTCTTCACGATAGGGATTATAAAAAAGGGATTGCTGAAAAAGTGCAAGAAATATTGTCCTTAGTAGAACTTCCCGTCGAGTATATGGAAAAATATCCTCGTTCTCTTGGGGGTGGTGAAAAACAGATGGTGGCTATTGCTAGGGCTCTTGCAACCAATCCTTCACTCATTGTTTTAGATGAACCAACCTCAGCTCTGGATGTATCAATTCAGGCAAAAATTATCCATAAACTCATTGAAATCCAACAAGAAAAAAACTTGGGATACCTATTCATTACCCATGATTTAAGCTTAATGAGAAATATTGCCCACCGTGTCGCTATCATGTACCTGGGTCGTATAGTTGAAACAGCACCGGCTCAACAGTTTTTTGAAACTCCTTATCATCCTTATACCCGAATGCTGATATCCTCGATTCCGGTTGTCTCCTCAGAAGAAGAAAAATTAAAACCAGGAAAAATCCCTTCAATGGGGGAAATCCCTAGTCCAGTAAATATGCCCGCAGGTTGTGTATTTCATCCTCGTTGTGTTGATCGGATGCCGATTTGTGATCAAGAGGAACCAATCAATTTTGAGATCAAACCAGGTCATTGGGTAAAATGCCATCTCTGGTCTCCTAATAAATAATTGATTTCTAATCATAGAATCATTGAAAAATTTTTTACTCATAACCCTTTAGATGGAACAACTCTACGGTATAATGATAAGAAGAAATATGAAGGAGTGAGTGCTATGAAGATGGCTTCCGTTTTGTGTATAAGCATGTTGATACTGGCGCTTGTTTTTCCAGCCTATGGCCAAGACCAGGTAGCATCACCTTTAGTAAAAGACTTGGAAAATATGGAACGTATACTTTATGGTGTTCCAGAAACTGGAAGTGTTTTAATCCGTACTGAAAACCTTGAGAGAGATTTAATTGGTGATACCCTGTCAGGAACTTTAATGGAAAGGCTCAATACTCTGAAAACCTTCATTTTAACCGGTACACCTGAAGAACCTTCATTAGATTTTAAACTCAAGTCAATTCGACTTTCTCTCAATACTGCCGAGCAGAAAACTGGAATTTTAACCGCTCAACTGGACGAATTTGAACAGCTCATATTTGGTGTTCCCAGCGCCGAACCTATCGGTGTCCGGGTTGATAAGCTTTACCGAACCGTAGTAAATACTTCCTACACATCAAATTTCCAGGTTACCGTTCCTGTTTCTTCTTTAGTAAAAGTTAGTATTCAAACCAATTTAAATTCAGAAAAAAATAATGTTGGCGACCCAGTTCCTTATGTTTTAATCGAGGATTTTATTGTAAATGATATTCTTATAGCTCCAGCTGGAACCGAAGGAGAAGGCTGGATCAGCAAAATCCGCCGCAAAGGAAATTTCGGAAGAGCTGGTATGATTCAAATTGATTTTGGGTCAATCACCAGTCTTGATGGTACCCCAATAGTTCTTACTTTGGGAGATAAAGCTATTCAAGAAAATAAAGCATTTGCTTATGCAGTTGGAACCAGTATTGTTGGCCTGGTCGCGCTTGGTCCGATCGGAGCCGTAGCTGGATTTTTAATCAATGGGGAACCAGCCAAAGTTGAATCAGGTAGTGAGCTGTTTGTTGAAACCACTCAGGAATTGGTTGTATCCGGCCCAATTGCTTCGTCAGTTTCATATCAAACCTATCAAGATCAAGGTTATACCACAACCGAAATTGGCACTTACCAACCCTCCTATAATCAAGATCAAAATATCCCGGAGGTAGAAATTGAAGTTAAGCCAGTTGAGACTTGGGATGCTGAAGAAGATATCGAAGAAACAGTTGATGTCACCAGCATTGCCACGCCGATTCCAATTCAACAATCCAAACCATCACCTACATCGGGTATTGATATCGAAATTAAACCCTACCAGGAAGGAGATTTTTAAAAATATGAATAAAAAAACCCTCATCCTTTTATTCCTCATTCCTTGTATTGTTGTTTTATTTATTAGTTTTACATCCTCAGCAAAAACCGATGCCGACAAAATTTATTCTCAAACCCAAAAAAAATGGACCCAAAGTCAAACCATTGGGGATGCTTTCTCGGTAAAAGCTGTATTTTGGAATCCAGAATTGGTGCAGGCCTGGGTCGCCAAATACGGAGCTGAAAATCTCCTTTCTTTGGAAGAGCAAACTGCTTATCATCGTGACTTCATACAAAGAGAGCGTTTTCAACGATATTTAGTTTTTGATGTAACCATTGAAAAACTCACGGGACCCGCTCTTTTCCCTTTGAATTTTACTAAAAACACCTATTTAATCGACGATCAAGGCAATAAGTATTACCTACTTGAGTTCCCTCGTGAATTTGATGATAAAATTTTTGACAAAGTATCAGGAAAAATGTATTTCAGTCGAATCGGGAAGAATGATCAACCAATAGTTGGCCCAGATACCAAAAAAATTACTCTTCATTTTTCTCATTTGTCAATCGAACCTTCTTATGTCGCTCAAAATGTCGAACTCATTTGGAAAGATCCTTATATTCCTCCTGATTACACCCAAGTAAGTTGGCAACCAGAACTTGAAGAAGAAATCCTCCGTTTGCAAGAAAGAATTATTCTGCTGGAAGCAGAAAAAAAAGAGTTGATTGAAAACCAAAAACTGATTGAATCTGAAATTGAAAATGTAAAAAATAAAATCGAGGAGCTGCAAGCAAACCTAAAGCAATGAACCAACTTCATCTCTTTTTTATAAAAGCGATGAAAAAACCAGTATTGGTCGCTTTTTTTCTATTATTAACTATTCCTTTAACGACAAGCATCGGAGCAAAAGAAGGCATTCGAATTAATGCCGATACTCTCCTTTATGACGATGCCGGTTCGCAGGTTGAAGCCATTGGAAATGTCCACCTATCCTGGAAGGATATTTCTTTTGCAACCAATCAGATGCTTTTTCGGTTTGATACATCTGAAGCCTTTATTCCAGGCTTTATAAAGGCTCGCTTTGGTAATTATCAAATTAGTGCAGAAAAAATGTACTACAACTTTCAAACCAGAAATGGTTGGTTTGAAAGCGCAGAATTGGTATATGAATTAAGCGAAGGAGGAAATCTTTACTTTCGAGGTTCGAAGATCGAGTATCAAAAAGGAAAATGGACCGGTACCGACCTATTGGTTACCGGATGTCCACATTCACCTCCCTTATACAGCGTTCGTGCTAAGGAAGTTTTAATCTATCCACAGGATCGGATATTAATCAGCGGATTAGGGTTTTTCATCAAAGAAAAAAGAATTATTCAACTACCTGCCTATTCCCGGCTCCTCAACAATCATGGTTCTAATTTTATACCGAGCTTGGGTTACCAAAGAAAAAAGGGGCTCTTTGTTGAAGGCAACTATGAATATCTTTTCTCGGAAAACTTGTTATTTCAGGCTAATCTATACTATTCCACCTTACAAAGCAGTCGAATAAGTAGTGACATAACCCTTCAGTATCCCTATGTTGAAGCACGGATATTTATTGATCTTTGGCAAAATGAAGAGTCTACCATGGGGGGTTATGCTCATTATCAAAAAAATGGATTATCTCTCTGGATGTTAGGTATTGAAAACGAAAGGTTTAACGATGAAGTCATCAGTCGTTTACCCCAATTCATCGCTTCTTACCGTACTGAATCTGAAAATGGATTTTTTATTGAAGCGAATTTAAGTTATGGAAAATTTTCCCAGGGTGATATGAGTACTTGGCGAAACGATGTTTATTTAAGCACAGGATTGGAAAAAAAGAGCTACGGGGGAGAAATTTTCTATCAAAACATTAACCTTTCCGTTCTTGATGATGCAACTGTTTGGGGAGGAAAGGTCTGGGCGGAAAAAGAATTTTCTTCTCATTTTAGCGCAGGAATATTTTATGAATATACTCAAGTAAATGGAGAAACCTATTTTTTCTTTGATCCCAAAGATACTAATATTTTCGGTTTGGAGTTGGTTTATGGTAATCTTGACCAAACTTATCTTCGACTTCGAGGCGAGTATGATCTTAATATTGGAGGCCTTGGTGATATTGTTGCCGGTATCGGATTAGGAAGTAAAGAGTTTTCTGTAGGCATGGAGACTATTTACTCCTTTCCCGATCAAAACTGGGAAGAGCGTCGTTATTATATTCGAAAACAGTTAGAAGAATGTATCGATATTGAAGCTTCTTATTGGGAATCTGACCAAACCTTTTTTGTAAGTGTTAATCTGGCTGGACTTGATCAGAAAAAACACATCGAGAGCTTATTTGATGAGCAAGAAGAATACGACCTTTTTAATCTGAATCGTGAAAACTAATAAATGATAAAACAAGATTAATAACTATTGAACCATTGAAGAATCGGAACGAAAATGAGTTCCCAAAGAGATTGGATTTCTTAAGGCTGCTTCAACGACCAATAAACCGGAATCAACACTATTTTCAAATTCAAGGAGAGAGCCAGATACACCTAATTGGTTTTTCAGTTGAACTGCTTGTTTTTTTAAACCACGAAGCACTTCTAAGGCGTACTTTAACCCCGATTGATCCCGAATAAGTCCGGCGAATTTCCACATGGTATCTTGAATAATTTTCCGCATACTTTCCAAAATTGCCTCAGGTGGAGGATTTCCGCAAGAATATTCGAACGGCATTATTCGAGGTTGTTCCTTGGTAGCTGGATTTTTTATAATATCATGAGAAGCTCGGTAAGCAAAGGTTAATCCTTCTAAAAGACTGGTAGAAGCCAAGCGATTGGCACCATGCACACCAGTGCAGGCAACTTCGCCAATAGCATAGAGACGTTTAATCGAGGTACGGCCAAAACTATCGGTAAGTATTCCCCCACAGCAAAAATGAGCTCCTGGGGCAACTGGTATCGGTTCTCGGGTAATATCAATCCCTCGGTATAAACATTCTTCATAGATGGTTGGGAAGGTTGCCTTTATTTTTTCCGGTGAAATCACATGACAAAGATCAAGAAAAACACAATGGGAATTCTGGGTGAGCATTTCTTCAAAGATTGCCCGGGAAACCACATCACGAGGCGCCAAGCTTCCCAAATGATGATATTTATGCATAAAAGCTTTCCCTTCATGATTAACGAGTTCAGCTCCCTCGCCTCGAACCGTTTCAGAAATAAGAAAAGTCTGGGAATATTCAGGACTAAAAAGAAGGGTAGGGTGGAATTGAACATATTCCATATTTTGCAGGATGGCTCCAGCTCGATTCGCTATAGCATAACCATCACCGGTATTCCAAGGTCCTCCAGTTGAATATTGATAAAGAGAATTTAATCCTCCAGTAGCAAAAATGGTTGCCCGAGCAAAAAAGGGTATTATAGTCCTTTTGCGAGGATCCAGCAAATAAACACCCAGACACTCCGGAGTTTCATAGCGAGATCGAGATGAAAATTGGTAGCGATTGGAAAGAATCAAGCCAATTGCATAGGTGTTTTTTTTAACCTCGATAAGATGTTCCTCGAGGATTCCTTCATGAAGTGCTTTTTGAATAGCTCTTCCAGTACAATCCTTAACATGAAGAACACGCCTTTGAGAATGCGCTGCTTCCTGAAAAAGATCCCATTCTCCCTGTTCATTTTCCTCAAATGGAACCCGTAGTTTTTGAATAAATAATCTTTTAACCAGCGAAGGACCAATCTTAGCTAACACTTTAGCACTTTTTTCTAAGGCACTTCCATCAGAAGCATTAAGAATATCTTGCTCGAGAATCTTCCAAGAATCATTTTTGCCTCGATATACAATCCCTCCCTGGGCTTTTTCGGTGTTAGTTTCCTCAAGCGATTGTCCCTTACTGACCAATAAAACTCGTTGAGATTTTTCTGCCAGAAAAAGGGCAGCACTACTTCCTGCAATTCCGTTCCCAATAATCAAAGCATCATAATACATCTTTGACTTCTTCTACCTCCAAATTCAAGTCCAACCAAATGGCGTGATGGGTAATATATCCAGTAGAGATGATATCAACACCTTGTTTTGCAATTTCCCTTACCGTTTCTAAACTGACACCTCCCGAAGCCTCTACGATCGATCTTTTATTAATCATTTTTACTGCTTCTTTAATTTGTCCTATATTCATATTGTCCAGCATAATAACATCAGCCTTTTCTTCGATTGCCTCACTCACTTGTAGTATATTTTCACATTCAACCACGATTCGTGCCGTAAAGGGAATAGCAGGTCTAACTCTTTGAATGGCATCCTTTACCGATCCACAAATCGAAATATGGTTATCCTTGATAAGAGCACAATCGTATAAGCCGAGACGGTGATTTACTCCACCCCCACAACGGACAGCGTACTTTTCAAAGATCCTCAAACCAGGACTAGTCTTTCTTGTGTCAGCTATTTTTACCGGTAAACCCTTAACCGCTTCGACAAACTCTCGAGTTTTTGTAGCAATTCCACACAGTCTTTGTAATAAATTAAGGGCAACCCTTTCTCCCATCAAAATTGCCCGGGTTTGCCCTATAATTTCCATAACGCAATCACCACTTTTAAATTCTTCACCTTCTTCAATAAGAGTCTTTTCATTCGTCTGAGGGTCTATGAGGTTAAAAAGGCGAATCGCAAATGGACCTCCTGACATTATTCCTTTTTCTTTAGCAATAATTCTTGCCCGCACCGGCTTTAAGCTAAGGTCTCCCAAACCTTGGGTAGTAATATCATCAAAACCTAAATCTTCTTCTAAAAATATTTGCAACCTTCGGTCGACGTCCCATGGAACCAAACCTCTCACTCGTTCATCATCCTTCCCATTCTAAAAATAAATTCTATTTATTTTATCATGGATTGTTCCTTCTTTCTTTTTTTTATTGATATATATATGGTTTTCAGTTTGGTGTAGTTTTATTTCTTAGAAATCTTTGGTCTTCAACAACTCCCCAAAGAAGATAGGCAGCAATCCTTTCTATGGTTCCTGTTGTTCCAAATCGGCTTTTTAAAAATTTGTTGTATTCATAAAAATTGTTGGTATTTTTTAAATAAACGAACATTTCTTGAGGATGATTCCGATCCAGAGGTATGACTTTTTTATTTATACCAACCGCTTGTATGGTGTAAAGATCATCCATTGATAAAATAAGATCGGATTGAACCAAGGTTTCGCTCTGAAAAAGAGTTAAATTAATATAGTATGGGTTTTTCCAAAGATATCCTTCCAATATTTCTCCTTCTAAACTTTTTGATAAATTCCATCCCAATCGACTTGCTATGGCAGTAATTGCCTGCATGGTTTTTTGACCAGGGGGAATTACCATCAGACAATAACCGTTCATCATATCGGCAAAATCAGGAAAGAGTTTGAGGATAAGCTCAAAATCAAATTCAAAATGATCAATACTGGGGAAAAAAGAATAAATTGGCTTTTTCCCGTGTATAAATGGAAATTCAATGGGTTGAACCAAATCAGAAAGAACATTTCCAATGAAATAAGAAGCTTGGTTTTTTTGACGGAGATAATGATTGAGATATTGATCATTGGTTAAAAATGATTGGGTAAGGTATTTAGTAAAATAGTAATCAAACCATGAGAATGTCTGGTTAAATTGACGAGTTATCCATATGAAAATTGGTTTTTTTTGAATGAGAAAAAATATCCATAGAAGAAGACAAGTCTTATGTCCTATCAATATTATAGTCTCTCGAAATCTTCTCCTTCGACGCAAGGTTCGTATCATACGATACCATTCAATAACTTTTGGAAACAATTGAAATATCGATGGTAGAGTTATGTCGGATTTTATCTCAGGATAATCTTGTTTCTTTAATTCTTGTATATAATGGGGGTGGAAAAAATAGACTTTGGCAAGGGATACTTTTCTTAAATTCCAACAGATATTTTTACTGATTTGATCTTCTAAATCATTTTCTGGAATGAATAGAAAACACTTCATATTTTCCCCTCGCTTATAAAGATTTAATAAGCTATAAAAATATACTCTTGCCAATGCTTCAATTATTGTACTATATTATTGAAAAGGCTGAGAACAGCTTTTCTAAGTAAACCTTGCTTTTTTTAAAATAATTCTTTGAGATAGGGCTATGGATAGTTTAAAAGTTGCGATTATTCAAATTCAAACCGGTCCAAATAAAAAATCTAATTTGTTAAAAACTGCCGAGCTTTTTGCTTCAATTAAGAATCACCAAGCAAACTTGATACTCCTACCGGAAATGTTTCAGTGCCCTTATAGTCTGGAATCATTCCCAACTTTCGCTGAAGATATCCTTACTGGCGAAACCAGTCTCTTTTTATCGAATCTCGCTCATGAACATAGAGTTTTCTTAGTTGGCGGTTCAATACCGGAAAAAAAAGGAAATCACTATTATAATACCTCTATAGTTTATAACCCCTCTGGTGAGATTGTTGGTGTTTATAGGAAAATACATCTTTTCGATGTTGACTTTAAAAACCTCCATTTCCAAGAATCAGCAGTTCTCGATCCTGGAAATACTCCACTTTTAATTGATACTCCTTGGGGGAAAATTGGTATTTTAATCTGTTACGATCTTCGTTTTCCTGAACTTATTCGCCTTTATGCTTTGCGGGGGGCATTTATGGTTGCAGTCCCCGCTGCTTTTAACCCGGTTACCGGGCCTCTCCACTGGGAGGTTCTCTTCCGAGCGCGGGCAATTGATAATCAGGTTTTTCTTTTGGGCGCATCACCAGCACCACACCCAGGCTCATCCTATCAAGCTTATGGCCATAGCCTTGTTGTTGATCCTTTGGGTAGGGTTTTAGAGCAGCTTGGTAATGAAGAAGCAATAATAATAAAAGACATTGATCTCTCTTTAGTTGACCAAGCCCGCCAACAACTTCCTTTGTTAAGGCATCGCCGACAAGATCTCTATGCACTAAATCCTGATGAAAAATTAGTTAGTTTATTAAAAGATCAAAAAGGGGGGGCAATTTAAATCATCATCCCTAAAATCCCTTACTCCCCTTAATAAAGGGAGCAAGGGATTCCTCAACAAGAAGAGTGAAAAAAAGAAAAGACGAGATCTTCTCGGATTTAAAAGAGATATCCTCAGGCTGATAGAATCTTTTCATCATCATTCGTCATTGTATTTATGGTTTAGAATATGCTAAACTAACAGAAATTATTTATTTAGAATTTCTTAGTTTATATGGGGGAACAGAAATGGCTGGAGATATTAACTATTTTTTTGGTATTGGAAATCTCACGCGTGACCCTGATCTTCGCTATACTCCCCAGGGGACACCCGTATGTCGATTTGATATAGCTATGAACCGTTTTTACCAAAATAAAAATGGCCAACAAACGAAAGATACCACTTTCCTAAGAATAACCGCTTGGAGTAAGCTTGGTGAGAATTGTGCACGTTTTCTTCATAAAGGGAGCAGAGTAGCGGTAGTTGGAGAGCTTCTTGCTAATAATTGGGAAGATCGGAACGGGACTAAACGAACTTCCTATGAAGTCCGGGCAATGAATGTACAATTTCTTTCCCCGCCTCAAAAAGCCAACGAAGAAATTCGGGGAATTGGTGAGGGTTTTTCATCTGAAGCCGAAATTGAACCTTTTAGTTTTGATTCCCAAAATATGGAGAATGCCTTAGGAGAATTAGAAGATATTTCTCCAGAAGGGAACAACGATGTCGCGCCATTCTAATTCCTTATATATATGGCTTTTGCTTCTTCTATTTTGCTTGGTTTTTTCTCAACCAATCTATTCAAAAATCAATATTGAGTATCAAGGACAGGTCTTTTCGCTTGATTTACCAACAATAAAAGTCAATGGTGATAATTACATCTCGGTTGAAAATCTTTTCAAACAAATAGGGGGGGTAGAATATTATTCTCCCATTATGAAAAAAGTAAATCTATTTTTTGGGGGAAAAAATTGGGTTTTATCACTTGACAAAGGAATAGCCGTTGCTGAAAGTGGTGAAGAAATACCCTTAGGACGTTCGGTGGTCATTCAAGAAAATTCCGTTTATATTTCACCTCAATTTCTTAATCAGCTCTTTGGAATTTCCACTGATACCAGTTCAACAGTCGTAACTCCGTCACCTTCAACAACAAAAACACCTTCAACAATCTCACCGGTTACCCTTCCTACTGGAAGCTCGTCACTCCTTAATGTTCGGTCTCATTCCTATGGTGATGAAAATCGCTCAAGGGTTACTTTTGATTTTGGGATTAACTTACCAACTCATTCCATGCAAACCGACCAAGCCAACAACCGCATTATTCTAACCTTTAACAATGCTACCTTGACTCCAGGAACACCAGAGACATTCTTTCTAAACGATAATCGAGTAGATCGAGTAGTGCTTAATAAAAAAGGGAGTAACGTCGAAGCTATTATTTATTTAAAATCTCCCGCCTCAATTCAAAAAAACCAATTGGGCGGAGAGAATCCCCGTATTTATTTAGACATAGTTACTTCCACTTTGTTAACATCTCCTGATGTAACAATTCTTCCAGCAAGTCCATCTCCACCAACACAACCCACTACAACACCAGCGCTTACGTCTACTCCTACACCTGTTGTTCCTACGCCTACAACCAAACCACCAGTCCAACCAACAACTGCAACACCTTACGACAAAATTAATCCCAGGGTTATTGTTATCGATCCTGGTCATGGTGGGAAAGACCCCGGTTGTGTTGTTAACGGGTATCAAGAAAAAGACATTATCCTCCAGGTTTCTAAAAAGCTTAAAGAAGCCCTTACTCAACAAGGCTATGAAGTATATTTGACCCGTGAAGGCGATACCTATCCTGGCCTTAAAGAACGATCCGCAGTAGCCAATAATAAACAGCCAGTGGTTTTATTAAGCATTCATGCCAATGCTGCCCCTAATAAAAAAGCTACTGGGGTTGAAGTTTTCGTAGGAAGTGCACAGATTCATGGCGAAGGGGCCGCTGACGTTGCAAATCGTGAAAATCAACGTTTTATTTCAGAAGGGTATACTGAAGAACAAAATGGAAAAATTAACTCTACTCTTCTTGATTCTTATTATTTAGGAAGTCGTACCGTGAGCATGAAGCTCGGTTCTTTAATCGAAAATAACATCGTCAAAGAGACCGGCCAGGCTTCAAGAGGGCTTAAAGAAGCACCCCTTATTCTATTAAAAGGAATGTATTTCCCCTCATGTTTGATTGAAATTGGTTTTTTGAGCAACCCAACCGAAGCAAAAAACTTAGCAAACGGAGCCTTTCAGGACAAACTGGTGCGAGGAATAGTGGTTGGCATAAAACAATTTATGTCAAGTTCAGATTTAAAAAAATTCCTTGAGGAATAGGACCGAATGAAAAGAAGAAAAAAAAGACTCGCTTTTCTTCAGCCAATATTATATATCCTTATCGGAATGGCAGTTTTTTTTGCAATCGTCTACGCTGGTGAATACTTGATCCCCGGGGGAAAAAAGAACACTGTAGCTCCTGATGATACGGGATTTCTCTCGACCGGTCAAACTTCTTTAGCAATCAACGAATCTACTGTTGAAGTTGTACTATATTTTACCAATGAAGAATTTACCGGTTTGGTTGCAGAAAAACGACTCATTAAAAAGAGCAATAGTATGCTTGAGGCGGTTCTTCAAGAATTATTAAGAGGTCCTAGGCTCTCATCCCATTATAGTCCGCTTCCTGAGTCAACCCGATTAAACGGTGTTTTCACCGAAAGTGGGATTGTCTATGTTGACCTCAGTCATGAAATGAAAGACGGGCAATCGGGTGGAACCACCCAAGAGCTTCTCAGTATTTTTAGTATTGTTGATACTTTGACTTCGCTGCCTGATGTTAAGCGGATCAAATTATTAATCGACGGAAAAGAGGAAACTACTCTTTGCGGACATATTGATATATCAGAACCATTGGAAAGGGATGAAAAACTCATTGCAGAAATTCAATAATTTTCAAGACTTGAATTCTTTTTTAAAGAAAGAACGGGATGATATCCATTTAAGAAACGATGGTCGAAACTACGATGAGATTCGTCCTCTCATGATCACCAGAAATTATTTAAGAGCAGCTGAGGGTTCAGTTTTAATTGAAGAAGGGAACAATCGTATTGTCTGTTCTGCAACTATAGAAGATAAAGTGCCCCTTTTTTTGCGAGGATCCAACCAAGGATGGATTACTGCTGAGTACGCCATGATCCCTCGAGCCACATCGACAAGGAATGTTCGTGAATCTATCAAAGGTCGAATTGGGGGTCGTACCCATGAAATCCAACGGCTTATAGGTCGTGCTCTTCGTTCAGTAATGAATATGGATCTTATTGGTGAACGAACTGTTCTTATAGATTGTGATGTGATTCAAGCCGATGGAGGAACCCGTACCCTGGCAATCAACGGATCTTTCGTTGCTTTAGTCGATGCCCTCTGGAATTACGTAGATCGAGGCTTGCTCCAGTCAGGTAATCTTCTGAAAGATTATTTAGCCGCAGTGAGCGTAGGGGTGGTCAACGGCAAAGATCTCCTTGACCTCAATTTTGAAGAAGATTCGATGGCTCAGGTCGATATGAATGTTGTAATGACGGGTAAGGGACAATTTGTTGAAATTCAGGGTACTGCTGAGGGGGATCCCTTTAGCCAAGAAACCCTGAATCGGCTTCTTGCCTTAGCCCAAAAGGGAATTAAAGATATTATAGCTATCCAAAAGAAGGTTTTACTAGAAAGGGGCCTTCCTTGAAACCCGCTTCCCGATTGATTTACATCCTTTCTAAAAATTCGGGAAAGATTAAAGAAATCAATGCGATTTTATCCTCTTATTCAATATCGGTTAGGAGCTTATTTCAAGATTTTTCTTTTGAGGAAGTTGCCGAAACTGGATCGAGTTATGCTGAAAATGCCCTTCTAAAAGCCCATCATGGTTTTAAAATCAGTGAAAATATATGTATTGGGGAAGATTCCGGTTTAGAAGTTGATGCTCTTGACGGAGCTCCAGGGCTTTTTTCGGCCCGCTTTGGTGGAGAAACCTTGGATTCAAAAGAAAAAAATAAGCAAATACTTGAGCTTCTTAAAAAAGTCCCCCAAGATCAAAGATCAGCTTGTTTTGTCTGTGTAGTAGCCTTGGTATGGGAAAAAAGTGAAAAAATTTTTGAAGGTCGTTGTCCGGGACTTATTTCTCAGGAAAGTCGTGGAAGTTCGGGCTTTGGTTATGACCCCATCTTTATACTTCCTCCTTATCAAAAAACTTTTGCCGAGTTAGGCGAAAATATAAAAAACCGCTTGAGTCATAGAGCAATTGCCTTTCGCAAATTGGCAGAATTTCTTCTGTCTAATATGTAAAAAAGCCTTCTATCCTGAAAACTCACGGGCATGATAAATCAAGCCCCTACCAAAGAATATAAAATTTTAGGGGCACAATGTATTGCACCGCCACCACTTCCAAACATTAAACCCCAACCAAGAACGAGAAATCCTAATTTTGATACAGCAAAAAAACATAAAATTCTTTGAAAGGATATTGACAGTGTTTTTTTTGACCGATTAAAACCCGGTTCCACCATGGCAAAACCAAGATTCATAAAAAATACCAACATTGAAGCAATAATTACCCAAATGGTATCTAGCATTACCTTATAGTCCATTCTTAAATCCCCCTTGACAAAGTTTAAAATAATGGATATTCGGTTGATTAAGAATCTCTTCGCTGAGACAATAAAGGAATAAATTCAATCACTGTAGTGTGAGAAGGTCTTTCTTCAAAACTCTGAGGGAAAGAAAGCGTTAATCGGGTAACACTCCATTGTATTACCTTGGTAAAACCGATAAAATAAAAAAAGCTCTTCCCACAACATCGTGGGAAGAGCTTCATTGCTATGATACAATTTCTACCATATTCAATGAATTCATGTCAAGAAGTTGAATAATAGAAACAAATCAATACCAAAAATTTTTTTTAATCTTAAAAAACCAATACCCATTAAATCATCGATAAAAAATTGCTCAGATTCTTGACAATTACTCCTTACTACTATATAAGAGTGAATAAAATCTTTTTATAGTGAAAACGGGCTAGGGCAGATTTTTCACTCTTTTCTTTTGAAATACTAATATTATATTCAGCCCATAATCGTCGAAATGAATCACTCCAAACCGAATCCGTGGAACCGAAATAAAATTTTTTAGCTCCAATACCAGCGTTACCCACCACCTATATATAAAATTAAAACCAAAATAGGGGGCACACAGTGAAAATATCCCAAAAAGTCAATCAAATTGAACCGTCGGCAACTCTTGCTATATCAGCTCGAGCAAAAACCATGAAGAAAAACGGATTGAACGTTCTATCCTTTAGTGCTGGAGAACCTGATTTTGATACCCCTCAATGTATTAAGGATGCCGCAAAGTTAGCTATTGATCAGGGATTTACCAAATATACTCCGACATCGGGAATCATCGAATTGAAAGAAGCGATTTGCTATAAATTAAATAAAGAGAATGGTCTTGCCTACCATCCTGACGAAGTGATTGTTTCCTGTGGAGCCAAACATTCACTTTTTAATGCTATCCTGACCCTTTGTGATACCGACGATGAAGTTCTTCTTCCTGTTCCCTTTTGGGTGACTTACGTCGAACAAATCCGTTTGGCAGGAGGGAAACCCGTTTTTATTCATTGCGATCCCAAAACACTTCGGATAAGTTGGGAAGATATCCTTAGCAAAATTACTAATAAAACCAAGTTATTTATCTTAAATAATCCTTCTAACCCGAGCGGAATAGTTTGGGATATTGAAATTTTGAAGAAAATTGCCGATCTTGCTGTTGAAAAAGATATCATAATAATTTCCGATGAGATATATGAAAATTTGATATACGATGGAGCTCAGGTTAAAAGTATAGCTTCCTTTTCTCCAGAAGCTCAAACGCAAACCATCATTATCAACGGTGTTTCTAAGACTTTCTCCATGACCGGATGGAGAATTGGTTACACAGCCGGCCCAAAAGCAGCAATACAAGCCATGGGACGTTTGCAAGATCACTCCACATCCAATCCGACCTCTATTAGTCAAAAGGCTGCCTTAGCTGCTTTGCAATGTGATCAGCAAATAGTACAGAATATGGTAAAAACATTTAATCAAAGAAGGTTGTTGATGATTCAACTTTTAAATGAAATTCCTGATATAACTTTTCCAGTTCCTCAAGGTGCTTTCTATGTTTTTGCCGACTTTTCCTCTTATTTTGGAAGATGCTTTGAGAATCAACGAATCGACACTTCACAACAACTTACCGAGATCCTTTTAGAAAAAGCCCTCATTGCTGCTGTGCCTGGTAGTGCTTTTGGAATGGAAGGATATCTGCGTTTTTCTTATGCCACTTCAGAAAAATGCATAGAAAAAGGAATGACTCAACTGAAAAACTTTTTACAAAACATTACTTAAAGGGGGTATCGACGACATGCCAAAAATCTTTTTACTTGATGTAACCAATCGTGATGGGGTGCAAACCGCGCATTTAGGTTTAGCCAAAATAGAAAAAACTATTGTCAACATGTATCTTAATGAGATGGGTGTTACCCAAAGTGAATTTGGTTTCCCAACCACCCATCATGAAACCAATTATTTGAATGCCAATCTTGAATTGGCTGATATGGGAGTTTTATGCCCGATCCGTTTAAGTGGATGGCTTCGGGCGGTCAAAAAAGATGTAGAGGTGGCATATCAACTGGTTCCAAAGTTAAAATATCTCAACTTATCCATTTCCACATCGGAACAAATGCTTTCAGGAAAATTCCAAGGACGAATGACTCGTGATGATGTTATTCATTCTATGACAGAAGCGACCCAAGCTGCATTACAGTTGGGTGCGGTTGGGGTGGGGGTGAATGCTGAAGATGCTTCACGGGCTGACGTCGAATTCCTTATTGATTTTGCCTTAGCAGGGAAGGAAGCCGGAGCTGAGAGATTTCGTTATTGTGACACTCTTGGCTATGACAGCCCTTTTAGTATTTATGATAGAATTATTAAGATTGCCGAAGCCTCAAAAATGCCTATTGAACTTCATTGTCATAACGATTTGGGAATGGCTGTCGCCAATTCGATCAGTGGCGCCAAAGCAGCAATTGATGCTGGATGTGATGTCTATATTAACACAACAATTAATGGAATTGGAGAGCGATCTGGCAATGCTGATCTGATTACTGTCATTTTGGCGATTAAATATGCCAACTATTTTGACAATGAGAATTACTCGTTTCTTGAAAATGTAAATCTCAAAGCCGCTTGGAAAACCTGTAAATACGCTTCTTATGCTTTTAAGGTTCCCATTCCAATAACTCAACCAGGAGTAGGAGCCAATGCTTTTGCTCATGCTTCTGGTATTCATGCTGATGGAGTCATCAAAGATCGGAAAAATTATGAGCTTTATGATTATGAAGAATTAGGGCGTGGGGAGCCGGAGTTGATTGTAACTGGTCGCCAAATCGTTGTGGGTGAATACAGTGGTATACGTGGTTTTCGTAATGTTTATGATAATTTGGAAGTTGAATTCAAAAACGAGGAAGAGGCTAGAAAAATTCTCGAGCTTACTCGATTTGCTAATGTTGAAAAACAAAAACCCCTGGTTGAAGAAGAACTGTTGTTTATAGCTTCCTATCCAGAACAAGCAAGAAAAATTCTCACCCTGACTCCCTAAAAACTAATTTGAGCGGGGTTAAATCCCCGCTCTTTTTTTTAAATCCATCCACTTGTATTTTCAGCTCTATACTCGTATTATATATCCGTTTGCATAATTACCAAATTTTTTCTCTTTTAAGGAAGGAGTAATCACAATTGCCACTGGTTTCAACGAAATATCTTATTGAATTAGCGGAAAAAAAGGAATTTGCACTTCCTGCTTTTAACTCTCCCCATTTAGAATTCATGACTTGGATATTAGAAGAGGCGGAAAAATTAAATTCTCCGGTCATCATTCAGTTCGCTCCAGTAGAATATTATTTTTTAGATATTGCCGCTCTTTCTGATGCCCTTCATGCTCTTTCTCGAAAGTTTTCAGTCCCATTTTCTCTTCATCTCGACCATAGTCATGAAATTAAAGAAGTCATGGACGCCATATTAAATCACTTTTCTTCGGTAATGATCGATGGGTCAAGACACTCAATTGAGAAAAATATCGAGATTACCAAAAAAGTGGTTGAAATTTCTCATCTTGCTGAGGTGATTGTTGAAGGAGAAATTGGCCGAGTAGGGGGACTGGAAGGAGATGAACAATGGGAAGTCGATCCCGAATCTGACGATTTCTTCACTCTTCCTGAAGAGGCTGCCTTTTTTGCCAATAAAACTGGCGTTGATTTGTTAGCGGTTGCGGTTGGAACCCGTCATGGACTTTATAATGGCATGGTACCCCGACTACAATTTGATCGTATTCGTGAAATAAAAAAACAGACGCATTTACCCTTAGTTATCCATGGTGGAAGTGGGACTCCAGTTGATCAGCTTCAACAAGCAGTCCGTGCCGGAGTGAGAAAAATCAACTTCAGCACTACGTTGCGCGTGGCTTTCTTAAAAAGCATTCGCGAGTATACCGATCATCATCCTGATGAACTCTTTTTACCTAAATTATTCCGGGACATTTCTCCTAGTTTAAAAGCCGCTGCTCGAGAATGTATGGAATCTTCCTTGTCAGTCGGGAAGGCATAACTTCAGAATAGATTCTAGCTTTATGTGACGAAAAAAGACAAAAGATGAGATTCTCACGTCGCACAATACGTTCCTTAGAATGACGACTAGAAATGCCCCTCCAACGGAGGGGCATCACGGAGAAACGGGGTTGGTTGCACTTTTAAATATTACATTTATTTTACTGTTCATTTATCACAAATTACAATTTTATAGGATGAATTATGCTGATCATCGTTCATAGTCTTTGGGGTTTAACATTAGCAACTCAAACTCAAAATATTTACCTTTTACTTTTAGGAGGGGCAGGGGGGCACATTCTCCTCGATGCAATCCCTCATCGAGACTTGACCACCGTCGGTCAAGTGATAATTGATATAATAATTGCAGCGACTTTTTCTCTTTTTTGCCTGAAGATATTTTCTCTTCCTTTTGTTTTTGCCTGGTCAGTTCTTTTTTCAACTCTCCCCGACGTCGAAGTTGCATTTCGATATTTTAGTAAATGGAAAGGAGTTTATTTTCCCTCTCATTTACCGTCCTGGCATGGAACTCTTAATTCCCATCTAGGAATTTTAATGAATCTTTTTATTGGATTGGTTCTCCTAATGGTTTTTCTCATCAAAATCAAAAAAGTACTCTAATTGGCTTCCACTTTTTTAAAAACGGATTCTTGTCTCCAATCTTTTCCTGCTTTGATAAACGCATCAATATTTTCAAGAGGAACATCCTGAGGAAGATCACACCCGGTGCTAAGAACAAAAGGGGGGTGGCTTTTTGTTTTTTCTAATATTTCCATGGTTTGAATATAAACCTCATTCGGATTGGCAGTAAGCATTTCTATCGGGCTCAAATTACCAATCAACATTACTTGTGGTCCAACGATTTCTGCTGCTTTTTTGAGATCAACCATACTATCTAAACTTAAACCTGCTACTCCTGTATCAGCCATTACTTTTAACAAATGGGTACTATCACCACAAACATGGAGAATAATCTCAATATCATCGAAGATTCCTACCATTTCCCGATATAGACTGGTCAAGTTTTGACGGAATTGATCCGGCCCAAAAATGACTGCCGTTGGTTCTAATACCATTATCATATCAGCACCAGCGTCCCTGAGAGCCTGTGTATATCTCATTACAACTTGATAAGAAAACTCGACAGTTTCACGAAACAGTTCTGGTTCAATCAGGCTTTTAATCGCTAATTCATTAGCTCCAATAAGTAAACCCGCCAGGGTAAGCGGTCCAATGACATAAGCTCCTACCGGGCAGGGGAATGCACTCCGCATATGATGGAGTGTTTCAATAAATACTGAAACGCGACCATCGCCTAAAATATCTATTTTACGAAATCCTCTTAAATCTTCATGGGTTTTTACCGGATGATCTTCAACCGATGGAGTTTCTTCTAAGGGAAAACGGACCGCCAATCCTAATGCGCTGGCTTCAACAGAAAGATCCATCATAAAAAACATGGAATCGGGTTGAAAACGATCATAAAGTCGGCTGAGTGATTGAAACTGTACGATATGATTAAACTGATTTTGTTTTATTGTAGTTTTAGTTAATTGGAGACCTGGGTAACCCATTAAAGGAACAATAGGTCTCCTTCCTTGCTCGTAAAGTGTTTTCGCTAACGATGAAAGAGAGAACCGTTCCTGCATCCTTTTTGACATCATCATCACCTCATATATATAAAACAATAAACTATGTTTATACTATATACTCGGCTCATGATTTTGTCAATAATTATATAAAATATTTATATAATTACTATAGGTGCTTTATAAAGGTTATTTTATCTATTTATTTTAAATATGACCGATTTTATAATCAGTATATATTTATTATTCATTTATATATAACAATTGGGTTAAAAATTCTTTTCCATATACTTCATAATTTCTGCCAAAGCTTTGGTTCGGTTTTCTCCATTCCCGTTCGGGTTATCTTCGTCAAGACATTCCTCCAGGTATTTTTTTAAAATTTCAGTGTGAGAACGGCGGAGTAAAGAAATAGTCGCTAATATTTGTTTCAAAATATCAACATGAGCTGCGTCGTCATGAATAAGACGAATAACAGCATCCAGTTGCCCTCGTGCGTTATTTAATAACTTTAAGCTTTTATTGGGTGTAGTTTTGCGTCTTCTCATATTATTTTCACCCAAATTTTCCGAGAACGAGGACCATCAAATTCACAGAAAAATACTCCTTGCCAAGTCCCGAGCATTAAATCGCCCTCCTTTATTATTACCAGCGCTGAAGACCCCAATAACGAGGCTTTAATGTGGGCTGGAGAATTTCCTTCTTGATGTAAATATTCAAAACGATCGGGGATCATAACATTTAACATCCTTACGATATCATTCACTACATCGGGATCGGCGCTTTCATTTATAGTTATTCCTGCAGTTGTATGGGGAACCTGAATAATTACGATACCATCTTTTGTCCCCGATTTTTCTACTGCTTCGCGTAATATTCTTGTTATAGAAATAAACTCTTCTTGCTTTCTGGTTTGTAATTGAATTTCGGTAAACACTCTTTGCTTCTCCTTCCCTTTATTTCATTTTATAGACGCTTCTGGTTTCCATTCAGGAGTTATATTTAAGAAGAGTCATTCTAAAATAACAGTAACTCAGAAAAAGATGAGTCAAAAAGTCCATTTTTGTTTACAATCAACCACGAGACCCTTTACAACCTAAACCTCTCGAAAAAGAATTAAAACATGAAGGAAGGGCTGCTTAGAGGAAAAGAGCTCATACACAAAAAAAACAAAGCGATCTCTAAAACTAACCGATTTAATGCCTGATAATATATTTTTTGGTTGAACTGCCATTTTTTAAGTCAGAACAGTTTGAAAGCGAGTTTTCCCTGTTTTTTTGCTAATCGGTTTCTTAACTTGGTCTACAAGAGACGAAATTCAGATACCAAGCGGTAGCACTCCACAATATTGCGGTTACCCCATCCACACACCCCTGGTTTTCATTCTATCATATCCCGAAGGA
>MTKW01010975.1_pt1 | contig 26345 bp, 19 predicted proteins | sample 1042761 | NCBI WGS metagenome assembly MTKW01 (sample SAMN06205366, study PRJNA360243) | anaerobic digester metagenome | biome: Wastewater treatment plant; feature: Anaerobic digester sludge; material: sludge; isolation source: anaerobic digester fed with sludge from wastewater treatment plant ...
CTTACGAAAGGTGAGCATGATGGCAAATGCGATCAACGCCGTGCCGGAGGCAATCAAAAGCAGTTCGTAATACGTAAGGCTCGAAAGTGCCAGTTTAAACGCCGATGCTACAGTAGCCCAACTCAAAATGGTTATGGAAACGTAAAGAAAAGCCTTGTTATCGTCTTTCATGCGGAAAATTGAAATAGTTTACTTCGTAATTTTTCATTTTACCCTGCCCGAACAGGTTTTCATCAGTCCGAACCGGCACTTAACGATGTGGCAAAATTACGAATTTACCATCAGATTATGTGCTTTTCTATAGGCGTAACAAACTTCACATCCGGCGCGAAATAATAAATTTCGAACCAAACCGTTATGTTTCGAAATATGGCAGACTTAAAGGCAAATATTGCAGGTGATTATTTTTTTACTGCTCGTTTTTTGAGGGCTAATATACGTGCGGGAACAGGGATTGGTCACAGCATGATTCACGAGAATTATTTTTCAACCTATGTGGGCTTATTGGTGACCATTTGATTGCATGATAGGTAAAAGTTTTTCGATGCAGAATAAACAATTTACTTGTTTGCCGGACTTTCCGTTTTTTCCGTAAACCATTTATTTTTCAATCGGAGGGCTGCATTTACCAAGCCGATCATCACCGGGACTTCGATCAGCGGACCGATCACGGCAACAAACGCTTCGCCCGAATGGATGCCGAAAACCGCAATGGAAACGGCGATGGCCAATTCAAAATTATTGCTGGCAGCCGTAAAGGAAAGTGTGGCCGATTGTTCATAATTGGCACCTGCTTTTTTGCTCATGAAAAAGGAGAAAAGAAACATGATCACAAAGTATAGTAGCAAGGGAATGGCAATGCGAACCACATCGAGCGGAATTTTAACGATGTATTCACCTTTCAGCGAAAACATGACAATAATGGTGAAAAGCAAAGCCATCAACGTGAGAGGCGAAATTTTAGGAAGCAGCTTGTTTTCATACCACTCGACTCCCTTGCTTCGTAAACTGATAAATCTTGTAAGAAACCCCGCCGCCATCGGAATACCCAAATAAATGAGAACACTTTTGGCGATTTGCCCCATGGAAATTTTAGAAACGGCATCGTTTACCGGCAATCCGAACCAACCCGGCAGAACAGCGATGAACACATAAGCATAAACCACATAAAGCAAAATCTGAAACAGGGAATTTAAGGCTACCAATCCCGCCGCATACTGCCGATCTCCCAGCGCCAAATCGTTCCATACAATCACCATCGCAATGCAACGAGCCAACCCAATCAGAATCAACCCGTACATATAATCCACGTTGAACCGCAAAAAAACGACGGCCAGCAGGAACATGAGGACAGGTCCTATCAGCCAGTTTTGAATCAGGGATAAAGACAATATTTTCCGATCTCTGAAAACTTTACCCAATTCTTCGTATTTAACCTTGGCCAGAGGAGGATACATCATCAGAATGAGGCCTACGGCAATGGGAACATTGGTGGTGCCGACAGAAAATGTATTCCAAAAATCGGCGATTGGCGGATACAGCCAACCGGCCAATATACCGATGCCCATCGCCAGGAAAATCCACACTGTCAGGTAACGATCGAGTACTGTCAGTTTCTTTTCCATATTTTTTTATTTTGCTTTCTCTGCCGCAACGGTGATGCTGAAAATCCCGATTTCTTTTTGGTTAAACTGCCGGATTTCTTCTTCGTTGAGGTATCTCTGCAAAATTTCCTGCGGCAGTTGCACTTCCTTTTGCTTGTGAACGGTAATCGATTGAAATCCTGTTTCCCGAATAATATCCAGATATTCCTGCATCTCGATGGCTCCCGAAACGCAACCGGCATACATTTCGGCATCGTTTTTCAATTTTTCGGGCAAATTGCCTTTGACGACTACATCCGACACGCAAAAATGACCGCCGGGTTTCAATACCCGTTTGATTTCGGCAAACGCTTTCCGTTTGTCGGGTACCAGATTCAATACGCAATTGGAAATCACCACGTCAAACTGATTATCTTCCAACGGCATATCCTCGATGTCGCCTTTGACGAATTCCACATTTTGAAAGCCGAGTTTGGCCTTGTTTTTACGCGCTTTCTCCAGCATGGCATCGGTAAAATCAATGCCGACCACCTTACCGGTTTCCCCCACGATGGCTCGGGCAACAAAACAGTCATTACCTGCTCCGCTTCCCAAATCGAGCACACTGTCGCCCTCGTTGATGGAAGCAAATTGGGTAGGAATGCCGCATCCCAATCCCAAATCGGCATCTTCATGATAACCCTTCAGTTGGCGGTAGTTTTCACTGAATACGGCATAATCGACCGTAGAACAACATCCGCCAACGCCGCAGCAGGAAGTTTCGTTTTGTTCTTTCGATTGCCGGGCAATCACCGTGTAAGTGTCTTTAACAACGGATTTGATATTTTTTTCCATAAAAATTGAATGTTAGTATTGTATTCCTGATTTTTGAGAATATAAAGCATGATGAAATAGGCGATGACCGTCAGTGCCGAAGAGATAACCGGCGACAGCCCACGGTATAAATCACATTCATAAAAACCGATGCCATCTGACTGCGGCAACTGTTGCCGGTGCAAAGGATGAGTATTTTCATCAATGTGAAATTAATTTTCGGGATTGCAACAAACATCGTTGGGATGAATATCGGAGAAGAATTGCCGGAAAGCTTCATTGGCTTTTTCCCAATTCTCCTGATCGATGCAATATCTCACTTTGGGCGGCTCGATTTCGCCTCTGATTAATCCGGCGTTTTTCAGTTCTGTCAAGTGTTGCGATACGGTAGCTTTTGCAATGGGAAGTTCCTGGCAAATATCGCCAAAGAAACAACTGTCCATCGAAGCCAAGTATCGAAGAATGCTGATGCGGGCAGGATGTCCCATTGCTTTGGCAAAACGCGCCAACTCTTCGATGTCGATGTCGTATGTTTTATTTTTAGGGTAAGCCATCGGTCAATTGATGATTTTAATTTGTTGTTCGCAAAATTACGAATAATATTCGAATCGCAATAAACGCCGAAGATGTTTTTCTAAAAATTGGCGATGTTCGAGAAAACGGGTTTTTCAAACCACTTTTATTGCTCCTCATTCGCAAGCCGTGACCCGAAATGTGCAACGTACCCGATTTTGCAGGCCTTTTATTGCACTTCCTTCGCTTCTTCTTCGCTCTTCCTTCGCTCTTCCTTCGCTTCAAGGCAGGGACAAAAACACCGGAATCGGTGGAATTATGGTAGAATAAAGCTGCGTATCTGCCTCATATAAAGCGGAATACATAGGCGAAGCCGAAGCGGACTTTGTGCGAGGATGGTGCAAGGGTGATGCAAGCATGGAGCGAGGATGGTACGGCCTTGGTACGAGGAAGGTGCGGAGATGGTGTGTCTTGTCCTGAAATACGTTTCCGGTAAATCTAAACAAAAATCAGGACGATGCAAAGTGTTGGAAGCATAGGAAATGTCGGGGGGTGTAGGAACTGTAGGAAAGTGTAGGAAAGTCTGACCCGGAGCGGGTTTCAGGAGCATCCCCCGGCGTAGGAAAGTGTAGGAAAGTGTAGGAAGTCAGGGTACAGAGCGTAGGAAGTGTAAAGCCGACCAGTTTGAGGAAAAAGCAGGAAAGTACGATGCAAATTGAGTTTTACAACCAATTTTTCAGTAATATTGCACTTGCCGGTTAACGTTGGAGTATCAATTCATTATAAAACTGTTTATTATGCAACTTAAATCATTTGTTTGCAGTATTTTATTTATTTTGATTTTTCAATCTCCGAATCTTTGGGGACAAAATGAAAGGTTCAACGGATTGAATATGAATATGGGAAATTTGTATCGGCTTTCCAATGCCGAAACACGATCGATCAGTCCCGAAAACTTTACGGGAGAAAAAGGAAAGGGAGGAATGGCCATCCCTGATCCGGATGCGCCGCGAAATACGGCCAATGCTTCGTTGGCAGCACAAGATCTCGGGCAAGGATGGAAGGTCAATCCTTTTATCATTATTAAACCTGGCGAGACCATTACCCTGGCCGAAATTGATGGTTCTGGAGCTATTCAGCATATCTGGATGACACCTACCGGCAATTGGCGATTTTCCATTCTTCGTATTTACTGGGACGATGAAGAGACGCCTTCGGTTGAAGTACCGGTAGGTGACTTTTTCGGGATGGGGTGGGGTGAATATGCTCCTTTAAATTCCCTTGCCGTTTGTGTTAATCCCGGTAGTGCATTTAACTGTTACTGGCCGATGCCTTTTCGGAAGAAATGCCGGATTACGATGGAGAATATCAACGACCGGGACGAGATGAGGCTTTATTATCAAATAGATTACACACTTACCGAGGTGCCTGATGATGCGGCCTATTTTCATGCCCAGTTTCGCAGGACAAAAGTGAACGAAACGTCGGATTACACGATTATCGATAATGTGAAAGGAGCGGGGCATTTTGTGGGGGTTTATCTGGCATGGCAGGTGAATAACAATGGTTGGTGGGGCGAAGGAGAGATCAAATTCTTCCTTGATGGCGACACCAAATTTCCGACGATTTGCGGCACGGGGACGGAAGATTATTTTTGTGGCTCCTACAATTTCGACCGGAATGGGAAATATGTCACCTTTACCACCCCTTACAGCGGACTCGTGCAGGTAATACCCCCTGACCTGACGTATAAAGCAGGACAACGGTTTGGGCTTTATCGGTGGCACATCATGGATCCCGTTCGTTTTAAAAAGGATTTGCGCATCACGATTCAGGATTTGGGTTGGCGCCATGGGGGACGGTATCTGCCCCAGAAGTCCGATATATCTTCGACTTCTTTTTGGTATCAAAGAGAGCCTCATGTCAAATTTCCCAAACTTCCCGATTGGCAATATCTGGAAGTAAATTAGTCTCAACGTATGACAATGAAGAAGCCGGTTAATTCTCAATTGCTGATTTGTTGGTTTTTGTGGTCTGTTTAGCTGTCCGCGTAAGGCTGAGAAAGGGATGCCGGGAAAGCAACAGATCGGTATAAAAATGCTTCCTTAAAAAAATCCATTGATCGGATAAATGAATAATATGAATAAAAAACCTGTTGTCATCGGTATCGGGGAACTGCTTTGGGATATCTTGCCTTCCGGCAAAAAAGCAGGAGGAGCTCCCATCAATTTTGTATATCATGCTTCCCAAGTTGGCGCTGAAAGCTATGCCATTACGGCCGTCGGGAATGATCCGTTAGGCGACGAAATTCTGAAAGAACTCGGTCAGGCAGGCATAAATGCCATGGCAGAACGTGTAAATTACCCTACCGGCAAAGTTCTGGTGGAACTAAAGGAAGGAATTCCTTCTTACACCATTATCGAAAATGTGGCATGGGATCATATACCGTTAACGGACCCCATGAAAGAAATTGCCAAAAAAGCCGATGCTGTGTGTTTTGGAACGCTTGCTCAGCGTTCGGAAGAATCGCGGAATACCATTCAAGCATTTCTTACGTTGACGCCGCCACATGCGTATCGGATTCTCGATATCAATATACGTCAACATTATTATTCCGAAGAAATAATAACTTCATCACTCGAAAAAAGCAATGTTTTGAAGTTGAACGATGAAGAGCTGAAACTGTTGAAACGGCTTTTTTCTCTTGATCATTTGTCGGATGAAAATGTTTGCCGTTGGTTTATGGAACAATTCAATTTGAAATTCCTGATATTGACCGCGGGAGAGGAGTACAGCCTTATTTTAGCTCCGGAAGATTCCTCCTTTATAAAAACCCCGAAAGTGGAAGTCGTGGATACGGTTGGAGCAGGTGATGCTTTCACCGGTGTTTTCATCACTGCCGTTCTTCACGGAAAATCCATACATGAAGCGCATCAATTAGCAGTGGACAGATCAGCTTTCGTTTGCACCCGCCCCGGTGCATGGGTAACACAATAAAATAAACATTCGCTTTCTCAACTTATTCCGGTGATGTTGGCTTTTTTCCCATGGGTTTTGTGGAATTCCGGGGAAATGGGGATACTCGGGAGTCAGAGATTTCGGTATACGAGGTGTAGGAAGCATAGGAAGTGTCGGGGAGGTGTAGGAAAGTGTAGGAAGTGTAGGAAGTGTAGGAAAGTCTGACCCGGAGCGGGTTTCAAGTGCATCCGCGAGCGTAGGAAAGTGTAGGAAAGTGTAGGATTTGGGGATGTATAGGAGATGACATGCGATTTTTTTTCCGTTTTTTGATAATAACGAATGGACAGAAGAAACGACAATTTTTGAACTTTCCGAAAAACCTAAGTGAGCATTATTGATGGGTGTGCATAATGCTTGTTTGCATTTGTATCGAAATTGTGGCAACATTGCTAAAAAATACAAAAACAACACCGTGAAATGCTTGCAAAGTTGGACTTAATTGTTTATTTTTGAGGTTGAAACAAAAAAAACTGTTGAATTAACGAAGAGAACAATATAGAGGGCAACGAATTATGCGATAGCACAATCGCCAACATCTTGAAAATATGAGCAAGAAAGTGAGCAAAAACGAGAACAAACAAGAAGAACCGTTAGAAAAACAACTCTGGAAAGCGGCCGACAAACTGAGAAAGAACATCGATGCCGCCGAATATAAACATGTGGTGTTGGGATTGATATTTCTGAAATACATCTCTGATGCTTTTGAAGAATTATATGCCCGACTGAAAGCCGAAGAAGAGCTGGGAGCCGATCCTGAAGACAGAGACGAATATAAAGCGGAGAACGTTTTCTTCGTACCGCAGGAAGCACGTTGGAGTTTTCTATTATCCAAAGCAAAACAACCCGATATTGGCAAGTATGTGGATGAGGCAATGGATGCCATAGAAAAGGAAAATCCTTCACTAAAAGGTGTTTTGCCTAAAGTATATGCGCGACAAAACCTCGATCCCACCGGTTTGGGAGAATTGATCGACTTGATTGGCAACATTGCCCTTGGAGATACGAAAGCTCGCAGTGCCGATATACTGGGGCATGTGTTTGAGTATTTTCTGGGTGAATTTGCGCTTGCAGAAGGTAAGAAAGGCGGACAATTTTACACACCTCGATGTGTTGTTGAATTGTTGGTCGAAATGTTGGAGCCCTATCACGGTCGTGTGTTTGACCCCTGTTGCGGTTCCGGCGGTATGTTTGTTCAATCGGAAAAATTTGTAACCGAACATCAGGGAAGGGCAAACGACATTTCCATTTACGGACAGGAGAGCAACCAAACTACGTGGCGGTTGTGTAAGATGAACCTGGCTATTCGCGGCATTGACAGTTCGCAGGTGAAATGGAACAACGAGGGTTCGTTTCTCAACGATGCCCATAAAGATCTGAAAGCCGATTATATTCTTGCCAACCCACCGTTTAATGTGAGCGATTGGGGCGGAGAATTACTGCGGAACGATGCCCGCTGGCAATATGGTGTACCGCCGGTTGGAAACGCCAACTTTGCCTGGTTGCAGCATTTTATTTATCACTTGGCACCAACCGGACAGGCCGGGGTAGTATTGGCCAAAGGAGCATTGACGTCAAAAACCGGCGGAGAGGGTGAAATACGAAAAGCCTTGATTGAAAACGGTTTGATTGATTGTATTGTAAATCTTCCAGCCAAGCTGTTTTTAAATACACAAATTCCGGCTGCACTTTGGTTTTTAAGTCGAAACCGCAATAACGGCAAATTTCGCGATCGTCATGACGAGATATTGTTTATCGATGCCAGAAATCTCGGGCATTTGATAAACCGCCGCACCCGCGAACTTTCTCGCGAAGATATTCAGCAAATTGCGAACACATACCATAATTGGCGAAATCCCGATGGCAATTATGAAGATGTTCCCGGTTTTTGCGCTTCCGTGTCCATAGAGAAAGTAAGAGAGCTCGATTATGTGCTTACGCCCGGTAGGTATGTTGGGTTGCCCGACAACGAAGACGATTTCGATTTCAACGAACGTTTTACCGCCTTGAAAGCCGAACTGGAAGAGCAGCTGAAAGAAGAAGCACGGTTGAACGAAATCATTCTTGAGAATTTATCAAAAATTAAATTGATGGATGAAAAGTAAAATAAAGGCAGCATTATTTTACTTTGAGTGCTAAAAGTAAAATAACGATATTTATATTTTCCTTATCGATAAAAATATGATTGAACTTGAAAAATATCAAGCCGGACATTTTGAGAAAAATTTAGGGTACAAATATTTTGTTCCTAGTGCAATTAACGACGAATGGACTTGGAAAACGCCGGCCTTGAATCTGCTATTGGAAAAAGCAGCTATTAAGTTGGGTGAATTAAATTCTTATGCACGGCTCGTTCCCAATATTGATTTGTTTATTCAATTGCATGTGACCAAAGAAGCGGTGGTTTCAAGCCATATTGAAGGCACCAAAACCAATATGGATGAAGCCCTTTTGCCGGTTGAAGAAATTCATCCCGAACGTAGAGACGACTGGCAGGAAGTAAATAATTACATCAAGGCATTAAATAATGCTATTGAAGAACTAAAATCACTGCCTATTTCTTCTCGCTTACTAAAAGAAACGCATAAAATACTGCTGCAAAGCGTAAGGGGTGAACATAAATTACCCGGAGAGTTCAGAACTAGCCAAAACTGGATTGGAGGTACTTCACTGCATGATGCAGTATTTATTCCGCCATCTCACCACTTGGTGAATGAACTTATGAGCGATTTGGAAAAGTTTCTTAATAATGATGAAATTAACGTTCCTCTGCTAATACGTATTGCTATTGCACATTATCAATTCGAAACTATTCATCCGTTTTTAGACGGGAATGGCCGTATCGGACGTCTTATGATAACTTTATTTCTTGTATCAGAAGGTATTTTAGATAAACCTTTACTCTATCCATCATTGTATTTCGAAAAAAATAAAAGCCTGTATTACGATAATTTAAGTAATGTAAGAACCAAAAACGATATGCTGCAATGGATAAAATATTTTTTAGTAGGCATTGAACAAAGTGCTGCAAAAGCGGTAGAAACACTTTCTAATATATTAAAACTTAAAGAAAGCATTGAAAAAGAGATAAATAGCAATTTCGGTCGGCGAAGCAATTCTGCTCATACGCTTGTTCATTTTCTATTTAAGGATCCGGTTATCTCTATTGATAAGGCAGCGAAAGAGTGTAATCTGAGTTTCAAAGCAGCTAATGATTTAGTAGCACTTATGCAAAAATCTAATTACCTTAAGGAATTGACCAAGCAAAGCCGCAACCGTATTTTTATTTTTGAGCCCTACTTAAAGATTTTTGACAATGACTGACGAACCGGATATATAACAAATCATTCTATAAACATGGATCAAAATCGCATTTCACAATTACAATCAGTTTTCGATGAAATTAGCCACTTTATTACAAGTGATGACGATAGAGAACAAGCGGGAGTTTGGTTTGCCCGGGAACTGATGGTGGCTTTGGGATATGCCCGTTGGGAGAATTTTCGGGTAGCAATTGGTAGAGCTGTTGAGTCATGTAAAACACAGAATATCAATGTGGATGATCATTTTCGTGAGGTCACGAAAATGGTTGAAATTGGCGAGGACATCAAAAAACTTGAACGTCGCGTGGCTGCTGAAGAAAAGCAAATTGAAAAGGCAAGTCCCAAATTGCCTAAAAACAACAACAAACAATAATCCTGTCATTCTTTTTTAAGATAAATAGTAATGAGTGAGTGGAAGGAATATAAACTGGGGGAGATTGCAGAAATAATTCCTGGTTTTGCTTTTAAAAGCAAAGAATTTGGTAAAATTGGGGAATTAGTTATAAAAATTAAAGACATTAATCCCCCTTATATTATTTTAAGCGCAATGGAAAGGGTTGACACAAGTTCATACCCAAAAGATAAATTGGGAAAATATAAGTTAGCCAAAGGAGATTTTGTTGTTGCCATGACAGGAGCGACCATTGGGAAAGTTGGTAAACTCAAGACTGATGTATTGGCATATATAAATCAACGAGTGGCAAAAATAAAAGCTAAAAATTGCGTATGCAATGATTTCATTTATTATTCTATTAGTACCGAGCAATTTCAAGCCTTTATAAGAAATAATATCGATAGTAATACCGCCCAAGAAAATATCAGCGCAATTAGTATAGGAAAATTTCCAATTTTACTTCCCCCTCTCCCCGAGCAAAAAGCCATAGCCGCTATTCTCTCCAGCCTCGATGATAAAATAGACCTGCTTCACCGTCAAAACTCCACGCTCGAAAAAATGGCCGAAACACTTTTCAGGCAGTGGTTTATTGAGGAAGCAAAAGAGAGAGAAAAAACTAAAATTGGATTGGTACTAGAAACAGTTTTAGGTGGAACACCGTCAACTAAAAAACCCGAATATTGGGATGGTACAATTCCATGGATTAACTCAGGCGAAGTAAATAATTTCAGGATTCTTAAACCGACAAAATTTATAACAGAATTAGGTTTAGCTGAATCAAATACAAAACTCTTACCCATAGGTACGACTGTTTTGGCAATTACAGGAGCAACTTTAGGTCAGATAAGTTTGCTCGAAATTAGCACTTGTGCTAATCAATCCGTAGTGGGAATTATCCCTAATGAAACCTATCCGAAAGAGTATGTTTTTCTCTGGATTAAATACATGATAGATGAAATAATTTTGAATGAAACAGGTGGTGCTCAACCTCACATTAATAAAAATGATGTCAACGAAACAGAAATCCTTGTTCCGTGCAATGATGATTTAGAATTTATTGAAAGCAAAATTAAACCTCTTTTCAAGAAAATTTCAATTAATTCATTCCAAATAAATACTCTAATTGAATTACGAGACTCACTGTTGCCAAAGTTAATGAGTGGGGAGATAACCGTAAATCAGGGCTGAATCATGGAAGAAAAAATAGCGGTTTTAAAGTATCCTGAGGTCCTTGAAAGGATTAAAAACCAGACAAACCATCTGCTAATAGGAAATGGTTTTAACTATGGACTTGGAATAAACACAAGCTATAAATCGATATTCAATAAAATGATTGAAAATGATCGAGGTGTTTATAAAGAAGCTGCGCCCATAGTGGAAAATTGTAATTATGACTTAGAACTATTTATTGGAGAGTTAGAAAAAGACATTAACTATGATAATGTTTTTCTGAAGAAATACATCAGAAATAAGATTAAGTTTGATTTCATGAAAGCAGCGCATGAAATAGTAAAAAATGGAATAAAAAATATTTATGCGGAAAAAAATGAGGGCGTTTATTTATTGCTTCAAAATTTTACCAATTTTTTCTCGTTAAACTACGATTCTTGTCTTTATTTACTTCTTTTGAAATATAAGCCGATTGACAATGAACTAAATAATGAACTAAATAATGCAATAGTGTTAAGTCCTTCAATTAAATTTATAGAGGAAGACATGAATGCACGACAAAATAATATTTATACTGAGATCAAAGAAGCAAGGCGGACCGGCAAACTTAAAATTACGATTGATAATGAAAAAGATACTTTAGAAAAACCATTAAGTCAGTTAACAAAAACACATTTCTTAACAGAAGTAAAGGCATATTCCAAGGCGAATAATAAGGGGTGGAAAAAAAAGGATATTGATAAAGTTGTAAAAATAATATTTGAAGAAGAAAAAAAGGGAAACAGTCGTTTGAATAAAGTTGATGATGGTAGCAGATACAAACAAACAAACCTCTTTGGCAATGAGAAGGGGTTGGTTTTTGATTCTAAATGTGAAACACAAAATGTATTTTTTCTTCATGGCGCTTTCCACATCTATAAAGATGGGCGTATTATAAAAAAAATAACGCAAGAATCTGATAAAGCATTATATGAAAAGTTAGAAGAAATTCTCAATAATGAGGAGCAAGATATTGTTTGTGTTTTTCAACAAGATATTAAAATCAATGCAATAAATCAAAATGAATACCTATTAAACTGTTATAATAAATTAGGTAGTTTGACCGGTAATATGGTTATTATAGGCAGTTCATTGGCGGATAACGACAATCATATCTTTGAACAAATAAATAATTCAGGTATTGAGACTGTATTCATTTCCTCCTTGCTTCGTGAAATTGAGGAGAATTATAAATTAGCAAAATTAAGATTCCATTCTAAAAAAATATATTTATTCGATGCGGAAACTATTTCCTATGAGGTATCCTGATGAATAAAACATAAAAAAATCAATGAAACGCATTACCGAAAATAGCATTGAAGAATTTGCTATCGAGTTATTGGAAAAACTTGGTTACGAATCGGTTTATGGTCCAGATATTGCCCCTGACGGCGAGACACCCGAACGGGAAAGCTACGAACAGGTTTTGTTGATCGATCGGTTGCGTAAAGCCCTAAAACGTATCAATAGAAACATGCCCGCCGATGTACTGGAAGATGCCATAAAAGAAATCCGGCGCATTCACTCACCGGAATTGTTGACGAATAACGAAACCTTTCATCGTTTTTTAACCGAAGGTATTCCTGTTTCAAAGCGGGTAGAAGGCGATGATCGGGGCGACCTGGTTTGGCTGATTGATTTTAAAAATCCGTATAACAACGATTTTTTGGTTGTCAACCAGTTTACCGTTGTGGAAAACAACCATACCAAACGACCCGATATTGTTTTGTTTGTTAACGGCATTCCGTTGGTAGTCATCGAATTGAAAAATGCTGCCGATGAAAATGCATCCATTCGTTCGGCATTCCGACAAATAGAGACTTATAAATCCTTGATTCCGACGCTTTTTATTTACAACGGTTTTGTGGTTATTTCCGATGGGTTGGAAGCCAAAGCGGGAACTATTTCGTCGGGATTCAGCCGTTTTATGGCCTGGAAATCGTCCGACGGAAAAATTGAAGCCTCCCATTTGGTCAGTCAGTTGGAAACCCTTATTGAGGGAATGCTCAATAAGGAGACGTTGATCGACTTGATGCGTCATTTCATTGTTTTTGAAAAAACGAAAAAAGAAGATCCCGAAACGGGAATTATTACCATAAATACCGTTAAAAAGATGGCTGCCTACCATCAATACTATGCAGTGAACCGGGCTGTTGAATCGACGTTGAGGGCGGCGGGATACATACTGCCTGAGGCCCTCGATAAAACGCTTCCTGAGCTTCTCGAAGGAAGCTACGTTAACGAATCGCCCGAAAGTTATGGACTTGCGGGTGTGAAAAAACAACCTGTGGGCGACCGTAAAGGCGGCGTGGTTTGGCATACGCAAGGAAGCGGTAAATCGCTTTCGATGGTTTTCTTTACCGGCAAAATTGTGTTGGAAATGGATAATCCGACCGTTGTGGTGATTACCGACCGTAACGATTTGGACGACCAGCTTTTTGATACTTTTGCTGCTTCGAGACAGTTGTTGAGACAAGAGCCGGTGCAGGCCGAAGATAGAAATCATCTTAAAGAGCTGTTAAAAGTAGGTTCAGGTGGTGTGGTTTTTACAACTATTCAGAAGTTTCAACCCGACGAAGGTAATGTCTACGAATTGCTTTCCGATCGCGAAAACATTGTGGTTATTGCCGATGAAGCGCACAGGAGCCAATACGGATTTAAAGCCAAAACCATTGATGATAAAAACGAGAAGGGGGAGGTAATCGGTAAAAAAACGGTGTATGGTTTTGCCAAATATTTGCGTGATGCGCTGCCCAATGCAACGTATTTGGGATTTACGGGTACGCCGATTGAAAATACCGATGTAAACACGCCGGCTGTTTTTGGGAATTATGTGGATATTTACGATATAGCCCAAGCTGTTGAAGACGGGGCAACAGTTCGTATTTATTACGAAAGCCGGTTGGCCAAAGTAAATTTGAGCGAAGAAGGGAAGGCTTTGGTAGATGAACTGGACAAAGAACTCGATCAAGAGGATTTGACCGACAACCAAAAGGCCAAAGCCAAATGGACTCAGTTGGAAGCGTTGGTGGGCAGTGAAAACCGAGTGAATCAGATAGCCAAAGATATTATTGAACATTTTGAACAACGACAAACTGTTTTTGAAGGCAAAGGGATGATTGTTACCATGAGTCGCCGTATTGCCGTCGATTTGTATGAAGCTATCATAAAACTCAGACCCGAATGGCATTCAAACGAACTGAACAAAGGGGTTGTTAAAGTGGTGATAACATCTGCATCGTCCGATGGTCCGAAAATTTCAGCCCACCATACAACCAAAGAACAGCGCCGTATGTTGGCTGACAGGATGAAAAATCCGAATGACGAGCTTAAACTCGTAATTGTTTGCGATATGTGGCTCACGGGTTTTGACGTTCCTTGTCTGCACACGCTGTACATCGATAAACCCATGAAAGGGCACAACCTGATGCAAGCTATTGCGAGGGTCAACCGGGTGTACAAGGACAAACCGGGAGGTTTAGTCGTCGATTATCTGGGTATTGCGTCCGATTTGAAAAAAGCCCTTTCGTTTTATGCAGATTCCGGAGGTAAGGGAGATCCAACTATTTTACAGGAACAGGCCGTTGAATTGATGTTGGAAAAATTGGAAGTGGTTTCCAATATGTATTATGGGTTTAATTACGAAGAGTATTTCGAAGCCGATACTTCCAAAAAACTGTCCATTATTTTGGCAGCCGAAGAACATATTTTGGGCTTGGAGGATGGAAGGAAAAGATACATTAACGAAGTAACTGCTCTGTCAAAAGCTTTTGCCATAGCTGTACCTCACGAGCAGGCGATGGATGTTAAGGACGAGATTGCATTTTTTCAGGCGGTAAAAGCGCGTTTGGTGAAATTTGACAGTTCAGACACGGGCAAAACGGATGAAGAAATGGAAACGACGATCCGCCAAGTAATCGACAAGGCTTTGGTGACTGAACCGGTTATCGATGTTTTTGATGCCGCCGGATTGAAAAAACCGGATATTTCCATTCTTTCAGAAGAGTTTCTGATGGAGTTGAAGGGAATGGAACATAAAAATGTTGCGCTTGAAGTATTGAAAAAACTTTTGAACAATGAGATTAAATCGAGAGCCAAAAAGAACCTGGTGAAAAGCAAGACCTTAAGGGAAATGTTGGAAAACACTATCAAGAAATACCACAATAAAATACTTACCGCAGCCGAAGTTATTGAGGAACTGATCAGCCTGAGTAAGGAGATTGTGGAAATGGACAAGGAAGCTAAGGCAATGGGACTATCCGATTTTGAATATGCTTTTTATACGGCTGTGGCCAGTAACGACAGTGCAAGGGAACTCATGCAAAAAGACAAATTACGTGAATTGGCTGTTGCCTTGACAGAAACCATAAGACAGAACGCCACAATCGACTGGACAATTAAAGAAAGCGCTAAAGCTAAATTGAAGGTGTCGGTAAAAAGACTGTTAAGAAAATACGGTTATCCGCCCGATATGCAAATGCTCGCGACAGAAACGGTGTTGAAACAAGCCGAAATGATCGCCAATGAATTAACGATGAATAGGTAAAGGTTGTTTCCGAAGGATTTCGGTATGATTTTCCTAGCGTATGATCGGCCTTTTATTCTCTTTTTTGGATGAGGGCTACCACGGTGTCGACTATTCCGGCGAAAGGGGAGGGGGCATCGAAGATTTCCAAGATGTTGTTTTTACGGAGCAATGCGTTTACGGCGCTTTCGGCAAGATTTTCCCAAGACGATTTGGGGATAAGTAAAGCAAGAATACCGTCGCTTTTCAGCAAATCGAATCCTTTGAAAATGAGACGGGCGTAGAGTTCTTCGGCAAATTCGGGGGATTGCATCGATGGGTTCTTTTCGTCTTTCGGAACCTTTTTTGTGCTTACGCAGTGCAGGTTGCCAAAGACGATATCGAAGCCGGTGGAGATTGTTTCGGGTTCGAATGCTTGCTTATAGGGAGTGAGTGCAGAAGAGATGACCTCAAAATCGATAGAAAGGAGACCGTGCTTGAGATGGTTGTGTTGAATTTCCTCGATCACTTTCTCTACCTGCGAACTATCGGCTACCAAATCCGTGTTGTATTTTCTTGACCACCGTTTGCGGATATTCTTGCGAGAAGCGGGTGTTAATCCACCGGTTCCATCATCTGCCGTCGTTTTCTCTTGGATGCGATTGAAGGTATAGGAGGAATATCCTTTCAGGTCGTCGATTATTTTTGTAACCTCTTCTTCTTCGGCCGCCAACAGCAGATGAACATGATCCTGCAACACATTCAATGCCAACACTCTGTATTTTTTCATTCGGATTCTTTCGGCCAGGATGTCGGCTAAGAGATTTCTTTCGTCGAGGGTAAACAAAACCGCTCCCGGGTCTTTTGACGGGAAAGGTGCTTCATCATAGTGGTACCGGCTGTTGTACGTTCCCCATGTTATGTGAAACAATTTCCGGTTTTTGTGGATCGTAACGCTTTTGGTTTCTATTCCGAACACCCGGTCGGGGTCGAACCGGTCGTCCGACCGGTTGGCGTGGCAACGTTCTTCTTCTGGATGTTTGGACGATCCGATTGGTGCATTTGCGGCCAACAGATTGGTTTCGAGATGGAACAAGGAGTCGACATCGGCACGTGTATTCATATCCCGGGCTGCTTCTTGTTCTTCAAACAGGCAATTTAAAAGGTTGTGCTTGGCTGCGTTTAAAGACGAGGGGTCGATGCACATGCCGTAGAGGCAGTTTTGAAACAAGTACCGTTTTCGTGCGTCATCGGGTTTGTTTTGGCTAAAAACGGTTTCTATTTTTTTGCGAAGCTCGCTTTTTAAAGTAGGGTCGGCGATACTGTCGAGCGCCATGATTTGCTGCTGTTTCCATTTCTCGTTGTGTGGGTCGAGTTTCGAAAGCAGGAAGGTCAGTTTGTTTAAAACTTCGATGAGAAAACTTCCATCGGTGACCGTAAGATCGATGAGTTTCAGTTGGTTGATTTTTTCTACCAAGAAATGGGTTTCTTTTTCGTTAAAAGGATTTTCCATGTCGGTTTCCGAGAACAAAGAAGTGAGTTTTTCGTCGAGGTTTGCTGTCCGGAACGTATTTTCGATGTGGGTCTTGAAGTAGTATTTCAGTGATGCTGTCACCGGATAATTCCCTGTTTCGGGTGGCGTATCATCGGGGTAGAATGCCGTGTGTTCTTTTTCCTCATCCATGCGCTTTTCTGCATCCTCTTTGTGTATATACAGATTATACAAAAATAGGGAACTTACGGATGTCTTTACCTACAAAGATGGGAAAAATTTCCCTTTGGGTGTATGGAAAACGGGCGATTTTTCGGCCATTCAAAATTTATGGTGTAACTTTGTTGGCAGAAAACAGCATATAATAGTAGAGTTATGATTCAAAATAAAAATTATGCTACGGATCTTCCGTATAAAATTGCCGATATATCGCTGGCCGATTTCGGACGAAAGGAAATTGAAATAGCCGAAAAAGAGATGCCGGGGCTGATGGCGCTGCGCAGGAAATATGCGACGGAACAACCGTTGAAGGGTGCACGCATCACGGGATCGCTGCACATGACCATACAGACGGCGGTATTGATTGAGACGTTGGTGAAATTGGGTGCAGATGTGCGTTGGGCAAGCTGCAACATCTTTTCTACGCAGGATCATGCTGCTGCCGCAATTGCTGCGGCGGGTGTGCCGGTTTTTGCGTGGAAAGGCGAAACCATTGAGGAGTATTGGTGGTGTACCGATATGGCGCTTCGGTTTCCCGATGGCAAGGGGCCGAATCTGATTGTGGACGATGGGGGTGATGCTTCGTTGCTGGTGCATAAGGGGTATTATGCCGAAGAAAATGCTGAGTTGCTCAATCGCAAGGGGGAGAACAGGGAGGATCAGGCTGTTCTGGATACGCTGAAACGGATTTTACATGAGGATAATCGCCGTTGGCACAGGACGGTGGAGGGCTTGAAGGGGATTTCGGAAGAAACGACGACGGGCGTTCACCGGCTGTATCAAATGATGGAAAGAGGCGAATTGCTGGTGCCGGCCATTAATGTGAACGATTCGGTTACCAAATCGAAATTCGATAACCTGTACGGGTGTCGCGAATCGCTGGCCGATGGCATTAAGCGTGCAACGGATGTGATGATAGCCGGCAAGGTGGTGGTGGTGCTGGGTTACGGCGACGTGGGCAAGGGGTGTGCAAAATCGATGCGTTCGTATGGTGCGCGCGTCCTGGTTACGGAGATCGACCCCATTTGTGCTTTGCAGGCCGCTATGGAGGGGTTTGAGGTGACCACGATGGAGGAGGCCGTGAAGGAGGGAAATATCTTTGTGACGGCAACCGGCAATTGCGACGTGATTACCCTTGAGCATATGCAACAGATGAAAGATCAGGCCATCGTGTGCAATATCGGGCATTTCGATAACGAGATTCAGGTGGATAGGCTGGTGAACTTCCCGGGGATACGCCATACCAATATCAAACCGCAGGTGGATAAATATACTTTCCCTTCGGGAAATGCCATCTTTCTGTTGGCCGAGGGACGGCTGGTTAATCTAGGTTGTGCTACGGGGCATCCGTCTTTCGTGATGAGCAATTCGTTTACGAATCAGACGTTGGCGCAAATGGAGTTATGGAATAACGAGTACGAAGTGGGGGTGTATCGGTTGCCGAAGCATCTTGATGAAGAAGTAGCCCGCCTGCATTTGGATCGCCTTGGGGTGAAACTTACCCGACTGACGCCCAAACAGGCCGCATACCTGGGTGTGCCGGTAGATGGGCCTTACAAACCGGAACACTATCGGTATTAAGTCGTTGACAGGAAAGGGCGAAAATAATTTCAATTTTAATAAAGGAAACTTTGGTTTTTTAAAATAAAGATTTTACCTTTGCACTCGCTTTTGCAAGAAAGCAATGAGGTTGATTCGCTAGCTCAGCAGGTAGAGCACATCCCTTTTAAGGATGGGGTCCTGGGTTCGAATCCCAGGCGGATCACAAAGGTTATGAAACTCTGATAATCGATCGATTATCAGAGTTTATTTTTTTTAGCGCCAAAAGGGTGTGAATCTTTGATTAATTTATGCTCAATGGTTTGAAAAACAAGGTAGTTGGGTTACTTATTCAATAAGGCTGAATTCGACATTCCGTTATAACTTTTCTAATATTTCTTTTTTTACAAATTCGTATGCTTCATTTATATCGTATGCAATTCCACTTCGAAGTAATCCATGCATATCCCCAACGAAATCCGCATCTTCAATTTTCATTTCCATATTCGCTATAAATTCCTTTTGGCTTACTCCATTACCTTCTTCATTCATATAGTGTCTGAATGCTTCAATTACTTTATCGATATTTACCTCTGCGTTATTTAAAGCATACCATAAATCAAACAAATCACGCCCTTTCTTTCGTTGGTATAATGCCCTTAGTTTAGTTGCTAATAATTCGTCCAATCCATAAGTAGTAACTATTGCCTCTCCGGTATGCCATTCTGAATCCATCTTTACCGGAATATCTTGTAAGCCATATACAGAAAAATGTTCTCTAGTATTGACTTCTATTTTTAGTTTTATAGGAACTTCATCTTCGGATTGAAGGCTATATATAATAGTATTGTTGTGTTCTTTTTGCTTGATACGAGGTTTTTTTAAAAATGAAAGTTGTTCTCGAATTTTGTCGATGATAGCTCCGAATGGTTCTGCTTTTATCTGGACAAGATCAATGTCTTCCGAGTACCTTGCTGCCGGAGCTAAGAATAATTTATGTAATGCTGTTCCTCCTCGAAATGCCAATCGTTTTCTAATGAAATCGTCATTGAATAACGCGATTAATGTCCGTTGAATAATCAAATCTTGTTCAACTTGGTAGTTTTCCTGCCAAGGAGCCTGTTTTCGCCATGCAGTAATGTAGGACTGTGGTATCATATGTCTGTTTCTATTTCAACATTAGGAACAATTTTCCATTTGTTGCCGGTTATCATATTTTCGGGTTTCTTTTTTTGAGGACGTAACAAGGTCGGGTAATAACGAATTGATTCAAGATAAGTATAAAGAGCATCACTTAAAGAATACTCTTCTAAAACATATTCCAATACATATCCCAAACGCTGAACTACCGATATTTCATCATATTGTTTCGCTGTTTCTATTAATCGATCTGCTTGCATTACTTCTTTCAATTCTTCTACTATCGTCGCCACCCGGTTAAATCCTCCTACCTCATTATAATAGTTAACCAGATCCAAAGCGGTTAATTCCGGCGACGAAATATTGATATATCCGGTTTCCACTTTTTTCTTTAAGATATCTTCTTTATTCCAGTATTTTTTGATGTAAAAATTAATGGACACCTTATCATTTTTTATCGGTCTCAAAACAATTCCCTCTGTAATGATAGAATAATTTTGAGGCTGCTGATGAGCAGCTCCATGATAGGCAGCAGCATTTAACAGTCCTACATAATAATCTCTATCCAGAAATTTCATTAAGTCATTTATATACAAACTGGTCGGAATAATTCCTTTAGCCCTGTATTCCGGAGGCACAATCACATAAAACCCCCTTCGGATCATCACTATATCTCCTTGCCTTTTAAGTCGTTGCAATGATTTCTTTAAAGCATTTTCTGAAACATCTAATTGATCATGCAGGTTTTCGGTGGTAAAGCTATATTTACCATTTGCCCTTTGTGCATCAATAAAGGAGTCTAAATATTTGTATTGTTTTGCCATTTTTAGTTGATGATTGCGATAGGGGTTAAAATGTTGCCCCTATCGCAATTGCAAACTTAATGTTTTTTCTTATAGATTCAAATAGTGGCGTAAAATTTTCTAATTTGAACTTAGCACATGAAGTTAGATTTCATTTAGTAGTTTCTTGGCTTCGTTCAATTTGTTTTGCCAATCGTCGGAGGGTTCCAGGGTGATGAAATACGCGATGGCCTCTTCTAATCGATTTAGCTTAGCCAAGGATTCGGGTGTATTTTCTTCTGCGTACTTTTTGCGCAATATGCGGATTTTTTCCGCATCCTGAATACCTTCCACCAAGCGTTCGAAGCGGATAGAGCTTCGTGCATCGGGATAGACGATATACGTATCGCCGGCCGGCCAGGTTCTGAAGCGCGAATCGGTCAACGGATTTTCGACCCACGAGTTGTAAGCCCAGCGCAGGAAACCATCGAAATCGGCGGCAACAGCGTGCCACGCAGCATAGACCGATTCTGCCGATGCGGAAAAGGTAAACATGTTGGGGAATTTGTCGGCACAACACACATAATAGGTGGTGATTAATCCTTTGGCTCTTCTTGCGGCGATTTCTTCTTTGGGTACTATATTGCCGACTCCCACGCTGATATCTTTTATCCACGGATACCGGCGGTAACTCTTGTGATTGTCTGCCAACGAGACGCCCAATTCGGGAGCGGAGCTGTTCAACACCTTCAATGCAGCCTCCATATCTTCCGGCGCGCGTTCGTCCATGGCTATATTGGTTTTCTCCAACCATCCTTTGGCGCGAAGATGCCGCGTGAAATCTTTCAAGAATGGGGTCCACAATTCCGCATATTCTTTCGATTGGGCTTTCAGCTCTACGGTTACCAATTCGCCTTTTTCCGCATCGTTGTAATGCAGTTGGTTGTTCCAAGTGAGCAACGAGTAACAATTGATCATTTTGTTGATGCCCAAGTCCATCATAAACTGCACCCATTTGTCGAAAACGGTGTAGTCGTAACTCCAGCTTCCATCCCTGTTTTTCGTCCAGATAATCATATCGGCATACGCATCGTAACATTGATGATTCCAGGGATCTTTGTTGAGTGTTGCGGTAATCACTTTCTGTCCTGCATCGGCTAGCATTTTCATCAACGGTTTCATCTTTTCGAAATGGGCATCGCTCCAGAGTTGCAAATCGTGTACTCGCGCAACGGCCGAAGGATGCTGCCACAGATCGAGGTGATATATCCATTCCGACGGTTCGGGAAGCACTTGGTCTATAACATTCAGTTCAATTTGGAAATCCTCCACAAAACGGCCGTCGGCATACAGCTTCAACTTGCCTTTATAGTTGCCGGCAACAGCATCGGAGGGGATCTTAAAGGTAAGCCAGACCGGCCTTGCGGTTTTTGCTTCCATATCGAAGCACTCCAGGTTGTCGAGCATATCCGGCGCAAGTGAGGCCGCAAAATCTTCCGGTTTGCGGTAACCACAGCCGGGACCAAACTCATCGGTCATCACATAACGCACAAACCGCGCCTGGGCTACCGATGCCGGCAGTTTGTTTTCACCCGACTCGAAGTCGGTAAACGCCAATGTTATCTGAGGGGTATTTTCTGCCGACCATAAAAGCAGTTGAGACGACACTTTTTCTCCTTTCCAACCGGTAACCGTTGCATTTTTGATGAGTGGCACACGGGGTGCTACCGATTTAGGCAGCTTGTCGTCGATGCTTATAAATGCAGCCTGCAAACCGGAAGGTACATCCGACCAGTCGGATAGCGTGTCGTTTGTGGGGTCGGGCATTTCTGCAAAATTGGAACACGTTTTTTGGGGTTGTTTGGTTTCACACGAGATAGGGATTAAAACCGTTAATCCTAACACAATGCATACCGCCAAGCGGTTAAATGGGGTTGATACTTTCATCATCTTATTTTTCATTTTTGACAAGAGTAATAGGAATCCGGATGGATCAGTGAATGGCTTCGACAAATACTTTCCAATGGGCGTCGGTCATTCTGTCGGGGGTGAACAAACAGATGCCGGTTGCCCCGTTTTTTATGGATACGTTGATGGCTTTGCCCAGTTCTTCGGGCGTTAAACCATGATTCTCGGGATCAGGCTCAAGAGCCTTATTAGCCGGGTTGGGGCAAATGAATAAGCCGCTGTATAATTTGCTTCTTCCTTTAACTGCTTTCACTTCTTCTTTGGTGATTTTCCCGATCCAGCGGACGTCTTCAAGATAAAAATCGTTGTAATTCATGGGATAAAAAGCATCCAGATTCCATTTATCCCATTCTTGCCGCACGATTTTTTTGGCTATCGAAGGGCCCGGAAATACGGCTGCCGATATCGTTTTCCCTTCTTTGTGGACGGCATCGGCCAGTCGGTTGACGATTCGGGTGATCTGATCGTAACGAAACTGTTTCCATTCGGGAACGGCAGAAGGGTCTTTCACTTGACGGATATCGATGCCGGTTTGCGCTTTGAAATGGGCAACGCACGAATCGCAATAGCAGTAGTCGAATTGCGGATATTCGCGATCCATCACGAGGTTGTACTTTTTCCATAATCCGCGGGCGAGAATCACATCGGGGAAACGGATATAATCCAAGTGAATCCCATCGACATAGGGCACGTTGGCAACATGGACATACAATTCTTCCAGAAACCGGTAAACTTCTTCGCGTTCAGGACAAAGGAAAGTGTAATGGGAGACGTATGCCGGATGGGTGAGGGCCGATTCGCCCCGACCATTAACCGCGTACCATGAGGAGTCTACTTTGTTGGAGTAGGCTTGTACCATTGCGGGAATCCAGGCATGAAATTCAAGTCCGGCTTCGTGGGCCAATTTTCCTACACGTTCATACGTAGCGGGGTCATGTCCTCCATTGTACATCAGGGCATCGATCCCTTTGGACTTGAGATCGGCAAAATAGTCGGCAATCTCTTTATCGGTGGCTTTTCCGGGACCGCCTAACCAGGCATGCACCGGTATTTTTTTCGCTTGAATGCCAAGCGATATCGCCATGAGAGCAAAAAGGAGAATAGGTATTTTTTTCATCTTCATATGGGTTGGTTTGTGTTAATTGCTTTCGATTACTTGCCCTCCTTCGGTATAGAGGGAAATGGGTCCGTCGAGCAATACGGCTATTACCGTACCGCGCGGATCGAGTACGCTTTGGGGTACATCGATATAAACAATTCCGGGTACTTGGCTCCAGTAGAGTTTTCCAAATACTCGGTGATGTAATTTCGTGGCGTTTCCCACTACCCATATGCGGTTGATGGGATTTTTGAGTCCTTTCACAACCAACGGGCCGTTGGGTTTGCCGTTGATCAACAAATACAGGATGGTCTTGTCCTCGGAAAGCATGGAGGGACCTGCGTAGTGAAGGGTAGAGATTCCTTTTTGCCAGTTTCCGAGTAAGGGCATGTGTTTTTGTGTCCATCGGTTGTCTTCTTGCAGGTAATCGATAAACGACTGCGTTAAGGATGTTTCCTTGGTCGGAGTTTTTAATTTTAACGGTTCGGCAAAATCGACGGCCACTACTGTCATTACCGGATCTGCCGCATTTTCCGGGATTGAAACAAACAAGGTTCCTGTGGCGTTTTCTTTTTTTGTCACCGGTTTGATGTCACTACCCACGATGCGGACATTTTTTATTTCCGAATCGAGTCCTTTGATACAAATTGGTGCAGTGGGAAAATGGTCGATGTAGAGATAAAGGATCCGGCTGTTTTTGCTCAATGCGGTTGGGCCGAAAAAGTGACCTTCGGGTATGCCTTTTCGTGTTCCGTAAATGGCTTCTTGATGTTTGGACGTCCATCGGCCAAAAGCGTTGAGAATATCGATTTCTTCTTGAGGAAGTGTGCCATCTTCCTTTGGACCAACATCCAACAACAGATTGCCGCCCTTGCTGATGCAGTCCACAAAGGTCCATATCAACTGATAGGGGGTCTTGTAGTTATGGTCGTTATGCTGATATCCCCAGCTGTCGTTCATCGTCATGCAAAGCTCCCAATAAGGACTTTCGGGTACGGCCACCGGAACGCCTTGTTCCGGAGTGTCATAATCGCCATAGCCGGCTAAACGGCTATTGATGATTGCATTGGGGTTGTGTGTCAGTATCTGTTTTCGCAACGCGGCTGCTTCCCACTCTTCGGCACTGTGTTCCCAGTCGCCGTCGAACCAAAAGAGATCGGGATTGTAGCGGGTAGATAATTCGTTCACTTGTCCGAAATAGAAGTTTACGAATTTCTCCCAGCGATGGGGGTCGTTTTGATAACGAACACTGTTGCGTGTGAAAGCAGGGTAGTCGGGATACGACCAATCGATGAGGGAGTAGTAAAGTCCTACTTTCATGTCGTTCTTTCGCAATGCATCCACAAAAGGCTTGACGAGATCGCGTCCTGCCGGAGTGTGATCGATTACATTCAAATGATTGAAATTGCCTTTCCACAGGGCTACTCCATCGTGGTGTTTGGAGGTGAGCACCGCATACCTTGCACCGGCATCTTTGAAGAGTTTTGCCCACTCTTCGGCATGGTATTTCGAAGCGGTAAAACCCTTCGATTGTTTCATGTAATCGTCGTAGGTGATATAACCGTTGTAGAACGACCACGATTCGTCTATTCCGTTTACGGCATAGATGCCGTAGTGGACGAAGATGCCCAATTTGGCGTCTTTGAATCCTTCCATTCTCTTGTCGGTGTTCTTCGGTTTTTCCTGTGAGGAAATGGAAAAAGAGAGAAGGAGCAAAAGAATAATAAGAAGATTGATTTTTCGCATCATTGTATGTTTTTTTAAGTGTTTAATTGGGCGGCATTGATCCTGGATCCCTAAGAAGTATTTCATTTCGAAAAATGAACAAATCCCCACATTTCGGGACGATGCATGTCTACAACTCCTTGAGGCGACCATACCCAATTTTCTTCCGGTAAGATCTTGCCGGATATCGGATCTTTTTCTTTGACGTATTTGCCGTTTACAATTGTGGTATGCCATTCCACGCGACTGAAATTTACCCTCCATTGATCTCCGACCGCCGGTTTCCTGTTGCCGTTCAATTCTGCAAGCACATCGAGCGGGAAAGCAATTTCGACATACCAGGCCTTGTCTGTGTCTGAAGGATCGTTGATGGTGCCGTCGATGTACACTGCCGACCGCAGTCCTTTGGCATCGTAGCCGTTGAGTGCGGGACCTCCTTCACGATAGGGTCTCACCAATAACAGATCCCAAATGGTATTGAGAGCGTTCATTTCGAATTCGTAATACAAATAGGTGTCGCCATCGGGGTCGATAAAAACTTCGAAATCGTTGTCATGAAAAATAACGGCATCCCGTTGTGTAATGGTGCCTTGAATGTGAGGTTCTTCCAGATAAGCCGCTACGTAAAAATAGTGATCGTCCCAAAGCATTTTTACCCGTGTATCGTAAGTGGGTTTTGGAAAATCTTTTCCGCGAATATCTTGAAAAGATGCTGTCCAAGGGGCTTTCTCCCAACATTCGTCATCTAAAATCCCGTCGATTTGCGGTGCGCTTGTCGTGTAGTGACATTCATAATGCAACGGGGCGTCGTTGGGCAACGGTTCTCCGGAAAAGCTGCTGCTCAAGAGTTGGAGTAAGGGGATAAGAATCAGTTTCATTTTCATTTTATTTTGAACGAATGATGATTAGTCGCGATTGATTCGGTCTTTGTGAACCAATACGTTGTCGACATAGATTTCCACAACATACCTTCCTTTCGGCAAATAACCGATATTGTATTCGAACG
>MTKW01007141.1_pt1 | contig 26339 bp, 23 predicted proteins | sample 1042761 | NCBI WGS metagenome assembly MTKW01 (sample SAMN06205366, study PRJNA360243) | anaerobic digester metagenome | biome: Wastewater treatment plant; feature: Anaerobic digester sludge; material: sludge; isolation source: anaerobic digester fed with sludge from wastewater treatment plant ...
AGGGTGCCCTCCTTATTGGGGGACAAATTAACCAGAGCAATGGTACCATCTTCGCTCCATCGGTTGGGGTCCAGCACCAGGCGCGGCTCTCCGGTAGGGCCCTCTTGCAGGTAGAGTAGCGGTTGGTTCTGCAAGCCATCATTCTGGAAAAAGAAGTAGCGCTGCCCGACCCGGCGGGGCAACCCTCGTTTCGGGAAATTGTAGAGCTCAGTCAGCCGCTGCTTTAATGTGTTGCGCACCCCGAGGTTGTACAGGTAGCTTTCGCTTACTTTGTTGGCCGCCTCGATGAAGGCCATGGTGTCGGGAGAGTTAGGGTCTTCCAGCCAGCGGAAGGGGTCGGCCACTTTAGTGCCGTGGTAGTCTTCAATCACCGGATCACGCCGAAAGGGTAACACGCTATCGCCTCCTGAATAATAATCCTTTTAACAATTCGGCAAACGGAACATCTATCCCTGCCCTGCGTGCGACGATGCAGCCCTTGGCGCTCTGAGCTCATTCCGGCAGAGGCCTGCAAGAAAGGAAATAGGGATGGGAAAGGCGAAGTGTAGGTGGAAGACAATGATGGGAGAGAACCACATGGAACAGCAGAAACTAAGGGAGACCGACCTTTTCCCAGCGGTGAGCGATTTTCTCGCAGCCCAGGGTTACCAGGTGCAAGCGGAAGTAGATGGCTGCGATGTGGTGGCTAAGCGGGGTGAGGACTTACTGATTGTAGAGCTGAAACTGAGTTTTTCCGCCACCCTACTGGTGCAAGCCACCGACCGGCAGCGGCTCTGTGACTTGGTGTATGTGGCTCTACCCCGGCCTTCTAGCAGGGAATGGCGTCAGCGCTGGCCCGGTTACCTGCATCTGTTGCGCCGTTTGGAACTAGGGCTAATGTTGATCTCTTTCGGTACTCAGCCCCCTACTGTGGAGGTGGTGCTGGACCCTCATCCCTTCCGGCGCCGGCGCCAAAACAGGAGGCGCCAACATTTGCTAGCCGAGCTAGCCGGTCGGTCGCAGACATATAACCAAGGGGGTAGTAGTCGGCGCCAACTGATGACAGCTTACCGCGAAGCAGCTCTCCTTATCGTGAAACTCCTGGCCCAGGCAAAGGAACCTCTAGCCCCTAAGGCTTTACGGGACCTGGGGGCCAGCCCTCAAACCGGCTCAATTCTCTATAAGAACTATTATGGATGGTTCACGCGGGTCGACCGCGGCCTATATACTCTTAGCGAGGAAGGGCGACAAGCACTTGTTATGTATAAAGATATAATGGAACGTTTATCCATTAATAAGGAGGGAGACTAGGGGTGAAGATCTTTCAGACGCAAGGTAAAGAGGCCCGGTTGCGCCGGGCACCCGATCACACGTCGGAGGTAATTGTCACGTTACCAGAAGGGACAAAGGTAGAAGTTCTAGAGGAGAAGGGGCGCTTTCTCTTTGTGCGGGTGCGGGATGATTATCAGCCGGAAGTGAGAGGTTACTTACCAGCTGGCTTTGTCAGGGGGTATAAAGCCGTTTCTCCACCTCAGGATGAACCTAGCATTCTTCTAGAGCCTTGCCATCGTTGTGGAGGGGAAGAATGGGTGGAGCATCCCTTGTTTATGCAGGCCTCGCGTTTGTATATCCCCCTTGGCTTCTTCTCAACTGCACCCATTATGGTTCGTGTTTGTCTCCACTGCGGTCTCGTGGAGATGTGTGTTAGCAGGGAGAGTTTGTCCGAGCTGCGTACTCCTCAAGGAAAGGAGTAATTAGTTCTTTTTCACTTCCTCTTTCGGCACAAACTCTAGCGCCGCCGAATTGGTGCAATAGCGTAAGCCGGTGGGTTTAGGCCCATCGGGGAAAACATGCCCAATGTGGCCGCCGCAGCGGGAACAATGAATTTCTGTGCGTCGCATACCGAAACGGTCATCCCTTTCTTCGCCTAATGCCTTAGGATCAATGGGCTCATAGAAGCTGGGCCAACCGGAACCCGAATCGAACTTGGCTTCCGAGCTAAACAGGGGCTGCCCGCAGCCAGCACACTCGTAGATACCCGGTTCGAAGAGATCGTCATAAGGGTTGGCAAACGGGGGCTCGGTGCCGTGCTCTCGCAGCACCCGATAAGCATCATGGGAGAGGGATTGGCGCCACTCTTTATCAGTCTTTTCAACCTCAAATTTCTTACCCATGCCTTCTCATCTCCTTAAATAAGAAAGGTGATATTCTTGCATCAGTTTACCCTTAGTGTACCCCGATTGACCGATTGGCAGGCATACCAGTTGCGTATTAAGCAGTCCTCGCAACGGGCCTTTTATATCTGTCAGGAAGATAGCATAGGCCGCATCTTGACCGTTGGCGGCCATGCCCGCTACGTGGAAGTCTCACCGGACTCGCAGGAACACTCCCGGTGGCAGGTTACAGTCCACGCTGGCAGTAAGCAAGATGAACAGGAAGTGAGTCGGTTGTTACGCCGTATCTTCTCTCTCGAGGCCGATTTAGAGGCGTTCTATTCCCAATGTGGCGACGACCCGGCCCTAGCCGTGCCCATTAGCCAATTCCAAGGTGCCCGTATGCTTTGCGATGCGGATGTGTTCGCTTGTACTTTGAGTACGATTATCTCCCAACAGATCAATCTTACCTTCGCCAGTGAGCTAAAGCGCCGCCTCTGGCAGTTGGTGGGGGTCCCGGTGGCAGTTGGGGATCAGATCTATTACGCCGATCCGTTACCGGAGGCCGTTGCCCGCTTAGATTATGCCGATTTGCAGGCACTGCAGTTTACTCTACGCAAGGCCGAGTATATTATCGACTTTGCCCGCAGTGTGGCTGAGGGCAGCTTTGATCTGGACTCTCTCGATGATCTTGACGATGAGGCCGCCATGGACAAGCTATGTTCAGTCCGAGGCTTTGGACCCTGGACCGCCGAGTGTATTCTACTATTCGGTCTGGGGCGGTCCGATTTGCTGCCGGCTAAAGATGTGGGCTTACAGCGAGCGATTTCCCGGGTGTTGGGATGCCGCCAACGCATCGACGAGCAGGAGCTACGCCACCTGGCTGAGCCATGGCGACCCTGGCGCTCCTGGGCAACTTATTATTTGTGGCTGGCCCTGGCACTGCCTGAGTTTGAATCATAGAGGACGTACAGTAGCGAGGGCGTTTGTCTGATCAGGGCTGCGCGAAATGTATTGCCCCAACCCCTCACGCCCTGTGTATGAGAGAGGAGGAGTTAGCGAATGGATAAAAAGGGTCTAGCGCGGGCCCTCAAGCAGGTGGCTACCGCAATTGAACTGACTGACCCCAATCCCTTTCGGGCCCGCGCCTATCAGAATGCGGCCCGTGCCATCGAAACCAGTCCGTATTCCTTGGAAGAGTTAGTGCTAGAAAATAAGGCCCGCGGGTTAAAGGGCATAGGCCCTGCCATGCTGGAGCGCATAGAAGAGTACTACAAACACGGCCAGCTACTGTCGCAACAGGAATTGCTGGAGAGTGTCCCTGTCGGGCTCTGGGAGCTGTTGACCATTCCTGGCTTGGGTACCAAGCGGGTTCGCACCTTACGGGATACTTTAGAAGTGACTTCCATTAGCGAGTTGGAATACGCTTGCCACGAAAACCGCTTGCTGGAGTTGCCCGGTTTTGGCCCCAAAATGCAGGCCAATGTATTAAGTGGTATTCATGAAGTACGGGCCCGTGCTGGGCAGGTATTGCTGCCTGAAGCGGTACAGCTTGCTAACCATTGGCTGGGGCAAGTGCGGGGGTGGCCCGGGGTGGTGCGAGCCGAGATAACCGGCGATGTACGACGCTGCGCGCCTGTCACCAATTGCGTGGCCCTGCTGCTGGCGGTGGATGGTTCGCCCCAAGACGTGCTGGCCGCCTTGAGGAATCTCAGTAGCCAGCTGGAGGGGACGGAAAGCGGTTTAGTGGAAGAGCAGAACGGCTTAGCCATATTCACTGCCGACTTGCCTAGTGGACCCGATCTGAAGATCTATCTCTGTCCTATCCAACATTTCGCCTACTATTGGCTATTGACCACCGGTAGCGAGGCCCATTTGGTCGCTTTGCGCTCCCGTGGCTTTGATGACAGGCGAGAGCTAAGACAGGCCCCTAGCGAGGAAGTAATTTACGAACAGTTAGGCCTAGAGTTTGTCCCTCCTGTGCTGAGAGAAGATGGGGAGGAGGTGGCTTGGGCGGCTACCGGGCAACTACCCGTCTTAGTACAGGCTAGTGATATACCCGGTGTTCTTCACATCCACACCACCTATAGCGACGGGGCCCACTCTCTACCCGAAATGGCAGTGGCCGCTGCTGAGCGAGGCTATAGTTATCTGGGTATTGCCGACCATAGCCAGACGGCCAGCTATGCCGGTGGTTTAACACCGGAAAGGGTGCAGCAGCAATGGCGAGAGATTGAAACTCTTAATCGGGCACAAGTGGGGGCTCGTCTGCTAAAAGGAATCGAGAGTGACATCCTGCCCAGTGGGGCCCTTGACTACGATGAGGGGCTGCTGGACGGCTTTGACTTCGTAATTGCCTCGGTTCATTCTAGTCTGCGGCAACCTGGTGAGCAGATGATGCAACGACTCTTGACGGCCATTGCTCATCCCGCAGTAACCATATTAGGACATCCTACCAATCGTTTGCTTCTGGGCCGGGCCGAGTCGGCGGTGGACATGCCTCTGTTATTACAGGAGGCGACTCGCCACGGTAAGGCTATGGAACTAAATGCCAATCCTCACCGCCTAGACTTGGACTGGACCTGGTGCCGCGTGGCTAAGCGCTTAGGCGTAAAGATTGCCATTAACCCCGATGCCCACCGTATAAGTGGGTTGGAGGATATCCACTACGGATTGCTGATGGCCCAGAAGGCAGGCCTGACCCGCGACGATATATTTATCTTCTCCTAACAAGAAGCCCGCGCCGGTGCCCTTGGGGCACCGAAACGCGGGTTTTAATCGTAGTAGGCAACCACACGGTTGCGGCCACTCTGTTTGGCCAGCTTGTTAGCTGTTTCGATGGCGGCTAGCAATTGCTCACTGGTGGTACCATCCTGCGGATAGGTGGCTGTTCCTACCGAAACAGTAATGGGGATGAGCAGCTCCCGACTCTCCAGATGCAAGCGCTCGCAGAGCGTTTCTGCTAAGCAAACACAGGTGGGTTTTTCCATGCCAGGGCAGAGTATGAGAAATTCATCGCCGCTCAACCAGCGGGCTACAAAGTTGGTTTCTGGCACGAGGCGGCGTAGCTGCTGTCCCAGCCAGCGTATCATCTCGTTGCCGGCCGCGTACCCAAACTGCTCATTGTAGTCTCCCAAGTTGTCGCCGTCTACCAGCATCAGGCTCAACGGGGCGCTTATACGGTTGGCTTCTGCCAACAGTTCTTGCAGATAGTAGCGGGCTGCCCGCTGATTGGGCAGCTGGGTCATAGGATCGGTAAAGGCCATTTGTCTGGCCTCATCCAGCTGAAAGGCGGTGTCTAAGATCTTTTCTGAAAAGGTCTCAATCAGGCTAGTAGCGTTATTGTGCAGTTCAATAGACAAAAACTGGGTGTTTTGGTGGTCGGGGCTACCCGGGCAGGCCAGGCTTGCCCAATCGTCGTCTCTGCTCTTACCCATAAATAGGTGGGTATATGCCAACAGATGCCCAAGGCTCACTGCGCAGGAAGGGTAACAGGCAGCACTAATTCTTAGATGAATGGGGCGGGGTGGAGTAGGCCAAGGATTCCTGGTTGCCACTAGCCTTAGCTCATTCGTCCAATGGCGAAGTTCAGTGCAACTCGTATGTTTAACAAGGAGAGCATATTCACCAGCTGCTAGCCGAAACACGCGGCCCTGAAAGTCGGGCTTAGCACTAGCCTGAAGGTGAGTACTGAATTTATTGGCGATGTCAATCTGCAGTTCATTGGCTGCCTCTTCTCCCAGCTCCAAACTAAGATAAGCGAAATCGCTAATCTCGACCAGCATTACGGCCAAAAGGGTGCCGGGGGTGGCCAAAACTTCATTAAGACCTTGCTTAGCGGCATGCAGCATGGCAAACATATTTCCAAATCCCGTGAGAGCATCGATGCCAATACTTTCGACGCCCACGGCCCAAGGGGATAGCCGATGCAGCTCCATAAAAAAACCTCCATTTATAACTCCTAACATAATTCGCTAAATACCATAACAATCCTTCTACTTGCTGAGGGAACAAAGATTAATTTTGTTGCCGGCAGGGTTAGGGGGTTGCCTTGGCGAAAGGGGGTTTCATGGCAGTACTTGCTTCAAGAGTAATTAGGGAGGTTGATCAGCAGATGAGAAAACGGCCCTTTTTTGCCGAAGATTTGTTGGAAATGCGCTTTGTAGGGAGCCCGGCTTTATCGCCGTCGGGGCAAAACTGTTTGTTTGTCCTGACCAGCGTTAATGAAGCAGAGAATGGCTATTGTTCGACTCTAAGCTGGTATGCGGACGGGAAAGTTAGTCCGATTACCACCCCGGGCGGCAAGAATACGCGGGATACGGCTCCCGCCTGGTCACCTGATGGGGAACGCTTTGCCTTTCTCTCTAACCGGGCAGGCAAGAATCAGCTCTGGCTTTGTGGCGAGACCGAGCCGGCAACTGATCTGCCTGAGGGGGTAAGCAGTTTTATCTGGGCACCCGATAGTCGCGGTCTCTACCTAGTGGCCAAAGAAGTAGTTGAGCAACCAAAGTTTCGGAAGGGTGCTACCGCTCGCCGTATTACCCGCTTACGCTATAAGGCCAACGGTACCGGGTATCTGGACGGCAATCCCACCCAGCTATGGTATTTCGATCTAGCCAGTAGGAAGTTGGAACAGCTCACTGAAGGCAACTACAATTGTAGCCAGCCGGCGGTTTCCCCTTGCGGACGTTATGTGGCCTTTGTATCCAACCGCGAAGATGATGAACTGAAGACCCTTGAGGATATCTGGCTGCTGGACCTGAATACCCGGGAACTACGCAATCTAACGGCTGGTAAGGGTAGAAGCTCCAACCCCCGCTGGCTACCCGATGGACAGCACTTGATATACCTTGGCCATCAAAAGGGCATCTATCCGGGCGGGTACCCGGAACTGCGACAGATCAATGTGATCACAGGTGAAAATATCAACCTTATGCCCGATTTCCCCCACTTTATTGGCAATAGCATCGGTGGCGATGTGCGGTTTGAAAATGGCAATGCGTCACCTCTGCCGTCGGCCGACGGGAAGAAAATCTATTTCTTGAGCACTATCGGTGGTAGCTGCTATCTCTATAGTTTGGATTATGCTACTGGCCTAGTAGAGAAGGTCTTTGGGGAAGGTCAGATGGTGATCACTTCCTTTGCCGTGCAGACCGATCACCTGGTGGTCAATGTGGCCACACCCAGCACCCCTGGTGACTTGTGGTGGGGGCCGCTAGGTGGCGAGCTGACTCAAATTACCGCCTACAACCAGAAGCTCTTTGCCGATAAGTACATCGGCTGGCCAGAGGTCATTCACTTTTCCCATCCCGACGGCACCCAGTTGGAAGGCTGGCTGATTAAACCCTTGGGCTTTGTCGAGGGTGAAACTTACCCGCTAGTAATGGAGATTCACGGGGGTCCCCATACCACCTACGGCAACGTGTTCTTCCATGAATGGCAGATACTGGCCGGGCATGGTTTTGGTGTGCTCTACACCAACCCGCGGGGCAGCCTCGGCTACGGAGAAGATTTTGCCCGCGCCGTTGTGGGCGATTGGTGTGGCGTAGATGCAAGGGACCTGCAGTTCATGGCGGAAGAGGCGGCCAAGCTGCCTTGGGTTGACACGGCCCGTATGGGTGTAACCGGTGGCAGCCAAGGCGGATATTTCACCAACTGGCTAATCTCTCACACCGACATGTTTGCAGCCGCCGTAACTCAGCGTAGCATGAGCAATCTCTATAGCAAATACGGTGTGGCCGATAACGGCTGGAATGGAGACCGCTACGGTATGGGCGGGCGTGACCTCTGGGATGACGAAGATTTCATCATGGAGCGCTCACCTATGCGTTACGCTCGTAATGTGAAAACGCCAACCTTGATCATTCACAGTGATGAAGACTACCGCTGTCCTTTAGAACAGGCTGAGCAGTGGTATGTGGCCCTCAAACGCCTGGGCGTAACAGTGGAAATGCTCCTTTTCCATGGCGAAAACCATGAGCTCTCGCGCAGTGGCCGACCGGCCAACCGCATTGTGCGCCTGGAAGCTATCCTCGACTGGTTCCAACGATATTTAGCGTAGGAACACCCTTTGTTTTAGCATATAAACATTACGGGGCTGTTGCAAAACAGCCCCGTTCTCTTGTTGTATTCTGGTGGGCCGTGGTCATACTAGAGCGCCTGTGCCCAACCTCTGTGGGAATGAGCTCAGTTCGCCAAGGGCAGCGACGGCATTCGCNNGCCAGAAGCTAAGCTCCTATTGTGGTGCAGCGAAAGACTGCTCAGCCTGTTGTCGCTGCTTTTCCTTGGCTCCCTCGCTCCTTTGATTATTGGGCCCAACGCGCTGTGCGTATGACCAACGCCCTAAAGCAATATCCGCTCGGGTACTTGAAAACCTTAGTGCGACAGCCCCGTTTCACTTCTTAGGCTTTAGCCAACCGGCGTAGCCGACGACGGCGCACCCAGGTAAAGGTGAGCACCAGCAGCGCCACAACAATCACTAGGGGCATCAGCCAAATGGGTAAGGTTTTCACCGTAACCAAACGGTCGTTAGTCGTGGCATAGTAGGAGGGCATCTCGGGAACGCTCTGCTCGCCTGGCGGTAGGCTGGCCGCATACTCCAGAACCGCCTGCCACACTTTAAACTCATGGCCGTCTCGGTAAACGATGCAGTCTTCTACGCTCACCGGGTTGCCCTGCTTATCTTTCATTACCAAACCCAAGCTGGGTAGCAGATCGCCCACCATGGGCAAGAAGGCAGCCAGATAATAGTCGGATACCACATGGTACAGCTCCTGGTCGCCTCGCTCCAAGGGCGTCCACTCCTTGCTGCTGTTCACCTGTATACCACTACCCGTATAGCGTTCGGCCTTCATCACTGCCCGGGTGGTGGGGATGGGGATATTCTTGATCGGTATCCAGGCCAAAATTGCCCTTTCCGGGTCGTATTCCATGCGTAAGCCCGAGGTTTGTAGGAAGAAGGCGTCTCCCTTCAGCAGTGGTAACAGGGCTGCGATCTCTAAGATACGACGCACCTCTTCGCCGGTAAAATAGATAGAGACCAGGGGATAGCCTGGCTGGCCGTCGGGGCCAGACCCCATGCCCACTTGATTAGCTAGATCAAACAAAGCGATTTGGCCTTCCCGTCCGGGAAGCGTGCCCGGTTCCAGCCCTCCGCGGATTACACCGTTGGCCTGGAAGGCAAAATCCACCTTTTCACCGGTAACTTCTGCGCCCACCAGGCGCATGGCATCGGTAACAAAATTACCAAAGGCCGATTCGGCCATTTCCGGTTTGTTGGTGACGGGAAAGTCGGTATGCAGTATTGTCTGGTTCATCTTCCCGAAGCGGCCATCGGTCAAGCGGTGGAGCATTGCATCTAGCTGTTCGGCCAATTGGTCAATCTTCCGTGCATAAACCGGGTCAAAAGGTATGCTGGCATCCAACGGCAGCAAGAAGGGCTGGCGGTTCTGTTGATTACGCAGGCTCACCTTACCGCTAACTTGATTAAAAGCCACTTCCAGCACGCCCAAGTGGGACAACTGGGTCCCCGCTTGAGCGATGATGGTTTCACCTACCATGAGGGGCTGTTCGAAGGCTTCATGGGTATGGCCCCCGATGATTATGTCAATGCCGGGCACGGCGGCTGCCAGGGCTGCCTCTTCTGCTTCACCACTATGGGAGAGCGCGACAATTACATCAACTTCCGCTGCCTGCAACTCCGCTACAGCTGCACTGGCCGCCTCCCTTTGGTCACTAAAGGTGATGGGAGGGGCATAGGGGGTGTATTCGGATGCCTTTTTGCCCAAAATCCCGAAAAAGCCGATTCGTAAACCATTGCTAAGTTCTTTTATAGAGGTCTGCCTTATCCCTATTTCAGCTAAAGGGTGCTCCTTTGGCACGGCCATGTTGCTAACGACAATAGGAGTTTGCTCTCCCGCTTTGGGGTAGCCAGCTGCCCGTAAATAGTCGGCCAGCGCTTCCGAGCCATAGTCAAACTCATGATTTCCCAAGGTAATAGCATCGTATCCTAGCTCCAGCATCAAACTCAGCTCTGGCGCCTTCTGTTCGAGGGCCAGCCAGGCAAAAGGAGAGCCGGTGAGAAAGTCGCCAGCGGAAACGAGGAGCACGGGTTCAGCAGTCTCTTGTTTGCGAGTTCGGATTGCCTTAACGGCGCTAGCCAGGCGAGCAAAACCACCGGCGGCCCCTTGCTCGCTTGCCGGATCATGGTCGACAAAAGGTAGGGGCAAGAGGGCCGAGTGTTCGTCATTAGTATGTAAAAGGGTGAAATATAGCTCTTGCTCATCGCTGCTGGCCGCTAGATGCGATATCGGCAGGTGGCCCGCAACCAACAACACGCTAAGGAACAGAGCTAGAATTCTCTTGGCTTGCTTCAATTTGAATGCCTCCTCTAAAACAAGAATCCCCTTGCTATATTCGTGTAGCAAGGGGATTTTACCTGCCGAATATTTAATCGCCGTAACTCTCATCCGACTCGATGCCCGCCACCGCTTCGGTAATATTCGTTGCATGGTCGGCCACCCGTTCCAAGTTGGAGATGAGGTCGAGGAAAATTATACCGGATGCGGGGAAACAGTTGCCTGTGTTTAGGCGGTGAATGTGCCTCAGACGCAGGGTCTTTTCCATGGCATCAACCTCACTCTCATGGTCTAGCAAGCTGGTGGCTCCTTCAATGTTATCTGTCTCCAGTAGGCTGATGGCGTCCGCCACCAGGTCATGGACTTTGTCATACATGGTCTGCATTTCCCTGGTGGCTTCTTCGGAGAAGGGTAAGCGGTGCTCTGCCCTGTATTCGGCCAACTCCCCAATGTTTTCGGCCAAATCGCCGATGCGTTCAATGTCACTAGAGATGCTGAGCAGAGCGGGAATGCGGTCCGACTGTTCCCTACTCAGCGATTCTTGGGACAAACGGGCCAAGTAGTCGACAACCGCATGCTCCAGCAGGTTAATGTTTTCTTCCTTTTTGGCAGCTGCCTCTAGCCCTTCTGCGCTACCCTGGGCGAATGCCTTATACACCTCTTCCAGCATTGCAAGTGCCAGTCTTCCCATGCGCACTAGTTCCCGCCTAGCCTGACCTAGTGCCACCGACGGTGTTTTCATTAGGTGCTCGTCTAGGTAAAGGGCACCCATATGCTCGATACTGATCTCGCCTGGGATCAGCTTTTCAACCAAACGAGTAAACGGGTTGATAAAAGGCAAGAGCAAGAGAGTGTTAGCCAAGTTGAAAATGATGTGGGCGTTGGCCACCTGCCGTTCCAGTAGCGGATGGGTAGTGGCTACAAAGGTCACAAATGGACCGAAAACACTCATGAAGATGGCCACACCTAGTACATTGAAAAGCAAGTGGGCCACCGCTGCCCGCTTGGCCATTAGCTGAGTGCCAATGGAAGCTAGCAGGGCAGTTACACAAGTGCCAATATTGCTACCTAAAGTTATGGCTAGACCCACATTGAGATCAATCAGCCCTTCGGCGGCTAGGGTAACTACTAAACCGGTAACCGCACTACTACTCTGGATGAGAGCTGTTAACACCAAACCCGCCAGCATCCCCAGCAGGGGACTGCGACTGAGGCTAAGAACTCCGGTGGTGAAGGCTGCGTTTTCCTTAAAGGGTTGCATGGTGTCGCCCATGACTTTCATCCCTAGGAAGAGCAATCCAAAACCGAGAACTGCTTGCCCGACAAAACGCGGGTTCTTCTTTTTGCTAAAAAGAGTTAGGAGAAAGCCGATGCCGATTGCCGGCAAAGCCAAGTCGGTCAGTTTAAGAGAAACAATGAAAGCAGTGACTGTGGTACCGATATTTGCACCCATAATTAACGATACTGCTTGTCTTAGTGTCAGTAAACCGGCATTGACAAAGCCTACCACCATAACGGTAGTGGCGCTACTGCTTTGGATCAACATGGTGACTACAGCGCCTACCAGAACACCAATCACCGGCGTGCTGGTAAGGACTTCAAGTATTTTTCGTAATCGGTCGCCAGCGATCTTCTGCAAACCATCGGCCATTAGTTGCATACCATAGAGGAATAGGCCTAGTCCGCCCACGAGCCCGAAGACGATCGGTATATATGCCGACATGTATAAACCTCCCGCCGCAAGAATTGATTTGGCAGCATTAGCTATTCTCATTGTAGCAACCCGCGTTGATTGGCGAGTTAAGGTTTAATTAAGGCATTTTTAAGAACTCGTTAAGTTGTCTTAGTGTGTCCATTGCCGAAGGCGATCTTGCTTTTTCTTAACCTTTAAGAGGACAGGCAGTAGCTTGGCTATCTTGGCATATACATGAACAGGAGGACAAGGAGGGGAGAGTCGATGATGCATACGGAGAAAACGGCCCTTACTCAGCTAACCTGGAACTGGCTGGGGCTATTGCTACTTTTGGGTCTTGTAGTAACCGGGGTGTTACTTTCTGGCTCCCAATGGGCCGGTTACCTACAAGGTTTCACTATGATGTTCATTAGCATTCTGCTGGAGGCGCTGCCCTTTGTGCTACTGGGTGCACTAGTCTCATCGCTAATTCATCTGCACCTTAATGGCGAGACATTGGCCCATTTGCTGCCTAAGAACCAGAGGGTGGGTCTGTGTGTTGCTGCCCTATTAGGCTTTCTACTGCCCGTGTGCGAGTGTGCCATAGTACCCATCACCCGCGGTTTGGTGCGTAAGGGGGTGCCCTTGGGTATGGCAGTAACCTTTCTCTTGGCTGTACCCATCGTTAACCCTATTGTATTAGCGTCCACCTATTATGCCTTTGCCGGTGCATGGGGCGTGGTGCTGCTGCGAGCCATGTGCGGTTTTTTGGTGGCCATATTCGTTGGAGATTACCTAGGGTCTCTGTTCAAGAACGCTTACCCTATGAAGACCAGCCATTCTAATGAAGAACGGGACCACCAGCATGCAGCCGGATGCAGCCATAGCCACGACCCATACAGCAGGCGAACCGGCCGCTTTGCATCTATACATCATCTGTTAGAACACACCAGCGAAGAATTTCTCTCCATCGGTCGTTTTCTGATTATGGGAGCCGCCTTTTCGGCTGCCCTACAAACTCTAGTGCCTCGCCAATGGCTGGCAGTTGTGGGGCAAAACAACCTACTTTCTGTTATAGCCCTTATGACCTTGGCCTATGGCCTTTCCCTTTGCTCTGAAGCCGATGCCTTCATCGCTCGAACTTTCGTAGGGCATTTTACGGGGGGCTCGATCCTGGCCTTTTTGGTTATGGGTCCCATGCTGGATTTGAAAGGCACATTGCTACTCTCCGGCGCCTTTTCTGGGGCTTTTGTGCGCCGACTGACGGTAACTGTAACTGCGGCCGTTTTCGTCCTAGGGCTTTTGGCCAACGGCTTTGGCTTTTGAGCGAGGGGGGGATGGGGCCATGCGACGAGTGAACCTAGGTGCCTTGTTATGGAGTATTTTGCTCTGCTTAACGGCTAGTGCCATCTGTTATCTATTTATCAGCGGTAAGCTGATGCTATTCTTGCATCCACGCAGCACGACGGCCCTCGCCTTAGGCACGGTTTTGCTGCTTGTGCTGAGTGGAGTCAGCTGGCGCCAGCTCCGCTCTCCCCAGGCCTATAGCCCGGTTGGCTGGGGCCATGCACTTTTTCTGTTGCCACTGCTACTGGCTTTGTTTTATCCACCGCAAGTGCTTTCGCCCGAGGTGCTTAGCCAAAAGGGCCTTTTAGGTGTGTTCCGAGGGCATGCTAGCAACTGTGACGAAAACCATTCACCCTTACCCACCCTGGCGTTAGACGACCCTATAGTGGTCGATGATGAGAATTTCCTGGTTGTCTTGCAGGCCCTGTGGGAGAATACGGATGCTTACTTGGGCCGCGATTTGGAGATGTTAGGTTTTGTTTTTACCGATCCGACGCTCGGCCCCCACGACTTTGTGCTGGCACGGTTAATAATGACCTGCTGCGCCGCCGATGCGGAAGTTGCTGGTGTACTTTGTCGCTACCCCGCCAGCAGCTCCCTAATCCCGGGTCAGTGGGTAAGCGTGCGGGGCACTCTGGCCAAGATGCCCTACTACAACGTGGCCGAGAAAGCTGTAGTTGATATGCCCTATCTGCAAGTAGTTGAGGTAAGAACAGCGGAAAAGCCGACACAAGAGTATATTTACCCGTAAATCCAACGCAAAAAAGAGAGGGCCGACACCCGTCGAGCGGGGCTGTGCCCTCTTCCGAATTTTGCTGCTTTATATTTGATGAGCAGGAGTATGCCAGCAAGGCGAGAAGTAAAAGCGAGAGGACATAATAGCTCTAAGTTAGGAGTGTTTACATGACAAACAAACTTAATGCCGATCTAGCACACCAAATCGACCGCATTTTCGCCGAGTTTGATCAGCCAGGTTCGCCCGGGTGTGCACTCGTCATTTCACAGAACAACGAAATAGTTTACGAACGGGGCTATGGCTATGCTCAACTGGAATATGATATTCCTATTACCCCCGACACCGTTTTTCACGTCGCCTCCGTTTCTAAACAGTTTACAGCTATGGCCATCGCCCTGTTGGCCGCCGATGGACGCATCGATTTGGACGCCAGCGTGCGTAAGTATGTGCCTGAGCTGGCCGACTTTGGTCACCTGATCACTGTACGGCATTTGGTGCATCACGTCAGTGGCCTACGGGATCATTGGGAGTTGGTGCGGGCTGCCGGTTGGCGCATGGACGATGTGATCACCACTGAACATCTGCTCAAGATGGTTTTCCGTCAACGGGAGCTCAACTTCGAGCCCGGTGCTGAATACATCTATTGCAACAGTGGCTACACCCTGATGGCCGAAATCGTGCGTCGTGTGAGTGGCCAAACACTGCGCGAATTTGCTGAGGAGCGAATTTTCCAGCCTCTTGGTATGAACAACACCCATTTCCATGACGACCACGAAGAGATTGTTAGAAACCGGGCCTATTCCTATAAACCTGATTTGGCCGGTGGCTGGAAGAAGAGCGTGCTCAGTTACGCTAACGCGGGGGCCACCAGTCTGTTCACCACGGCTCGTGACCTGACCAAATGGCTGGCTAACTTTAAACATGCTAAAGTTGGCGGGCAAGAGGTTATCGACCTCATGCACCAGCGTTTCGTGCTCAATAACGGTGAGAAAATCCACTACGGCTTTGGGCTCATGTTTGCCGAGCATATGGGCTGGCAAGAAATTGGCCACTCGGGTGCCGATGCCGGTTTCCGCACCTGGTGTGGGCGGGTTGAGCCCCACGGCCTAGGTATCGCTATTTTGGCCAACTATGCCACATCGGTGCCACGGGAGCTGGCCCGACGGGTGGCGGAAGTGGTTCTAGCCGACGTGGCTATTAAACCCGAGCCGAAAGTTATTGAGCCCAGCCCGGCTGATTATGTAGGCACCTATTTGGTACAGCTCTTTGGCAAGAAGCTGACTATTACCCAGGATGGGGAACAGCTGGTGGCCCAGTTTGAGGGACAGGAGCCGGAAGTGCTACGCCATGTAGAAGGCGCCAAGTATGAAGCCAAGGAGGCGAGGGTCACCTTTGGTAAGGGGGACGACGGCCACCCTGTGTGTACATGGGAGCAGTGGGACATCAATATGGTTTCGAAGCGATTACCGGAAGAAGAGCCCACCGGGGCCCAATTGGCTGCCTATGCGGGCACCTATTATAGCCCCGAGCTGGACACCACCTACACCATCGAGCTTCGCGACGATCAACTGGTGATTACCCACCAGCGGCTATCCGATACGGCCCTAGTACCCTTCGGGCCCGATAAATTCCTGCAGCGCACCCTGCCCGGTTTCGAGCTGAAGTTTGACCGGGAAGGCAATGAAATCAAGGGCTTTGGTATAAGTAGTGCGCGTATGCGCCACGTGCGTTTTGTAAAGCAATAGGATAAAAGATAAGCGGGGGCCAATGGCCTCCGCTTTGCTACTCCAGTCTATTCTTAAGGTGGCAGGTCTAGTGCTAGGATAGATGTTCTTCTAGTAGGATGCCGAGCCTCTGCAAACGCCTCTCGACCAATCCCAGCCCAATTAACACGAAAACCATTAGAAGACCGATAATCAGCCTCCATTTCGCCTCCTAATCGGGGAGTAAAAGGATCGTAGGCAAAATTGATGATTAAATTGCCCAGCCGAGAGAACTAGAGAGCTCCGTTAATATAAGCTTTGAATAGCGCCCGTACACAGGAAAGCCATGATTAGGGGGCCCCAAGTCAGTGCTACTATGTTTATATGTTTTTCCTGCTCTTCGTCCGATGGTTCTCGCAATGCCTTCAGCAAGTGTTTGAGTCCGATGCCAAACAAGAGAATCGAAATAGGTGTGACGAGAAACCACACCATTACTGCGATAGCGATTACTGCATCACCCATGAAGCCACCTCCCCATAAACCAAATTCATGCCTGAGCCCAATTACTACTTACTATTCTGCATGGGCAACAATTAACCTCTGTCATTCTTGCTTGCCGGCATTCAGTTGGGGCAGGGGGATCTATCCAGTGGCCGTCTTTTGCTTTCCACTCTGGGCCTAGTTATGACTTGTATACCTAGGAGTCCTTGGTTGGCGATAGTTGAGTCTGAAATGTTCATTCTGTGGCTGAACCTGGTTTCTAGGCCTAGAATATAGACATAATTCGCAAACACAAGGAGGTTACCATGGACCGTTGGCGTTACTTTGATATCACCCACCGTGACCACGACATTATGAATCCAATGAGCTCTGAGAAGTTGGATGAGATGATAGGTCTGTTACGCTTGCCCCAAGGGGCGAAGGTGCTAGATATCGGCTGTGGTAAAGCCGAGCCCCTAGTGCGCCTGGCCGAGCGCTACGTGATTGATGGTGTCGGTGTAGACCCGTCCCCAGGGGTGATCGCCGCTGCCAAGTTACGGGCTCAAGCCCGGGTGCGGCCACCATCCAAGGTTGAATTTCAGCTTGCCAGGGGTGCCGATTTTCAGGGCGAGCCAAACAGCTTTGACCTCACCATGTGCGTGGGAGCCAGTTTCGCCTTTAGCGGCTACCGTGGAACTCTGCAGGCACTGGCCCACCTTACCCGGCCGCAAGGTCTAATCCTGGTGGGCGAGCCCTACTGGCTACAAGATCCTAGCCCCGCATACTTGCAACAGGGGGGCCTGCAAGCCGATGAGTTTGCCACCTATGCAGGGAACGTAGCCATAGCTCTAGAATTAGGATTAACACCGCTATATGCTGTTTGCAGCTCTAAGGAAGATTTTGATCGCTATGAGTGGCTACAGGTACAAGCGGCGGAGCGATTCGCTCTTGAGCACCCTCATGACCCTGACGTCCCCGAGTTGCTCCAGCGTCTACGGGCAAATCGCGACTTGTATCTGCGCTATGGGCGCGATACTTTAGGCTGGGCCCTATATCTGTTTCGGAAGTGAGACACAGGCGATTTGGGCTGCGGTTGGCTGGTAGTACAGAAATTGACAGCCACTAGGCTCTATGTTATATTGCCTGTACAATGGGGTTGATACGGACTGCAGTCCCAGTTTGTGATTCGACCGCCACGACCTAGAACACGTATTGCATCCCAGACTCAAGTACAGCTACGGGTTGTATTTGAGTCTCTTTGTGAATCACGCTGGCATGGAGGAAATAGGATAATGAATCTTATCGAGATGTTTGCACTTGCGGTCGGGCTCTCTATGGACGCCGTGGCGGTGGCCATCTGCACTGGACTAACAATGCGCAGGGCGACTGCCAAAAAGGCGACTGTTGTGGGGCTGTACTTTGGCTTTTTTCAAGCCATTATGCCGCTTATCGGCTACTCAATAGCCACCCGTTTTGCGGAGCAGGTTGTCGCCTACGACCATTGGATAGCTTTTGGGCTACTCGCCTTCCTAGGAGTAAGAATGATTGTAGAGAGCTTTGAACGGGAAGGCTGCCCCGATAGAGAATGCCCTGCTGGAACGTGCAAAGACCGGGAATGCCCCGGCGGGAAACGACCTGACACCCGGGAAGCCTCTCTCAAGCCCGCAGCCATGTTGCCCCTGGCCGTAGCCACAAGTATCGATGCGCTGGCCGTAGGGGTATCGTTAGCATTCCTGCAAGTCAACATCTTGCAGCCTATTCTTCTTATCGGCATTACCACCTTCGCCTTGTCTGCCTTTGGCGTTAAAGTCGGAAACATATTCGGCACCGGGTTCAAGTCGAAAGCCGAATTGGTCGGAGGTATCATGTTAGTTTTAATCGGTTCGAAGATTCTGGTGGAGCATTTGGGCCTTCTGTAAAGAGGAGCTGCCGATGCTGGCAGATTTATCGGTCTCTAGAAATAAGGCTGGAGAAGCGGATGGATAGACAGAGGCTTACAGAAAAGTCAAAGCGGATTTGCCAGGCGGGGAGACAACCCGCCTCTTTTGGCTGCCCGCATGAAAGGGAACAGGTCTTGCTACCCTGCCCAGAGGAAAGCAGGGGGTGGGACATCACCAAAAACCTCTACTTTGAAGGTGACAACCTGATGGTGTTGCGGCTACTAGAGTCCAGTCATGCCGGCACCATTGACATGATTTACATAGATCCGCCCTACAATACGGGGAAGGACTTTATTTACAACGATAGCTTTCCCAAGTCGGATGAATGGTACCAGATGATGTCCCCCCGGCTGCAATTGGCCCGCCAACTCATGAGCGAGCAAGGTGTCATCTTTATCAGTATTGATGACAATGAGCTGGTCAATTTGCGTTTGTTGGCTCAGGAAATTTTCGGGCGTCAGAACTTTGTGGCCCAGATCTGCTGGAAGGGAAGGGGAGGACGGCAAGATAGCAAGCATTTTGCTGCCGTGCATGAGTACATTCTGTGCTACGCCAAGAATGCGTCCAAGTTTCAAGCCGGCCAGCAGGTAAAGCAAGCCGATACTTATCCTAAGTTTGACCCCATCAAACAGCGTTACTACAAAACCCGGCTGCTGCGCAAGTGGGGTGCCAATAGTAGGCGTAGCGACCGGCCCAACTTGTATTACCCCATTCCGGCTCCCGATAACACTCTGGTGTATCCCATGTTGTCGGCAACGGAGGAAGGGTGTTGGCGTTGGGGGCCCGCCCGTATGGAGCGGGAGCTGACCAAGGGCAATGTGGAATTTGTCAAGACGGAGNNACCACTTGGATCGATGACATTGGGGTAAGCAGCGGAGCCCCTCTCCTTAGGCAACTATTTGGCGAGAAAGTTTTCGACTATCCTAAACCGGTGGAGCTGATTAAAAGGCTCATCCAAATGAGTGGTGCCGGTCCAGATGCGATTATTCTGGATTTCTTCGCCGGTTCAGCCAGCACCGCCCACGCCGTAATGGAACTGAATGCGGAGACTGGCAGCAGACGTCGGTTTATTATGGTGCAGTGGCCCGAGCCCACTGACGAACGCAGTGCGGCTTACGCTGCTGGCTATACCAATATCAGTGAGATAGGGAAAGAACGCATTCGCCGTGCTGGCGACTTGCTTAGAGCTAAATATGAATGCCCTGAGCTTGATATCGGCTTTCGTGTTTATAAGACCTACAAACAGCAATAGCAGGGGGAAGAAAGTATGTCGATTAGCATTTACCCCCGGTACTCGCAACTGACGGGAAAGCCGCTAACGCCAAGGTCTGCAAAGATCCCTGAATCCCTACTGGAAATAACGGGTGCGGTCAGACGCTTGGAGCCTCTAGGGCATGGTATTACCAATCAAGTGTTTCGGCTGGTTGGAGATGAGGCTTATATCTTGAAAATTGCCTACGGTGAATACCGCCAGGCCGAGCTGCAGCGCGCTCACTGTGTAATGTCGGCTTTGTATGAACAGGGTCTAGTACCAGTTCCCCAATCTCTAAAGCTTGAAGTAGAGGGCGACTTTAGTTTTCAATTGCAGACCTGCTTGCCTGGAGACAATCTGCAGGGAATAGCAGGATTGTCGGCGAAAGAACGTGCTCCCATATGGCGGGCCTTGGGAAAGACACTAGCGGCTATTCATGAATTGGAAGTAGGTCAGGTTCCTTGGGAACAGTGGTTTCAAGGGCAGCTGGCACAGGCAAGGGCTAACATGAGAACCAATATCCTCGACCCTGCCGAGTTCGTGAATATAGGAACTCCAGAAGAGGTGCTCCGCCGGTTAGAGGAGGAGAGACCCGAACCCGTTCCTCTTTGCCTCTTGCATGGAGATTTTAGACCAAAGAACATTCTGTGGGAACAGGATCAGGTTGTAGGTGTGGTTGACTGGGACTTCTGTGACATCGGGCACCCCTATTATGATCTGGCCATTATGAGTTACTATCTTCAGACTGCAGAGGAAGGAGCTGCCTTTGCCGAAGGATACGGAAGGCCAATCGATGTAGAGCTGGTTCGCTATTTTGACCTTCTAAGTAAATTTCTCAATGTCTAGCTGGCCGCCTTGACATTGGTAACTCGGCCTGCTAATATTTAGCCAATAACTTCATAGGAGACGGGGAAGGGGAGGCTTTAGCCCCAAAACTTGCCTTAGCGAGCCGGGGATGGTGTAAGCCTGGTGGCAAGCGGGTTAAAGTGGCGCCCTGGAGTCTCAAGCAATCAAGGTGGGCTTGCCATTGAAATGTGCAGGCCAACAAGGGTGGAACCGCGGAAGCACAGGCCTTTCGTCCCTTTAGGGATGCAGGCCTGTTTATTTTTTCTAAGGCGGTCACAGACTACCTGCAATCCGCCCTATAAAAGTTGCAAGGAGGAATCATTTTATGACCGAAAGAGTGACTATGGAAAAGCTGGTCGCCTTATGTAAGTCGCGTGGATTCATTTTCCCCGGCTCGGAGATTTACGGCGGCTTGGCCAACACCTGGGATTACGGCCCCCTAGGTGTGGAGCTTAAGAACAACATCAAGCAGGCTTGGTGGAAGAAGTTTGTGCAGGAGTCACCCTACAATGTGGGTGTAGACGCCTCCATCCTCATGAATCCGCAAACTTGGGTGGCGTCGGGTCATTTAGGCAACTTTGCCGACCCGTTGCTGGATTGCCGTGAGTGCCGTGCCCGCTTCCGGGCCGACCATCTCATCGAGGGCTGGGCCAGCGAACATGGTGAAGCTTTGTCGGTGGAAGGTCTCGACAACAAGCAATTGAAGGCGCTGATCGATGAAAAGAACATTACCTGTCCCAAGTGCGGTGAGGCCAACTTCACCGACATTCGCCAGTTTAACCTCATGTTCAAGACCTTCCAGGGCGTGACAGAAGACTCGCAAGCCGAGATTTTTCTCCGGCCCGAAACGGCACAAGGTATTTTTGTCAACTTTAAGCACATTCAGCGCACCACGCGCAAGAAACTTCCTTTTGGTATCGGCCAAATCGGTAAGTCATTCCGTAACGAAATTACACCGGGTAACTTCATCTTCCGCACCCGCGAATTTGAACAGATGGAGCTGGAGTTCTTCTGCAAGCCAGAGGAGGCTCTCCACTGGTTCGATTACTGGCGCACCTTCTGCAAAGACTGGCTCTTATCCCTTGGCCTGCGCGAGGATTTCTTGCGCTTGCGGGATCACGCGCCCGAAGAACTGTCCCATTATAGCCGGGCTACCACCGACTTTGAGTATCAGTTCCCCTTCGGCTGGGGTGAGCTGTGGGGCGTTGCCGACCGCACCGATTATGACCTTAAAGCGCACCAGGAAGTTTCCGGTGAAGATATGACCTATCTAGACCCCGAAACCAATGAGCGTTATATACCCTATTGCATTGAGCCTTCAGTGGGTGTGGAACGCTTGCTGCTGACCTTCTTAGTAGACGCCTACGAAGAGGAAGAGATAGCGCCCGGCGATGTGCGCACCGTGTTGCACCTACACCCGGCACTGGCGCCCTTCAAGGTGGCCGTGCTGCCGCTGAGCAAGAAGCTAGGTGAGCAGGCGAGGGAGCTATATGACCAGTTGCGCCGCCACATGGTCTGCGATTATGATGAGGCTGGCAGTATCGGCAAACGGTATCGTCGGCAAGACGAAATCGGTACCCCCTTCTGCGTCACCTTCGACTTCGATTCCCTCGAAGACAAGGCCGTCACCGTGCGTGACCGTGACAGCATGGAGCAAGTACGCCTTCCCATTGCTGACCTAGTGGCCTATCTGCAGGAGCGGTTACAGTTCTAGTATGGATTTGGGGCTATCGCAATAGCGGTTTTGCGATAGTCCCGTTGTGCATTTGAGTTGCCGGTAGGCTGTTCGTGGCAGGGAATCGGTGTTACCCTGCGAATAGAATAGATATGCGTCTTAGCCACGCCATGGGTGTTGCGGGCATGAAGTGCCAGTTGCGCAACAACAACTAGTTTTAAGCGTTATATAGAGCTATATAGAAAGGATTAGTCCCTTGAGCTTAAGATTCTGTTCTTTCGCCAGCAGCAGTGCTGGTAACTGCTACTTCATCCAGAGCTCCAGCGGTACGTCTATCCTGATTGATGCGGGCGTGCCTCTCCGTCGTTTGGAGCACAATCTGAAAAATATCGGTATTAACCCCCGTCAGCTAGGGGGTATTTTCCTAACCCACGCCCACCACGACCATGTGGCTTCGTTTTTGATAAAGAAGCCCTTCGCTACCCGCTACGGTCTGCGTACCTATGCCAGTACCGGCACCTGGAAGGAGTTGCTTCGGCGGGGGTGTGGTGAGCTGGATCATGGTGCTTGTCATCGGCTGGAGCCAGGCCAATCGGTGCAAATTGCCGATTTAACAATCACTGCCCATGCCAAGCAGCATGACGCGGCCGGTGCAGTGTGCTATACCGTTACGGGCAAGAAGGAGCGGTTGGCGGTTGTGACTGACTTAGGCTGCTATACGGAGGATTTGTTAGCGGATCTAGAGGGATGCGACTACTACATCTTTGAAGCTAACCACGACGTGGAAATGGAAGAGCGGTCCGCCCGGCCTTGGTCACTGAAGCAGCGGGTGCTGGGCCCCCACGGCCATTTATCCAATGAACAGGCGGCTGAGGCCCTGATACGCCTAGCGGGGGGAGCCAAAGGAGTTTGGTTGGCCCATCTAAGCGAGGAATGTAACTGCCCTGATCTGGCCTGTAACGTTATTAGTGCCTCAATGCAGCAGGCAGGTCTTATGGTGCCCGTTCATTGCCTGCCAGCCCGCGTCCCCAGCCCCTTCTACGGTAACAGTTGCCAGTGGGAACAGTTGAGTCTATTTGAAAGTGCTCCCTAGAGGGGGGCAATTCACATTTCATGCTGGTATGAAACTATACTTAAAGTCATGCGAGTATCCACATGAGAATGGAGGTAAAAGCATTGCAGCAGCGCTATCAACTCGCCCAAGTAACCGAACAATTGGTGGCCGTGGCTATGGGCCGTCAACCGGCCGAAGTTGTTATCAAGAATGGACGCCTAGTAAACGTCCTCACGGGCGAGATTCAGAATGGTATTGACGTGGCCATCACTCACGGGCGCATTGCCTACGTAGGAGAAGATGCCAGTCACACTATAGGTGAGGCAACCCAAGTAATTGATGCCACCGATCAGTACATCACGCCCGGTTTTATGGATGGGCACATCCATATTGAAAGTAGCATGATTACGGTGAGCGAATACTCTAAAGCTGTAGTTCCCCACGGTACTACAGCCGTTTACATGGACCCCCATGAAATTGCTAACGTGCTCGGCCTTCCCGGCATCCGCCTCATGATCGACGAAAGTAAGCATGTGCCCCTACGCGTTTTTGTGGCCATGCCTTCTTGTGTACCCGCCGCCCCCGGCTTTGAAGACACAGGGGCCAGCATTGGGCCCGAGGAAGTGCGGGAAGCAATGGAGTGGGAGGAAGTAGTAGGCCTGGGGGAGATGATGAACTTTCCGGGAGTTATCTATGGCGATAAGCAGATGCATAGCGAACTGCAGGCCACTCTGGCCGCCAATAAAACCATAACGGGTCATTTTTCATTGCCCGATACGGGCCGTGCTCTAGTGGCCTATACGTCCGCCGGAGTGCGTTGCGACCACGAATCGGTGCGTATGGAAGATGCGCTGGCTAAAATGCGCCTAGGCATGTATGCCCAGTTTCGAGAAGGCTCGGCCTGGCACGACCTCAAAGAGGTGGCCCGCAGCATTACCGAACACCGGATTGATACCCGCTTAGCCACTCTGGTATCCGATGATACCCACCCCCACACCCTGATGGAACAAGGTCATCTGGATCACATTGTGCGACGGGCTATTGAAGAGGGAATCAACCCCGTTACCGCCATTCAAATGGTTACCCTCAACGTGGCCGAGTGTTTCGGCATGTCTCGCGACCTGGGCAGTGTAGCCCCCGGCAAGTGTGCGGATATTCTTTTGCTCTCCGACTTAACCCGAGTAAAGATAGAGCAGGTGTTCATCAACGGCCAGCTGGTGGCGAAACAGGGAAAGATGCTGGTTAACAGTCCAGAGTTCCTATACCCTGGCTTTGCACGGCAGTCAGTGCGCTTAGCGGCTGAACTGATGCCCATCGATTTTGCCATTCCTACCTCCAATCCGCATGTTAGCAGCGTGATTGCTCGCGTAATGCAGATTATTGAGGCCAAGGTGGGTACCGTAGCTAAACAACTGGTGTTACCGGTAGTTGACGGCTTTGTTGACAATGACCCTGGCCAAGATGTGGCTAAGGCCGCTGTAGTGGAGCGGCACCATGGCACCGGGACCATGGGACTCGGGTTCGTACAAGGTTTTCAGCTAAAGGAGGGCGCCGTAGCCTCTACAGTGGCTCACGATAGCCATAATCTGCTTATTGTGGGCACCAACGACGCCGACATGGCCTTCGCCGGCAATAAGTTAGCCGAAGTCGGCGGGGGTATGGTAGTAGTGCGCGACGGTGAGGTGTTGGCATTGTTACCGCTACCGATCGCCGGCATTATGTCTGACCGCCCACTGGCGGAGGTGGCAGCCGCTGTGGCCGAGGTAGACAAGGCTTGGAAAACTCTTGGCTGCAACCTGGTTTCGCCTTTCATGACCATGGCCCTTTTGGCTCTGGCTGTTCTACCCGAACTACGGCTTACCAACCGGGGGCTGGTAGACACGGTCAACTTTGAATTCGTGGACCTGATCGTGGCTGAGCACTACGGCAGGTCGCTAAACGAGGGCTAGTTTTCTGCAAGGGAAGTGGCTCAGCGGGCAGCCCCTACCATAAGTGCGGGGCGTGTACCGCAACTTAGATTCTTCAGCCTTTCTGGGCAAACATGTAGGCACGCCAACGGCGTGCCTCTTTTGCGTCTTCGTTTTGTGGTGCCTCCGAGCATTAGCGTATGACGGCACTGTAGGTTCAGCCAGTAGATGTTAGCCGAAATTCCTATAGATTTCCGGATTGCTGGCGCGTTCAAAGGCATTGAACTGGGTGCCTTGATAGTTGAGTATGCCATAATCGCCCTCTGTGATCAGGCCGTACTGTTTATCGGGAACACGGAGCTCTAGGCGGTCGCCATCATCTAGAAATTCAAAGGTGACGTAATAAGTGGTGTAGGCGCGCCCACTAGTGCGGATAGGGTGGCTATGATGCATGCCGTGGCTTATCGAGTGGTGATGCATGTGCGTGGTGCCGCCGCTGCGCTGCACGTGGGTGCGTTTGGCTACAACTCGCACGTTGCGCATGCGGACGTCGCTGGCCTGATTCCTGCTCCACTCCACGATGTTGCTGACAATACCGAAGATGATAAAGCCGAAGGTAACAAGAAAGAACAAACCAAAAAGAGCCGAAGGATCGGGCCCGAAACCGGGCATTGAATTCACCTCCTCTGAACAAACTGGAGCTGAACAAATTGACCGTTACCAAAGTTCGCCGTGGGTGGGCCGACCAGCGGGCGGCACCAATTCTCGCGACCCTGTAGGTATGGGTATGCCCCTACCACAAATAGAGGCCAGTTTCTGGGTCGAGCTTGCGCTCTTGGGGAGTGCCCTCCAAGTCGTAAATGGTTAGTTCAGTGACGAAGACACGGCTGCCGGGCATTAGATGGCCCGCGTAGATGCGGCCACTTTTGCCCGCCAGCACCACGTGCACATGCACCACCGTTTCCCCGTCTCGTTCCGAAATCGTACCCATGCCACTGGCTATTTCGGCGAACTCGTTGACTTCAGTAATTACATATTCATCGGCCTCCACATCGAAGAACCCGACGCGGGCTTCATAGACAGCCCCGATGAACTGCAAAGTCCCTGCATCAACAAATTGCGACCTAACAGCCTTCTCAATTTCCTCTAAAAGATCTCCGTTGCGTGGTAAGGGTAGCTGATAGACATACCCTTGTTCATACTTCTGTATCATAGAAAAACCTCCTCATTTCTAGTAC
>MTKW01011222.1_pt1 | contig 26318 bp, 27 predicted proteins | sample 1042761 | NCBI WGS metagenome assembly MTKW01 (sample SAMN06205366, study PRJNA360243) | anaerobic digester metagenome | biome: Wastewater treatment plant; feature: Anaerobic digester sludge; material: sludge; isolation source: anaerobic digester fed with sludge from wastewater treatment plant ...
TGCGAATACAAGAGAATTGACTGTTAATAAGCAAAGAAATATTTCCCGGGAAATATGTAAAAGAACAGGCAATATTTGGGGTTCTAATACAATAAGGTAGATAATGCAGGAATCTCAAGAAAATAGTATGATTATATAATAGTAGTCTTTATTGGCAGGTGAGGGTAAGGAATGAAACTAAAAATCGGAGATTTTGTGATAATAGGCCTTGTGCTGATCGTAGCGTCATTTTTTGCTCTCTCTTTCACCGGAAATAGGGCTAATAAATATCAGGCTGTAATTCTCCAAGATGGTCGAGTTGTTAAGCGGATAACTCTCAGCCAGCTGAACCAGCCTCTGGAGTTTAACATAGCCGGGAAATATAATAATTTGATTAGAGCTGAAGGAGGCAGGATTCGTTTTGTTGAGGCTAACTGCCCGGATCAGACCTGTGTACGGACTGGCTGGCTAACTAAACCGGGACAAGTTGGAGCCTGTCTACCAAACGGTGTCCTAATTAAAATTGAAAGTTCAAAACCAGAGAATGAAGAGATAGATATTTATTTACATTGAAGGTGAGGATATGAATAATCGGGTACATTATGCCCTTTTAATTTCTCTTGCTTTAGTACTTTCGTTAGTGGAAAAATTGTTTCCCCTTGGAGGATTAGTGCCATTGCCGGGAATAAAACTAGGCTTGGCCAATATTGTCACGATGATCGCTCTATTCTATTTTGGTTGGCAGGCGGCGATGTTGATTACAGTAAGCCGTTGTTTATTGTCTTCAATGTTTTACGGTGGACTTATTACTTTAGCCCTTTCTTTAGCTGGCGGTATACTTGCTATAAGTGTAATGGCTATCTTAAAAAGAGGTCATGGGAAATGGTTTTCCTTAATTGGCATCGGTATTGGAGGAGCAGCTGCTCATAACCTGGGTCAAATAATAATGGCCTCTTTACTGATGAACAGTGGAGCTGTCTTTTATTACCTAGCTGTTCTCTTTGTGGCTGCCCTGATTACTGGTACTTTGACTGGAATGATAACTCATGTCCTCTTACAAAGGCTGCTGCGGCTAGGATATGAACGTGATTAATAGGAGAGAGTCCATGTGGTATAGAACTTTGGTAAAATTCCAAACGAAGGTGAGTAAGATGAAAAAGTTAAGCATAGCGGTTTTACTGTTGGCTGTATTGTTAACCGGCTGTATATCTGCTAGCGGCCAGAGGGATTATCAGCAATACACATATGAAATTCCGGGTGTTTTTGATACAGTAGTTCAAGTAATTATATACGCAGAGAATGAAAAACAGGCCCAAGGCTATGTGCAGGTTGCTCAAGAACGTTTCGGGGAATTACATTGCTTGTATGACAAATATAATTCTTATCCAGGTCTAAATAATATTAAAACCATTAATGATAATGCCGGACTAAAGCCAGTAGAAGTGGCAGAAGAAATAATTGATCTGATACTTTTTGCTAAGGAATGGTACGAAAAAACCGGCCATAAGGTTAATATTGCCCTGGGGCCGGTCATAAATATCTGGCATGATTATCGTCAGCAAGGATCAATAAATCCAGAAAAAGCTCAATTGCCAAGTAGGGAAGAGTTAGAAAAAGCGTCGACTTATACAGATCTGAATAAGGTAATAGTTGATGAAAGGAATAAGACAGTCTTTTTGCAGGAAAAGGGAATGAACTTAGATTTGGGAGCCGTGGCCAAAGGTTATGCTACTGAAATAGTAGCCCGGGAACTGGAGGTCCAAGGTGCAACTTCGATGATTATTAGCAGCGGTGGTAATGTTAAACTAATTGGCAAACCTCTTACCAGAAATAAAAACAAATGGGGAGTAGCTATACAAAATCCCTTGTTGAATGATGGAAAGACTCAAAATGATCCCTTAGATATTGTATTTTCAACAGACACTTCTTTAGTTACCAGCGGTGATTACAATCGCTACTATCAAGTTGATGGGGAAATCTACCACCATATAATTGACCCTTCGACACTGATGCCCGCCAATCATTATCGTGCCGTCACAGTAATGGTCAAAGATTCTGGAATAGCAGATTTTATGTCAACCACTCTTTTTCTCCTGCCTTTTGATGAAAGTTGGACTTTGGCTAGTGAGATTCCAGGCCTAGAGGCTCTCTGGGTTTTCCCAGACGGACATTTAGAAGCAACACCAGGCATGAAAGGGGTTATGAAGGGGCTAGGTGGGGCTACAGCCCAATGAAAAGTGTAAAGAATAACAAGAACGTTTGTACCGATCCCTCGCCTAGAAATGTCTAAACTTACACCGTAATTTGTCAAACCTTGCCTTGATCTCCGGCTCAGGATGGGATATTATTAGGAAGGATGACGAACATTCAAGAAATTTATCGTATAATTGTTCGTGGTAAAATTTTTATAACAATAAATTAGACAATCACAAGCTCTCTGGGAAGGAAAATAGACATGGAATTATTAAAGAAGAGAATAATCGAGGTTGGAGAGGTTATCGACGATCGGATTATTAAAGTAGATAGTTTTCTCAATCATCAAATAGATGTGGAATTACTGAACGAAATTGGGAAAGAGTTTAAGTCGCGGTTCAACTCTGAGCAAATCACGAAGATTCTCACTATAGAGGCTTCCGGTATAGGAATTGCCTGTATCGCAGCCCAGTATTTCAAGGTTCCAGTTCTTTTCGCCAAAAAAACAGAGGCTAGTAATCTAGACGATGACGTTTATGTCAGCCAAGTTTATTCCTTTACGAAGGACAAGACTTATAACATAAGGGTAGCTAAGAAATACCTGAATACCACTGACAAGATTCTTATCATAGATGATTTTCTGGCTAACGGTAATGCCTTACAGGGTTTGTTAGATATAGTAAGACAAGCCGGTGCCCAGGCTGTTGGAATAGGTATTGTGATTGAGAAAAGTTTTCAACGGGGTCGTGAAAAAATCAGCACAAATATTCCCCTGGAATCCCTAGCAATTATTAAGGAGCTTAAGAAAGGACATATTATTTTTGAGTAGCTCCCACGCTAAATTTTTAACCTGAATCCGAGGCTTGGTACCGCAAATAACTTGACTTTTATTAAAGACAATTTATCAAAGCCAAGCGGCAAAGCCCTAGGATAGATTTTAAGTCAATTAATAGGAGGAGAAAAATGAAAAAGTTTTTTAGTTTACTTTTAGTCATGATCATGATGGCAGCATTAGTTGTTACAGGTTGTGGCGGACAAACAGGTAAAGAGCCTGCAGATGGCAAGCCTGAGTACAAGGCAGGATTCATTTATGTAGGACCCATCGGTGATGGTGGCTTTACTTATGCTCATAACGAAGGTCGTTTGTACCTAGAGGAGAAATTAGGAATCCCAACGATTTACAAAGAATCAGTTCCAGAAGATCAAACTGTAGAAAAAGTTATTAGTGATATGGTAGACCAAGGTTGCAATATTATCTTTGGTACTAGCTTTGGCTTTATGGACTACATGGAAAGAGTAGCTCCCAATTATCCTGATGTGAAGTTCTTCCATTGCTCTGGTTATAAAACTGCTGAGAATATGACCAACTATTTTGGTAAAATAGAAGAAGCTCGGTACCTAACCGGTATTGTGGCCGGCATGAAAACTGAAACTAATAAGATTGGCTATGTTGCAGCTTATGGCATCCCTGAAGTTGTTCGTGGACTTAATGCTTTTGCTCTAGGTGTACAATCTGTAAATCCGGATGCGACTGTAGAAGTTGTTTGGACTCAAACCTGGTATGATCCTGCTACTGAAAAAGAAGCTGCCAAGGTACTTCTGGATAAGGGTTGTGATGTTATTGCCCAGCATCAGGATACTGCTGGTCCTCAACAGGCTGCCGAAGAAAGAGGCGCTTTCTCTATTGGATATAACACCGATATGACAAGTACAGCACCTAAAGCTCATATGGTATCTGCTGTTTGGAACTGGGGCGCTTACTACGTAAAAGCTGTTCAGGATGTTATGAATGGCAAATTCAGCAATGAACCTTATCTAGGTGATATGAAAGAGGGCCTAGTTGATATTTCTCCGTTAACCGCTAATGCTCCAGAAGGCGCTAAAGAGAAAGTCGAAGAAGCTAAAAAAGCTATCATTTCTGGAGAATTTAAACTCTTCGCAGGTCCACTGAAGGACAACCAAGGAAACCTTAGAGTCAAAGAAGGCGAAGTTATGTCCCTTGAAGATCAATACAGTAATTTTGATTGGTTGGTTGAGGGTGTAATAGGTTCCGTAGAATAATTATGATAAAGGGGTAGGGCTATGCCACATATAGCTATGGAAGGTATCTCCAAAACCTTCGGTAGAGTTAATGCTATCAATAATGTTAATCTGCAGATTGAGTTTGGCGAGATCCATGCCCTCCTCGGTGAAAACGGTGCCGGAAAAAGCACATTAGTTAATATGCTGTCAGGGATTTATACCCCTGACAGCGGTTCTATTTTTATCCGAGGTAAAGAGGTTAATATATCTTCGCCCAGGGCTGCTAAGGAAGCTGGTATAGGAATGATTCACCAGCATTTTAAGCTAGTGGATGTAATGACTGCAGCCGAAAATATCATTATGGGTCAAAAGAGTAGTTTTTTTCTCAACCGGAAAAAGTTGAGTCAAAAAATAAAAGAACTCTCAGCCCGTTATGGCTTAGAAGTAGACCCTGACAAAAAAGTCTATGAACTCTCAGTTGGAGAAAAGCAGAATCTAGAGATTCTGAAGGTTTTATATCGGGGAGCAGATATTCTGATACTTGATGAGCCCACCGCAGTTTTGACTCCACAGGAAACAGCTAATCTGTTTAAGATTATGCGCAATCTAAAAGAAAAAGGTTGTGCAGTCATTTTTATTACCCACAAAATGAATGAAGTAATGGAAGTGGCTGACAGAATTACTGTTCTTCATAAAGGAGTAAATGTCAGAACTGTCGAGAAAAATGCGGTTAACCCTAAGGAGCTGGCTGAACTTATGGTCGGACACCCTGTGGACCTTTCTATCAAGAGGGTTACCGATGTTCGTGGTGATGTGTGTTTAGAAGTTAAGGACCTTCAAGCAATAAATGAGGAAGGCGTTGCCATTTTAAAAGATATTAACTTTGATATATCTTATGGAGAAATACTTGGTGTAGCCGGGGTAGCCGGAAGTGGGCAGAAGGAATTATGCGAAGCTCTTGCTGGCCTTTATCCTGTACAATCCGGGGAGATTATTTTTGAAGGGGAGTCCTTAATAGAGTTGAGTCCCCGAGAGATAATAACCAAGGGAGTAAGTATGAGCTTTGTGCCAGAGGATCGATTGGGCATGGGTTTAGTAGCCTCCATGGATATGGTTGATAACCTGATCCTCAAGGAATATCATAATCAAAAAGGTATCTTTATTGATCGCAAGCCTATAGCTGATAAGGCCAATGATATTATTGAAAAGCTTGATATTAGTACACCGGGGATCCATACTCCTATAAGGCAGTTGTCAGGGGGAAATATCCAGAAGGTTCTTCTGGGCAGAGAATTAGCGTCTAGGCCGAATCTCCTGATTACCGCTTATCCGGTACGTGGACTGGATATCAATGTTAGTTACCGAATATATGATTTACTTAATGAAGAAAAGAAAAGAGGCGTAGCTATCCTCTATGTTGGTGAGGATCTTGACGTCCTCCGGGAACTATGCGACCGTATTATGGTATTGTGTGATGGTGAAATAACAGGTATTGTCGATGCTGATAAGGTTACTAAGGAACAGCTAGGGCTTTTAATGGCAGGCGAACGTAATCTGAATACGGAGGTGGCCAATAATGCTTAGAATAACTAAAAGGGATGAACTTCCCCAGGTGGCAAGAGTCGCCATCCGTATCGGAGCTGTAGTTTTAGCTTTGCTTTTTTCTGCATTATTAATTATGGCCTTAGACCTAAGTCCCTTAGAGGTATATGGAGCTCTAGTGGACGGAGCTTTCGGCACGGCTTATCGTGTTCGGGAAACGATTATCAAAGGTATTCCCTTAATTATTACCTCTTTAGGAATGTGTATTGCATTTAGAATGCGATTTTGGAATATTGGCGGTGAAGGGCAGATTACCATGGGTGCATTTGCCGCTAGTTTTGTAGCTTTGCAATTTCCGGATATGCCTAGAATAGTGCTCCTGCCGTTAATGATGGTGGCAGGTATTATTGGTGGAGGGTTATGGGCAATAATTCCGGCCTTTTTCCGAGCACGTTGGCGTACTAATGAGACTATCGTTACCTTGATGATGAACTATATCGCTATCAAATGGATAACTTACTTGCAGTATGGCCCTTGGAAAGATCCTAATGCTTTAGGCTTTCCTAAGATTCCTAATTTCACTACCAATGCAATCCTTCCAAAGGTGGGAGGGGTGCACATTGGTTGGATTATCACTTTAGTTCTAGTTGTACTGGTGCATATTTTCCTTACTCGTACCAAAAAAGGTTATGAAATCGCTGTTCTAGGTGAAAGTGAAAACACCGCACTCTATGCTGGAATTAATATTAAGAAGACGATTATTAGCACTATCTTCATAAGCGGTGCTATCTGTGGACTTACAGGCATGATTCAGGCTTCGGCGGTGAGTAATACCTTAACCTTCGGGATCGCTGGTGGTGTAGGTTTTACGGCCATAATAACTACTTGGTTGGCAGCTTTAAAGGCTCCACTGGTTATGGTAGTTTCAATCCTTTTCGCCGGTCTAATTCAAGGTGGGTCCTATATCCAAACAGCCTTTGGGATATCCCAGGCGGCTGCTGAAATGTTGCAAGGTATGATATTATTCTTTGTTTTAGGTAGCGAATTTTTCACCAGATACAAAATCCATTGGACAAAGCCCGTAGCACATCATAATAATAAGGAGGCTGAGCTATAATGGAAGGCGTTATTCAATTTCTCTCTGCTGCTGTTATTGCTGGAACTCCTTTGCTCTTTGCCACCATAGGTGAGGTATTCACTCAAAGATCCGGACACCTTAACCTGGGTGTTGAAGGTATGATGTTGATGGGGGCAGTATCAGGTTTTTCGGCTGGTTTAAGCAGTCAAAATCCTATTGTAGCCTTGTTGGCGGCTATGCTAGGTGGCGCGGCGGGGGCATTGATTTATGCTATTTTGACAGTAACCTTACGAGCAGAACAAAACGTCACCGGTTTGGCTTTGACGATTTTCGGTACAGGTTTATCTGCCTTTATGGGTAAGGAGCTCATCGGACAGATTGTGCCTGAGGCTGTGAAGGCCTTCTTTAAGCCGATATCTCTTCCGGTCTTAGGGCAGATACCGGTAATAGGCCCAGTCTTTTTCCGACAAGATGCCTTTGTTTATCTAGGTTATTTGGTGGCCATTATTGGTGGGATATATTTATTCAAAACTCGCCTGGGTCTAAACCTGCGTTCTGTGGGAGAAAACCCAGCAGCTGCTGACGCTGCTGGCATTAATATTACTCTTTATAAGTATTTGCATATTCTAATCGGTGGAGCTCTCTGCGGTCTTGGCGGAGCATATCTTTCGCTGGTTTATGTTCCAGCTTGGCAGGAAAATATCACTGCAGGAAGAGGCTGGATTGCCGTTGCATTAGTTATCTTCGCCAATTGGAATCCATATAAAGCCCTTTTGGGTGCTTATGTTTTTGGCGGATTAGATATTTTAAGGTTTAGAGTACAAAGCTTAAACTTACCTATCAACGACCATTTTATTGCCATGCTTCCATATCTGGTGACAATCATCGTTCTTGTGGTAGCCTCAATGCGTAATTCCAAAGATAATGCAGCCCCGAAAGGCTTGGCTGTACCATATTTCCGCGAAGAACGCTAGGTAGTGTAAGAATAAGTACGTAGATACTCACCATGTAAAAATCACAAGAAAAAAGAGTGTTTGAGGGTGAACTGAGAACAAACAGCTATCTCTCAAATACTCTTTTCTTAACTTATGTCGTATTAGTTTCGTTGAATGATAATAGTCCCTAAGTTAAAGGCTCATCGTCTGTTAGTAGATTTTGAACGTGCTAGATAAGAACCGATAAGACCAAAGATTGCAAGGGTAATAAGGCTGTCAAGTCCATGGTGTAAAGCAGTGCCGATACCCACCACAACTCCGGCTTTTTGTAATGTAAAGCCGAAAGGAATAACAACTAAGGCCTCTGTAATTGCATGGAGCGGTAGTGTGGCTAAGAGAACCTTAGGGAAGGAAATGCCCTTCTGGTACATTTTTGCTCCCACCAGAGCAAAAATAATATGCATGGATGCTCTCATTGCAACAACAGGATCAGATGTTATTAAGAAACCAATCGCGGATCCGGCGGCCACCATAAAAGCTACAGCTGGGCTTATAGTCATGGAGATCATAGTCGGTACGTGGGAAGCTACAGTTGCTGTGAACGGAGGTAAGCGGAGGACTAAAAAGCTTCCGAATACTAAGGGAATCAACAGTGATAGGGCAGTGAGTAAGCCACCCTGAACAATTTCCCGGATACTTATTCTACGCATTTTTTACACCTCTAATAGTTAACGCCGTATTGTTTACAGCTGTCTTGTCATCTGTAATTATACTGGACAAGGAGATTCTGCGTCAAGTCATATTTTATAATAATACGATATATACCTGTTGATTTTAACTTAAATTTTTAGAAAATTGCAACCTATTATGTGCAACAACAAAAAATTAAGTATTTGAAATCTGAAAATTGGTAATCCAAGGAAGCCATTTGCGAAAATATTATTAATGTGTTATGATTATACATGAAACCTCAATAATATCGCGGGATGGAGCAGCTGGTAGCTCGTCGGGCTCATAACCCGGAGGTCGGAGGTTCAAGTCCTCCTCCCGCAACCAAGTTAATTAAGACCGCTCTAAATAGAGCGGTCTTTTTGCTATATGCTACGGGATTAAAATTTGAAGGTACAATACTGCAGAGCATCATCTTAGCAAGGAGGTAGATGCTCCAACAGACGGACCTTGTGGTAACCTTGATGGACAGCGTCAATAACCTTACCAGGGGCAACGTTATCACCTATCGTAACTACGGTAGGAATTTTATCCCGGAGAGCTCTTTCTAAGCTTCTATCTGCCTTGTAGCCTACTGCAATAACAACAGTATCGCAAGGGATAGAACTTTCCTTACCATCTTTGCTTATGGTTATTTTGCCAGTATCCATTGAAACAACAGTTGCTCCGGTAACAAATTTAATTTGCGATTGGGCTAGAGAGTGTTTCAAAGAAAGATCATTATTGGTAGCATGATTAGCTGTCAATAGCAGCTCATCCAACTGCTCAACAATAGTGACATCTTTGCCTAAGGAGTCTAAATGGAGGGCAGTTTCACACCCCACTAGACCGCCACCAAGAACAACAATCTTGCCGTTCGGACAAATGTTGTTGCTTAACAATTCATTAGCTTCCAAAACCTGCATCTTATCCATGTCGGGGATATTAGGAATTATGTGTCTTGCGCCTCCGGCAATAATCACAGCGTCAGGGTAGTATTGGAGGATGTCTTCTGCAGTAGCTTCTTTGTTCAAACGTACCCGTACATTATGCTTATAAATTTGTACCTTTAAGTATTCAACATACCTAGCCACAGCTTCCTTGAATTTCGGTGCACCTGCCGCCCTTAAAGTTCCGCCCAAGGAGTTTTCCTTTTCCCACAGCTCCACATCAAAACCTCTCGCCGCTGCAGTAATTGCAGCTACCATTCCTCCCGGGCCTCCACCTACAACTAAGACAGATAGAGGCTCTTCAGCAGGTGTGAGCTCATACTCGCGCTCCATACCCATCAAGGGGTTAACGGCACAGGCGAAACGAGTATTTTTTAAGTTGGTATAAATACATTCGTTACAACCTATGCAGGGTGTAATATCTTCAAAACGCCCTTCCTTTGCCTTTCTAGGCCAGTGAGGATCGGTTAAGGAGGGGTGTCCGAGCCCGATTAATTCGGCAGTGCCTTCTCTTACTACTTTTTCAGCCAGTATAGGGTCTCCTAATTTTCCTTGGACTAGTAAAGGTGTTTTAATTCCGGCTTTTTTGGCGGCTTCTGCTAGGTATAGTTGTAATCCTTCTTCTTCATAAACTGTTGTAACAGCATTATACCAACATTCATAGGTACCTAAATCAAGGTGGAAAACAGCAAAACCTGCGTCGTCCAAGGCCTTAAGCATTTCTATGCCTTCCTCTAAGGTGCGGCCTCCTTCTATTCTGTGGTCAGGAGTTAATTTAATAAAGAGAGGAAAGTCCTTGCCGCAATTCTCCCAGACGGCGTCCCTTAATTCATAAACGATCCGTAAGCGGTTTTCTAGACTGCCGCCGTATTCGTCATCTCTGGTATTCCAGAGGGGTGTAAGGAACTGGTCAATCAGATAACCACCATAAGCATGAATCTCAATAGCATCGGCTCCGGCATTCTTGGCCAAACGGGCGGCATTACCGAATTTTTGGACTAGGAATTTAATTTCTTCCTTAGTATAAGGCTCACAAATTAAATCAGGAAAGAAAAATGATGGTACAGCACTGGCCGATTTTGGAGCAGTATAAGGATCAATAAAAGAAACTCGTCCTAACCCTAAAGACAATTGGACGCAGACCTTGGCACCATAATGATGGACTTTTTCGCATAATATCCCGAGGCGTGTTCCTTGGATATAAGTCTCCAGTACGTTGGGCATAGGTGCAGGTTCAAATTCGGTAGTGACCATTGTAGCAGTGGGATAGATTAAACCGAATCCACCTTTGGCTCGTTCAACATAATACTCAATTTGGCGATCGGAATAACCTCCGTCCGAATCAGTGTGTGCAAACCCCATCGGGTCCATAACCAGCCGATTCTTCAATCTTAGATTTCCGATGTTGACTTCTTCGAATAAAGTAGGCACAGCTTTTCCCCTTTCTAACCGTTGTAGTTGAATTATTGTTGAGATAATAATTAAGGCAAATTATTTATATATGTATTATTTAATTGTTTGGCCGGACTTATACCATAAAGAGCGATCTGTTTTTCTGATTAGCTAAAAATTTGGCTTGTTTTAGCTTTTTTGGGGCAGGAATTTTGCTGTAAACAGTTGAATAATGTAAAAAAGGGAGGCTGCGTAGTGGAAGCAGTAACACAATTAGAAGAACTAAAAAATAAGGTTATAAACTGCCAGGCTTGCAAATTGCGCCAAGGCTGTCAGCAAGTAGTGTTTGGTGAAGGGAATCCGGAGGCTAAGCTAATGTTGATTGGTGAAGGTCCTGGTCGGGAAGAGGACAAACTAGGCCGTCCTTTCGTTGGCCGAGGTGGGCAGCTTCTGGATAAAATCTTGGAGGTTTGTGGCTTTGAACGGTTCACCAATGTTTATATTGCTAATATTGTAAAATGTAGACCTCCTGAAAACCGTACACCTCTACCAGAAGAAAGGGTAGCCTGTCTACCTTATTTATACAAACAGTTGGAAATTATTCAGCCGTCGATTATTGTGTTGCTTGGTGCTACTGCCTTGCAAGGACTGATCGATCCTAGGGCTAAGATCAGCAAAATGCGCGGTCAATGGCTTGAATGGAAGGGCTATTGGGTAATGCCTACCTATCATCCTGCCGCATTACTGCGTAATCCCAACTTAAAAAAAGCCGCTTGGGAAGACTTTAAACAAGTCGTAGCCAAATATCGGGAATTAGTAGATAAGAATCATTATTCACAGTATTGTTAAATTAATATAACAAGATTCCCGGGAACCATCGGCAATCTTTGATTGCGTTGATGGGTGGGGTTCTTTTTTAGTGAATTTGTCATTAATTCTGTTATAATAATCTGTATAGCAGAAAAAACCAGTCTAGGAAGACTTAAGAAATAAGGAGGACCTATGAAAAAGGTTGCTTTTCTTTTAGTGGTAGCGCTTTTAATGATGTGTACCGCAATACCGGTACCTGCTACTGATGTTTATCTTACTAGTTTGAGAATAAATGAAGACTTAGTTCCCGGGCCAAACGGACAAACCCTGACTGTGACCGGGATTCTTTCTAATGGTGTACAACAACGTTTAACAGGGAACCTAATTTGGCGAAGTTCTGACTATGATATTGCGACTGTTAGTACTTCGGGACGGGTCCATTTCACTGGGAAAGGCGGCACAGTGACTATCTCTGTCAGCAGAGGTGCGGTTGTTGGGACCAAGACAGTTCATGTTAAACCTTGGCCTGTCAGCGTGGATATTGAGACTTCTTTAGTCTATAGCCAAAACCCTTATCGCTTATTAGTCAAAGGTAAATTCAGCGATGGTCAAGAACGGTATTTTGGTTCGGAGGATAATCTGGTTTGGGATACAACTAACCCCTTTGTGGCTTGGGTTAATAGTCAAGGTGTAGTGACTTTTACTGGTGAACCTGGCTATGTGCAGATCAAAGCTAGCTGGGGTGATTTATATGATTGGGCTGTAGTTACTGTTCCTGATACCGGCGGTGATGGTGATGTAACCATACCAGCCTATCGAATAGGAATTAAAATCAAAGAAGAGGAAATCGAATATTCAGAAGAGCCGATCACTTTATCCTTAGTTGCTCGCCTTGTTGACGGTACAGAGCAGGAATTGCCTAATGTGGGTGCTGATTGGAGCTCTAGCAATCCGGCAGTTGCTACTATTAATAATGAGGGCGAATTAAAGTTTACTGGTAAACAGGGAATAACAGAGATTACTGTTAAGTACGGCGGATTTACATATACACGTCTCATAACGGTAGGACGCTTTTTACAAAGTTTGAAAATTAACCAGAGTCTTAATTATACGCCTGACTGGGAAGGGGTTCCTCTCCAGCTCACAGTAAGAGGTAAATATAATGACGGCTCAGAATTACCTGTTCCCTCAGGTAGTGTAACTTGGGCTGTCGATAATAATAAAGTTGCAGAGATAACAACTGATGGTTTACTTACCTTTACTGGGGAAGCTGGAACAGTAGTCGTTAGTGCGAAAGCTCCGGGGTATAGTGATACGGTACGAGAGGATTCTGTAACTGTTAATGTTCCTGACTACCCAAAAGCTCAACCACAGCGCTTTTTTATCGCCAATAACATACATAATTCCGATAATCCCTTAGAACCTAAGGCTTATTGCATCTATGATGACGGCAGCCTAAAGGAAGTAACAGAGCAGACACAATTTTACTCCTTGACTCCAGATAGACTCAGCGTTTATCAAAATAAATTTTATATTGCACCTAATCCAGGCAGAATTGGCGTCCGCGCTAGCTACAAAGGGCTGAGTGATGAGCTGAGTGGATTTGTTAATGCCACGTCGGCAAAAGGGAACTGGGTTCAACAAGTATTTATCAGAGAACATAATGTAGCTTTTACATATAGACCTGTAAAATTAGCGGCATTAGCTGTAATGAGCGATGGAACCATTAGAGACGTCACAGCTAATGTTAGGTGGAGTTCTAATCAGCCACTTGTGGCCAAGATTTCAAAGGGGGTGTTAACCTTCACAGGGCGTACCGGTAGGGCAGTAATAACTATGCAGGGATATGGATTCAGAGATCAATTAATCCTTGAAGTTACTCCGGCGGAATTGAAGCCCCGGGTTGAGAAGCTAGAGATAGTAGGGAGTCTGACTAAAGATTTTAGTCCCTTAAAGGCCATAGCAACCTTTAATGATGGTACTGTGAAGGATGTAAGTGCTGAAGCTGTTTGGAATACTAATAACCGAGAGTATGTGGCAGTATTCCAGGGAGATGTGATTTTTTCACAAGGTCTCAAGCCTGTTACAGTTACAGTAAATTATGGTAGAGTCTCAGCACAAATTTCGCGAAATTAGCCATAATGCAAAAATATCAAAATGTTGGAAAATAGGAGGGTGGGCATATTGTTTCCAAAGCAAATAGGAATAGACCTTGGATACGGCTATGTGAAGGTCTATGATGGCAGCAAGGAAGTGGTTTTTCCCAGTACAGTAGGGGTAGGTACCGATTTACGGTTTAATTCGTTGTTAATGAGTTTTAAAAAGGTTACTGATAACCTAGTAATCACTGTCGATAACAAGAGATATTTCGTGGGTGATCTAGCAGTACGACAAAGCCCTATCGTATCTAGATCCATGGGCAGAAATAGGGTTGAGGATATTAACAGTAAAGTTCTGCTTTTAGCTGGGTTGGCACTCTTTGTTGAAAATGGTGAACAAAAATTCAATGTTGTTAACGGCTTACCAGTCGATTACTACCAACAATACAAAGATGATTGGGCTCTCTTAATGCAGGGTACCCATGCTATCAAATTTGGCACCGGTTCCAGTGAAAAACCGATGCTGATCACTATAGATAAGCTACAATTGATTCCTCAGCCTTTTGGCACCTTATATGATCGCCGTTTGGATAATGAAGGTAATCTATTAGAGAACGAGTTAGCTAATCTAAAGGTTGGAATTGTAGACATTGGCTATAAAACTTCAGATTTTGCTTTGGCCTCCGACCTAGAATTTGTTGGTAAACAAAGTGCTTCCAGTGATATTGCAATGAGCACTGCTCATAATCTGATTACCCAACGGATACAAGATAAATTTAAGTTGGAAAAAGAAAGTTATGAAATGGACAAAATCATTGAAAGTGGCCTAGTAAGGGTTAACGGGGTACCTCAGGATATTTCTGAATTTAAGCGTGAGGCCTTCAGTACCCTGGCCGACAAGGTTGCAACTGAAGTGAATAATCTTTGGGATAAAAGGGAGATAGATGTGATTCTACTAACTGGTGGTGGAGGTAAAGCTATTGCTGAGTACTTCTTACCCAAATTCCCCCAGGCTGTGCTAGTAAATGAATCACAAACCGCCAATGTCCGTGGTTACCTTAAACTTGCTAATGCCTTATTCAGAATGAATTTCAGCAATAATGAGAGGGATGATTAACTAAAGCAAGGAGGCCGGAAGGCCTCTTTTTTGATAGGAATAAGGAAATGTATTATCTTGGTCCTGATATTTTGACTGACCGGCGAATAGCTGGTAGAATTAGGGAGATATAGGAGGTTGACCAATTAAATGTCGCAACGTTTAGATTACGGAACTGCCCGGTATGAACAAATTGCAATGGATATAGCCCAAAAGATTGTTCGCGGAGAATACACAGTCGGACAAAAGCTGTCCGGCCGTTCGTTATTAGCCGGTACATATAGTGTTTCACCGGAGACTATTAGGCGTAGCATTGCCCTTTTACAAAATATCGGTGTAGTCCAAGCTGTTTCCGGCAGTGGGGTTATTGTCAAATCCGCTGAAATGGCTAAGGAATATCTGAAGGAATATAATGAACGTCAAGAGATCCTGAATTCACGTAATAAAATTAATAAGTTGATGGAGCAAAGACGTAAAATCGACGAGCAATTGGATAGGGAACTATTTAAGCTCTTAGAACACAGTTTCCGCAGATCCTCTATCCTGCAGGAGATTGAAGAGCTTACAATTTCACCCGGTTCTTGGCTCGTGGGCAAAACTATTGCTGAAACGAATATCCGTAGTCGAACAGGAGCCACCATTGTAGCCATTGTCAGGGATGGCAAAGAGATTTTCTCCCCATCAATTGATGTCTTGCTGGCCGAGGGGGATAGGTTGATAATTGTGGGAACCTCCGAGGCTAAAGAAATGGTAAGGAAATTGATTGTCAAGAACGAAAAAACTACGCCTTAGTACTAGTCATAGCTAAAGGGGAAAAATTAAAGCAATAAAAAACCAGGCCGTAGGCAAGATGTTCTTTGCTTATAGCCTGGTTCATTACTTTATAAAAGAGGGTTTTTAGCGGTCTTCCAAGACCCTCTTTAGGAAGGCCCGAGTTCTCTCGTTTTTCGGGTTATTAAAGATTACCTCAGGCGGATTATCTTCGACGATGACCCCTTGATCCATAAATACCACCCGGTTAGCCACATCACGGGCAAAAGACATTTCGTGGGTAACTACTAACATAGTAAGTCCGCTTTTGGCTAAGTCCTTCATAACCTTCAGTACTTCGCCAACCATTTCTGGATCCAGAGCTGAAGTAGGTTCATCGAAGAGTAAGGCTTCAGGTTCCATAGAAAGGGCTCTAGCGATAGCCACCCGCTGCTTCTGTCCACCGGAAATCTGGTGGGGTCTAGCATTGATGAACTGAGCCATACCTACTAACTCTAGGTACTCCATAGCTTTTTTCCTGGCTGTTGCTTTATCTCTTTTTAAGACTTTAACTTGTCCGACAATACAATTGTCTAAAACTGAGAGGTTATTAAAGAGATTAAACTGTTGAAAGACCATACCTAATTTGGCGCGATACATGGCAGTAGACATATTATGCTCTAGAATATTTTCACCGCGGAAAAGTATCTCGCCGTTGGTTGGTAACTCTAAGAGATTCAAGCACCTCAAAAGAGTTGACTTCCCGGAACCACTGGAACCGATGATGCAGACAACTTCACCTTTGGATACCGAGAAATTGATATCTGTCAGAACTTCGTTTTGTCCGAAACATTTTTTTAGGTGTCGAATTTCAATAATCTTTTCCACTATTTTATCTCCCTGTCAGCAATCTTTATTTGAGCCTCAGGTACTGTCTGTGAACCGGATATTGTATAAACCGCCGGACCATCCATTCTTGTTTCGATAAATCTCAGAATACGAGTAACGGTAAATGTCATAATGAAATAAATTACGCAAGTGATTAAGAATACTTCAAAGTACCGGTAATAAACGCCGGCCGCCGATTTTGAAACAAAGAATAATTCTGTAACTGAGATAACATTTAAGACTGAAGAATCTTTAATATTAATTACAAACTCATTACTCAAAGCCGGCAGAATATTGCGAACAGCCTGAGGCATAATAATATTAGTCATAGTTTGCCAATGAGTCATTCCGATAGAATGGGCGGCTTCAAACTGGCCTTTATCAATAGAGAGAATTCCTCCCCGGACAATCTCTGCCATATAGGCTCCTGTATTGATAGAGACGATAAATATCCCGGCGTAGAGCGTAGTGAGATGGATGTTAAAAACCATCGCTGCTCCATAGAAGATAACCATTGACTGGACGATCATCGGGGTACCCCGGAAAACTTCGATATAGCACAATAAAATAAAGTTCACAATACGTAAAAGCAACTTTTTTACGGGGTGGCTATTAGGTTCGATAGGAATAGTACGTACAATACCAATAAGCAACCCAATAAGAAAACCAATAATTGTTCCTGTGATGGCAATCAGCAGAGTAACACCGGCTCCTTGCAAAAAAAGAGGCCAGTATTGCTGCAAGATAAATCTAACCCATTCCAGGAAACTACTTGAAGCATCTACTGCCATTTACATTTACACCTCGATAATAGCCGACCTAGTTTTTTCTAATACTAGTTCTCGCTTAAGTAATTAGTTACTGGCCGGTTGATTTTTAATTGCGTTATCCATTAGCTTGATTCTATCTTCTTCAGAAATCTTACTTAAGATTTCATTAATTTTCTTGGTTAATTTATCGTTTCCTTTTTTCAAACCAACGGCAATTGCCACATCGTCATCAGATGCTTCAAAGCCTTTGCCTTCATCGAAGACAACCATAACAAAATTATCATTAGCACTGGTGGCTGAAATGCCTTCGGGTCTCTCAGAAACGTATCCATCAATGATTCCCGATTCTAATGCGACCCTCATAGCGGCGAAGTCATCCATCTCTGTTTGCTTTTGTACATTAGGGATCTGGTCAATTACTGTGTAATGGAAAGTACCTTGCTGAGCGGTAATTTTAGCACCAGAGAAATCTTCTAAGCTAGTAGCTTTCTCATAAGAACCTCCCTTTTTTACAACCATAACAAGGTCAGAACGGTAATAGTTATCTGAGAAATCTATAGTCAGTTTCCTTTCGGCAGTCGGAGACATACCTGCTATTATAGCATCAATGCTGCCGGAAAGTACTGCTGGAGTAAGGCCGGACCATTCAGTTTTCACGATGACAAGCTTCTTATCCAGGCCTTTGGCAATAGCTTTGGCGATTTCCACATCATAACCGCCGGCATATTCCTTACTACCCTCAATGGGAACGGCTCCGTTAGAAGAATCGCTTTGGGTCCAGTTAAAAGGTGCATAAGCACATTCCATACCGACCCTAAATTCATCTGCTTCCTGAGTGGTTGTACACCCTGTGACCAAAAAAGTACCTAAAATTAATAACGTAATAAGAAATAGACTTAATTTCCCTTTCATCATTAGAGCCCCTCTCAAAAATCATTCTTATCATAACTGATAGACACACCCTATATTCTAACATAAAATATGTCTGATAAAAAGCTGTAAAAATGCCCGTGTGGTTACTTTGCAACTATATAATGATAATAATACTACAACATAATGATATTTTTACTAGGAGAAATACGGCGGATAGGTTATTCCCTTAAGCTTGAAGATGCTAGGAGAAGGACTTAATACATTATTTGGCGAATAGTCACTTTGTATTATGTAATCTTATTTAATCTTCTTTTAGTAATGAAATATTTACAAATTAAAATTAATTCTATTATAAAGGTAGTGTTGGTAGTGGGAGTGCAAATATTTGACCTAATTCTGATTATAATTATGGTTTGGGGTGCCTATAATGGATTTCGCAAGGGGCTAGTGGGTACTGTAGCCAGCCTGATCAGCCAAATACTAGGTTTTTTTATTGCCTTAAAATATTATTGGCTTTTAGTTGCTTGGGCAGATGCAGTTTTTAATGTAAGAGGGGCTCTAAATAATTTTCTGCGGACACGGTTAACACTACCGGATGCTATACTCTCTATCAAACTGGAACCGCCGCTACTTGATCTTGAGTCACTTCTGGAGAAGTTTCCTCTGCCAGAGTTTTTAACTTCCCAATTATCGCAAGTTGAGCAGGTTATGGGTAGCGCTTCAGCTGATACAATAGTGCTCGGGGAAGTTATTTATGATTTTATCACTAACGCTATACTTAATACTGCTGCCTTTCTAATTATCTGGGCGGTGATAGTCGCTATTTTGATGTTATTGGCTTATATTTTTCAACGAATTGCTAGGCTATCCGTTATTGGTGTTATAGATAGCCTGGGAGGCCTAGTAGTTGGGGCTGTGGTAATCATTCTGATTCTTTCCATAATCGCTGGATTATTACAGCCAATTATTCAGGCAGCGGCACTAGCTAAATCACCAGCCCTACAGGGACTAGCAAATATTCTTAACAATTCGAGGATAGTTCCCTATTACCTTGAAATATTTAAATTCTTAACAGGGAAAATAGTAACTTTTTGGCTGTGAAGAGAAGTGGGGGATTACAGTGGCCTTATTTAAAGGCAAAAATATTATATCTAATTTGCAGGAATGGAAGGTCAAGGCAGTATCTGATCCTGAATCTGTAGTACGAGAGGCTGGCAAGAAGCTGCAGCAAGAAGATTTTGCCAACTGTTGGGATGTGCTAAAAGAACTCCTTCCTTTATTAGATAGGACTAGCCGTCGGGATTTGGTTCGGCCCTTATTAGCTAGGGAAGTTCCTACCCTCAAAGACTTGATGAACAATCGCGAGGAACGGGAATTGGCTATAGAATGTCTGGGTTATCTGCCCTCACGGGAAGTAATTGAAATTCTAGCCGAGCTTCTGGGACACAAAGAAGATGCTGTTCAATTAATGGCTAGTGGAGCATTGAAAAATCATACTCCACGCCTTGTTGTACCTATCCTTTTGACAGGTCTATTGGAAGAAAAAATTGCTGCGGCTAGGGCCGGAGAAGTATTGTTAGCCATGGGCTTTTATGCTCAAGAAATGATGCTGGAGGCCTATCCTAAGGCGACAGCCCAGGTGCAAGCCCGCCTATTAGAACTAATGGTTTTAGGAGAAAACCCTAAATGCCGGCCTTTTGTGGCTGAGGCTATAGATTCTACGGAAATAGTATTAAAAAAGAAAGCTTTAGAAGCAATTGAAGCCTTTATGTTTCGGGAATACTGGTTAGAGGTGGCAATGTGCCTAGCTGAAGATGATTGGAGCATAAGAGCCAAAAGCTTAGAAGTGCTAGCCAGCCTTCGTGTGGTTGAGGCCGTAGAATATGTAGAGCCATTCTTGCAAGACCAGGACCCTTGGGTTAGGGAATGTGCTGCTACTTGCATTCGAAATTTACAAGAAATTAAGGAAAGGGATTGATGATATGGCCCAGTTTTATCTTGGCGATGTTGTCAAAGTACGGAAAAAACACCCTTGTGGCGGTGATGAATGGGAAGTACTAAGAACAGGGGCAGATTTTCGGATTAAGTGCCTCAAATGTCAACATCAAGTGTGGATGGAGCGGCCGACCTTTGAGAAAGCCGTAAAAAAAATAATCCGCCGCGGACCTGACGCCCCTTGCTAGCGGTTTTTGGCCTTCCTTTTTGAAATGTGTTATGCTTTATTATATAGAAACATTAAATATTACTAGGAGGTATTACTATGGATAACATAAAAGCTGAACTGCGTGATCAAAGTATAAAGGCAAAAAAATTAAGACGAATGGGAAAAGTACCGGCGTGTATTTATGGATCTAATTTAGAAGAATCTGTGCTGATTCAGATTTCTCAAACAGATATTAATCGCTTGCTAAGCACAAAAACTCGGGGGAATGCCCTGACAATTGAGGTTAATGGAAAAAAATACAATGTGCTGTTTAAGGATTACAGCCGTCAACCTGTTAGTAATCAAGTTGAGCACGTAGATTTCCAAAACCTTGTTGCTGATGAACCTGTTAATAGTGTGGCTCAAATAGTTGTACTCAATAGAGATGAGAACGAAAATGTAATTCAGCAACATATCGAAGAAGTCCCATATAGTGCCTTACCGTCTCACTTAGTTGAAAGAATCTCCATTAATGTTGCAGCTATGGAAGTAGGAAGCTCCGTTACTGTAGGAGACTTAGAAATTGCTAAGGACGAGAATATTACACTTTTAGTTCCAGAGGATACCCTGGTTTTAAATGTGGTTGAAAAAACTAGAGCTGTTGTAGATGTAGAGGAAGAAAAGACTGAAGCAGTTGAAGAAACACCTTCTGCCGAATAACTTGTGAATAACTTGCGCAAGACGATTAGATATGATAAACTCAATTGATGTATACATCCCTGCTCTATCTACGTTCATACCTGGATAGGGCCGTTTAGTCCAAGGGGAGGAGGTGCAATCAAGATGCGGAAATACGAATTAATGTATATCATTAGGCCAGATCTGGACGAGGAACAGACTAATGCTGTTATCGAAAAGTTTAGTACTCTGATCACCGACAACGGTGGAGAAGAACCTTCCATTGACAAGTGGGGTAAGAGGCGTTTGGCTTATGAGATCAATGATTATCGTGAGGGTTTCTACGTCTTGGTCAACTTTATGGGTCAGCCGAGCACTGCCCAAGAAGTCGACCGGGTAATGAAAATTTCTGACGAGATTCTCCGCTTTATGATTCTGTCGAAAGAAGATTAAAGAACGTCCCACTAATTATAGGTGGTGATAATGTGTTAAATAGTGTTATCCTGATCGGACGCTTAACTAAGGACCCTGAGTTAAAGTACACCCAAAGCGGCAAAGCTGTGGCTACTTTTACATTAGCCGTAAATCGCGGCTATGCTAATGCTCAGGGCGAAAGAGAAGCCGACTTTATTCCCATCGTTGTATGGCAAAAACAAGCTGAAAATTGCGCTAATTATATTGGTAAAGGCAGCTTAGTTGCCGTCGAAGGTCGCATACAAGTTCGTACCTACGATGCTAAGGATGGTAGCGGTAGACGCTGGGTTACAGAAGTTGTAGCCGATAATGTACGCTTCTTAGATAGGCGTGATAGTGGGAGCCAGTCTGGAGGTAGCTATGGTGTTAGCTCCGGCTTTATCGGTAATGAGGTCGACTTTACCGATGACGATCTTCCATTTTAATAGATTTTAAGTTGATAATGTAAGGAGGTAACTTCTTTGAGGCATGAAAGAGGACGCAGACCGCGCAAAAAAGTATGTGCTTTCTGTGTTGACAAAGTACAAGATATTGACTACAAAGAAGTAGGCCGTATTCGGAAGTATATTTCGGAGCGGGGAAAAATCCTTCCTCGTCGTATTTCTGGCAACTGTGCTAAGCACCAACGCCAGTTAACAATTGCCATTAAGAGGGCTAGAAATATTGCCCTGCTTCCATTTACAGCCGAATAGAGATAGACAAGGTATGATTATTAGGAGGGGGCCAACTAGGTCCTCTCTTTTAGTATCAACTAATAATAAGGGAAGACAGGAGGAAATACTCCAAACCGCCCCAGAGTTACTCTGTATTGCAATACGGAAAATACCAAAATATTATTAAAGGACTTTAGAAAATCTAAAGAGAAATACTTCTACTTAGATAATCAGAGGTCATTAAGACCCAGAGATACAGTCAATGCGAGAAGAAGGAGGTAAATAATATGAAAGTAATCCTAACCCAAGATGTAAAGGGCAAAGGCAAAAAAGGCGAGATTGTTAATGTATCCGAAGGCTACGCTCGTAATTTTCTTTTTCCGAAAAATTTAGCCTTAGAAGCTACTGAGGGTAACTTAAAGGAACTTGCTCGGAACAAAGCTATTCTTGAGCAACAAAAGGCTGAAGAACTGGCAGAGGCGAAATTATTGGCCAAGCAACTAGAGAAGATCAGCCTGACCTTAGCCGTTAAGACCGGTGGAGATGGCAGATTATTCGGTTCCATCAATACAAAAGATATTGGCGAAGAAATTGAGAAAAAACATGGTCTTGTCATTGACAGGAGAAAAATAGATCTTAAGGGGCCTATCAAAAACCTTGGTGATCACAAGGTTAATATTAAGCTCCATCCAGAGGTTACCGCCACCATAAACATAAATGTTGTTGCAGCAGATTGAAAGGGGACTAACCTGGAAAAATGAAAGAGGCATTGCAGAATAAAGAGGGTTTACTTAAGGGTTTACAAAAAAAAGGCTCGGAAGTTAAGCTTAGTGAGGAAGCCTTAGCGAAACACCAAATTGATGGGCTACTGGAGTTGATAGCCAAGCTCTTAGGTCCTGATAAAATGGTACTTAAGGCCACTAAATTAAACGCTCTTACATATTTAAGGTCAGAAAATTTAACCGAAAAAAAACTAGCCCTCAAGAGACTGATTTACGAGGATCCGACCCAGAACCTGACTACCGAAGATTCGGATTTGCCTCAGTTTATTAATAAAATGAAGGATAAAATAGCTGAGATTATTGCCTACCGCTCTTTGGAAGAACAGCTAGAACAGCAAGTAGTGCAAATCATGCAAGAGCGGCAAGAGAAGTACTTCAACGAAGTTAAACTGCAGATAGTCAAGAGTGCTACTCCTACACCAGAGAACGCTCAAACTTTAAAAAGGTTGGCCTTGCTGGAGAAGAAGAATGCTACTGGTTTAGCTCGTTCGGCTATGGAGGCCTTAAGGCCGACAACGCTAGAAGAAATAGTAGGTCAAAAAAGAGGGGTCAAATCCCTGCTGGCTAAAATGTCTAGCCCTTATCCTCAGCATATTTTGATTTATGGCCCCCCCGGAGTTGGTAAAACCAGTGCGGCCAGACTTGTTTTGGAACAAGTTAAGCAATTATCCGGTTCCCCTTTTGCTGATAATGCCCCTTTTATCGAAATAGATGGGACCACCTTACGCTGGGATCCAAGAGACGTAACGAACCCTTTATTGGGTTCCGTTCATGACCCTATTTATCAGGGAGCCAGAAAGGATTATGCCGATACAGGAATACCCGAACCTAAGCTAGGATTAGTATCCGAGGCCCACGGCGGCATACTTTTTATTGATGAGATCGGCGAGATGGATCCGATGCTACAGAATAAATTGCTCAAAGTACTGGAGGACAAGCGAGTCTATTTTGAATCCGCTTACTATGATGCACATGATCCTAATGTGCCTCAATATATTAAAAAACTTTTTGCCGAAGGGGCTCCGGCTGATTTTGTCTTAATCGGCGCTACTACCAGAGATCCTAGTGAGATCAGCCCGGCTATTAGATCTCGTTGCGCCGAGGTGTATTTTGAACCCTTAACGCCGCAGGATATTGTCTATATAATCGAGAATGCAGCAGGTAAATTAGGAGTCCGTTTGGAAAAGGAAATTCCCTATCTGATTAGTGAATATACAATCGAAGGGCGTAAAGCCAATAATATTCTAGCTGATGCTTACGGCTTGGCCATTTACCGCCACAAAACTAAGGGTGAATCAGCCCAAGAGCCATTGATCACCAAGGAAGATATTTATGAGGTAATCCAAACAGCTCGTCTAACACCTTATGTGACTGTAAAAGCTTCTAGTAAAAAGGAAGTCGGTCGTGTTCTGGGGCTGGGGGTGGTCGGCTACCTGGGTTCTGTCTTAGAAATTGAGGCGGTAGCTTTTCCTGCTCTAGATAAAGGAAAAGGACAAGTCCGTTTTAATGAGACGGCAGGTAGTATGGCCAAGGATTCAGTGTTTAATGCCGCCTCTGTGCTACGTAAGCTTACTGGTGAGGACCTGATGAATTATGATTTACATATCAATGTAGTCGGTGGCGGCAAAATTGACGGGCCTTCAGCAGGTGTGGCTATCTGCCTGGCAGTATATAGTGCCGTTACTGGACAAGCTTTACGACAAGATACTGCTGTGACAGGAGAGATTTCTATCCAGGGTCGCGTTAAGGCAGTCGGTGGTGTATTTGAAAAAGTATATGGAGCCAAGCAAGCAGGAATGACACGGGTATTAGTACCTAGAGATAATGGAGCTGACGTGCCCAACAATATCCATAACATTAAAATAACTCAAATTGATACTATAGAAGACGCTTTGGAATATATGCTTACTTAGTGATTGATACGGGAAGAAAGGGTGAGCAAAATGGATACAATGATTGAAAGAGTACCTCCTTATAACCTTGAGGCTGAACAAGCTCTCCTCGGTTCTATGATGCTGGATCTGGAGGCAGTTAATATTGCTTCGGAAATCCTGCAACCAGAGGATTTTTACAGGGAATCCCATCGGGTGATTTTCTTGGCATTACTGGATTTAGAAGTCCGTGGCGAACCAATTGATATGATCACCTTAACTGAAGAGCTCCGTCAACAGAACAATTTAGAAAAGGTTGGAGGAGTATCCTACGTTGCCACCTTGGCTAATATAGTGCCTAGTGCGGCAAATGCCCGTTATTATGCCAATATAATTGAAGAAAAGGCTATTCTGCGCAGATTGATTCAATTTGCTAATAATATTGCCAGCCGCTGTTATGAGGACAGTGAGGAAACCCATGAGCTGCTAGATAGCGCCGAACGGGCTATTTTGGAGATCGCCGGGAACAGAAGTACTGGGGGACTGGTTCCTGTCAAAGAAGTCATAGGTGATACCTTAGAGAAAATTGAATACCTGGCCGGCAAGAAAGGCAGGATTACAGGGGTCCCCAGCTTTTTTACTGATTTAGACAATATGACCTCCGGTTGGCAGCCTTCAGATCTTATAATCGTAGCTGCCCGACCTTCAATGGGTAAGACTTCTTTATGTCTTAACATTGCTCAAAACGCTGCTATACGGGGAAAAATCCCTGTTGCTATCTTCAGCTTGGAAATGTCCAAAGAACAATTGGTGCAAAGACTGATGAGTTCAGAAGCCATGATCGATCAGCATAAGCTCCGTACAGGACGCTTGCTCGATGAGGAGTGGGTACGTCTGACTAGGGCTGTACAACCTCTCTCCACGGCGAAACTTTTTATTGATGATACACCTGCCATCTCTATCCTGGAATTGAGGGCAAGAGCCAGAAGGCTTAAAGCCGAAAAAGGGCTAGGGCTAATAGTCATCGACTATTTACAATTGATGCAGGTAGGTGGACGTATCGAAAGCCGGCAACAGGAAATCTCGGAAATATCTCGTTCTTTGAAAGCTTTAGCTAGAGAACTGAACGTGCCGGTAATTGCTTTATCCCAGCTATCAAGAGCTGTAGAGCAGACTGCTGAGAAAAAACCGTCCTTAAGTCATTTACGTGAATCAGGAGCCTTGGAACAAGATGCCGATCTGGTAATGTTTATTTATCGGGACGATTATTATAATCCAGAAAGTGAAAAACCAGGTATTGCTGAATTAATTATCGCCAAGCACAGAAATGGCCCCACCGGCTCAGTAGAGCTAGGATTTATCAAGGAATTCACGAAATTTGTGAATTTAGATAGAGTGCATAGTTAGTAGAATCCGTAGAAACCAGGTAAAATTAGCAAGATAAATGAACTGGAATGATAAATCCCGAATATTAAATGTTGCGTACTCCATGAACATTCGGATTTGTTGACTTTGTCGATGAAAATTGTTACAATTAGTTTCGGTGTTGTACAAAGAGGGAAGTAACTCAGATAGGTATTATCTATTTGAGTTATATTTTTGTGTGGAATAAGTATGGGCGAAAGTTCTAAG
>MTKW01003410.1_pt1 | contig 26311 bp, 20 predicted proteins | sample 1042761 | NCBI WGS metagenome assembly MTKW01 (sample SAMN06205366, study PRJNA360243) | anaerobic digester metagenome | biome: Wastewater treatment plant; feature: Anaerobic digester sludge; material: sludge; isolation source: anaerobic digester fed with sludge from wastewater treatment plant ...
ACAGGCAAGACTGTAAGCAATACTGGGCGAATGCTCAATCTCGCATCCTCGGACAGGTGGGCATGGTATCGGTATAGAGAGTTAGTAAAACTAACATATGTTGATTTTAACATATGTTAGTTTTCCGAATTGATTAATTTTTCGATTCTTTCATTCCAACCCCCCTCCCCCAACAAGCCCTTTTAATAAAAAAATTGTAATTTTGAAATTAATTTAAATTAAAATGTATAATAAAAATCATTTTGTTAATAGAGAATTAAGTTGGTTAGATTTCAATGAACGTGTATTACAAGAAGCTGAGAGCTTGGATAATCCATTAATAGAACGAATTCGTTTCTTGGGAATTTATTCAAATAACTTAGATGAATTTTATCGTGTACGTTATGCGACTTTAACTCGCTTAGTAAAAGTAAAAGGTAAAAAAAATAAATATTCAAAATATTTCAAGCCTCAAGAGATAATAGAAAAAATAAATATTAGAGTAAAAAAATTACAAGAACGACAAGATAATATTTTCGAAAATATAATAAAAGAACTCGAAAATCATCATATATACTTATTAAGAGAAACTGATATGACAGAGCAAATACATATTGATTTTATCACTAACTACTTTAATGAAATACTACGCCCAAATATTTACCCTATAATGTTGCATTCTTTGCGTCCTTATGGTGTCTTCAAAGATAGTTCAGTTTATCTAGCTGTACATATGCAATATTTATTAGGAACAAATAAAAATAAAAAAAAGGAAAATTTCGCTTTAATAGAGATACCTGATAGCATAGAACGTATAATAGTATTGCCTGAGATCAATGGTAGTAAATACATAATGTTTGTAGATGACATAGTTAGATATTTTTTATCAAAGATTTTTAAATTCCTCCATTATGATCATTTCACAGCTTATGCTTTAAAGATGACAAGAGACGCCGAATTGAATATAGATAATGATATATCAAAATCGTTAATGGAACTGATAGCAGAAAAAATAGACGAAAGAGAACGTGGAATTCCGGTACGTATGGTAGTAGATGAATGTATCCCAGATAAATTATTATCATTAGTATTGAAAAAATTTAATATAGATAAAAAAGCTACTATAGTAAAAGGTCAACGATATCATAATATGAGAGATTTAATGGAATTTCCTGACCTAGGATTAGAGAATCTCGTTTATCAACCTTTAGAAATGATACCTCACAAAACTTTTAGTCAGTCCAAGAGCTTATTAGAAACATTAAAAAAAAGAGATCAATTTATTAGTTTCCCGTATCAATCTTTTTACAATTTATTAGACATTTTACGTGAAGCTTCTATAGATCCTAAAGTGAAAAGTATCAAAATTACTATTTATAGAACTGGGAGAAATTCAAGTGTTATGAATGCTCTGATAAATGCCGCACGTAATGGTAAAAAAGTTACAGTATTCCTAGAATTACAAGCTAGATTTGATGAAGAAAATAATATATATTGGTCTAATTTATTACAAAAAGAAGGTATCAAAGTGATACATAGTGATCCTGGTATTAAAGTTCATTGTAAACTATTATTAATCAAAAGATTGGAAAATGAAAAATTGATTTATTATGCAGGATTAAATACCGGTAATTTTAATCTTTATACTTCAAAAGTTTATACCGATTTTATTATTTTAACTCGTGATTCTGTTATTGCCGAAGATGTTAATAATATTTTTGAATTATTAGAATTAAATTTTAAAATACCCGATTTTAATAAAATCATAGTCTCTCCTTTTTACATGAGAGATTTTGTACATCATCAGCTTGATAATTTGATTAATAGTTGTAATAATGGTTATCCTGCAAATGCTATAATAAAACTAAATCATATTGTAGATGAAGAAATAATAGAACATATCTATATGGCAGCAAAAATTGGTGTAAAATTTAATTTTATTATAAGAACAACCTGTTGTCTGAAGCCTATTTATCCTACAATAAAAATTCGTAGTATTGTAGGTAGATTTCTTGAGCATGCTAGAATTTTATATTTTGATTTTGCTAAAAATAAAGATGAACTATATTTATCTAGTGCTGACTGGATGCCACGTAATATGGATCATCGAATAGAAGTTACATATCCTATTTTAGATAAAAATATTAAACAAGTTTTAATAGATATTTTGCAATTACAATTAAAAGATAATGTAAAAGCAAGGCATGTAAATAATGAATTTAATAATCAGATAATTACTAATGATTATCAAACATTAAATTCTCAAATGGCAATTTATGAATATTTAAAACAATATTTTTTTAATTCTTAGAATTATGGAAACATATGCAGCTATTGATATAGGATCTAATGCTGCTAGGTTAAACATCAGCAGCACATATATAGTAAATAATAATGTTTTTTTACAAAAAATTTTATTACTTAGACTACCACTGAGATTAGGGGAAACTGTTTATGAAAAAAATATAATAACAAGTGAAAAACAAAAAAAATTGATAAAAACTATAAATATTTTTAAAGATCTACTAGATTATTATGAGATAAAAGAAGTAAGAGCTTATGCTACCAGTGCTATGCGTGAGGCAAAAAATAAAGAAAAAGTTATTAATGCAGTATTTAAAAAAACAAATATTTTTATCAAAGAAATTACTGGCCAGCAAGAAGCAAAAATTATAGCAAATTTATTAAAAAATTATGGTGAACCTCATCACACAAAATTATTAATAGACGTCGGTGGTGGAAGCACACAAATATCTATCTTTTATCCTGATGGATCTATGATAAATGATTCTTTTAAAATAGGCACTGTGAGAATGCTTAAAAATAATATAAAAGCAGTAGAATGGAACAAAATGATGGATTTTGTTCAAAAAAATACTAAAAAAGATAATTTATTTGTCATAGGTTCTGGTGGTAATATTAATTTTATAAAAAAACGTTTCGGATCTTATTATGACCCTTTTTTAGATTTATCATTATTAATAGACATTTATGAACAATTGCAAGCTTTTAGTATTGAAGAAAGAATAATTAATTATTCTCTAAATCCAGATAGAGCAGACGTAATAGTGCCAGCATTAATAATATACATAAAAATCTTACAAACTCTAAATATTGATAAAATAGCTTGCTATCAAGTAGGTCTTTCAGACGGGATAATTATGGAACAATTTTATGATAAACACCCAGAATTTATATTAAATAAATGACATTATTTATTTAATATAAATTTTTTCGTTGTAGTTTATACGCTAATCTGAGTTGAGCACCTCATATTATTATACCTTACTAATTATTTGTAAGTTATAATTATTTAATTTCTTCTTTTGAAAATTATACCCCTTTAATCAATTTATTAGATTTATCTAATTTACAAATAGTTTTACCTAATTATTTTTTAGGTTTTTTGGGAGGTTTATTTTTATTAGGATGATATTTATTTTTGTGCTTTTTATAATATTTATAGGGTGTATCTGTATCTAAATCTATAACAACGTAGTCGTATAAATTAATCGATATATGCCCAGGCAATACATTAGAAGATTTCCATACACCAGACTCTAAATAAAAATAAATACCTCGGTTTATATCATAATATATATTAAGGGATGGATAAAAACGATAATGATATTTAGCTCTCACTCCGTGTGCAGGGGCATGTGGCGGTGGCATGGGTTTGGTTTTAGTTTCTTTTACCTCTATTACACAACTACTAAATCCTATGAAAAGGACTACAACTAAAACAAAAACATTTAATTTTTTCATAATAAATTTATTTATTATTTATCAAAATTAATAAATAAATTTGTATTTAATTATAATGCCAATTACACTATTTTTTTTTAAAAATTATTTATTTTGTTATGTACAAAAAATATTTTATATAATTTTGTAAAAAAAAAATTTGTGCATACTATATATTTATCACTAGGCAGCAATCTCAATAATAGACAAGAAAACATATTTAAAGCCAAAGTCCTTATTAAAAAAAATATCGGTATTATCACAAAAGAAAGTTCTATATATTTATCAGAACCATGGGGCTATAGTTCGTCAAATAATTTTTTAAATCAATGTATAGCTATTAATACTCATTTGGAACCACTAGAGCTTTTAAGAGGATTGAAAAAAATAGAAACTATTTTAGGTAGAAAAAAACAGCCTAACAATATTTACATAGATAGGACTATCGACATTGATATACTTTTTTATGATAATATTTATTATAAATACTTGGATATACTTACTATACCACATCCACTTTTACATACACGTAGATTTGTTCTTTTACCTTTAGTAGAGATAGCTCCAAATTTTTTTCACCCGTTATTAAATCAAAGTATTAGTGAATTATTAAATAAATGCAAAGATAAGACATTAATACTCAATTTAGACCATATAAATTCATAGTTCGACGACATCTAAACAACAAAATGAAATATATTTGGGCTATATGATTAGTAAGTTTTACAATTTTTTTTTACCTTTGAAATAAATTTTGCTACACAATTTTATTAAAAAATTTAAAAGTTTTACAATTAATTATTATAAATTTGCAAAAAAATGAAAACAAAACAATTATTAAATCACGCATCTAAGTATACACTTTTCGCAGCAGCTATCATGGTAATATATTTATTATTAATGTGGATAGTAAATGCTAATATCTTGAAATTAAATCTTATTAGCTTTCTAATACAAGCTTTTGCTATAATATTTTTTAGTTTAAAAGCTATCGAAGTAGCAAGAGTAGAATATGGTGATGGCTATATAAGCTATTTCAATGCCTTTTTACTTTGTTTTATTATTTCCTTTTTTAGTTTACTGATTTTCCTATTAGTAAAATTATTAATATTTTACGTTATTGACCCAGGATATTTGAACAATTTAGTCAACTCGCTAATTGTAGAGTTAGAAATGCAAAAAGATATGATTCCAGAAAGTTTTCAGTCATTTGCTACTTCAGAAAATATAGCTTTAACGTATTCTTTTAAATATCAATTAGCTACTGCATTTAATTATCTGATAGAATCTGCTATTTTAGGTTTGATAATAGCAGGGTTTGCTAGAAAAAAACCATCAATTAATGAAAATTTTTAAATATACCATTTTTGTAACTTTAAATTATTTTCATTTTTTAGATTTAATAATTTTTTAATTATGGATATATCAGTTGTAATACCATTATATAATGAAGAAGAATCATTAGCAGAGCTCACTGAATGGATTAGAAGGGTGATGAGAGAAAACAATTTCTCTTACGAAATTATTTTCGTAGATGATGGTAGCGTTGATGGCTCATGGGACGAAATTATAAAATTATCTGAAAACAACAATGATATAAAAGCTATTAGATTTAGACGAAATTTTGGTAAATCAGCGGCTCTACATGTAGGATTTCAACAAGTTGAAGGAGATGTTGTGATTACCATGGATGCTGATTTGCAAGATAGTCCAGATGAGATCCCAGAGTTATATAGAATGATAAAAGAAGATGGTTACGATCTGGTCTCTGGCTGGAAAAAGAAACGTTATGATCCATTGACTAAAACAATACCTACTAAAATATTTAATTGGGGTACTCGAGTAGTCTCAGGAATCAAATTGCATGACTTTAACTGTGGATTAAAAGCTTACAAGCATGATGTAGTTAAAAGTATAGAAATTTATGGAGAGATGCATAGATATATCCCTATTATAGCTAAATGGGCTGGATTTAATAAAATAGGAGAAAAAATAGTACATCATTACCCTCGTAAGTATGGAACTACTAAATTTGGTATGTCTCGATTTATACGTGGTCCATTAGATTTACTTACAATTTCTTTTGTTACAAAATTTGGAAAAAGACCTATGCATTTTTTCGGTACTATTGGATTAGTTTTATTTATCATTGGTTTTATCATTGGTTTATATTTAGCTATTGCTAAAATAATGTTTCAACAGTATAAGATGACCGAAAGACCTCTCTTTTATTTAGGTATTTTATTTATGATACTAGGTACTATGCTTTTTATAGGTGGATTTTTAGCTGAATTAATACAAAGAGCTAATCCAGATAAAAATAAATATGATATCAAAGAAGAAATAAATACACTTTAAAAAAAATAATATAAAATTTTATGAATAAAAATTGGGAACGGGTGGCTATGGTAGGCTTAGCTTTTCCGTTTAAAGGTGGAATGGCAGCTCTAAAAAATAAATTAGCAATAGAATTACAAAAAACAGGTAAAGATGTTGAAATTTTTGGATTCAAAAAATTATATCCTTATTTTATTTTTAGAAAAGAAGAAAAAATTACTGATAAAGCTCAAATAGAAGATTTTTATAATAAATATCAATTAAAAATTCATAATTTTTTAAAATCTTGGAATCCCAATACTTGGCGTTTCACTGCTAAATTGATTTCATCTCGAAAGCCAGATATTGTTATTTATCAATATTGGGTCGCTTTTTTAGCTGTTGTATATGGAAAAATTGCTAAATATATTAAAAAGAATAATAGCAACATTGTAGAAATAGCTATCGTTAATAGTATTTATGGCAAACATAAAAAAATTCAAAAAATATTTTTTAAATATTTTTCAAGATATATCGATGGATTTATTTTTTTATCAGAAAAGGTAGCTCATGAATTTAATGAACTAAATATTAATAAACCATATCTCATAGTCCATCATCCATTATATGATCAATATGGCGAGCTGATACCTAAAGAAAAAGCTCTAAATATATTGAATCTACCACAAAAAATATTTATCGACAATGAGCCGGTAAATATTAAATATATTTTATTTTTTGGCCAAATAAAAGAGTATAAAGGATTAGATTTATTGCTCCAAGCCCTCGCAAATACAGATCCTTCAATACATCTAATAGTAGCTGGAGATTTCTTTCAATCAGAGAATGTCTTTAAAGATATTATAGACAAATTAAATTTAAAAGATAGAGTGGCGATTTTTGACAAATACATCCCTGATAGCGAGGTACCTGTATTTTTTTCAGCAGCAGATCTAGTAGTAATGCCTTATAAAGTTGTCAAACAGAGTGGTATTACTCGAATCGCTCTCAGATATAATAAACCATTTATAACTACAGATACCGATATTTTAGATATTATAGCTGATAAAGTTTGCGATACTGATTTTATTATTACTACCGATCCTATGGAAATTTCTAAAGCAATAAATACGTTCTTTAGTGATAATCCTGAAGATAAAATTAAAGCAAAAAAATGGGTACAAGCTCAAAATATTTTAGCAAATATTTTATCTTGGGAAAAAATGATCACAGCCATAGACGAATTATACAAATTAAATAACAAAAACGTTTTTTTATAAAGTTTGTTTTTACAATAAGTTTATTATTCCTGACTTCGACAATGCATCTAAATACATATTTTTTATTAATTTTGCATAAAATTAAATTTAAATGGAAAAAATACCATACAGAGTAAAGGACATCTCTTTAGCCGATTGGGGACGACGCGAAATAGAGCTAGCAGAAAAAGAGATGCCTGGATTAATGCAATTGAGAGAAAAATATAGTAAAGATAAACCATTAAGTGGTGCTCGAATCTCTGGTTCATTGCACATGACTATTGAAACAGCAGTACTTATAGAAACATTGGTACAATTAGGTGCACAGGTAAGGTGGGCTAGCTGTAATATTTTCTCTACTCAGGACCATGCTGCCGCTGCTATTGCTAAAGCTGGCGTAAATGTATATGCTTGGAAAGGTGAAACACTCCACGAATATTGGTGGTCTACAGCACAAGCTCTCAATCATAATGGTTTAGGGGCCCATTTAATTGTGGATGATGGCGGTGATGCTACTCTAATGGTACACCTCGGTTATAAAGTGGAAGAAAATCCTTCTATACTCAAAAATAAACCCTCTTCTAAAGATCAACAAGCTCTATATGATATTTTGGAAGAAATATATAATGAAGATGCTAATTTTTGGCATAAAACAGTGAAAGATCTTAAAGGTATTTCTGAAGAAACCACTACAGGTGTTCATAGATTATATCAATTAAATGAACGTGGCGAGCTATTAGTACCGGCTATAAATGTAAATGATAGCGTTACAAAATCTAAATTTGATAATATTTATGGTTGCAGAGAATCTCTGCTAGATGGTATTAAAAGAGCCACAGATCGTATGATAGCTGGCAAAACAGCTATAGTTTGTGGTTATGGCGAGGTAGGCAAAGGTTCTGCGCAAGCTCTTAGAGGCGTAGGTGCTAGAGTATTAATCAGTGAGATAGATCCTATTTGTGCTCTGCAAGCTGCTATGGAAGGCTACGAGGTTACTACGGTAGAAGATGCTCTTAGTGAAGCCACAATTTTCGTTACCGCTACTGGTAACAAAGATGTAATACGCATAGAACACATGACAAAAATGAAAGATAATAGCATCATCTGCAATATTGGACATTTTGACAATGAAATCCAAGTTGATGAATTGCAAAATTACCCAGGCATTATTCATACAAACATTAAACCTCAAGTAGATAAATATACTTTCCCAGATGCCAACTCTGTAATACTATTAGCCGAAGGACGTTTGGTAAACTTAGGTTGTGCTACTGGGCATCCATCATTTGTAATGAGTATTTCTTTTTCTAATCAGGTACTAGCTCAATTAGATCTATGGCAAAAAGATTATAAAGTAGGAGTTTATCGGTTACCTAAATATCTAGACGAGGAAGTTGCTAGATTGCATCTGCCATTTTTAGGTGTCAAACTTACTAAATTGACAGAGGATCAAGCTGAATATATTGGTGTACCTATTGATGGACCTTATAAGTCAGAGCATTACAGATATTGAAAAATATCAACAGATGATCTATAAATATTTGATAGTTTAAATATCTTTTACTTTTTTCCTTATTAATAATTACATTTATTACATGAATTTAGAATTTTTTTTATTTTGTTAATTATATTTGGTACTTATTTAATAACTTTTGATGTAATCTTTTAAAAAAATTATAATTTTATCGCCAGATTTTGTTTAATTGCTCATAAACATTAAAAACTATTGGACATACTAAATGTTTTTCTATTATCATTATCAGTCTCCATGCGAAATTATCCGTTTGCAAATACGGATTTCTACAGAGCGTCGCGGACGATGATCATAATATATGCATTTATTTTCTTTTAATAAATGACCTAAATTCCTAATTTTCATCTTCTCTTTCTTTTGATAGTTGCTTGATTTTATTGAGATCTGAGATCATAAATGAAATTTTTTCACAACTCTATTATTTTATCTATCTCATTCATCAGATTTATTGTTTCTCCTATTATTTCTGTGATTTGCAAAAACTGCATTATTGATTCACTATCCAATTTTAGTTTTGCTCTACTTTTTAGCCATTTATCTAGCACTTGATACCCACCAATGTAAAAACACCAGATATCTTCGGGTATACCATCAAAGTATTGGACCTTATTAATCCATATTTTCCCGTTATCATATTTCACTTTTTCTACTATACCAGAACCAGGGATATCAAATTTAACTCGAGTAGGCAAATTACATTTCATCAAATGTAGTTCTGTAAGGCTTTTTCCAATTTCAGATAATTTTTGAAATGTCTCATAATCATCTACAAAAGGTATTCTAGGAAAATCATATTGTAAAAATTCAGCATATTTTTCTCTGTAAGATGGTGAATGTAGCACTGCGTAGATGTAATAAAAAATTTCTTCTGGTGTCAGGGTTTTGCCATATTTTTCTGTAATAAATTTCAAAAAATCAGGACTAAAGTTGGGCTTTTTTGATGCATAATCAGCATGTTTTTCAAAAACCATCATAGTTTTTAGATTAGATTTTTGAGGAATAGTTTTATTATACAAATACAATGGTAAAACATAGCAAATTTCACTAGTTTTATTAGAAATAAAGCTACTTTCGACCAATTTATCTGCAATCAAAGAATGTTGCCAGCTATTGCCATATTTTACTTGGCGAACAGTTACTATAGCTATGTTATCCATTAGTAAATGTTGCATAACATCATATCTAGCTCCTTCTAGCATTATTGGATTATAATATATTTCTCTTATGTCAAAAGGTCGATAATATATTTTGGTAAAATACTGATCCCATTTAGCATCATCAATCAATTTTTTCCTTGCTTTCGACAATTTCCAACCATGAGTATCTTTTAATTTATAAATATTTCTAATTTCTAAATCGCTTATTGATTTATCTCTTAATTTTGCTATTCTTTTATGTAAAGCATCCTTATTAAAATCAATGATAAAATCGTCTTTTGCTGTTACTATACCAGTCGAATACAAAGGAAAAATATCCGTAATCTTCCAAAACTTATTATATTTCTCCTCTAATGATGTATTTTTAGGTACAAAAAAATAATTTGGAGAAACGGGATTTATTTCCTTCCATTCTACATTTTTTATTGTATGACTATCCAACCATTTATATTTATCTTCTCTTAGCCCCCACAGGTCTGCATAAAACACTTTTTTGTCATTATATTTTTTTGTTTTAATGAATATGCTTATAGCAACCCCTTGCTGAATATCAAAAACATTTTCATCATCATAGCTTCCTCTGCGACTACTTCCATGTAGATTTAATAAATAAATTCTATCAAAACTCTCTAAAAGTGATTGTCTCATACCTCTGAATGTAGGATTGTCTATATAGCTATGATTTGTGATAAAACCCACTACTCCTTCTCCATTTTGATCTATTTTCCATTGAGCAAATCTTATAAATTTAACGTAATCGTCTTGAAGCCACTTAGGATTTTTTTCACCTAATGGCTTACCATCTACCTTATAATATCCATCATCCTTACTACCATCAGCCCTTGTGTAACCTTTTTTTAATAAATCATCTATCCATTTACCTTTATTAGCTGATATACCTGCATAAGGAGGATTGCCTATGATTGCTAAGATTTTTTCATCAAATTTTACTTTATTTGCAGCTTTATTTTCTTCTGTTATTTCTCTTAAAAATGGTATCTCACTAGGTAACTCTGCAGGCTCTAATGTATTAGTTAAATAAATTTGTATCCTTTCATTATCCTGAAGGTCATATTTCCATTTTTTTAATAAATCTGTAAGATTGAGATGTGAAATAACATAAGGTGTAATGAGCAATTCGAAACCATAGAAATGCTTTAATAGATGATTTTTTATTTTATCCTCTATCATACCACTAAGTCCTTGTTTTTTAAGTTCATTCAGTACTACTAAATATGCAATCCAAAAAAATGTACCAGTACCGGCAGCAGGATCCAATACATTTACACTATCATCTGCTAATCCAAATTGCTTATCAAAATATTCTTTTAGAATAATATGTACTGAATTTACAATAAAATTGACTACTGGCGAGGTGTATAATATACGCCTAATTGCTTTCGGCGCTCAGGCTCATAATAATTTAAAAAATCTTCGTAGAAATAAATAATGGGTTCTTTATCTTTTTTACCACGTTCATCTATATTAGACAGTATTTTATCAAGGTCAGAAACATTCAATATGTCTAATATATCATCCACTATCCAAGCGATATTTGATGGAAATTCATCACCAGAAATATTAGAAAATATTCGCCTAATGATTCCAACACTTTTGGGTATATACGATGCTGCTGAATCTCGATTTAATGTAGTTTTGTAGTTCTTTTTTGCCATAAAAAGTCCATAAGTTACAGTCTGAGCATAGGCATCAGCACAATCTTCTATATTTATATCATTGATTAACTCTTTAATACCTTGATAAAAGTCGTAAATAGATGATGGAGAATTACTATTTTTTAGGTCATCTTTTAATTGCTCTATAGCACTATCTTTTAATAATATTGCTTTTTTAGATAGTTGCATTGCTAATTCCTCAGCAGTAGATATGGTAGGTAACTGATAATCAAAAAAATCACTTATCAATTGGGCAAATTGCTCTACTTTTTCATTAGAAATTGAATTTTTCGACTTATTTAGGTCCTCAAGTGTAAGTAAATCTACATTCAAAACATTTTGTTTATTTCTAATTAATATAAATTGCAGATAATTAGTCAATATCAGGTTGTCGATAGCATCAATATATTTTTTTAATTGCTCAGTTTCTAAGATTTCATCTAGATTGGCATTCAAATCTTTGGTTTCTATAAAACCTATTTTTCTATTATCATTATAAGCCTTGAAGTCAGGAGCACCAAGTCCAGTAGTTCTTTTAGGCTCTTGTATTAGTTGATAATTTTTATTTATATTTTTAATAAAATTTTCGAAAGGTGTTCTATAAGTCCATTCTGTATAATCACCAGTATGGTAAATATTTTTAATTTCTTCGAAATAATGATTTATTTCTTTTTTTATTAAATTTTTATCTATCATTAAAAAAATATTAGATAGCAAAAATAATAAAAAATCAGAATTATGAGAGAAGGACTATAGTATGTTTGATTTTTTGACAAAATATAAGGGCTATTATTAAAAAATTAATCTACTTTATAACCTGATTTTTGATATTAGCATAGACTAATATCTGTTTCAGTTATTTATTATCAGGTAGACGATTTCTAAGCATAAATAAATATTCACGCTGAAGCCAACCAGTTTTTTGACTAGGAGTTAAAACTTTTTCCCAATTTCCAAGTGATTCTAGACATTTTACTTCAGTACCTTCATTTACAATAGCTACAGCAATAGAAAGAGAATCTGGACTGCTACGCAAATTAGTAGATGGTACAGAAATGATAGCTGATTTAGAATTATAAATATTAATATTTTGATAAATAAAGCTACTAATAAAATAAATAAAACAAATAGAAAGGACGACTAATATCCAGAATATACCACCACGACTACTATATTTTTTTCTAAAAATAAAAATTAGAATTAATATTCCGATTAAGATAAATACTACCCAGGAGATCCAGAATAATGTATTATAAGGTATGGCAGTAAAAAACTTATTAAAAAAGGCTGTTACCCCCATAGGTTGAGGCAAAAGTTGAGCATATCCTTTATTAACCAATAAATTAAGATTTTCCTGCGCATTTACATTATACCGCGATAACAATAGAGATTTTTTATAAAACCAAATAGCTTTTGACAAATCTCCCATTCTATAAGAAGCATTACCGAGGTTATAATAAATATCATCATTAATATATCCATTTTCTACAATAGATTCCCATATTTGACATGCAATATAGAAGTCTTGAGCATTATAAGCACTATCAGCTTTTTTCAACAAATTATTTATCCTATTATTAGCATAAATAGACGAAGCTGAAAAAATCAAAACAATAAAAAGAGCAAGTTTTATCTTTTTCATATTTCAAATCTTTTTTCTAATAAATTCATACGCACGTTTATAAAATTTTTCTAAATTATCATTAGTATCAGTAGGAGCATATGCATACATTTGACATTCTTTTATAAAACTAAGTAACTCCTCTATAATAGATTCGTCAATATTATGATTTATCATAACCTCACGTGCAGAGTCAATATTTAGATTAGATAACGGTATCAAATATTTATCTGAGATAAATTGCCATAAAGCTAAAAGTAATTGATCGAAAAATAATTTAGCATTATTTTCTTTCATATATTTATGAGCAGTTTTTAGACGTTTACGAGCTTCTCTATCAGCTCTTTTTTGTTTTTGCAAAGTAAAATCTGTAAGGATTTTTAGACGTTTTCTATAAAAAATAGAAATAATAATCATTATCAATAAAGGAATAAAAAACATCAAAATGACAAACAAATTATTATGAGGCAATTTATTGAAAATAGTGAGATTTTTAATTGGATTTATATATTGAATATCATCTTTTAAGTTGACAATAGTAGCTTGTGCACCTTTGCTACCAACAGCATCAAACACTTGAATATTTAATTCAGGTGTATTGACAGTTATATATTTTTTCAGTGTAGGAGAGAAATATGAGAATTCTACAGATGGAATAGTGTAATTGCCTGCTTTGAGTGGAGTAATGATATATTTAAATGTACGAGATCCAGCGATACCTTTAGAGGTTTTAGAAAAAGCATCTTTAATTTCTGGCTCGAAGACTTGAAAATTTTCGGGTAAATTCAATTCAGGGGCACTCAGTAGTGGCAAATTTCCCGTACCAGAAATTTTTAGATTATAAATTATACTTTCACCTGCAAAGCATCTATCATTATCTAAAAAAGCATCAATTTTAAAATTACCCACCGCATTAGAAAAACTTTCTGGAGCACCTTTGGGTAATGGTTTAACATTTATTACTACGGGATTACTTTTAAGAGTAATTTTTTGTGGTTGACTAATGACAGAAGGACCGAGTAAATTAAAAGGATCAAAATTAAAAGGATCTTTAAAAAAATCTCCAAATAAATCAAAAGGGTCTTTATGAGCTACGTGTCTCACAATAATAGCTTCTACCTCGAGCGGATCTACTTTTAGCTTTCCTATCTCTTGTGGATAAAGGGCGATACTCCGTATATGAGCTACTATATATCGTTTACCATTAATTACTTTTTCGGTAGTTTTCACATTAGCTGTATTATCGAGTAAATTTTCGCTCCAAAAACCTTTAAAAGAAGGAGTTTTATTAATGCCAAACTGTCTTACATCTACACGAGTATAAATATAATAATCAAGGATAATTGGTTCTCCTAAATATACATTGGACTTACTAACCTCTGCTTTCAAAAAGATTTCATCGTCTACTACAGGATTAGTTAGTTTAGATCTATCTGTGTCAGGTTTGTTAGATTTTGATTGTGTAGGTGGAGGAGGAGCTGATGCAGTAGTAGGCGATCCAGATGGCGTAACATTGATAGTAATACTATTACTTTCTAGCCAATCGTTACCTACTAAAACTTTAGCAGGTCCAATAGTATACTTACCAGTACTAGTTGGTAAAAGTGTAAAAACCCATTTTTGAGAACCACTACCATCTTGTACAACTTTATTATTAATTATGACCGTCATACCACCACCAGAATAGCTCTGCTGGCTAATAACTCTAAATGGTTCGAAATCTGGTCTAATAAACCTATCAGCTTTAGCACCTTTCAATTCATATACTACATCAAAAGATTGATTTAATGGTACAGAAGTATATTCGGTGGTAGCAATAAATGTTTGCCCCCAAATACAATTTGATATAAAAAGAAATATAAAGCAAGATAACAAATTAATTTTTTTCATCATTACCAATCTTTTTCAATAACTATTTTTGATTTTTTATTTAATGTTTCGCGTAATTGTTTTTGAGTTTCTAGTTCTTTTTGCTGCATAGCTTTTAGTAGTTGATCTATTTCGTCTTTATTCATCGATCTTTGTGATTGTTGATCTTGTTGTTGATCTTGTTGTTGATCCTGTTGTTGATCCTGTTGTTGATCTTGATTATTTGATTGATCTTGTTTGTCATTATTTTTGTCATTATCATTATCTTCATTTTTACCATTATCTTTACGTTGATTGTCTTGATTTTGTTGTTGCATCATTTTCCAAGCATAATTTAGATTGTATATAGCATCACTATCGATAGGATTTAGCTTGAGAGCTTTTATATATTGTTCTATAGCTTTATCATATTGTTTTTGTTCTAAAAACACATTTCCGATATTATAATAAATTTTACTTTTAGCAATTAAATTTCCATCATCTACATAATTTAAAGTATTTTGATATTCTTTGATAGCCAAATCATATTTTTTTTGCTTAAATAAAGCATTAGCTAGATTAAAATTAGCTTGATATTTGTGATCAGAAGGCAATAATAATCCTTTTCTATATAGCTCTTCAGCTTCTTGAAATTTACCTTGCTGATAAGCTAAATTTCCTTTATAAAAATACGATTCGCCTTTTATATTTTTCTCATTTTGAGACAATATAAAACTTGGTAATAAAAACAAAAATAAACATAAAACCCATGCTCTCATAAATCAATATTTTTATTAATAAATCTTTGAAAATTGAACTGCCATTTATCTTTATGTTCAGACATCAAAAAATCTATCAAAAGTAAAACAAAAGCGGGAATCAAAAACCATAAATAAACAGATTGATATTGTCCAATATATACTTCTACTCCTTTTTCATATTGGTATTTTTTAATTTCATCAAATAATATTTCATGAGCTCTATTTAGGTTTTGTTGGTCAATTAGTATACCATTGGTAGCTGTAGCTATAGAACTAAGCAGCATGATATTTGGCCTGGTAATTACCAAGTCGCCATTTCTATCCCTTTTATAACCAATGATATCGCTATTTTGCTTTAACGGTATGGGAGCACCCTCAGGAGTACCTAAAGCAACAACATATATAGGAATTTTGCTATCTGCATATCTTTTTAGTATATCATGAGGGTCTTCTTCGAAATTTTCTCCATCGCTAAACACAATAACAAAGGGTTTTTTTACTCTAGAACGCTCGATAGCATAAAAAGTAGTAGTAAGTGCTTTATTAATATTAGTACCTTGAGGTTGTATCAAAAGTGGATCAGCCTCAGATATCATCATCGAAGCCATACCTAGATCTATAGTTAATGGTAAATAAACAAATGCATCACCCGCAAACAATACAACTCCTACTCTATCTGAACCAAATTTGAGCAATAATGTTTTGATTATTTGTTTGGCTTTTTCTAATCTATTAGGCTTTATATCTTCAGCTAACATAGAATTACTTATATCCAATACAATAAATACATCTGCTCCTTCTTTTTTAGTAGATGAGACAGTCTTTTTAGGTTCTAATGGATTCATCAAAGTAATAACAATGAGTACATAAGAAATTAAAAAAAATATAAATTTAGTAATTACTTTATTTAGAGCAAAATTATTAGAAATTTGTCTGAAATTATCTATACTAAAATAGGTATTGATCCATTTTTTTCTTTTATGATAAAAAATAATAAAAATAATTAAAAATAATGGTATAGCTATAAACAATAGAGCTCTATTAGGATAAACAAACTTATACATACACCTTTTTTAAAAAAAAAAAAACTTAATACCGTTTTTTTTAATTTGTAAAAATAAAAATTTTTTTTAAAAGTATTTTATTAAAAACGTTATTAAGATTAAATTATTATAAATAAAAAGCAACTACAAATCAGAAAAAGCAAAAATGATACCATATTAATTAATCTTAAATTGCAAAGTAAATTTCCATCTCCCAATATAAAATAATAAAACGAATAAACCCTTTCGCTCCATGGCTTTATTGTTTAATAAATTCGAGATTCGATCATTTGCAATCAAACATTAAATCTAATATGCAAAATATCACCATCTTTAACAACATAATTTTTGCCTTCTAATCTGATTTTACCTGCATTACGACAAGCTTGCTCAGATTTATAATTAATTAAATCTTCATAAGAGATGACTTCTGCTTTTATAAAACCACGTGCCAAATCACTATGTATTTCTTCAGCAGCTTCTACAGCAGTAGCGCCATTTTTTATGCTCCACGCCCTATTTTCTTTACCACCGATAGTGAAAAAAGTTATCAAATTTAATAATTTATATATTCCTCTTGATAATTTATTTATTACTGGCTCATCTAATCCGTATTCAGCTAAAAATTCTTTTCTTTCATCTTCACTGTCTATAGTCATGATATCTTCCTCTATTTTAGCTGCTACTATCAAAGTATTTTCATTAATAGATTTAAGGAAATTCTCTGTATATTTATTGCCATTAATACCATTTTCATCGACATTTAAAACATAAAATACTGGTTTAGCAGTCAAAATAGCAAGTTCTTTAATCAACATTTTATCTATATCATTAAGTTCTAAATCTCTGATGTTAACAAAATTTTCTAAAGCATCTTTGAATTTCGATAAACTATTTAAAAGATCTACAGCAGTTTTATCACCAGATTTAACTAATTTCTCTACTTTTTGTAATTTGCGATCTACTTGTTCTAAATCTTTGACTTGCAATTCTAAATCTAATATTTCTTTATCTCTCACAGGATCTATGCTGCCCTCGATATGCGAAAGTGATTCATCCTCGAAGCATCTAAGCACATAGACTAGAGCATCCATGTTTCTAATATCATTAAGGAAAGTATTCCCAATACCTTCGCCCTGGCTAGCACCTTTCACTAATCCAGGAATATCAATGATTTCTATGGTTGCATAAATTTTTTTGTCAGCAGGTATTAATTTATGTATCTCGTCTAATCGTGGATCTCTAACATTAGCAATGCCTATGTTAGATTTTGTATTAGAAAAAGCATAAGCGGAGGTTTCTATATTACTATTGGTGAGACAATTAAATAATGTTGTCTTACCACTGTTAGCGACGCCAACCAAACCAGTTTTTAATCCCATAATTCATTATTTATTTTCAAAATTATTAATTATTTTGATAATAAATATCGTTAAAAAAAATTTGGTTCTTTAACGTTTCTTATGGGGTAATTATTTTACCACAAAGGGCACGAAGATATTACACCAAGTTCACAAAGTTACATTTAATATTGTTCCTCTGTGAATTCTATCTTTCTCTGTGTTCTTTGTGCCTTCTTTGAGAACTTTGTGTTTCATATTTAACTGTCCAATAATAAATAAAATTCATTATTTAATCTATACCAATATAAAACGTTATAGAACAAAAAATTTTAATTTTGTAAATGGATAAAATATAACATTTATTATTATGCAGAACGAGCAAAATTCCTTTGTTGAGCTGGTAAAACGTAGATATAGTGTGAGATCATATAGTGATAAACCAGTAGAAGATGAAAAAATAATTAAATGTTTACAAGCTGTACATTTGGCACCATCAGCATGCAATGCTCAACCATGGAAATTTATTATTGTCAATGATCAGAATCTCAAAAATCAGATAGCAGATGCCACATCTAAAAATATTTTACCAATGAATCATTTTACTAAACAAGCTCCCATTCATGTAGTAGTAATAATGGAGAGACCAAATATCTCATCAGCTATAGGCTCTGTCTTAAAAAATAAACCATATAATTTGATAGACATTGGTATTGCTACGGCTCATTTTTGTTTACAAGCTACAGAATTGGGGTTAGGTACTTGCATTGTTGGTTGGTTTAATGAAAAAAAAGTACGTTCATTGCTTAATATTCCTGCTTCTAGTAGGCCTGTTCTGATTATCACCTTAGGTTATCCTAAAAATGATGAAATCCCAGAGAAAAGAAGAAAACCTTTCGAAAAAATATATAATTATAATCAATATTAGAGCTTGATTTTGATAAATTATTAAACAAAATCCTTGCATTTTTAAAAATAAAATTGTATATTTGTAACAAAATAATAATCATAGCACACGGTTTAATCCGTGTGCTATGATTATTAACGAATAACAAAACCGTTTTTAATTATTTAGGTTAATGATAATATTAGTGAGTATATAAAAATGTAAAAGTATATAGAATATATTAGAGAGTATATAGTAAATACTCATATATCTTTCTATGTTGCTTGTCTGAACCATGATTTGTGGGATTAAAGGATTTTATGATTGAGTTTCTTATTTGTCAATATGGTAAATCTTATGTTCTGATTTTTTAAAGGATGACTAAATAGTAATTTTATATTAAAAAAAGTTTTACCTAATCATTTCCCTAAAGGAGACCTTTATTTTGTAACTTTTCTTTGTAAACAAAACAAATAAAAGTAAATAAAGTAAAAATTTGTTAAAAAAAATTTTACTCATAAGAAATATATCTATTACTGTGAATGAACAAGTAATAATTTAGTTATAAATTAAACGCTTAATTCAATAAATTATATCTTTGTAAAAAAAGTTTGTATATAAAAATATTTTTTATATTTGCATAAAAAGTTGGTATATAAGAAAGTTGTATCTTTATTGCGTAAATGAGACGTTGAGGTTAAGGCAATTAGACACTACTAGAATTATATATCATTAATTATTAACTTTAAAATTTAGACATTATGCCAGAATTAAATCGTAAAGGAAATTTAATTGATGGAGAGGGACAGATGAAAGGTAAAGAAGAGGTAAGAACATATGAAAAATTGACAAAAGAAGATCTAAAAGAAATAGAACAATATGCAAAGGAAGAACTAAAAAGATTTCTTAATAAGGAGAAATACAAAGTATATGAAAATAAACTTATTGCTATATGTCTATGTCAAGGAGCAGCACAACATTTTGTAGATGGAAAAACTGGTATTAAAGATATTGATGTGTGGTTTTTCTTTAAAGAAGATAAAGATGTAAAAATCCCAAACTTTAAAAATATGAGAAAATCGGTGTCTAAAAAATTTACAAATATTGGTGAAAAGAGGATAGATTTTCTTAAGAAAGCGATCAAAGAAGACATTATTAATAAGTCAGAAAGCGAAAAGCCTGAAGATATTTTGAAATCTTATTTGCAAAATGGACATACATCTTCATCAAAACTTTTAGCCCAAAAGTCTGTAGTAGGATTATTTCCCCCTGATATATTTGAGAAAATTATTTGGGAAAAATGACAGTAAAACATAGCCTAACACAGAATAAACGGTTTGCTTTGCTCACTCAAATTACGCTAGGGTGTAACTTTTTTAATGCTGGAACCGTTATAAACAATAGGATTTCGGTGAATATTCCATAAAAATGAGTTAAAATAGTATGCGCTATGATAAATGATGAAGAAAAACAAAAAACAAAATTTGATAGGATAGGCAAAAGATGGAGAGAAAGAGTAGATAAAGCTAAAGAATATGAGATTATTGAGGGTGATGTAAAAGCCTGTGGAGAATTTATAACATCGATCCCTTGGGACTTTGACTACCAAGAGAACCAAGAAACAGAAAGATTAAAACAGAGACTACTGAAAAAGTATAAAGGAAAAAAATTAGAAGATATAATCGAAGGCAAAGAATTCAAAACAGAAAAGGGTATATGCTATCACATAGAAAATCAAGAAAAAATAAGTCTGAACACAATTAACCCAGATTCCGCAAGGAAGAAAATTCTATCGAATCTAAAATTGATTTATGGAATAGGAGATGTAACTGAACTTAATTTGAAAAAGGAAGGATATAGAACAATTGAAGATCTTATGAATCATCCTCGTTTTGGTTCTGAAGTTAAAAGGTTTTTAGAAGTCCTTAACAAATGCGATACATGCCAAATTGTTGATTGGATCGCACATCGGTTTTCAAAATCTCATTCATTAGTTCTATACGCTTCGGGTCTCCACAACAAAGAGGACTTTATCTTTTTGGATATAGAAACAATGGGACTTTCTGAGATGCCTATTATACTATTTGGCGTTGCCCAAATTTTTGGTGACCACATGTCAATAAATCAGTATTTTGTACGCGACGTAAAAGAAGAACAAGCGGCTCTAATAGGCTTTTTGTCTCATATTAATAAAGACAGTATCTTTATAACATTTAATGGACTATCTTTTGATATACCTTATGTTAGAAAGAGGTTAGCATATTATGGAATGAAAGTAGATTTCGAAAAACCACACTTAGATCTACTTTACTTTTCGATGCGTGCATCATGGAAAGAAAGATTGTCTAATTGCAGATTAATCACATTAGAGAAACATTTATTCGACATAGAAAGGAAAGATGATGTCCCAAGTGATTTAGTCCCAGAATTTTATGATACATATATGAGAACCCAAAACATAGGACCGTTAATTCCAATTATTGAGCATAATAAACAAGATTTAATTACGCTTGCAAATATTTTCTCAAAACTTCACAAAGAATGGGAATAATGATAGAAAAAGTGATAAGTGAATTAAAACGAGTAAGAGACGACGAAGGCAAATTTAGATTTAATGATAGAATAGAACACATTGAGCTTCTGCACCCTAAAGAACCTATTTATGGAGAACTGAAAAAAGATCTATCGCACAACATAAAGAATTACCTCTTAAAAAAGAACATTAAACTTTATAAACATCAATGCGATGCTATTGATAGCTTAATAGTGGGGAAAAACATTATTATAACAACACCCACAGCATCTGGAAAAACTCTTGCATTCAACATTCCGATATTTGAGAAGTTATACCATGATAAAAGCGCTACTGCTCTTTATATTTACCCTACAAAGGCGCTTTCCAATGATCAATTGAAAGTAATAAAAGAATTTGAAAGTCTAAGTGGTATAGGTGTAAATCCAAGTGTATATGATGGAGATACACCTCCAGATAAAAGACAAAAAATCAGAGAAATTTCTAGAATAATAATAAGCAATCCTTATGAACTCCATCAGGTCTTACCTGGGCATTATAAATGGCAAAAATTCCTCAGTAATTTAAAGTTTGTTGTGATAGATGAGGCGCATCAATATAGAGGTGTTTTTGGTTCAAATGTAGCATTTTTGATTAGAAGGCTACTGAGGATATGTAACTTCTATGGTTCTAACCCCCAATTTATTTTATCGACTGCTACACTTGCTAATCCAATTGAATTTAGCAAAAAATTGACTGGACTTAACTTTGATTTAATTGCTAATGATGGTTCACCTAAAGGCAAGAAATACTTCATTTTCTACAATCCCTATTTTGATGGCGAAGGCACTTTATCCACTCATCAAGAAACCAAAGATTTATTCTTATTTTTTGTAAGAAAGAATCTCCAGACATTATGTTTCACGGTTTCAAGGCAAATGGCAGAATTAATTGCATTATGGTCGAAGAATGAAATTAAAGAATCTGAACCCTACCTTATAGACAAAATTACTGCGTATAGAGCAGGCTATCTACCAGATGAAAGAAGAGAAATAGAAAATAATTTGAAAAATGGAGTATTGAGAGGTGTGACCTCAACAAATGCTTTAGAGCTGGGCATAGATATAGGAACATTAGACAGCGTAGTAATTTCAGGTTACCCAGGAACGATTATATCAACATGGCAACAGGCAGGAAGAGCTGGAAGAGGAATTAATGATGCTGTTGTGACTTTAGTTGCTTTCCAAAATCCGTTAGATCAATATTTTATGAAGCATCCGAAGGTTTTATTTGATAAATCTCATGAGCACGCAATAATTGATTTATCAAATCTTTATATATCTTCTGGGCACTTGATGTGTGCTGCTTCAGAGATACCGATTAAATTGCCGGAAGATATGATATATTTTGGGGATAGAGTCGAAGATATTTTAAAAGAATTAGAAAGACAAAATTTTGTTAAGAATACACCAAACGGTTGGGTTTATTCGGGGATTGTGAGAGCTACGGAGGCTGTTAATTTAGATAATATTTCTTCAAACACATTTAAAATCATTTGTAATGGGACATTGCTTGAGACAAAGAATAGAGCACAAGCTTACAGAGAAGCGCATAAGGGGGCTATTTTACTTCATAAAGGAGAAACATATATTGTGGAAGATTTAGACTTGAAAAATTCAATTGCTCAGGTCATAAAGAAAGATGTAGATTACTACACAGAAGCTATAAAGGCTGTAGATATTACCATTATTAAAAAAATTGAAAAGAAAGAAATCGGTAGTTTTTCTGTTTCATTTGGTGAGGTTGAAGTAAACGAGCAGTATGTAGGATATCAAATAATAAAATATGACAAAGTAATAGGAATGGAACCACTTGATTTACCACCATTAAATTTTAAAACAATGGGATTATGGTATATCGTGCCAGAGGACATAAAAGAAAAAATATGGGAAGAGAGGAAAAAAGACAAAGATATTAAAGAAAAATTGAAAGAGAGATCGGAAGAGGACTTAAAGAGGGAGATCTTTGCAGGAGGCATTCAGGGTATTGAACATGCAATGATTGGTATAATGCCATTGCATGTTATGTGCGACCGATGGGATATAGGAGGCGTATCTGTGCCAAATAATCCAGATACAATGGCCCCCACAATCTTCATTTATGATCGTTTTGAGGGTGGAATTGGGTTGGCTGAAAAAGCTTTTGAGTTGATTGTTGAAATAGTCAAAATGACTTACGAACTTGTGAGGGGCTGTAAATGTGAAAATGGCTGTCCTGGATGCATATATTCGTCTAAGTGGAAAAATGAAAATAATCCTTTGGACAAGAAAGCAACAATACTTGTATTAGAAGAATTACTCCACAAAATGGAGGTTAAAGATAAATAACTCGAAAAATACGATTTTAATGCTCGCTTTCGCACATCATCGCCTAACAAAGAATAAAAGGTTCGTACCTTATGACACTCTCCAAAATTATTTTAGCTTTGCAAAAACTTCTTTTATTTGTAAACCGTTACCAGCAATTCTAAAACCCGCTTCTCACGGTAAATAAATATAAAATTTTTAATCAAAAATCCTTACATTTTAAAAAACAAAATTGTATATATGCAACAAAATCATAATCATAGCACACGGTTTAAACCGTGTGCTATGATTATTAACGAATAGAAAACCGTTTTAAATCGTCGAAAAACCTGTGGTGAGCAAAGCTGAACCATGGTTTATGTTAAAATATGTAAAATATCAAATTTTTAAACAAAATAATTACATTTTTAAAAATAAAATTGTATATTTACAAAAAAATTAAAGTCTAAACAACGTTGTGTTACTAGACACTAAATAGTAAATATTATGAAATTAAATTTTTTTAAAATTACAATTCTCTCCGCTATACTATTTTTTAGTAGTTGTGAACAAGAGGATATATTTGAAGGCATAATTGTAAAAGAATTTGATTTTGGTCGTTGTTTCCCCCCGTTTGGCAATGAACTAGATGAGTACGTTATTACAAATGACAGCTTGTATCAAAATTTATTGACACTAGGTACGGTTGTATGTGATAATTATACTTTACCTGAAATTGATTTTACAACTTATACTTTACTTGGTAAATATACTGTATCTGATGGAGAGGTGAAATATTATAAAAGAAAGGTTATAAAAGACGAAAGTAATATGAAGTATATTTATACAATTTATATGAAGTGTCAAAATAATAACAAGGCTGAAATATCTATGAATTGGGTATTAGTACCCCAATTGCCAGATGATTATAATGTAGAATTTATAGTTATTATTTCATAGCGGCAGAATAATAAAATTTGAAATGAAAATAAAAACTGTGAAATGTAAACCACCGAAATGCTATCATGCTGTATAAAATATTGGGAAATATGTGGTAAAATCAATTTTTCTGCTCTGCATTGGCGTTTATGTCAGCAGATAGGAACGTATCCCGCACTCTCCAACATTTCATAGACTAAAACGTTGGAAATAATCTTAATACTAATACTCAAGCATTATGAGACCATTAAGTAAGTCAGAAAAGAATGTTGTTAAAAAACTATGTGAAGTCTGTGTTATTTATTATTAATTATTACAATCTCATTTAATAAAAATTACCTAATTTTCATTTTAACTTCATAAAAATTATAGTAAAATTCACGTTTTAAGGTAATATTTGATTGTAAAATTATTGTTATTAGTCCACAAATTAACACAAATGAGCACAAAATTAACCCTGACCTATAGGTCAGGGTATGTCATAAAAATAGCTATGGGCTTTAGCCCTGAAAAGACAAAATCCTAAAATCCTTTAATCCAAAAAATCCCAGTTCAGACAATTCACCCCGTGAGATATAAAATAAAAGATACATTCAAAGTATAATAGTAGTTATCTCACGGGGTAAATTTCAAGCATTCTCTGTGTTCTTTGTGCCTTCTTTGTGAACTCTGTGTTTAATATTTTACTGTCCAGTAATAAATAAAATTAGTTTTTTTATCCTTACCCACTCGAAACGTTATAGAACCTGAAATTGCTACGCAACTTTCATTTTAACAAAAATTTATCCAAAAATTTTTCTTATTTTTGCGGATAGAGGTTTTTATGGACATAAAAACAAAAAAATTTAAATAAAAGAAATACTGTGGTAATAATATGACCAAAGAACAAAAATTTTATAAGGCATTGCAGGATGTTTTTATTGGAGCTAGGATTGAGGGCAAAGGCGGACATGGTATTTTAAAGTTTTATTTTGACGCTTCAAAAATAGAAAGAAAAAAAGCAAACGAAAAACGATCTTTGATTTTTGAGTTAAATAAAATCCACGAAGACGACACAATTGGTTATCTATACCCTGCTAACTATATAAAGCAATATTATGAAATGAGATGTGCATCATGAAAATATTTCGTGTCCATTATTGACATCAGGGGTTATGATTACAAATTTTAATTTATAAATAGTGGTAAATATGAATAATATAAAATTAAAACAAATTATAATTGACGTCTTAAAGTCAGATGATAGACTTTGGAACGAAGATAAAACAGAATTAAATCAAACACTACTTTTGGATTTAGTAGAAAATATTGATGAAAAATTGATTGAGTTATTACTCCAGGAAAAAGAATT
>MTKW01000572.1_pt1 | contig 26306 bp, 25 predicted proteins | sample 1042761 | NCBI WGS metagenome assembly MTKW01 (sample SAMN06205366, study PRJNA360243) | anaerobic digester metagenome | biome: Wastewater treatment plant; feature: Anaerobic digester sludge; material: sludge; isolation source: anaerobic digester fed with sludge from wastewater treatment plant ...
GATGAAGCCACCATGGAACAAGTTGTTGAAGCGGCAAAAATTGCCAATGCCCATGATTTTATTATGGCGACCGAACATGGTTATGAGTCGAATATAGGTGATAGGGGCAATAAACTTTCGGGTGGTCAGCGGCAGCGCATCAGCATTGCCCGGGCAATCTTGAAAAATCCGCCTATCTTAATTTTAGATGAGGCTACCTCGGCTTTGGATACGGAATCGGAAAAAATGGTGCAAAAAGCCCTGGAGAGTTTGATGAAAAACCGTACCACCCTGGTGGTTGCACATCGACTTTCGACCATCAAAAAAGCAGATGAAATATGCGTGCTGCATGAAGGTAGGATCGTGGAACGTGGCAAGCATGAAGATTTAATACAACTGAACGGGCATTACAAAAAGTTGGTTGACATGCAGTCCTTTTAAAATTAAGCCTTATCTTTGCATTTCAATTTTTTTATCAAGATGAATTTTATAGAAGAACTTACCTGGCGGGGCATGATACATACCATCATGCCAGGCACGGATGAGCAGTTAGCAAAAGAAATGACTTCGGCCTATATAGGGTTTGACCCCACTGCAGACTCACTGCATATCGGGCATTTGGTTGGCGTAATGATGTTGCGCCATTTTCAGCGTGCAGGCCACAAACCCATTGCTTTAGTGGGTGGTGCAACCGGCATGATTGGCGACCCCTCCATGAAATCGTCTGAGCGTAATCTGTTGGACGAAAAAACTTTGCGGCACAATCAGGAAAACATCAAAAAACAATTGGCAAAATTCTTAGATTTTGAAAGCGATGCCCCTAATGCCGCGGAATTAGTAAATAATTACGATTGGATGAAAGATTATTCATTTTTAGATTTCATCCGCGACATCGGCAAGCACATCACCGTCAACTACATGATGGCAAAGGATTCCGTAAAAAAACGCCTGAGTGCCGAATCTAATGTCGGGATGTCCTTCACTGAGTTCTCCTACCAATTGTTACAAGGCTATGATTTTTTATGGCTCTATGAGCATAAAAACTGCAAACTGCAAATGGGTGGCTCCGATCAGTGGGGCAATATCACTACCGGCACTGAACTGATACGTCGCAAGGCGGATGGTGATGCTTTCGCTTTGGTTTGTCCGCTGATCACCAAAGCAGATGGCAGTAAGTTTGGTAAGACAGAAGGCGGGAACGTTTGGCTGGACAAAAGATATACATCTCCCTATAAATTTTATCAGTTCTGGCTGAATGTGAGCGATGAGGATGCAGAAAAGTACATCAAAATATTTACTTCCATAGAAAAGCATGAAATTGAGGCTTTGATTCAGGAACACGCCCTGGCACCGCATCAACGGGCATTGCAGAGACGCCTTGCTCAGGAAGTGACTGTTATGGTTCACTCGGAAGAAGACCATCAGGCAGCGGTTGAAGCCTCCGAAATATTATTCGGAAACGCCACCTCTGAAACACTGAAGAAGATAGACGAAGAAACCTTACTTTCTGTTTTTGAAGGAGTTCCTCAGTTTACAATATCCAAAGAAAAACTTGCTGAAGGCATCAAAGTCTTAGACTTATTGACGGAGCACGCTGCTGTCTTTCCTTCCAAAGGAGAAATGCGCAAATTGGTTCAATCCGGCGGTGTAAGTCTGAATAAAGAAAAATTGGAAAACCAGGACACCATTGTAGATGGCTCCTATCTGTTGAATGGAAAATATTTGTTGGCTCAGAGAGGAAAGAAAAATTACTTTTTGCTAATAGCAGAATAGGAGAAAAATCAATAAAACGCTTTTAAATATTCAGCTGAAATGTCCCATATGGGCAATTCGTAAAAAAAACCACGCAAAAAGTAAAGATTTCGTTTTTCTGCCGAGACTGTTTTTGCAGACCTTATACTAATCTGCTATTTTTGTAAAAATTTTTGACAAGCTAATTTTCGTGTCATAATTTTTACGTATTAACTTTTTCTAATTCTATTAATTTATCTCGTTATGTTACATCCGATACCTTTAACTTTGTTTACTGTTTTGTTGCTGATGGTTTTCCTGTTCTTATTTCATGTGCGACAAAAGAGAAAAGAATTTAAAACCATCGATAAAGATCAGGATACAAGCCCTAAGTATCATCAGGAACAACTTCGTAAAATTGCCGATCGATTAGACCGGATTCTTGCCGACCATAAAATTTACACCAATTCAGATCTGACAATCTGCGATCTGGCCAACAAACTTGGAACAAACCGCACCTATGTTTCTTCTTCAATCAATACCTGTTACAATCAGAATTTTAATTCCTATGTCAATCAATTCCGGTTAGACGAGATGAAAGATATCATTCTGAATGAGAATGACGTAACCAATAAAGAGCTTGTCTCCATGTGCGGATTTGGGTCGATTGACACCATGAAAAGAGTTGTAAAACAGAAAACGGGCTTATCTCTCAACGATTGGAAAGAACAGATTCTTCGGGAAGATAACAAGCCCTCGTGTTGTAATGTATTTTCGCAAAAGCAATCATGAAAGGCTAATTTGTTAATTGGAATAATCGGTTTTACAGATGAACTTATGTGGATGAAATCAAGTCACACAATTGCGAATACCCCAATATTATACTACTTTTGTGTGTAAATTATCATTCATCTGACATGAACATACTCTTATTGGGATCGGGAGGCCGGGAGCATGCATTAGCATGGAAAATTGCTCAAAGTCCGAAATTAACACAACTGTTTATTGCGCCGGGAAATCCGGGCACAGCTTCCCTGGGTAAAAATTTACCCATTGCCGTGAACGATTTTATAGCCATTAAAAATGCCGCATTGGAACACCAAATCGATATGGTGGTGGTGGGACCCGAAGATCCGTTGGTTAACGGCATTGCGGACTTTTTTGCCCGAGATGAAGCATTAAAAAATATTGCAGTTATTGGTCCAAATAAAACAGGCGCACAACTCGAAGGCAGTAAAAACTTTTCCAAACAGTTTATGATGCGGCATAACATCCCAACAGCCCGATACCTGAGCGTTACAGCCAATAATTTGCAAGATGGGATTGAATTCCTCCGGTCTTTGCAAGCACCTTATGTATTGAAAGCCGATGGTTTGGCTGCGGGTAAGGGTGTGTTGATACTTCATGATTTAGAAGAAACCATTGCCGAACTCCGGAATATGCTGGGTGGAAAATTTGGTAAGGCAAGCGAGGTGGTCGTGATAGAAGAATTTCTGTCCGGCATTGAATGTTCTGCATTTGTGATCACCGACGGCAAGCATTATCAAATATTACCCGAAGCAAAAGACTATAAACGCATTGGGGAAGGCGACACAGGGTTGAATACCGGCGGAATGGGTGCTGTCTCTCCCGTTCCCTTTGCAGATGAGGCTTTCATGAAAAAAGTAGAAGAACGTATCATCAAACCTACGATTGTGGGGCTTTATCAAGAAGGCATTGTATATAAAGGATTTATATTCTTCGGTTTGATTAATGTCGGCAACGAACCTTATGTGATTGAATACAATGCCCGCATGGGCGATCCGGAAACTGAAGTAGTGATGCTCCGTTTGAAAAGCGATTTGGTGGACTTACTGGAAGGGGTGGCAAATGGTAATATACATGAAAAAACAGTAGAATTTGACGACAGACATGCCGCCACGGTAATGCTTGTTTCGGGGGGCTATCCTGAAACTTATGAAAAAGGAAAATTGATCACAGGATTAAATCAAGTAAAGGACAGCATTGTGTTCCAGGCAGGAACCACACAAAAAGACGGAAACATCGTCACCTCAGGCGGAAGGGTCATGGCAATCAGTTCGTATGGCAACAGCAAAGAGGAAGCATTGAAATTATCCTATCAAAATGCCCGGCTGATTCAATTTGATAAAAAATATTTCAGATCAGACATCGGATTTGATTTGTAAACCACATCCTGATTTTACCTGATATAATTGATATAACTATATGGCAAAAATATTAGTTGTTGATGACGAACGCAGCATAAGAAATACGCTGAAAGACATTCTTGAATTTGAAAAACATCAGGTCACCCTGGCAGAAAACGGTAAGGAAGGGTTGGAGCTTGCAGAAAATAATTTTTTCGATCTCATCTTTTCAGATATCAGAATGCCCGAGATGGACGGAGTGGAATTATTGACCGCCCTGAAAGAAAAGGAAATAGAAGCACCCGTTGTGATGATTTCCGGACATGGCACCATTGATACGGCAGTGGATTGTATCAAGAAAGGAGCCTTCGACTTCATCGAGAAGCCGGTCGATTTAAACCGCTTGCTGATAACAATCAAAAACGCGTTGGACAAAAGCACTTTGGTTGCTGAAACAAAAACATTAAAAAGAAAAGTAGCCGGCAGATATCAAATGATCGGTGAGACGCCCGCCATTCAAAAAGTAAGGGATCTGATCGACAGGGTAGCACCTACGGAAGCCAGGGTGCTGATAACAGGCTCTAATGGTACAGGAAAAGAAATTGTTGCAAGGCTTCTTTACGAACAAAGTAATCGTTCCGGAGCACCTTTCGTCGAGGTCAACTGTGCAGCCATCCCCTCCGAACTGATTGAAAGCGAACTCTTCGGACATGAGAAAGGGGCATTTACTTCCGCCGTAAAACAGCGCATTGGAAAATTCGAACAAGCCGATGGCGGAACGATTTTCCTGGACGAGATAGGCGACATGAGCTTGTCGGCACAAACCAAAGTATTGCGCGTATTACAAGAGAATAAATTGTCGAGGGTGGGTAGCGATAAAAGCATCAAGGTTGATGTGAGGGTGTTTGCAGCCACCAATAAAAACCTGCAAGAAGAAATAGCAAAAGGCAACTTCAGGGAAGATTTATTTCACCGGCTCAACGTCATCCCCATCCATGTTCCGGATTTAGAAGATCGCAAAGACGACATCCCTTTGTTGGTGAATTATTTCATTGAACAAATATGTTCCGAACAAGGCACCCAGATCAAACAAATTGACAAAGCCGCTATTACATTGTTACAACAGAAAACATGGAACGGCAATATCCGCGAGTTGAGAAATGTAGTGGAACGACTGATCATCCTGGGTGAAAACCCCATCAGCAAAAATGATGTAGAACAATTTGCTTAGTAATCACAGATACATTTAAAACATATATTATGACTCCTCTCAATCAACTTAAAATAGCCATTTGCAGCGACCATGCCGGCTACGAATTAAAAGTTCAACTAATAGAGTATTTACAAGCTAAAAATGTGTTGGAATTGAAAGACTTCGGTGCATTTTCTTCCGAGAGTTCCGACTATCCGGATTTTGCCCATCCGATGGCGGAAGCTGTTGAAAACGGAAACTATGACTTCGGAATTTCAATCTGCGGCAGTGGAAACGGCATCAGCATGACAGTAAACAAGCATCCCGGCATTCGGGCAGCCTTATCATGGACACCCGAAATTGCACGATTGGCACGTTCACACAATGATGCCAATGTGCTATCATTACCTGCCAGATTTATTTCTAAGGAAGAAGCTTACCAAATAACCGATGTATTCTTCTCGACCGACTTCGAGGGAGGCAGACATCAAAGAAGAATCGATAAAATTCCACGCTGATGCAAAGAACTGAAATATCTACCTTGGGGGAATTCGGACTGATCAAACACTTGACCGAAAAGTTCAAAATCACAAATCCATCTACCGTAAAGGGTGTGGGTGATGATGCTGCTGTATTGCATTATCCTGATAAGGAAGTTCTGGTGACGACCGACCTGCTATTGGAGGGCATTCATTTCGACTTGGTTTACACGCCGTTGAAGCATTTGGGCTATAAGGCAGCCATTGTCAACTTCTCGGATATTTATGCGATGAATGGACAACCCAAACAAATTACCGTTTCTTTAGGCATCTCTCAACGCTTTTCCGTAGAAGACTTAGAGCAAATTTATGAAGGGATTTCAACGGCTTGTCAACTCTACGGAGTGGATTTGGTGGGAGGCGACACCTCTGCTTCCCTGACCGGATTAACCATCAGCATCACCTGCATAGGAGAAGGTGCAAAAGGTAAAATCGTATATCGCAACGGCGCTAAAGCCAATGACTTGATTTGCGTAAGCGGCGATTTGGGATCGGCGTACATGGGATTACAATTATTGGAACGGGAAAAAATTGTTTTTGAAGCCAACCCTGAAACCCAACCTGATTTTGAGGGAAAAGACTATATTTTACAGCGACAATTAAAACCCGAAGCCCGAAAAGACATCATCCAAAAATTGGCAGAAAAAGAAATTATCCCAACGGCTATGATGGATATTTCGGACGGATTATCCTCCGAATTGATGCATATTTGTTCACAAAGCAACACCGGATGCCGCATTTACGAAGACAAACTGCCTGTCAATATTCAAGCAGCGATGATGGCTGAAGAATTTAACATAAGCATTGTAACAGCCATTTTGAACGGCGGTGAAGATTATGAATTGCTCTTTACTGCTTCTTTGGATGACTACGAGAAAATCGTCACTTTAGAAGGAGTAGGCATCATTGGACATATGACTAAACCTGAATTAGGACTACACCTTATCGGTCGTGAAGGCGAAGAAATCGCACTGCAGGCGCAAGGATGGAATTCGCTGAAATAGACGGTCTCATAAACATCAGACAATTTATTTACGCTGCAAGCGTTAAAATCAACAAGAAATTAAATAACAAAAATATTAACATTCAATTATTATGTTACGTAAATTTTCTTATTCCCTTCTGATCGTCTTTTCAATGTGTTCATGTATAGCAAAAGACAACAATCAAAGCCATAACCCACTCTCTGTATCTTTCGGAGATCCTTTTGTCATACAGGCCTCCGACGGAACCTACTACATGTATGGAACAACCTGGGGACTCAACGGCTTTAAAGCTTATTCTTCCTCAAACCTGATTGATTGGAAGGATGAGGGCCTTATCTACGAAGGAGCAACCGCAGAATCGTGGACAGTAGATTATTTTTGGGCACCGGAGGTATATGAAAGAAACGGTAAGTATTACTTATGGTTTAGCGCCAACTGGAAGCACAACCCTACCAATGAAGAAGAAAATTTCCGGATAGGAGTTGCTGTGGCGGACAGCCCTACCGGTCCGTTCAAAGATTTGTACGACAGGCCCGTGTTCGATCCGGGATACCCCATCATTGATGCTAATTTGTATTTTGATGATGAGAACGATAAGGTTTTTCTGTATTATTCCCGCTGCTGCTACAAGCATCCTGTAGAAAGTGAAGTTGCAACCTGGGCCAGGGAGAAAGGATGGTTTGACGAGATAGAAGAAAGTTGGGTATATGGTGTAGAACTGAAACCTGATTATTCCGACATAATCGGTGAACCGGTACTTCTGTTGCGTCCTCCTGTTACAATGGACGACGAACAAGCCGAATGGGAAAGTCGCTCCGTAACTTCCCGTGAGGTAAACAGACGCTGGACGGAAGGTTCATTTATCTTCAAAAAAAATGATGTGTTTTACATGATGTATTCGGCAAATTTCTTTGGCGGACAAAATTATGCGGTAGGCTATGCCACCTCAAACAATCCTTTAGGTCCTTTTGAAAAAGCCGGGAACAATCCCGTTTTACAAAAAAATATTGAGCAAGGTGGCAGAGTGACAGGAACAGGACACAACATGGTACTTACACTGCCCGACGGAGAAATGCTCTGCGTGTATCATGGAAGAACTCAGGAAACCGGTGAAGACAGGGTAGTCTTTATCGATAGAATGTGGATTGATGACAATGGATTACTGGTAGTTGACGGTCCAACCACAAAAGAATAAAAGTCAATCGGGAAAATCCTGAATTTTATTTCATAAAAGGATAAATAGCAGCAGAAGCAAGGATATACCATCCGATAATGGGAGCAAACCCGTTCCATCCCATCAACAGTAATAATACAATACATCCGGATAAAAAGATGTATTGTATTTTATTATCTGCCCATTTCAGATTTTTAAATTTGAGGGCAAACATGGGAAATTTGGAAACTAGTAACCCACTGAAAAAAATGGTAAGTATAATGATAAGCCACGGCGTATCTATCAGCCAGGGTGCACAAGAGTATGCCATGCCCGTCCAAAAAATGGCATTGGCGGGAGTGGACAAGCCGATGAAAGAATCTTTTTGATTTTCGTCAATATTGAATTTTGCCAATCTCAAGGCTGAAAAAACCACTATCAACAGTCCGATGTATTTTGTCCAATCGGGATACGTGCTACTTTCCAACATTGAAAAAACCACTGTTGCCGGTAATAAACCAAAGCTAATTACATCAGCCAGGGAATCCAATTCTTTGCCCATGGGAGAATAAGCTTTAAGCATGCGTGCCGTCAAGCCATCTAAAAAATCAAATAATCCGGCAATCAACACCGCAAAAAATGCCACCGTATAATTCCCGCTGAACGCAAAATATACCCCCACGCTACCTGTCAATAAATTGAGCGAAGTAATAAAATTGGGTATGTGCTTTTTTATCTTCATTTGATCATTCCTTGATTTTACTGTCGATAAGGATGGTAACCGGACCATCGTTTACGAGAGAAACCTGCATCATGGCACCAAACTCACCGNNGCACCAAACTCACCGGTTTGAACAGACTTTCCCAACAAATTTTCGGTCTGCCTGCAAAAATACTCGTAAAGCGGAATAGCCTGTTCCGGACGTGCCGCTTTGATGTATGAAGGCCGGTTCCCCTTGCGGGTAGAAGCGTGCAAGGTAAACTGACTAACCACCAGCACCTCACCTTCTATATCTAATACAGAACGATTCATCACTCCATTGGAGTCATCAAAGATACGAAGATTTACCAACTTGGCAGCCAACCAATTCGCATCCGTTTCATCATCCGCCTCCTCTATCCCCAACAGCACCAACAAGCCCTGATTGATAGCCGACTTCATCCGACCGTCAATCTCCACAGAAGCTTGCTTAACACGCTGTACGACTATTCTCATAAAACCTTATTGCCTCTATAATTTCTTACCTTATCCAAAGAACCCGTGACCACGCAACCTTGAAACTCATGAACCCGCAACCCGGAACACGTGACCACGGAACTCGTACCCCGTACCGCGAACCCCGGAACGCGTCTACACCTCCCCCTCCTGAATCAAATACTCTGCAATCTGCACAGCATTCAACGCAGCACCTTTTTTGATCTGATCACTTACACACCAGAAAGTCAGCCCGTTAGGATTAGCCAGATCTTTGCGAATACGCCCAACATACACCGGATCTTTCCCGGAAAGGAATAATGGCATGGGATATATTTTTTCAGCAGGATTATCCATCACTTCAACACCGGGAGCGGCTTCAAAAGCAGCACGAGCCTCTTCAACGGAGATTGGCTTTTCGGTCTCCACCCAAACGCTTTCAGAATGGGCACGCAAAGAAGGCACACGTACACAGGTAGCGCTGACTTCCACGTTGGAATGCATAATTTTACGCGTTTCGTGGTACATTTTCATTTCCTCTTTGGTATAGCCATTATCCATAAAAACATCCACCTGTGGAATTAAATTATAAGCCAGCTGATAAGGAAATTTCTCAACAGTAACCGCTTCACCGTCCATAATCTGACGGTATTGTAATTCTAATTCTTCCATGGCAGCCGCACCGGCACCGGAAGCGGCCTGGTAAGTCGACACGTGAACGCGCCTGATGTGTGAAAGATCTTGAATAGGCTTCAATGCCACCACCATCTGTGTAGTCGTACAGTTCGGATTGGCAATGATGCCGCGCGGACGGTTTTTGGCATCAGCCGCATTCACTTCAGGAACAACCAAAGGAACATCCTCATCCATGCGGAAAGCACTGGAGTTATCAATCATAACTGCACCAAATTTGGTGATGTCATCTGCATATTCTTTAGAAATACTTGCACCGGCAGATGCAAATACTATTTGGAATCCTTTAAAATCATCACCATGTTTTAATTCTTTCACTGTAAGTTTTTTCCCTTTGAATTCATAAACTTTACCTGCGCTACGAGAGGAACCGAATAATACCAATTCAGTCATGGGAAAATTTCGTTCGGCGAGAACCCTTAAAAACTCCTGACCTACTGCGCCACTTGCGCCTACAATCGCTACTTTCATTTTTAACTTATTTTATGGTGAATATTATTTTATATCCTGATTTTTATCACGGATAAAACCTAACTTTGTTGCCCCTGTTTGTTTTATGCAACCACTGATTTTTTCAGCTGCAAAAATAACTTAATTTGTTAGATATTACAATCCTATACCTACTTAGGTGCTGATATTAAAGCACCAGCATAAAAAAATCGATAATTATTACACCTATGAAAAATTATTTGTTATTGTTTACCATGTGTTTACCGGCATTTTCCCCAGCCTACACATCCGACACTATTCAAGTTCGCGACATTATCATCAACGAAGTCATGTTCAATCATCCGGAAGGTGGTGCTGAATATGTTGAGTTATACAACCGCTCTTCATATCGGATAGACTGTTCAGGACTAGTCTTTACTACACGTAAAACCGACGGAACTTTGAATACAGGCGTAAAGATTCCGCCTAACACCATCATGCCGCCCAACTCCTATTTAGCTTTGACAACTGATGCAGAGGCAGTCAGAAACTTCCACGACTGTCCCAATGAAGCCGTATTATTGACAGTCAAATTGAGCACATTGAACAACGAATCAGCTTGCCTGGTTTTGACCAACGCAAACAAAAATGTCATATACGATGAATTTCAATACCATGCCGACATGCATCACGTATTGATTAAAAATCCTAAAGGCGTTGCTTTGGAACGCATATATCCAAATCGGGATACGCAAGATAAAGACAATTGGCATTCAGCGGCAGCCTCACATCATTACGGAACTCCGGGATTTCAAAATTCTCAGTACAGGGAAGAATTAATACCAGACTTGGGATCAGCGCAATACTTTTATCTTGAAAATGAAATATTCACTCCCGATAATGATGGCAATGATGACTTGTGCGCATTACATTATACATTTCCCGAAAGGGGCTATGTGTTTACGGTGCATGTGTTATCCGCAACGGGAGTAAAGGTTTTTACCCCGGCTGAGCAATATCTTGCCGGAACAGAAGGTATCCTTACCTGGGACGGAAGAAACCAACAGGGGAACATTTCCGACATTGGCATTTATGTCTTTTATATCGAAGTGATACACCCTCAAAAAGGCAAAAGAAAAATACTGCGGCTCCCGGTTGTGCTTTCTTCACGATAATTTTCAATAAATTAACACCTAATTTTCAATAAATCAGCTATCTTTGCAGACATTTAAATTTAATAACAATTAAATGGAGAAAATTAGTTACGCATTGGGAGTTAGTTTAGGAAACAATCTCAAGAACAGTGGTTTTTCACAAATTGACACCCAAAGGCTTACTGACGGAATCAGGCATGCTATCAAAGGCGAACCATTGGATATGAGTCTCAATGAAGCTCAGAAAATTGTTAACGAATACTTGCAACAACTGCAAAAACAAACATTTGAGAACAATATCCGTGAAGGCAAAGAGTTCTTAACGAATAACGCTAAAAGACCCGGAGTTAAAACAACAGCTTCCGGTCTGCAGTATGAAATCCTCACCCGAGGTAAAGGGGCTATACCCAAAGCAAGCGACACCGTAAAAGTACATTACCACGGCACACTGATTTCAGGAAAAGTATTCGACAGTTCCGTACAAAGAGGCGAACCCGCAACATTTGGTGTTACACAAGTAATACAAGGTTGGGTGGAAGCACTGCAATTAATGCCCGCAGGTTCCAAATGGAAATTGTATATCCCTTCTGAATTGGCTTACGGAGAACGAGGTGCCGGTCAGTTGATTGGTCCACATACGTGCTTAATCTTTGAAGTTGAATTGCTTGATATTTTATAAATAATTAAAAACACATCCCCACACATATGAAGAAAATATTGATTCTCGTGCTTGCATTGACCACAGTACTGACTGTGGGTGCGAAGGAAAAAAAAGCAAAAAGGACAAGCAAATCAAAGGCTAAAGTGGAGGTAGTTGCAGAACCCACTGTTGCTCTTGACAATGATGTTGACTCCATGAGTTACGCTTTGGCGGTAAACATCGGTACCGATTTGCTGAGAAATTTAGAGACTTTACCCAATGGTGAATATAATTTAGAGTTATTCTTAAAAGCTTTCAATACGGTGATGAAAGGTGATTCGACCCTAATTTCTGTGGAAGATGCACAAGATGTTCTGCAAAATTATTTCACCCTTGCACAGGAAAAAATAGCTGCCGAACAACGTTCTGCCGGTGAAAAGTTCTTAGAAGAAAATGCAAAAAATCCGGCAGTACAAACCACAGAGTCGGGTTTACAATACATTATAATGAATGAAGCAGATGGTCCTAAGCCCGTTGCTACTGACAGAGTGAAAGTTCATTATGAAGGCACTTTGCTCGATGGTACCGTGTTCGATAGCTCTTATAAAAGGGGAGATCCTGCCGAATTTCAACTTAATCAGGTTATCCCCGGATGGACAGAGGGAGTTCAGTTAATGTCTCCGGGTTCGAAATATAAATTTTTCATACCTTATAACCTCGCATACGGCGAACGAGGTGCAGGTGGAGTAATTCCCCCTTTTGCAACCTTGATTTTTACGGTTGAACTCTTGGAGATCGTTCTTCCCGCAACTTCGAATTAATTCAAAGAATTAGAAATATAATAAACGTATCAAAATGAAAAAAATAAGTAGTTATCTGATAGTTGCCATAGGGCTTACTATTTTTTCAATCAGTTCGTGTACAAGCAACAAACCTAAAGAGGTTACACTCAAAAACATGAACGACAGCATCAACTATACCTTGGGACATTGGCAAGGCGATGTGATGAGATTACAAGTTTTCGGTGAAGATTCAGCTGAAGAATTAGATGCTTTTATTCAGGCATTGGATAAGGCATACGCTGAAAAAACAAAGAGTGAAATGTACGTTTTAGGAGTACAAGTTGGTAAATACTTCAAAGACCAAATTGAAAATGGTTTCTTTGGAGATTCAACCTTGACAGGAAATGTTGATTTGGTAATGACCGGCTTGGTAAACGCTTTGAACGATTATCAGGAAGTTGTAACATCAACAGAAGCAGATTCTATTGTACAGGCCGTACAAATGAAATCACATGCAAGAATGTACGGTCAACCCAATAATTAATTTTAAAACGATAATAATATGAAACAAACATGAACTAATTTAATCAATTATTCCGCCATGCGATGATAAAATTAGTTCATTGGGAGTTCCATATGACAACTAAAAAATAAATTATAATCATATGAAACGAATAAATATTTTCTTGATTATTGTAGCTGCCTTGTCATTGGTTGCAACTTCATGTACAAATTACAAAGAAAAACCAGTAAAACTGAATACTGAACTGGACAGCCTGAATTATTCATTTGGCTTTGTTAACGGTAATATTCTCAAGAATTATCACCTGAGCAGAGACACCACTGACAACGCACTTCAGGAGTTAATGAAAGGTATCAAAGACGGCCTGAAAGAAAAAGCTACCGAACCTCAATTGGGACAGGTTACAGAAATTGGAACTGCAATAGGAAATCAACTAAAGTCAAATCCTGATTTTTATGGAGATTCAGCGCTTACAGTTAATTTCAAACTTATCAGACAAGGTTTGATCAATGGAATTTCCGGTGAAAATTTCGGAATGGATGCTGACGAAGCCAGAATATACTTCAATGAAACCATGGAGCAAGTCCAAATAAAAAAATTGGAAGTTCAGTATAAGGAAAACAAAGAAGAAGGTGAAAAATTCCTGGCTGAGAACGCAAAAAAAGAAGGTGTTCTTACCACTGAATCAGGATTACAATACGAAATTATCAAAGCCGGAAATACAAAAGGAAATTATCCGTCTGAGACTGACAAAGTCAGAGTACACTATCACGGTACGCTCATCGACGGAACAGTTTTCGACAGCTCCGTAGAACGTGGAGAACCCACTGAATTTGGATTAAACCAGGTCATCAAAGGCTGGACTGAAGGTTTACAACTGATGCCTGTCGGTGCAAAATACAGATTTTACATTCCACAGGAATTGGCTTACGGTCCTCGCATGCAGGGAAGTATCAAACCATTCTCTGTGCTGATTTTTGACGTTGAGTTGCTTGCCATCGTTAAGTAGCCTGTAGTATTTTGCTTTTATTGATTATTGTGCTCCACGCAATTTAATCTTCAATTCATCTGTAATATGGAAAAAATTGATCAGTTAGATCGTAAGATTTTACGTATCATCAGCCAAAATGCACGCATGCCTTTTAAGGATGTTGCAGAATTGTGTGGAGTATCCCGCGCAGCTATCCATCAACGTGTACAACGCATGATAGACTTAAACGTGATTACCGGATCGGGCTATACGGTGAATCCCAAAATGTTGGGATATAATATCTGCGTGTATATCGGTATCGCGCTTGAGCGCGGCTCTATGTATAAGGCAGTGGTAAGCGAATTAGAAAAAATTCCTGAAGTTGTTGAATCTCAATACACCTTAGGAGCTTACACCATTCTCATTAAGCTTTATGCAAAGAATGACGAACACCTGATGGAGTTGCTAAATGGGAAAATACAAGAAATTCCGGGCGTTGTTTCAACAGAAACTTTGACTTCTTTGGATCAACGCATCCGGAGAACCATACCGATTGAATGATCTTTTCTGAATTTATTTAACAGTACCAAAAATGGAGATAGTTGTAAGCGGCATCCGCCCTACAGGAAACTTACATCTCGGAAATTATTTCGGGGCATTGAAGAATTTCATCAGCATGCAAAACGAGCATGATTGCTATTTTTTTATTGCTGATTATCATTCTTTAACCACCCACCCCACCCCTCAGGATTTACACGGCAACGTAAAACAGGTACTGGTTGAATATTTAGCTGCCGGATTGGATCCTGAAAAAGCAACTCTGTATATTCAAAGCGACGTACCGGAGACCGCCGAATTGTATCTTTTCCTGAACATGAACGCCTATATAGGTGAATTGGAGCGTTGTACTTCTTTCAAAGACAAAATACGACAACAGCCGCAAAATGTAAATGCCGGTCTGTTGACTTATCCAACTTTGATGGCAGCGGACATCATCATCCACAAAGCCACCAAAGTTCCTGTGGGTAAGGATCAGGAACAGCATTTAGAAATGACCCGCCAGTTTGCCAACCGCTTTAACAGGCTGTACAATGTCGATTATTTCCCTGAACCTCAGGCATACAATTTTGGAAAATCTTTGGTTAGAATTCCCGGCTTGTTAGGTAGCGGAAAAATGGGCAAATCGGAAGGGGAAGGCAATGCCATCTTTTTGGCCGATGAGCCTGCCGCTATCCGCAAAAAGGTGATGCGTGCCGTTACCGACAGTGGCCCAACAACCCCTAATCAGGAAAAACCGGAACCCATACAAAATCTGTTTCAGCTGATGAGCGTGGTGTCTTCGAAAGATACGGTCGATCACTTCAACGACCTGTATAATAACTGCCAAATCCGCTATGGCGACATGAAAAAACAGTTGGCGGAAGACATGATCCATTTCACAACTCCCTTCCGTGAAAGAATCAAAGAATTGCTGAACGATGAGGCTTATATTTCCAAGGTAGCCCGCATGGGAAAAGAAAAAGCCCGGGCCAGTGCAGCAAAAACCATCAAAGAAGTCAGGGAAATTATTGGGTTTAAGAGTTTTTAGAATAGTTGAAAATGTACTATTTAAAGAATTCTTTCATCGTGTTTGAATACATATTGCCGTAATTTTCTATATTGTAAACAGTTGCATGAGACCCGACAGTCTGGCGAGCCAGCTGATAGTACAGGTCTCTCAATGAAATTGACGGATTCTCATCTATGGCATCCTGAAATGCCCGCGTAAATCCATTAGACAGCCATATTTTCATTTCAGGATCTTTCATGTCGGCCTTAGAAGGTTCATCTGCATTTGCTGCCGTAATGAACAAAGCACCGGGAACGCCGACACATGCCTCACCTATGGTACCGGCATAACAAGCATCTATTACAAATAAGGCTTTCCGATACTTTTGCTGTGCTTTCATTTCTTTTAAGATATTGCGAACTTGCCAGCCATAGGCAGTGCGAAGAGAACCCCAGGCTAACATATTGGGATAGCCATGTCCACACCAGAATACTATCAGATTATCATTTCTCCCTGATTGAATTACATTTGGAAGCTTTGTTGATGAATTTCCCAAAAAAATTTCTTTTAAGTCATCAATATTGATATCGCTTAGTTTATAGTCAACGACCACATCTTTATAGACATTTTCCCCGTCCGGCTTAATCTTTACTACACCAGGATAAATATTATTAGGGGCATAAGCAATATTATCTTCTATGATCAAAATGATGTGATCATCTTCATATCCATGCCTTTTAAGTATCTGATACATCGCCATTGCATCAGCCTGATGCCGATAATTTGCCCATGTGTCGGAAGTACCGATAACAACAGCCCAATTACCTTGATGTTCTCCATAACTAATATCTTCCTGATATTGATTGAACTGCTGATAGTGTTCTGTTTGTGTTTGCCATGTCTGTAAAGAAGAAGTCGTCCTTCCTCCACCATCTGTGGACAGATATTCAAGAATATTATACGCTCCGTTTTGCAAAACCCAATGAGCATAAGAAGAGTTCAATACACTTGAATGATACTTTTGATCAAAGGTCCAGTCTCCTGTAACACCTTTAAGATCGGGGGAACCTCCTGACAGCAGCTTAGTCAAAGCAGCTCCCATATCTATTGGCATCCAACTTCGATTCCATGTATCTCTACCATTTACTATGCTCTTAATGGATTCGTTCAGATTGGTATCTCCATACGCTGCCAGCGCATAACCTAATAAAGAGATTGCATCAAACAAGTGCGCCTCACCGGCCACAGGCAATTCATTGAATTTGGCACGATAGGCATTGATAAATCCTGATGTAGGATCCGCACTTGGCGAAATGCCTTCATAAAAATTTTCAACTTTCCCTGCCAGATCTTTTGAATGAGCCACATCCGAACAATAGACGAGAGGAAATACTTTTTTATTCACAGTTGAATATTCGCTGTCAAACACAAGGAAATCAGAAATGTTTGATGGTGCAAACAGCAGGGCTTTGTATTGAAAATGTTCGCTGTTAAAATGTCGGACTCCTTCTTTCAGTTCATCACTATTACGATAAATAACAATATCATCGACATCTAATCCAAGCTCTACCGCTTGATAGGCAAACCAATCACTAAAACTCTTACCGTAGTCATCATTTGAAGTCAGCAAACTTACTCCTGACATTTCTGATGTTGCCATTTGCATCAACAGTATCTCGCATTGAGTTATATCGCTTTGTGCAAGATTCCAGATATAATCTGATCCTGCATATTTGCGCTGAAACTCGGTAGAAGTTGCCAACGGAAGGATCAAGGTCTTATGACTTTCTTCACAGGCATCCGCTGCCACCTCTGCATTGAGTGAACTGTATGGACCGATAATAGCTGCATAGGTTTTATCATTTGCTATGCGTTGCAGGTATTCAGGTAAATCCTTGTCTTCTTCGTTCTTTAGTTCAACTTGAATGTCTGTAATTTTGGGTAATCCGGCTTGTGCCTGGCGATAGTTTTCTACAGCCCAATCGATAGTACGCTTCCAGTTGTTCTTCGGAGAAAGAGGCATGATCACAGCGACTTTATACGACTTCTTTTCCTGCCGCATATCATCATTGCAGCTGAAGCAACAACCAATGATAATACTCAAAATCATCCAATACAGCTTACTTTTCATAATATGACCTTTCTGCATCTATGGCTGATTGATAATATTTATCGTACATTCGCTGCCAATAATCAACACTGTCATAGTACTCTTCCCAAACAATGATATTCTCGAAAAAAGTGCTGTTTACGTTTACATTGACAAAACCATCAGATAATCCACCTTCTGTGTGCTTATCAACTATTTTCCCTTCTAACCATTTGTCCAAAAAATCATTTAGGACCTCGTCTATATTTAATATCAAAGAATAAGGAGTACGTGTATAAAATGGCGAACAATCAACATCCATCCCTGCCACTAATATTCCTGTAAACATATTTTCTCTGACAAATTTATAGATACCATTATTTGAACCTCCCGCCAAAGGGAATATAAACGCATTATCCGGTAGTGATTTTGTTACTGAATATGCATCTTCAGGATTAGAGTAACCATCTGCATCATCTGATAAATAAATGATTTCAGCAATCTTTCCCGATGCTGTCTTGTAACCCTGTTGGAATCCTTTTATGGCCAAATTTATCGTGGAATCATTGGGACATGCTGCAATAACATAAGCTTCCGGACACTCCGATGCCATGCTGCCGCACAGATATGATGCCCCATAACGTCTGAGGCTGAGTGTAAATACGCCTTCCGGCATATCTTTCTTGTCGCTTTCAAAAAGCAAGACGTTTTTTGATTTGTCAATTTCGGGGAAATTGGAGGTAAAAAGCGTTTCGTATTCGCTTGAAGCCATTATCAGTAACGATTTCTCACTATATGACCTGGCAGTGATCCATTCCTGTAATGCGCCTTGAGCTTCCTGTTTGTCTTTTGGCGAAACAAGTGATAGGCTAAGGTCGTTTTTTGTAGCGAAATGAATGATACCCTCAAAAATCAGGTCGTTATACCCATTGTCGCCCAAATTGCCCGTTGAGGTTATTACAGTAATGGAAGGACCTGATTGTCTGACTAAATGTCTTTCTCTATCGTCGCAAGAGAATAATGTCAACAATACAGATAAGAGTGAAATAAGCAAGATTCTTTGTTTGTTCATCTACATTAGTTCAAATACTTATCTCTGAGGTATTCTTTCACCTGCTTTCCTTTTATTGGATTAGTTACTTCAATAACCTTCCATATCGGTATCACTTCGTAAGCTATCATAGTTAAATCCTCATCTTTTGCTGTTGACGAATCACTAAAACAATCATACCAATTGTCAAACAGGGTCTGATCATTCATGGGCTCATTCAGTTCACCACATTGTTTTAACGCCTTTTCCAACTTCTTTCCGGCATCTCCGCCTCCCTGCACATGGTAAGAAGCATAGAAATCCTGTTTGACATCTAACCATATCTTCTCGTGGTTTACGCTACTTGATTTCTTGAAGCCGAAGATTTTCACGTTGATGGTGGTAATGACATTCTCTATACTTTCCTTCACATCCTGACTGATGGTGAAGTAGTAATCAAACTTACCTCCGAGACTGGATGCTATAATCAAGTGTGTCCCATACTTCTCCACTATTTTTGCCGGAGGAGTGTCTCTTTCTTTGCTAATTGTTTTCCGAAATTCATCTGTAGTGCATTTTCCTAGTACATTCTCATCAAAAACACTGATGTCGTTTGCAAAATAGGCTTCACTTACCATGCGCATCTCCCTCCACCAAACATAGATCCTATCTTTACTTTCATTAATTTGTTTGCTGTATTCTACAGAGACCTTTGCACTTGCAACCTTTACATTGACTTCACCCGTAACTTTGCCTGACATTGACTTTTGTAGTTCTGTATGCGTTTCTCCCCTGGCAAATTGTGATCTTGTCATGGTGCTATTGTCAACCATCACTGCATCTTCACTATATCTTTTTCGTAGTTGCTGACCATCGAACACCTGACCGCGGATACCGCTGATATCAGCGATATCCGCGGTCAGATCGTAGCCCCATCCGAGTCCGTAATACTCAGGCAAATCAATAGCAATGCGATTATTTAGATCGGGTAATTGCTGCACAATAACTACGCTGACCGGCTTTCCACGCTCCGGAGTGATGATCAGCGTAGCCTGACGTTCAGCGTCTCCATCGTTTTGCTGGATGTACAGAGGCAGCTCAAAATTTCCACTACCTTCTTCAATGCGCAACGTTATCCATTCGCAATCGGTGGATGCACTCCAGCTACATGAGGCCGTGAAAGATATCTTGTCTTCCTGACAACTTGCATTATAGACTCTCTCTGAGTTGGAAGAGAGATGTATGCTCTCAATGGCATCATTGTCTGTGCAAGATGACAATACAACAAAAGCGAAAAAATGCAAGAGAAAAATAAAGATTCTTCCGGTCATAATACTATTTATTCTTGACTTATATTTTTTGTATTAATAGTTATATTACCACACTTACAACCATCATCATATTTACCAATATGATTTTGTGCTTTACTCCCTTTACGTAAAATCATACGTGTTACTTTAGAGCCGATTGTAATGTCTCCACAGCGAGCAGAGTTCATTCCTGTGCCTATTGAAGTTGCAACAGTAGATGCAATATTGTAACTTCCTCCATCTATTGTTATGTCTCCACAATGTCTACCTTCATCACTATTTGAGACTCCTCCAATTCCTGCACCACCTCCTGCAGTTATTCTAATATCAGCACCATCACTTCCATTGATAATGATATTTCCAACTTTGTTCAGAAAACGAAAGCTCGCACTTCCGCCTCCGATTCCGGCACCTCTCTCAGAGATTATTTTATGAGTTCCTTTTTCGAAATTCAGGTTAACCGTTGTACCTTCTTTCCCGATACTAATTCCTGCCGCTTTATGTCCTGTTGCGACGATATCAGTTCCTTTTCTAAAGGTAATAGTTGCATCTCCTTTACAAATGATAGAGCCGTTATAAACAGAGAAGTCATCAAGTGTTACGTGTACATTTTCATTGATGATCAAATTTCCATTACGTATATGAACTGCAATTATCGCGTCTTTACTTACCGTGTGATTTTCATCCTCTATCTGTAAGGGATTGAAGTCCAGTGTTCTATATAAATCAGGGCTAGTCTTTGCGACGATAGTGATATCTCCGGAAGCATCCACATAGAGTTCTTCCAATGGAGCTTTCGGGAGTAATTGAAATTCTTCAGTACTGAAATTGCCTTGCCTATCAGTAGAAAATTTGCATGGTTTACGGGTTTCGCTTCCTACAAAAAATCCTTTGTCACGATTAACTTGCCCAACAGGACCGGAGTAAATAAGTGTAGAAAACTCGGTAGTTGATAGTTTGTCAAATATTTTCCTTTCCATGCGGATTTCCATATCAATCTCCGGAATCTCGATGGATGAAGAACAAGCAAATTCACCTTTACCCGGAATATTCTTGAGGATATAAAGGTCAGGACCTTTGTAGTTTTCGTCCCTTGACAAGTAGTAGTCTGTTTGATAGTTGTTAATGATATAATTACGCATATTCTCACGTGCCTTTTCGGTAGGCAAGAGGTCGGCTATGGAAATGACTTGCATATCCACCAATGCAAGAGCCCCTTTGTGCATACCCGCCACCCACATATCGAGTGTCTCTTTGTTCATAACCATCTTTTTAAGGGCATCAAAATCCATATTAAATGATGGCTTAAACGCTTTATTATCACCACCATAGGTTATCAGTCCGAATGACAGATTTTTAGAGATATTTTCCTCTTTGTCGCTCATTTTGAAATCGCCCTTTACACTGACCGTTTTAGCACCTAATTCAACTGCAGCATTAATGTCGGTACTTTTCATACCGTCTGCAAGCTCTAAATCCATTGAAAGCTTCATTTCACATCCCAATGAACCATAGGTTATAACATGGGTACCAAAATCTTCAACAATTCCATGGAGAGCAATCTCGTTTTCCGGTTCTTTCTCTAATACTTTACAATAGCTGTTAAACCGACTTTGAAATATATTTATCCCTTTTTCGGCAAAATATCTAAGCATGCCGCCACGCATATATTTGGAACCTACTATATGCTTAATTTCCAGAATGGCATAGTGATGCTCTGCCGCACTTCCGCCATCACTCTTAAAACCACCCGCAACGGATCCCTTAAAACCGGTAGTTCCTACCTCTAAGCCTGCATTGACAGAAAGCTGATTGGCAATAGATGTAAAGGTTGATCCTGTAATCGATTCATATTTGGAGCCGGCCTGGTCTTCTTTGAAAAGAGCATCAGCCTCACCCACACTATCAAGAACTGTTACTAATCTTGCAAAATTAATTGGTGTACATACTGAAACATGATACTTATATGATTCACTATGTCTAAATACATTTGTAGTATAACCAACGCCACTGGTTAATGACAAATTCCTGGTATTTGTTATAATCTCTCCATTGACATCTTCCAGGGCAGAAGTTGTTTGATGGATAGTGTGGCAGACTTTCGATCCATCTTCGAATACTATCTTTATTTCTCCTTCACGATCAGATGTTTCAAAATTTGATTCCACAAAAAATTGTATGGTATCATTTCCTGTTTTTTTCATGGGTAAAGCCCAGGAGGGAGAAGATTCAACAGTCCAATGCTTGCCGTTATCATTTGGCAAGTCATAGAACTGATTTATCCAATTGACATGGATTTCTTTTGACTTGGGGTCAGGATTTAAATCATCTTTACATGCTACCATGCCAAGGCTTACAGCTATGATCATAAAAAATATAGGGTGTAATTTCATCTGTTTCATATGATTATAATTTATTTTTTAGGTACTCTTGTTACGGAAATATCTTGATAATACAACCGATCCAAATAGGCTGTTACTTTGGGTGAAATTAAAATAGGGAAAAGTGAGGACATTGGGGTAAGTTGAAAATGCAGTAGTTCCAGCTTATCATCTGTGATAGAACCGATCCATTTTCCCAGTATTGTGTCATCAGTTTTAATAGCGCCGGAAGCAACTGCATTGGTGATCGGCACATTATCACCACCTAACACATTAAATTTAATGATGGTTTCATTACTGAGAGTATTGAAAGCGTCTTTGTATTTCCCATCCGCCTTGATCCCAAACTTATTTTGAAATCCGAAATCAATGGCAGCCGCAACATCTAATGTGTCACTAATAGATTCTACCACACTGGAATAGTAATAATCAAGGCATCCACCAAGATTGGCAGTCAAAATAACGTGTGTGCCATAATGGTCAATCAGTTCACGAATGGATTCATCTGAGCCACCGGAGTTTATAACCTTATTATATGCCGCTCTAAAATCAGCGGTAAATAAAGTATCCACATTGTTATCAAAATCAGGTTGATTGATATAAATTGTCTTTTCAATATATCTCCCTCTTACCCAGGAAAATATCCGCTTTGAATTGTTCATGGCACTTTTCCCAAATGCCCCATTAATATTGAGATTAAAAGAGTTGAACTTACCCTGAATGTCTAATTTGGCATTCATTGACTTGGTTAAGTCCTGTGCACTATTGCCATAAAAAAACATGGTAGAAGACACTGTGGAACTGTCAACAGCATATTGAAAATTGCCGCTTTTGATTTTTCTTAATTTTTCCGTATTGAAGACTTGTTCGCGCAGACCGCGGCTATCCATATAGGTACGCACGTCAAAGCTCCATCCAACTGCGTATGACCTCTGCAGATTGAAGGCAGGTTGTTCGTCTGTCTGTGAGACCTTTACATTTCTGGTCTTGCCATTGGCATAGGATATCGTTACATTGCCGGAACGAGTTGCTTTTGAAGCATTACTTTCAACATACAAATTGATATTGTCGGATGCCGCTCCTGCTTTTGCTACCGGAGTGATCCATTCGGGTGCTGATGTGATACTCCAATCTGACTGTTCGCTGTTTGCGATGGTGTACGTATCACATCCGGCATTAATTTCAAGTGTGTTTTCTTTTACCAGTGTATCGAGGTCAGAATCGGAACACGACAAGAAGCTAAAAAGACTTATCGCCACAAGGATGGCTGACGGTAATAATTTTCTTTTCATGATAGTTTTTGATATAATTAATTGCTTTTAGTTTCAATCTGTCTTATCTCACCCTCTTCCAAGGAAATCCCAGAGGGATAGTGGGGTGAAATTAAGTCATGCTATATTACTACTTTTTTATAGAATAGGATCTATTATACAACTGGCGTTCTTTCTGTAAAGCCTGTCGGAAAGCATCTCCTCCTGATTTCAATGTAGCATTGGTCGGCTCTGAAAAAAGGGCGGTAACTTCCTTGCCATCCTCTGTCATAGTGACAACACTGAGATTTGCAGAATGATCCAGCGAATAAACCTTACCATCCTCAACTTCGGGGGGAGTATCTTTGGGTTTTGCAATCACCTTAAAGGCAACTGTGTCAGGAGCCTCATTCTTAAACAAAGTCATTGACTCCTCTTGATTCTCCTGGATGATTTTTGTTTCAGAGTTGCCATCGGAACCTGTATAAGTTATCTCTACATTATAAAACTCATACCATGTATCTGCAAGATCCACAGAGTAGGTAATCTTAACTTTTAATGTAACTTGCGAATCATCAACCACAGGGTCGTCATCATCATTATCTTTACAAGATGTAAGAATAGCTGCCGGGGTGATGGCGAATATTGCCATCAATACCAAAAAAAAACGACTATTTTTTTTCATATGATTGTGATTTATTTTTTGTTAATACTATTTTCAGCTATTATTGTTACTTTGACGACTTTACCAATCACACCCCGGAATATCTGCCGTTGCTCGGCTCAAGACAATGACAACTATGAACCAGCTAAATTGATGCAAATGCAAAAGTAAAAAGAAAATTTGAAATTTATTTAAAATTAACACAAAGTCTGTAATTTTTTCGGATAAAAATATTAAAACCTTGCAACGGTACGCATAAGCAATCCAAATATATTGTGCTTCCCGCTTGCAACAAATTTATTAGTGCGCGCATCTACGTTTGCGTCTATCTAAATGTTTGATAAAGCAATTAAACAATAATCACAGTATGAAACCGACACGATTAAAATAATCATTAAACACGCAAAGTAATGATTATTTTAATCGTCAAAGGTTCATCTGACAACTAAAAATAGTAAATAAACAGATGAAAAAACTCCTTTTGATAGTCTGCTTTTGCATCGGTGCATCTGCACTGTTTTCCCAAGACCTGAAAAAATTATCATTGAGCTTCTATGGTGGAACTAAAGTTCTCTCACCATCTTTGAATGAAGACTGGCCCATACGTCAGGATGTAAGTTATGGCTACTATAGTGATGAATTTAATGCCAGGGTCAATCTAAATGGAGATTTTGCCTATCTTGGCATCTCTCCCGAATATCTGATCAACAAAAATTGGTCAGTCAGTTCAGGATTGCGGTTTTCAAAATACTTGTCATCCATCATAAAGGACGATTATGATCGCGGAGGCTTCTTTTTCCTCAGGGTTAATCAGGAGAATGAAAGAACTGACTTTGCCCGCATCAAGGCTATCAAAGAAAACTCAAGTTTTATAGGGATTCCCTGGGAGGTAAAATATACTCCCCTTGTGCTCCGCTATTTTGATTTGCATGCCAAACTCACCATAGAACTCGCCTATCGGCTAAATACCCGGACAGACATTGAATTTAAGGATGAGGCAATGAGAGCTTATCAAAGGGACATTCTGCGTGAAATTGGTGTAAAAGCCAATCCATGGCTTTCAACTACTTCTTTGTCTGTAGGAGCAAGGTTGAAATTGTCAAAACAAGTTTATCTCTCAGGTGATTGGTCTGCACCGGCTTTTTACATGACAAAAAACAACTCAAGCCTGGTGTATACTAATAATCTCGGAGGATTTCAACTGTCGATAGACTGGGTATTATAAAACGAACATGAAATAGTTAAATTAAAAATCATGGAAAGAAGAAAACATATATATTTTGTTGCTTTGATTCTGGCTGTTGCAGCAATCACGAGTTCATGCGCATACGACTCATACGAACTTAGTAAAACCGTATTCATACCTGATTATGAAAACCCGGGATTGCCCATTTATTCGGAATGGGGATACAATACCTTTGGTATGTACATCGATCGCTCAACTTTTGTGTCAACTGACCATATATTACCAAGCAAGATCATCGTGAACCCCGATACTTTCAATATCAGGTTAAGTGGTTTTTACCAAAGCGTCTCTACAACCCTGACTATTTCAGTGATCGGTTATGCCCCAAGAGATTATCCTGATTTAATCAGTTTGAATGATTCAACCATCAATTTAAAAGAAGACAATTGCATCATTACCCTGGGGAAAAAATCCGAAAAAGCCGTCAAGCTTCCTATTATTGATGGCTATATCACCTTTAAGAAGGCTCAAAATTTATATGTAGATAATGAGCTGTCAAAAACAATTCTTTCAGGCACCATCCAATTCAGAACATTTTTCGATGGTGAACCTGTGGCAATCACGAATGGCAGATTTGACCTGGGGATAGGGTATGAAAATTTTTATTATTATGTAAGATAGCCCCGAGGCAGCACATACACGTCGGACTGATATATACAGGGCTGTCTCAAAAC
>MTKW01005366.1_pt1 | contig 26220 bp, 29 predicted proteins | sample 1042761 | NCBI WGS metagenome assembly MTKW01 (sample SAMN06205366, study PRJNA360243) | anaerobic digester metagenome | biome: Wastewater treatment plant; feature: Anaerobic digester sludge; material: sludge; isolation source: anaerobic digester fed with sludge from wastewater treatment plant ...
ATCAAACTCTCCAGTTTAATCCATTAAAACAAAAAACTCATTAAGGTATCGCTAAAAAGCGAAAACCCAAAAAATACGAAACAATGACTCGCCCTGTTCAATTTTCAAAGAACGCTTCGCCTTAATCGGCATTACCGTTAAATTAAGACGACCTTTGTATATTATCACGCTCTTTTTTAATTGTCAACAAAATTAATGATGTTTTTTGATTAATTAATTGAGATAATGTTTAACCGCGTGGTTTTAAGGTCGGGAATAGAATGACGTCACGAATCGAAGCAGACCCCAGGAGGAGCATGATGAGTCGATCTATCCCTATCCCCAACCCTCCGGCAGGAGGCATACCATATTCCAGTGCCGTAAGGAAATCTTCATCCATCATATGTGCTTCTTCATCGCCTCTCTCTCGACGGGCAATCTGGGCTTCAAACCTTTCCCGCTGAGCAAGGGGATCATTGAGCTCCGAGAAAGCATTGGCGATCTCTTTCCCGTCGACAAAAGCCTCAAATCTGTCTGTAAAACGCGGATCATCCTGATTTGTTTTTGCCAGCGGTGAGATCTCCACCGGATAACCAATAACAAAAACAGGCTGCTCCAACCTTTCCTCACAGACGTTCTCGAAAATGCATGAAAGTATATGCCCCCAACTATCATGCTTCTCCATGTCAAGGTCAATTCCCAGAGCAAGGGCTTCCTTGTACGCCTGATGCCGATCCTTGATCCGGGTGAAATCCACCCCGGCATATTTTTTTACGGCATCGACCATACTGATCCGTGGCCAGGGCGGAGTAAAATCAAATTCCTTATCCTGATGCACGATCCTGGTCTTGTTAAAGAGACGAAGGCAGAGCTGGGAAACCAGTTCCTCCGTCAGATCCATCATATCGGTGTAATCGGCATAGGCCTGATAAACTTCCAATGATGTAAATTCGGGGTTATGGATGGTCGATATCCCTTCATTGCGAAAAACCTTGCCCAGCTCGTAAACCTTTTCGACCCCTCCAACCAGAAGCCTTTTAAGGTGAAGCTCGGTGGCAATACGCAGAAAAAGATCGATATCAAGAGCATTGTGATGAGTTTGAAACGGCCTGGCCTCAGCCCCTCCGGCAACCGCAGTCATTATCGGGGTCTCGACCTCCAAAAATCCCCGTTCATTCAGTAATTCCCGGATCGTCTGTATAATAATGCTTCTATGTACAAAGGTTTCCCTGACTTCTTTATTTACAATTAGATCAAGATACCTCTGCCGATAACGTATTTCAATGTCTTTTAGCCCATGCCATTTTTCGGGAAGAGGACGCAACGCTTTGGACAGCATCTTGAATTCATCGACGCGGATGGTAATTTCCCCCCGCCTGGTAACAAAAACCGCCCCCTTTATTCCGATAAAATCACCCAGATCAAAAAGCTTGAAGATCTCGATATTTTCCTCACCAACCCCATCAACATTGAGGTAGAATTGAATCTGACCTTCACCGTCCTGAAGATTCCCAAAACATGCTTTCCCATGTTCCCTGATGCTCATTATACGGCCGGCCAGAGAGATATCCATATCTTTAAGCTCTTCGTATTGATCAAGTATCTCCCTGGAATTATGGGTGGTAATAAATTTTTGTCCGTACGGTTCTACTCCTTTTTTACATAGTTCATGCAGGTTTTCATACCTGGATTGAATAAGTTCGTTTTCATAGTTCATTAGTTATTGTTTGCTCCTAACTTTCAAGAAATCTCTTTTATTTTGATCTTTATGTCTCCGGCAGGTACTTTGACGGTAATAACGCTCCCTGCCTTCTGACCAAGAATGGCCCTGCCCACTGGCGATTCGTTGGAAATTTTGTTTTCAGTAGGATCCGCCTCGGCGGTCCCCACTATAGTATACTCAAATTCCTCATTATTTTCAGGGTCGACCAATTTGACGGTATCACCCAAGCAGACCCTGCCGTTACCATGCGCTTCTTTTTTTAACAGTATCGCATTCCGCAGCCATTTCTCCAGAGTGGCGATGCGCCCTTCAACAAAGGCCTGTTCATTTTTGGCATCCTCGTATTCGGAGTTTTCCGAGATATCCCCGAAAGAAATTGCTTCTTTTATTCTCGAAGCGATCTCCTTCCTCTTTACCGACTTTAAAAAGTCCAGTTCTTTCTCTATCTTTTCCATACCTTGCGGAGTTAAAATGATTTCTTTATTAAGCATTAATAAGGTCCTCCAGTATACGTATTTTAAAACATAAATATTTTATTATGTAAGCCTGCCACTGTATGTGCGGCGATTTTGGAGAACTGCTTAACAAGCCTTGGTTAAATTAATCAATAAAAATAGGCCATTATTTTTTCTATTATTATATTAACACCCTATATATATGTCAACCGCTAATGTCAGGTGCGATCGTGTCAAGAAAAAGAACCTCATATAGCCTACCTGGTCAGATTCTTCGCTGCGCTCAGGATGATATAATAATATAGCTCGGAATTTTCACGCGCTGCCTACTCCACGATAAATGAAAGGTGCCTCCTGCCATTTTGAAGGTGCAGAGCAACTTTCCCTGTCATCTAAAAACCTACAATAATTTTACACCAACGTTAAGTGCGATCCCGGATCCGGCTTATCCGCCGATAAACTATTATGTGTTTTTCCCCAAAGGGTGTTTTTTATTCTTCCGGATCAGGAGAAATAGATCGCCTTATTTTGAGATAAATAACCCACCAGTTCAAAACTGTGTTTCTGCGCCATCCTCATCATCTCATCCACTTTTTCTATTCTGATTTCATCACCCAGAGAGAAGCTGTGCTTTTTCCCGTCCATCGAAAGAATCATCGTTTCCGCAACCTCGGCCGGGATTGTCCGGGGGACAGTAAAACCAAATTTTTTGTTGAAATTGATCTGCAGCGGCACTTGCACCACGCCACTCTCGATCAAGGTAATCCCGTTATCCCCGGAAAGTACTTCCCGGCTCGATAACTCTCGCTGGCGGAGATTACAGATTATAGATTCCTGTTTCAAAAAGGGTCCGGAATCGCCGTCAACTTCTTTTCCCGGTATATCATCGGCAAGAACTATCAGATCGGCCTTTTCCAGCGCCTGGGGTATGTTGGAGGTAATCTTGACCGAAATACCATAATCATAAAGCAACTTCCAGACCAGATTATCCAATCTATGTTTATGATCGGCAACCAGGGTGAGATTGGTAAAACCGTAACGGATGAGAAGCTGTGAACAGGTGCCACCCAGCGATGAAGAAGCATCGACAACGGTACATTTTAGATCCTCTTTGATCCGGCCACGCCGTTCAATCAACCGGCAGGCACTCTGAAGCGCTGTCGCGATACAAAAAGTTCTTCCGGTCGTAACCGCCGACTGCAGACGGCGGGCAACTTCGATGCCCCGGCCGCCTATTACCGCCGTCATCCCTCCCAGTCCCACCAGTTGGGCCCCTGTTCTTTCCGCCAGACGACCGCATTTCAATATCTTTTCCAGACAGAACCTTTCGGGCCAGCCTGCCAATTGCTGCGCGGTGAGACCTAGATAGATAAAACAACCTTCAATCCGTCCGCGTGGCGACAGACCGCTGATAGGGGATATCTTAACCGGCGGGATTCGGGGGGTAATTTTCTCCACCCAGGTTCCGGGCAGAGCACGCAGTATCTTCAATTTATCACAGGCATCATCAACGGTTATCGGATGTAGAATATGAGCGAATTTAAAGGCCGACAAAGGAACCACCCACCACAACAGAGATATTCCTTGGTGTTTTTATTCTATTACACGGAACGCCTGTTTAGAAGTTAATTAAGTTCCACGATACGGGGTTCAAGGTTAAGGATGCTTAGCATATTATTGTACTCTTCAGGCGTAAGTTCTCTCTTGTTCCCGGAGAGACATATCAACAGCGCCTCGATTACATTGGTGCCGAAAGATCGCCCCTCAAACTCCGGCGTGGTAGTAATCAGCCTCTTGACCTTTCTTTCTTTGAGAAAATTAATATCATCCATCGTTACGGTGTTGGTGATAATTATTTTGCCGGGCAATTCGAAAGGCATATTCCTTTTCATAAAATGAAAATCGCCGGCAACGATATCAGCCTCTTCAAAGTATTTGACAAAGCGCGGTTTGTTGACATCCTGACTTTCTCCGGTCGGATACAATAATTTAAAAGGAAGCAAGCTCAATATGGGCAACAAGGTGCGGGCGGCAAAGGCAACCTGCTTCAGAGTGGACATCGGTATGGGTAATTTCAGGGCGTAAGGGAAATCACCGTAAACCATCCGGCAGCCGGCCTCCTCCAATGACTGAGCCATACCCAATCGGTCCATCGCGGACATGAGCAGCACCTTGGGATTATTTTTAAAAATATCCGTTTTGGCTGCAAGCAGCCTTATGACCCTGCGTTCCAGAGTATTCTTCAAGCCCGACCCGTCCACGATGGGAGTATGTTTTGCCGCCTCGACTACTTTACGGGCATCCCTGATCTCATAGCGGCGATCAATGGCATGCAAATAAAGATCCATCCCTCCCAGTCCGAAAGCATCTACTTTTCCGTCATTCTCTTTTATATAGGAGATCATTGCTTTAAGGTCGCCGTTGGTGGCAATCCGTTCGACCTTGCACTCGATGCCCATCGGTTTTATGATCACGGAATGATTCCTTGCTTCCGACCCCAGACTTATACCCACCACATGTTTCATGATAATTCACTCCCCGATTATGTTTTTATAATCTGCTCCAGCTCTTTTTGCAAAACCTCCGTATCGATATGACAATCCTGTTCCAGAGGTGAAGGACCTATCTCCATGAAAAACACTTCATTATCAAGAAAAGCCTCCGCCACCCTGTTCCATTTTTCCGAAGAAAGCAAGATAATCAGATCAAAACTTTTCAATTGAGTGATCAGGTTGACGACCGTATTAAAAAAATCAAGTGCCTGTCGATCGCGTATCAATCCCCATCTCTCCTCATTACTCATGAGCCAGACAAATTCAATCCCCAGCTTATGAGCTAGAGCCATGATCTCTTCTTTGTTAGCCACCGGAAAACCGATTAACGCAACTCTTTCCCCTTTGCGTAACTCCCCCACCGTCTCAACCCTGGAGATAAAGGTTCTTTCAAGATCCAGTCTGTCGGCCACCTCTTGCTGGGACAACCCCTGACTTCGTAAATTCAACAGTTTATCAATCGTCCGATAGATCTTCTTTCTGTTGATGATTTTTGTCCCGACCCGTACAATATCATAGGCTTCCATAAAATCATTCAAGCAGGATCACCTCTGTGCACATTATTGTCTACAATTAATATCTTACCCGAAAAAATTTTTTATTTCAATATAAATTTATTAAATAAAAAAAGACGCTTGAGGCAAGCGCCTTTTAAACTTTTCTCCGGAGATGATAACGCTAAATTTCTTCAAGAATAATCTCGTGGTCAGTCAAAAGTATCTCTTTAATTTTCGCCTTGATCTGTTTTTCCTCGCCGAACATACCCGTTAAAATAATTTCCTCCTGGTCGGGTTTAACCCTGCTGACGTCTTCCATGATCAATTCTTTTACTCCATCTTTCAACAGGTAAGCATCAGACTGACACATCTTCTCTCCTCCTCCTTATCAGTTTATTACTGGCATCCGGCCAATTGTTTAAATATATGCTCATAATCCGCCTGTGTAGATGCTTTATTGATCTCGCTCTTAAAACGCACCGCATTTTTAACGTACTTGATATAGTAGTGGGCATGCTTGCGCATCTCTATCGCTCCCCTGTTCTCCCCCTTATAACCAATCAATAGCTTCAGATGATGCAAAGCTTTTTCTAAACGATTTTCCAGAGAAGGCGCAGGCAGCGTTACTCCTCTGCGGAGCAAATTAAAAGCTCGGGCAAAGATCCAGGGATTTCCCAAAGCACCCCGGCCAATCATGACCCCATCGCAGCCACAATGATCAAACATGTTTTTTACATCTTCCGGCGTAAAAACATCTCCGCTGCCGATTACCGTAATACCTGCCTTTTCTTTAATTTCTCTGATTATATCCCAGTCGGATTGCCCCCTAAACCCTTGCTCCACCGTTCGTCCGTGGATACTGATCGCCTTGATGCCGCATTCCCGAGCCAATCGTGATATTTCATGAGCGGTGCAGCAATCATCATCCCATCCCTTCCTTATTTTAATGGTCACCGGAACGCTGACCTTCTTTACCACCGCCTCCATGATCCGTGCTGCTTTCAGGGGGTCCCTTAAAAGCCAGCCCCCTTCCCTGTTCTTTAAAATCTTTTTAGCCGGGCATCCCATATTGATATCGATGATGTCTGCATGTAAAGTATCTTCAGCAATTTTCGCCGCCCGGCCGAGGAGATCAGGGGAACGGCCAAACAACTGGATCGCTATCGGTTTATCCGCCGAAAAAAAAGAGGCGCTCTCATCGAGCATCGGCCGAGGAAGATGCAGTAATCCGGCGGCACTGATCATTTCCGAAAAAACAAGGCCGCACCCCTCTTCACGGCAGATCTGACGAAAAGCATGATCGGTGATCCCGGCCATTGGTGCCAGTACCAGGTTGTTATCTGAACAATAATTGCCGATGATCAATGAATTCTTCTCCAACCTCACTATACTTCTTCGGAGGGAAGTAAAAATAATTCCTCAGGCGGCACGTTAAGAGTAGCCGCGACCCGCTCCAGTAGATAAGGTTTGGGCTTCCTTAAACCTCTTTCAATATGGCTGAGCATGCTGACCGAAATATCAATCTTCTCCGCCAGTTCCTGCTGGGTAAAACCCTTTAAACGGCGTAACCCTCTAATTCTCCTTCCTAATTTAATGGACATGTCTGCATTCCTCACTTCTGATTGAATGTAATTAAAAGCTCCTACTCAATTACGCNNGGTGTTCCAATCCGATCATCCATGCAAGCGTTTCGAAGCAGATCGAGTTATTTTTGCGATTCAGTTCAGGCAGATTTTCCGCCAAACAGATGATCCGGCGGTCTCAAGTAAGAAGTTCTAATTCTCCGGACAGCAACATCAAGGCCTCCTTGGCATAGCCGGAAGGAAAGCTGTTTATGGAAGTTAGGGCCTCCTTGCAATTATCATTGATTATGGTGCGGATATATGCTTTATAATTGTTCCGATTGATCTCCTGCTCCCACAGCTCCCTCTCTTTTTTACCCCAAAAATTAAGAGAGAGCGTTGCTAAAAGCTTATCCCGGAAAGCACTCGTCTCCAGGATATAGATGAGCGGCAAGGTAAAAGCCATTTTACCCTTTCCCTTCACTAACCAGCGGTATACTCTATTTTCAAACTCAAGAAGATCCGTCTCCATCTGTCGGGCAAGACCCAGATAATGTCCATAATAGGCCAGCAGCTCAATCCTGGAAGGAGGAGCACCGCAACTCCAACCTCCAAGGGCGCAGGAAAGGGCAAAGGGGGAGGCCGATTTATGACTGATCTTGTGCAGGTAGGTTTTGCGATAGGTCGCAGCATCAAAACCGGCCTGCGTTTCCAAAGTCTTCTCCATAAACGAACCTTCCACATTTCTGCAGATTATCTCGGCCATACCCCTTACAAATTCCGGGTATTCGGCAATGAGGGAGAGAGAGAAACTTAATAAATAATCACCGCTCAGGAGTTGCCGGTTGTAGATGTTTTCCCGTTTGGTCTTATCCGTCTCCCGGTAATTGCCTTTCAGCAATTCGTGAATATTTAAAGCCAGATTCAAGGTTTCCAGAGCAGCGCCCATGCGGTACTGTTCTTTTTTAAGGGGCCCGAAAAGTTTGGCGCAGGCCAGAAATAGCAGAGCGGGCAGGCGCTCACTTTTTAAGTATACCAGCTCCATCAATGATGGCTTGAGCGCAGAAGGGCAACCGCCTACAACCCCTTTCAAACAGTGCTCCACTTCCTCCAGGTCCTCTTTCATCGCATCAACAAGATTCCCAAGGACACCATCGTTCCCGATGGTTGCTCGTGATGCCTCTCTGGGTTTGAAATCGATTATCTTTCCTTCCATATATATCCCCTGTAATGTACTTCAAATTCTATTATGCAGTTATGTAAAATATTTTATACGTATTCTTGTTCATTAAACCGTCCTGTGATATAATTTATTAGCTGTAACGGGGCGTGGCGCAGTTTGGTAGCGCGCTTGGTTCGGGACCAAGAGGTCGCAGGTTCAAATCCTGTCGCTCCGACCATTGATAATAAAGGGTTTATTGCCATCGCTATCAACATAATAACCCTTTAAAATAGCCATTTGATACACTTTAATAAAGGCCCGGGAAAGACGCAACTTCCCGGGCCATAATTTTATAAATAAAAGGATCATTTTAAAAATCAGGGAAGCCGAAGATTGCCAAACGTGATCCACCGCTTCCCTTTTCAATTTGGCCATAACGCCCGGCCGCCGTTAATTTTAGTTGATTCCCGGCAAATATCCGCCAGGGTTTACGATCTGCCTTGTTAATTTCCGTTATGTTCTTTTGACGTTCTACCGGAATAGCATATCCCGGCCGCCGGCATTGACGCCTGTCTACTCCCTCATCATTTGGAGTTTTCCTTTTTTTGGGCTTAAGACCAGAAAGTCAAAGGTTCAAATCCTATCGCTCTGGACCATGGCAGAACAAGAATCATGGGCCTTTTTTCTCGGATTCTTTATAATTTTAGTTTGGGGCTTGGGTGCCATTTTAAAAAAAACGCCTAGGGTTTGCCGCCCCGCGTTTAAGTTTCCATGAGGAATTTTAGGAAATTTATTGTCGGAAAGAGAAGGAGGGTAGATGGGAATAATAGAAATATGATATATTATCAATGATATTTGTCAGAAGGATATGGAGATGGAGATAAAAAGCAAAAGTAACGAAGTTATCATCAACGGCAAGAGGGTTTACAGCATGAAAAAAAGCTTTTTGAATGCGGTTGCCGGAATTGTTTATTGTATAAAAACACAGAAAAACATACCGATAATTTTTGGTTTTGCCTTGCTGGCTTTAATTTTCTCTTGGTGGTTCAGCATTTCGAAGATTGAACTGTTATTTGTCCTCACTGCTATTTTTTTGGTTATCATCACTGAAGTCGTCAATACCGCCATTGAAAGGGCAATTGACCTCGCCAGTGAAGAATATCACCCCCTGGCCCGCATCTCCAAGGATGCAGCCGCCGGGGCAGTTCTGATTGCGGTTATCTATTCGGTCTTATGCGGACTGATAATTTTTCTGCCAAGGGTTATCTCTTTAATTAATAGCTTGTTTTAAAGGTAGGAAGGTTGGCCGCCCCGCTATACAGCTATTCACCTCCGGATGGTCAAGATGTTATGGAGTAATAAGGAGGAATGTGGCAGACTGTATTATCAGTTGCTCAATAATAAAAAAAGGAGGATATATGATGAATTTGAAAGGAACAAAAACCGAAAAAAATCTGATGGAAGCTTTTACGGGAGAATCAAAAGCAAGAAATATGTACTCCTATTTTGCATCCGCGGCCAAGAAAGAGGGTATGGAGCAGGTAGCGGCGATCTTTCTCGAGATCGCTGATAACGAGAAGGAACATGCCAAAAGACTGGCCAAATTCCTGGGGATTATAGGCGATACCGCAGCCAATCTGGAGGAGGCCGCCCAGGGAGAAAATTACGAATGGACGGATATGTACCGCCGTTTTGCAGCTGAGGCGGAAGAAGAAGGTTTCCATGAAATTGCCACGGTTTTCAGGAAGATCGGCGAGGTGGAGAAGGAACACGAGAAACGTTTTCGTGCCCTTCTGGATAAGGTCAACAGCGGCACGCTGTTTAAACAGAAGGAGGAGGTTGAATGGCAATGCCGTAATTGCGGTTATATTCATCATGGCCATCAGGCTCCCGAAACATGTCCGGCCTGTGCACATCCCCGGGCTTACTTTCAACTCAAGGCTACAAATTATTAAATTGGAGGCAACATGCCAAGGGACAGAACCGAAAAAGGGGCTTAACCAAGCCCCTTTTCTAAATCAATACCGCTAATTTAAAGTAACCCTTCCCTCCCCGCTCGGTAAATAATAGCCAAAATATATAATTGCTTTTTTGATTGATTTTTAACCCGGATAATGAGAAGATATTATTAAAGAATATTAAGGGGTAAAAGATGAATTATTCGGCCTTACAAAAAGATCAGATGATGGATATTTATATACCCTCCCTGAAGGCATATTACCAGGTTAAACTGGTCAAGGTTGAAGATAATGCCATCGTTATAGGCGCGGTAAAACGGCATCAGTCCAAAGATGATCCCGTTTCCGAAAAACTGCCTCTGGATGTAGGCAAAATATATCTTATTTACTTCGGGATAGATGAAAATGTTTACTGTGGGAAGACCAAGCTGATCGCTATTGTCCAGGGTCCAAAAAACAGTTTGAACTATGTTCTCGAAAAACCGGAAGACCTTACCTCCCTGGAAAGAAGGAACGGCTCAAGAGTACCGTATACGGAGAAGGTCTATTATCGTCTGGATGATCCCCATGTACATGATTTTACCTACGAGACCCAAGGGATCGATTTAAGCAAAGGCGGCATGTGCCTCGTGTTACCCGAATATTACAAGCCCAAAACCATGCTCGTGGTTAAAATCAAAATCGAAGATATAGAATTATGTATGAGAGCAAAAATACGGTGGATAAAAAAAGAGATGGAAAGCGACCGCTACATCGCCGGGGTTGTATTCCAGGAACTTTTCCTGCCCCTTTAATACCTCCTGTAAATATAAAATCCAATAAAAATAAACTGTAAGTCTCGCAAATTTTGGCAAAAGCAATGCTTGATTTTTATTCATAAATAGCTTTAAAAATGGCCATAATAGATAACAGAGCTTGTAATGGCCAAGCCAAGACAGTGGTGAGATCGCAAGGTTTCACCGCTGTCGGCCAAAGGCTGATACCGGGCCCTTCGGCTCGATATCAGCCGGAGGAAGATCTTATCGGGCTTCGGCCGGGCTCCATAATAGTCGGGCCGATTATTATGGGGTCTAAAAGAGGTTCGATAAGGTCGAGCTAAGATCGGTATAAGTTTCCTTTATCCTGATAATGGGAGACAAAGTCATTTGTAAGGTTGACATGATTGGAGGTTGATAGCGGTCAGATGATCGTTATCAGCTTCCAGGGAGATTTATATCGGTCGAGCAACCGGCTGTTGTTTGTTCTGTCATAATCTGTTGCAGCCGAAAGGCTGCCGCAGGTTATCAAGGGATAAGCAACAGCCCGAGCAAGGTCGTTGCAAGCTCTTTTTATATACTTTGTTCTCCTTCAAGAATATCTTCTCTTCCGAAAAGAAGGTCGACATCCTGAAGGACCTTTAAAAGCAATTTCCGCTCTTTTTGTGGAAATTTGGAAAAGAAAATACCAAGCAGAAAATATCTTCTTTCCTCCACTTCCCTGAGTATACGGTTACCTTTGGGAGTAATACTGATCCATACCTGACGCCGATCTTCCGCCCTTCTTTCTCGAGAGACCATTTCAAATTTACAGAGACGATTGATCATCGCGGTTATTGCACTTAAGGTTACTCCCAGGGATTCCGCCAGAAAAGAGGTATTGCCGGGCCCTTTTTCATTTAACAACCTCAAGACGGAAAGTTGGGTTCCGGTCAATTCATCGGAGGTATACTTGTTAAATAGAAATCTAAAGCGATTTATCAATCTGCTGAAAACATAATCAAGATCTTTAATATAGTCAATGAGTTCCTGTTCGTTTATTCTTCTTTACCCCTCTCCTAATTAATGACCTTGCCGGTTTAGTAAATATTATCATTAGTCTGATAAATCGTCAATGAAATAATACATTTGCCCGAAAGCTTTGTTTATATGTTAAAATAGGAGCAGGCTATTTTTATCACCGGGGTATATCTATGAAGAAACAAAATCTTTTATTCTACACTCTGCCATTGGTTTCCGCTTTTCTTTTAATTTTGGCCTTTCCCCGGTTTAACCAGTGGTATATCGCNNCGGGGCGGACTGATTTTTGGGGCAATTTTTCATTTTTACATCAATTTCTTCATCAATGAAGCGCTCTTTGATTTTCTTCCGGTTCATCTTGCTTTACTGGCTTTCGTGCTGTTGGTCGGTTATCTGAGTCTATATTACGGGCTCTGCTTCTATCTGCTGAACCGCTTCAAAAATACAGCACCGCCAATATTTACGATTTTTTTATTTTCATTTCTGTGGATGTTGATGGAATATGTACGTTCCACAGGGTTCCTGGGATATACCGCAGGTTATATCGGTTATACTCAATGGAACATCCCCTTTATTCTCAGGATTGCCAGTGTTTACGGTTACTGGGGGCTCCCTTTTTTGATGCTTGCTATACAGACCACGATCGTCTTCAAAGTTAAAAATATGTTGACCAACAGAGATCTGACCAAAGTTTTGGCGGTATGCCTGGTCGTAGCCGGCATTGGTCTGGGGCTGCCCTCTTTATTTCCCGTGGTCAGAGAGCAGCAAACAAAAAATATCGCCTTGATTCAGGCCAATATCAGCCAGGATAATCTGCTTGAAGGTGCGCGTGAGAACCTGAACCGCTATGATAAACTATCCCGGGATGCAGTCACCCAATATGGAGATCTTGATCTTATCGTCTGGGCGGAGACCGTCCTTTCCACAGCCCTGGCCGGAGGCCGGGATGTCCTCCCTGAAGTTCGGCAATTATCCGAAGATCTGCAAACTCCAATCATTTACGGCGCCATGGTCCAGAAAGAAGACGGCCTCTACAACTCCATGATTCTACTTTGTCCCGGCAGGGAAGATCTTCAATCATACAGCAAAAAGTATCTGGTGCCGATCGTGGAATATTTCCCGCTGGATGACCTGTTGAACCGTTGGCTGGATCTAAGGGTTATACTGGGCACCTATGAACGGGGAAAAGAGATCAACGTTATGAACCTAAACGGTATGCCTTTATCCGGGGCGATATGTTTTGAGAGTTTTTTTGGCAGCTACACGCGGCAGTTTGCCGCTGCGGGAGCAGAACATCTCTTCATCCTGACCAATGACAACTGGCTCAATAACAGCAACGGCATCGATCAGCACGCACACATGGTCATGATCCGCGCTGCCGAGATGGGCATAGGCGTAACACAGGTGGCCAATTCGGGTATAACCCTCTCTGCCGACTTTACCGGCAAAGAACTCTTGCGTTCGAACATTGATGAGGTAAAGATCCTCCACCTGNNGTGCCGGCATCTGATGAACCGCTAACCAGATCGGCCAGGCTGGCCAGAACATCTCCCAGCGGCCTGGGCGTGGTGCCTTCGGACTCAAGTGTACCCTGGGTAATTGTCTCTTCCTTCTTTTCCTCGAGTATCTTTTCCACTGCATCAATGCTGGCCCCTTTGCTTAAATACATATCGGCCAGATACTTGTACTTGATCCCTTCTCTTAAGCGATTCAGCCCATCGGTAGCGGCAAATACAGGACGCGGATCGGCCAGCTCGTAGATCCCGCTTGTGGGATCGTGATATGCTCCATCGCCATAAATCAATACTTCGATCTTGCGGCCCAGTTCGGCAGCCACCAAATCCTGCAAAGAGAGGACAAACTGCCGCCCTTCCCGTGGCGCAAGCTTGATGTTATCTCCCGAGCTTATATTGCTCCCGAGGACCCCCCATTCAGACCAACTCTCTCCGGTGTTGCATATCTCCTGCAAGGTAATACAGTTTTTATTAACCTTACTGATGGCCGCCTTTGTTTTTTCCCGGCGGTGGATATCGGCGGCAATTACCCCATGCAGGGAGAAGGCGGTAATCGCTTGCGGATTATTGGACAAGATCACTTTAGGCACCGCTCCCGCCTCTCTGACCGTATCTTTATAGAGAGATATATAATTGACCCCGGTAACGGGGTGTCTGAATTCATGTCCTTCAAGATCCGCTTCCTCGATGGCATCACATTCCGTCTTACCCAACCGCTCGACAAATTCGGGATCAATGAGCTGGTTTCCAACTTCGTCGCAAGGAAATGAAAATTGGATAATAACCTCTCCCTGCGGAACCGCCCGGGCAATCCCTCTGAGAATCTGGACAAAACGATTGCGGCTGGTAATGGGGAAAACGACCCCGACACGTCCATCAGGCGGCAAAGAGAGTTTATCCTTTATTTCACGGGCTACATCATCAACGGTAACAAAATTATTCTGTGCACGAGCCACGATTGATTCTGTAATACAGAGAATATCGCCGTCTTTAAGCAACCCATCCCGATTACACCTGTTCAGAGCTTCAAAAAGGAGCTCCTCCAAATTCATCCCGGGCGCTATCACCCCCATCTTGATTCCAAAAGCCATCGGACCAAGATAACCTGGCATCTTCTCCATTGATTAGCCTCCTAAAACACTTTTTGTTTGCTTTTCCTGTAAATATATCTGCCGGGCAATCTCAAAATCTACATCGGTATTAATATTGAAAAATGCTTTTTGATCCGGGTCTATCCGCTGGATCTCTTCTTTCTCAATATACCTGATTTTCAGATTACGATACAGTTCGATAATTTTAAATTTACCCGCAAGCAGGTGTTTTTCAATAGTACCAACATACTCCTTAAGATAAAAAGCATAAAGAGGTTGTACATATTTTCCCACACGGGGAATTACTGCATCACATTCAGGTATTATACTATGCATGTATTTAATTAGCAATAAATTTACAAAGGGCATGTCGCAGGCAATCACAAAATTATAGGCGCCGGATGATGTTTTTAGTCCGGCATGCAGTCCCCGGAGAGAAGATTTATTGCAGTCGGTGAGGATATCCCCGGTCAGGATAACCGGCAGATGCCGCAGCGGATCGGGATGGTCGGTTACAATGATGATCTCCGGAAAAAACTCCTGCAGTTTTTCTATTATTATCTCGATAATCAACTTATCACCGAATCTTAACAGGGCTTTCGGCTGTCCAAATCTTTTACTTTCTCCTCCGGCCAAAATAATCGCCGTTCTCTTTTCAGTCATATTTTTCTCCCAATTCAGCAGCTCTTATCTAAAGGATCTTCTTTAGGATCTTCTTTGAGCTTCTCCCTTTTTGAGAACATCACTACCATTATCCCGATTTCGTACAGTGCCTGTAATGGGATAGCCAGCAGTATCTGAGAAACAACATCCGGCGGTGTTAGTATTGCAGCCACGATCAGAATGATCAACAAGGCGTATTTCCGGTTACGCTTCAACATCTCTGCCGTAACTAGACCGAGTTTGCTCAATATCCACATCGCCAACGGCAGCTGAAAGAAAAGACCGCAACATAATATCAAACCAATAGTAAATGAGATATAATCGCTGACGCTGAACAAAGGAGTAAGTCGCTCGGTTTCGAATTGAACAAAAAAATGTAGTACCAATCGCACTATAACAAAATAAGCAAATAGAGTTCCGATAATAAAGAGGGTTACGGCTCCCCCCGTAAGCCCCATCAGGAATTTCTTCTCATGACGGTATAATCCCGGAAAAATAAAAACAAGCAGTTCATAGATCAATATCGGAAAAGCCAAGACCAGACCCGCAATCGTGGCCAGGCGCATATTGGCCATAAACGCTTCCGGAGGAGAAAAAAAGAACAGTTTCAGGCCCCCGCCGGGTCTAGCCAGAAGATAACGGAGATAATCAACCCGGGTAAAACAGAATATGGTGGCCGCTACAAAAGCAACGACGAAAATTATGATACGCAGCCGTAATTCCCCCAGATGCTCCATTACCGTCATGGTATCTTTACGGTGTTTATTCAAATTAATCCCTCAGAAATACTACTGATCGTTATTATCTTTCTTCTCAACCGATGCTTCGGGGGCCGCCTTTTTCCCGGATTTTCCACGTAATCCGTCTTTAAGTTCTACCACACTTTGGCCAATAGCCTTGGCTAAGCTGGGCAATTTCCCGGGACCGAATATCAGCAGGACCACCGCCAGAATTAATATCAGCTCCAACGGGCCAATCTTTCCCAACACCATTACCTCCTTTAATATAAATAATTAAATATCAGCGATAACGTTTTGAAAATCGGATCGTATTTAATTTTAGAAGAACAGATCCCGGCCGGGCTTGTCCCCCTCCTTCTGCGCCACCGGATCTTGGTATAAATAAAGATGTTTTCAAAATCAAGGATTATTCATCAATGTAAGGGCTTATTTTTAGTCGCCCTGCTCATCCTCTTCTTCTATATCTTCGGTAATATCTATGCTCTTTTTAATATCCTTTGCCGCCTTACGGAACTCATTGATACTTTTCCCTATCGATCTGCCGATTTCGGGCAGCCTGGCCGGACCAAAGACTATCAAGGCCACTACCAGCACCACTACTATCTCCCAAATCCCGATCTTACCCAATCAAATACACCCCCAACGGAGAGTCTTGGCCTTCCTGACCTCAATCTGTCCAAAGGTTTTAATTCTACGTGATAATAAGCAAACCCTTCAAACATAACCATCAATTGTTACCATATATCAATGTTTATAAGTGCTCTTCAGATCAATTATATATAAAATAACACATTTAGACAATATTTTTAATGTTTAAATATTGGAAACATATGCAGAAGCTGGCCCGATCTGAAAAATATATCAAGCCGGTGATCGTATTTTCCCGACTCGCGGGTCGGAGCCTCCAAAATAGAAGGGCCCGCCTTGTCGCAAATAAATTATTTATCGGGTTGGGGATCGTTATTGGAAGTTATAACTTCCCTGGCAGTCGCCCATAATTTTTCGGGAACCATGATCACAACCCCAATCTCCTGCCCGAAGACAACTTTTAATCCCTTATACGGCCCGGTGTATTCTCTACGGGTCGGAATATCATAAGTTTCCAACAGACCGCATATGATATCGGCCTCCGTATCATTAAAGGCTTCAATTAAAAATACCCAGTTTTCCTCTGCCATCTCCTTGGAACAACCTCCCGTTTGACAGTATGATGGTTATCCTTTAGTATTTATTTTGCGGAAGGGAGCGGTTTTAGATACGATGAACCTTATCGATGAAATTATCGGCTACTCCATTCAGATAGGGATTGAGATCACCGGTATTACCGGAGCAGGACCTCTTACCGGACTGAAACCCTTTCTGGCAGAGCGAGTCCGGAAAGGATTACGCTCACCTTTTGAAAACAGTTCCGTATCGGCCAGAATCGATCCCCGGCTCGCTCTTCCGGGATGCCGGAGTATTATCTGCCTGGCTCTGCCTTATTTCACGCCATCCGTCCCCCCCCGGGCCAATGGGGGACCTTCCGGAAAGGTGGCCCGGATGGCACGATGCAAAGACTATCATCTGCTCCTCGAGAGTAAAGCCAATCTGCTCATCGAGTTTCTGGGCCGATTGTATCCCCGTTCTTTCAATTACCAGATCCTGGCCGATAAAGGGCCGCTGATGGAACGGGCTTTTGCTTACCAGACAGATGGAATCATCGGTGAGAATACATTCTTTATTTCCCCCAAATACGGTTCATGGGTAACTCTGGGATTAATCCTTCTTGATATCTCTCTTCCCGCATGGCCCCGCACTACCCGATCCAAAGAATGTTTGAAATGCGGGCGATGCAGGGAGGCCTGCCCTACAGGAGCCCTGTATGCCCCTTACCGGCTCAATCCCTGGCATTGTTTGTCTTATATTACCCAGGCCGGAGGCGTTATCCCCCCTTCTTTTCGGAAACCTTTGGGATCCAGAATATACGGTTGTGATACCTGCCAAGAGGTCTGTCCCCTCAATAAAGATATATCGCCGTCCCCTCTGGAAGAGATCTCCGCGGCGATTTTTGATGATCATATGCCGCTGATCCCTCTGCTCGATATTGATCGCCGGGAATTCTCCCATACTTTCGGCCGAACCGCTGCCGGATGGCGCGGAATTGATCTGATACGAAGAAATGTTGTCGTTGCTCTGGGCAACAGCCGCGATCACCGGATCCTGAAACCTCTGATCGATGTCTTTATTGATGACCCCCGCCCGCTGATAAGGTTACATGCGGCCTGGTCTATTGGGCAATTGGGAGGTTCAGAGGCCGGACAGGTCTTGGCTTACGGCTTTAAGCATGAACCTGATGAGCAGGTTCGCAAGGAGATCCATTCCATCCTTCGGGAAGGAAAAGGAGGATCAACTTCAACCAACTAGTTAACTCTCGGGCTCAGTTCCTTCAGCATACCGGGGTGGTCGGTAATTATTCCATCGACCCCCAATTCAATCAGCCGGTTCATCTCCTCCTCATCATTTACCGTCCATGCATTGATGCGGTACCCCTTTGTATGAGCTTTGGCCACGTATTCTTCATCGACCATATCAGAACGTGGATGCAATGCATCGGGCTTGGCGATGGGGATGAGCATCCCTTTGCTCAAAAAAGAAGGAAGATCGGGAGCATAAATCAATCCCGTGCTGATACGGCTATCCGCCCTCTTTATCCTGATCAGGGAAACAGGATTAAAACTGGATACAAGGGTACGATCATAGAGATCATACCGGGCTATGATGTCGGCTACAGCTTTCTCGATACCATCTGACAGGAAGGATTCACTCTTTATCTCAATGTTAATAAGGACATCTTCATCCAGAGCCTCTATTACTTCGGTCAACGTAGGGATAACTGTTCCCGCATGGTCTGCCGAAAACCAGGCACCGGCATCCAGTTGACGCAGTTCTTCCAGGGTTAAATCCTTGACTTTTCCGGTCCCGTCAGTGGTTTTATCTACAGCATAGTCGTGGATAACCACTATCTCCCTGTCGCGGCTAAACATGACATCAAGCTCAACCCCGTCGGCACCGAGCTCTACCGCTTTTTGGAAGGAAGGCAGGGTGTTCTCGGGAGCATCCGCGGAAGCGCCCCGGTGGCCGATATTCAAGACGGTACGATCTCCATAGAATTCTTTCAGGGTATCCGGTGTCCAGCACCAAAATGAGACTGCGGTAATACCGGCTGCAAGTAGAATAATCAGCATTAACGCCACCAATATTTTAATTATCGGTTTAATAATTTTCATAAAGCATCTCTCCTTATTTTCATCTGTTTTTACTCCTGGATACAGACCGACAGCCGCTATAATAATAAATAAACTCAAGCCGACCAGCCAGAGAGTAAATTGCAGGAAATAGTTCCCGTCCGTTAAATTCCAGTCGCGGTTGACGAAACCGTGAGCAATAACGAGCGGAAAGCTATAGTAGACAATTCCTCCCGCCATCAGAAGCGGAATTATATTCAGAATCCCTCCCCGCAGCGGCCAGGCGGATATCGGAGTATATGTCTGTTGGTAAAGAAGCTTATGTATTAACACGGAAAGGCGGCCCGTTCTTAGATCATAGAGCCCCAGGATCAGAAATAACAGGCCTATACATAAAAGCAACGTATGCCCCATCCCCAAATATACAAACAACAAGAAAACAGCAACCAGAGAAAATAAATCAAGAACCACAAAGATTATAAATTTAAAGCGGTTCATAAATACACCTCAATACCTAGCCCTGTTATTTTTCGACGCAGGGATCATATTTCCTGCCATTAATTATACGATAAATATGGAAGAATATTTGATGCCGGATGGTCCGACTTACTTTTTTCTCGTATCTACCGATATATACTATAGGTGTATAAATAATGTTTTTTAGGGGATTGGGATTATGTTAAAAGATGTATCCCGGATAATTGACAAGAGTCCGCAGGAAAGCTGGCCGGCTTCAGCCAGACGACGCCGTAAAAAAACTTCGAAGAACGGTGCCGTCAAACCTACAGAGGATAAGCTTGACCTCTCGGATCCGGTTCGTTTTCTGGCCTCCTTCAAAAACGTTGATTTTAAACACTGGGCTGCAGATGATCTTCTTTGTTTTCGACTTACAGCCACGGGAGAGCGGTATCTGCTCCTGTTTGAAGGGGATTTAAATACCAACAACGGCAAGTGGCAAGTGGCCTGGACAGTAGAGTCACAGATATGCAATGTGGCCAAACATGAAATTCTGAACCAATTCTATCAGATGCTAACCACGCTGGTTCCGGATAAAAATACAGAGATGGAATATCTTCTGAATGGGGAAGAATTGATCAATTTTCTCGATGATACGTCCGGGCCGGCTCATGCTATGCTTAGAGATCTCTTGACTTTTGTACAAAACCTGCTTCCGATCGTGCCGCCCAAAAAAACAAATACATATTCCCGAAACATCGGCTATGAGATAACCGCCGGCCTTTCCACACCGATATGGCCTCTTTACTTTAAACGCCACAAAGCATCTGCAATATCGTTAAAATGGATAGAGAGGATCCCGGGCCTGTAAAATGCAGCGGGCTAACTTAACTCCATGACCCAGATCTCCGTGGTGGCAGGCAGTTTCTCCTTTTTAAACGAAGCCGTTTTACCTACTCGTTTAACATTCTCCAGACCATCGATAAAATTATCGAGCGTATCTATCTCAATATTTAACAAAGGGGTCTTGTAGTGCATGGGAAGAACTACCCGTGGGGATACAGTGGAGATAATTTCACGCGCCTTCTTCCAATCGATCGTATAGCCCCCCCCCACAGGGATCATCAAAATATCAGCCTGCTCCAGAAAATGGCACTGTTCCTCGGTCAGTTCCGCCTCTCCATAGTCACCCATATGAGCAAAGGTTATCTCTTCAAGATGCCATCTGAAAATAATATTTTTACCCCTTTTTGATCCGCCATACTCATCGTGATCGGTTATCAGTCCTTCAAATGAAACCGGCCCGTATATGAGCGGCGCAACATCACGAATAACCATGGGGGTACCTTTCAAATCTTCGATATTATTATGATCGTAATGATCATGACTAACTGAAACCGCCGATACAGCCACATTGGGAAAGGGATAACCTATCTCCGCCGAATAAGGATCGGTAAGGATCCTGAAACCCTTTCGTTCTATCATAAACATAGCGTGACCAAACCATTTAACTTTAATCGTTGACATCTTACCACCTCTTATTTTTTAATAAAATAATATTATACGACCAAGGATGGGCCCTGGTTGGTTAATCTTTATCCGGTAGATAAAACTTCGATAGGTTCAGTTATGATTGGTTGTTACCGGAGGACATGCTTTCAATCTTGCAGTGCTATTCTGAAATTCCTGATAATTTGAAGTGGTGATATCGATCCGCCATGACCGCTTATGCGGTTCAAAATGCTAAAATCAGGCCGATTGAGGATCGTTTTTTCGTCTGTTACTTTTTGTTTATCATTAAAGAACAAATGAATGCAAAATATTTAAATCCTAGAGATCGCAACAACCTCCATCGCATTTAACTTCAGGACCTTGGTCTGTAAAGACAAATCCTTCACGATTCCCGGTCTGGTAATCTATCTTTTTGGCGTCAATATACCGGGAGAGATTCTGTTCATATAAAAATTTCAAACCATCAACATCTTCCACGATATCTGAACTGTTCTCGAGTAGCTCTTCCAGAGCTAACCCAAATTGGGGACCCCCTCACCCCATTTTACTGATATAAATACGAATATATGCATCCTCCATCTTATCCTGCTTTAAAATCTCTTTAAATTTATTTATGGCTGTATCAGTTACCCTTATCATCCTGCACAACCTCCTTAGTGTTATTTACTATTATATCCATAATCAGCAAAATACTCAAACATAACTTGTTAAATTATCAACACAAATCAGTTTTCAGTTGTTTGCCCTGTCCATGGATGGGTGCCGGACAGCTTAGTGAAAAATACCCGGCTTGCAAATCTGCAAGCGGGACATTTGTAAATCCCCCCTACCCACCTTTAATAAATCCCCCCTGATCCCCCTTTTTAAAAGGAGGGAACCTCAAATCTCCCTTATCTTCCAATTCCAAAAAGGGGGGGGAACATCAAAAAGCCCCCCTTTCCCAAAGGGGGATTTAGGGGGATTTCCGGTGAATTTGATCGTGATTCATTAAGCGTAAATCATGGGTAATGTATGGTTGACATCAATGCCAGAATACTGTTATACTTTGAATCAGGAAAAAGCGATACCCTAGTTTTTACCATTAAAGGCGGCCTTGTGAAAGGGAGTGTTGGCATGAAGATTTTCAGATATTTTATGGTCCTGTTTCTCGTGGTGGGGCTGCTGGCGGCCACAGGGTGCGGTGAAAAAACAGATACCGGCGGTCCTTCTGATAACCAAGATGGAATCGCCGATGAAAACGGAGGCGAAACCGGCGGAGAAACCGTTATTCCCGATGTAGAGGTTAAAGTTACCCCACCGGAAGGGTGGGAGGAGAAAGAATCAAGTGCGCTGCTTTTGTATATCAAGGGTCCATCCAATTTCATGGTAGTCCGGGATAAAGCCCCCGGGAACATTGACGGCCCGGACGATTATCTTGAGTATGCGAAAGAGACTCTTTCTGAGTCATTCGGCAAGATGGAGTTCGGCAGCGTTGAAAGCTTGAAAGTGGGTAGCCATGACAGCAGAAAGTTCCTCTGTACTTACGAGGCGGCCAATATGCCCTTTAAATTGGTAGTTGTTTATGTTTTTCGGGATGGCTATATCTATAACCTTCAAGGCTGCGCCTTGGCAGAAGACTTTGATGCGTTATTGCCGGAATTTGAAGCATTCATCAGCTCTTTCCGGTTCGAGTAAAGCTTGGTTAAGCCGGGATTAAAAAACAAAAGGACATTTCGTAATTTGAAATGTCCTTTTGTTTATATGCTACCACGCAGATCCCTCGCTATGCCCCAAGTGCAGCGGACATGCGCGCATAATTACCTCCAGGCACAGAACTTGTCAATAAGAAGACTGACTGCGGCGGGTTACAGATTTTCCTCCTTCAAAGCGTCGATGATATTATCGTGTTTCAGTTTGGAACCGGCATGGACCATGGTCATAAAGACGATCACAAAGACGCCGGCCACGCAAACCAGGATCTCCTCCCAGGGCAGGAAGAAAGCAAACTCAAACATGTTGCCGAAGCCATTATACATCCACATGCTGATCAAAATGCTCACCGGCAGGCCGTAAAGCAGGGCTTTCAGGCCGTAAAAGATGCTTTCGTAGTTGATCATCCGGTTAAAGCCCTTTGGTGTCAGCCCCACCGATTTAAGCATGGCAAATTCGCGGCGGCGCAGGGCCACGTTGGTGCTGATGGTGTTGAAGATATTGGTCACGCCGATCAGGGTAATCAGGGTGATGAAACCGTAAAGAAAGATAGCGATCACTGTTTTGGTGCGATTCATATCCTGCTGCTCTGCTTCAACATCATAAATAAAGATGCGGCCGTCCGTATGATTTTCACAAATGGTGCGGATCTGATCCGCCAGGCCGGCGCTGTGGTCTGCGATTAGATAAAGCTGCAAGTGATCATGATGGTCATACATCAGATGCTCGCTCTTCTCCTGCATTACCAAATTAATCGCCTTAAAGATCTCTTCAGAGACGATCAAATTAACAGCCCCGATGTTGGCGGAGGAGACGCCGAGGGGATAGTTGGCTGTTACGGCGCCGATCTCCATGGTAAAGCGGGAAGGGGTAATTTTCGGATCATCCCGCTCAATTAGCATCCCCTCCAGCGCAAGTTTCTCGCCCGCCTTCACCTTCAGCGGCTCATACTCGGCCAGCGTGGTCTCCTGCAGGATGTTCTTATTGATGAGGATTCCCTTGAAGTTTGCGGTGTCCCGGAAAGTAGTCGCATCAAGCCCGTTTTCGGCGGCGTAGGCGTTAAACTCATCTTCACCGAGCGCTATCAGGTGAAACATGCATTGGTAGTGGCCTTCTTCATTTGTGGGGAAAAACACCTGATCAATATAGCTCTTTGATCCGAATTGGGACCGGGAAAGCCATGATTCAGCAATTACCTCTCTGACCATGGCGCATCTTTCCACCTCGTTCAGAGCAGTAATCTGATCATAAAGCTCCTTTTGCTTCTCCGGGGAGAGGTCATGGGTACTGACGCTAATATCAAAGGGGATATCCTGGTAATAAAGGCCGGCACCCGTGAACGCATAGTTGATGAAAGTGGAGAAAGAGATGAAGAGCACGATGCTGATGAAGAGCGAGAAGACCGTGGTCCGGTAGCGGCGGCGGTTGCGCTTCAGGTTTTTCAGAGCCAGCTCTCCCTCGATGCCGAAGAGCCGGCGGGTCAGCCGGGATGTCTTAACGGTTTTCCCCTTGATCCCGATATCTTTACTCAGCCGGATTGCCTCGATGGGCGAGGTTGCCGCGGCCCTTCTGGCCGGGAGGTAGGCGGAGATGAAGATGATCAGGGCCACAAAAGCAACCGTGGCCGGGATGGTAACCGGTGAGACGATCAGCCGGAGGGCGATATCTTCACTGTACATAGAGCCGATCATCAGGCGGTTGACCACGGAGAGGGTCACCCCGATGCCGCCGATACCGGAAAGTACGCCCAGCGGTATGCCGATCAGCCCCAGGAGCTTGCCTTCAAAAAATACGGCGCGCCGGATCTGGCCGGGGGTGGCGCCGGTACTGGCCAGCATGCCGAATTGCTTTTTTCGCTCGCTCACCGAGATAGCGAAGGCGTTGTAGATCACCGTTACCGAGCCGACCATGATCAGAAGGATCACGATCGCAGCAACGGAGTTGATCATGGCCATCGCCTGGTCGTTCTTGGAGATGCCCAGATATTTCAAGAGCTCGTTGTTGTAAGTGTAGTCCAGGCCCCCGGCGCCTGCGGCCATCTCCGGCACCCGGTCGTAGATCCGGCGCGGGTTATTCCCGAGGATGGAGACATTGACCGCTTTATCCGTACTAAGTGTGCCCGGGTCCAGGTAGGCAACCACCGTAAATCCGGGAATGCCGCTGAAGTTCTCAAAGTGCGGTTTGGCGATAAACCCGGTCACGGTATAAGCCCTGGTAGCCGTGGTTACGAACTGCTCGCTCTCTTCAAAAGGTTGACCCTCCGGCAGCTGCTGCCCTTCCGGATCGATCCGTTCACCCAGATCAAAGGCAATTGTATCGCCGATCCGGTAAGCCTCTCCACCGCTTGCAACAGCTTCCTCCGAAAGCAGCACCTCACCGGCTTTTTCCGGGTAACGGCCGGCAGTCAGCCTGATGGGCATATGCCGCAACGCGGTGGCATCATACTCTTTAATAAAAAAATAGGGCCGGTATTCTTTGGTGGACTGATCAAAACAGGCAAAGCCCAAATTTCGGCTGAGCATCGCCGTTTCGGTATAGGCGTTATCGGAGATATATTTGATCTGCTCCGGGTTGACGTCGTAAAAAGTGGCATGAAAATTTCCATCGGTCTGCTTCGCTTGTTGTACAAAGAGATCTTGAAAGCTGACTGCAATGGTGATGGTGGCGCAGATCATCGCCGCCGAGAGGATGATGCCGATAATGGTGACGATGGTGCGCTTTCGATTCAGCTTCAGGCTGCGCCGGGTGAGCGTATTCAGGATATTCACGGCCGGATCACCTCGTCTTTGACGATCCTTCCGTCGGCCAGGGTGATCATACGGTCGGCCTGCAGGGCGATATCATGGGCGTGGGTGATCATGATCAGGGTCTGATGATAGCGCCTGTTTGACAGCTTCAGCAGCTCGACGATCTCTTTCGAGTTTTTACTGTCGAGGTTGCCGGTGGGCTCATCGGCCAGGACCAGGGCCGGGCGGTTGATCAGGGCGCGGCCGATGGAGACTCTCTGCTGCTCCCCGCCGGAGAGCTCGTTGGGCAGGTGAGCAGCCCGCTCCGTTAGGTTAAGAGTCTCCAGGAGCTCATTTAAAAACTGCGGATTAATCTTTCTCCCGTCGAGCAGCAGCGGCAAGGTGACATTTTCCTCTACATTCAAGATCGGCAGCAGGTTGTAGAACTGATAGATCAGGCCCACCTGCCGGCGCCTGAATATAGCCAGGTTGGTTTCGCCAAGGCTGTATATGTCTGTGTCTTCGATATAAACCTTGCCGGAGGTGGGGCGGTCCACGCCTCCGATCATATGCAGCAGAGTCGATTTGCCGGAGCCGGAGGCCCCGACCACGGCTACAAATTCACCCCGGTTCACACTGAAGGAGACACCGCCCAGCGCTTTGACCTGCGCGGCGCCGCTTCCGTAAATCTTGGACAGGTTCTCTACCCTTAAAATTTGCATAAAGTCAGGCTCCTTTTCTTTTGATGTCTTAGATTATACCTGTCCAGGGTGACGTTGCGGTGACAACTTTGGTGACATTTTAGTCACATAAGTCTGTGTTAAATCCCCCCTGTCTTCCTTTACCAAGGGGGAAGTGGCTGTCAAATCCCCCCTGACCCCCCTTTTCCAAAGGGGGGAAACTCAAAATTTCCTTTCCTTACCAAAGGGGGGAAACTCAAAA
>MTKW01002240.1_pt1 | contig 26201 bp, 24 predicted proteins | sample 1042761 | NCBI WGS metagenome assembly MTKW01 (sample SAMN06205366, study PRJNA360243) | anaerobic digester metagenome | biome: Wastewater treatment plant; feature: Anaerobic digester sludge; material: sludge; isolation source: anaerobic digester fed with sludge from wastewater treatment plant ...
GCGTTCTTGTACTCTATCTTCCAGAGCCTTTCCTGCTCCTATCTTCTGCTCTTTCTCCTGTTGCTTCTTCTAAGATCTCGTCTGCTGGCTCTTCGGTGGCGTTCTCATATTCTATCTTCCGGCGCCTGTCCTGCTTCTTTCTTTTGCTTCTTCTGTTGCCTCTTTTGAGGTCTGTTCTGTGGCATTCTGATATTCCATTTTGTGCTGTCTTTCCTGTTGATTTTGCTGCTTTTTTTACCCGGACTCTGACTCAACCGTTCAAAAACAAATCTAGCTAAGAACGGTTATCGAAATTGAACCACCGTTTGCAGACAACGTGGACCAATTTCGGCTACTCTTTGCGGTTTTTTTGAGCAAACGCTCATAAATGGGCGATTTTGAGCCACATTTCCTTAAAAAGGTGGTTCAATTTCGACCACCCTTTTGGATTTTTTCGAGCAAACGTTCATAAATGGACGATTTTGAACCACCCAAACTGCCTCAGGCGGTAGAGAATCGACCACATTTTCAGGTTGGAGCCCGGTTTTGGGAGCTTTTTGAGGCTCAGGTGGTAGAATTCCTACCACGTTTTTGGAAAATGTGGCAGTTTTTCGCCCACTTTTTCAGAAAATGTGGGCGAGTTTCGACCACCAAACCGTGATGTGTAAGATTTTGGGAGGCGTGGTGGTCGATATCCTACCACCTTAACGCCTGATCATGGTAGAAAACCTTCCACCCTTGAGCCTCTTGGTGGGCGAGACTCTACCATTTTAGAGCTTACGCTCAAAACTGTGGTAGAAAAACTGCCATCAAACAGCCAAATGGTGGGCGATTCTCGACCACAGGGCTGACTTACGAATAATTCCTGACTTGGAGTAAATCCTAAGAACAGGCGTGCTCTTCCAGAGCCACCTAGGGTATCTGTACACCTGGACAAAGCAGGAGATGCATCTATCCTTGCTGGGAGTTAACAGGTATGGTCTGCGCTGTCGAAGGTGCCGGAGGTGGTAAGGACCGTAGGATAGGTGGCAATGCATACCGAGGTCAAGGCATCGATTTGTATCTGCCGTAGTAGTCGGTATTATGAGATTTCCTTAGTTTGCAAAGATGTCGGGTGTCGGTATCCGTTGAGGCCAGAAAACATCTTGTAGTCTATGAGCAGTCGATTGGAGGCCTATGACCGGTTCCCTACCGGTTTACCTTGAGTGTATAAGGAGTCTATCAGCAGTTCATTGCCGGCCTACTGCCGACTGATTAGGAGCCTATTGGTATGCTATGAGTAGTCTATTAGCAGGTCGTTAACAGTCTGGCAGCAGGCCATTAGCAGGCCATTAGCAATCTGTCAGCAGTCCATTACCGGTTCGCTAGCCGCTGATTAGGAGCCTGTTAGCAATCTATTAGCAGGTCGTTAGCAATGTGTCACCAGTCTGTTGACCGTCTACTAGAGGCTCATTAGGAGACTATCAGTAGGCTATGAGCAGTCTATCATCAGGTCGTTAGCAGTTCGTCAGCAGTCGGTTACCGGCCTGCTGGAGGACATTAGTGGCCTATGAGTAGGCTATTAGCAGTCCGATAGCAGTCTCTCAGGTTGCCGTTAGCAGTCTAACAGCGGCTTGTCACCGGTCTGCCGGCGGTTCATTAGGCGCCTATTAGTAGGGTATCAGCAGTCCGTTAGCAGTCTGTCAGCAGTCCGTTAGCGGTCTGTCAGCAGTCCGTTACCGGCCTGCTAGAGGCCACAAGAGGCCTATTGGTAGGCCATTACTGGGCGATTAGCAGTCTTTTTGCAGTCCGTTAGCCATCTGTCAGCAGTCGGTTAGCAGTTTAACAGCGGTTTGTTAGCCGTCTATTACCGGTCTGTTAGCAGCTAGCAGTCTACAGCAATCTTTGGCACTCTATTCGCAGTTAACCAGCTGGCTATTAGCAGCGTATTAGCGGGCTATTAGCGGCGTAGCGGCTCATTAAAGGAGGAGATACAGTGCACGTGATTATGCTTTCCTGGGAGTATCCGCCGAGGGTGGTCGGGGGAATAGCCAGGCATGTGGAGGACCTTTCGAAAGCCCTGGTTAAGCAGGGAGTGGATGTTGATGTTATCACCTGCGGCCACAGTAATGCCTGCGAAGAAGAGGATGACGAAGGGGTCCGGGTGTTCAGAGTTCCTTTTCACAATCCTTCTCCTCCTGACTTTCTCACCTGGGTCATGCAGATGAACCTGAACCTTATGGAGCGCGGGATTGAACGGGCTGCTATGGGTGCGGATCTTGTGCACGCACATGATTGGATAGTTGCCTACGCCGGGAAAGCATTGAAACATGCTTTTAACATTCCTTTAGTCGGTACAATTCATGCCACGGAATACGGCCGGAATTGGGGCCTTCACAATGATCTGCAGCGCTACATCAGTAATGTCGAGTGGTGGCTGGGGTTCGAATCGTGGCGTGTCATATGCTGCAGTGAGCACATGCGCCGCGAGTTATCATGGATCTTTCAGCTTCCCGGAGATAAACTGCGCCAAATCCCCAACGGGGTAGACCCAACCAGGTTTCAAGTGCCTGAAGGCGAGGACCTTGTTGCTTTTCGTTCAAGATGGGCTGCACCTGATGAGCAGATGATCTTCTTCATAGGCAGGCTGGTGCATGAGAAAGGGGTCCATGTCCTTCTCGATGCGTTCTGCAAAGTCCTTGCTTACAGGGACAAGGTTAAACTGGTTGTCGCGGGCAAAGGCCCTGCTGATGCATATCTAAAAGAATATGCCGGCAATCTGGGCATCTACAACAGGGTTTACTTCGCAGGGTTTGTCGATGATCCAACTCGCAATAAGCTCTATAAGTGTGCAGACGTGGCCTGTGTGCCCAGCCTCTATGAACCCTTTGGCATAACTGCGCTGGAGGCCATGGCATCAGGGACTCCGGTTGTGGTTTCAGATGTAGGAGGGTTAGGAGAAGTAGTCAGACACGGGGTTACAGGCATGAAATGCTACCCCGGTAACCCCAGTTCACTTGCGGATAATATCCTAACCCTCCTTGCAGACAAGCGCTTGTGCGACGAAATCCGTGCCAATGCAACACATGATGTTCTAACTAAGTTTAACTGGGACATAATAGCTGAATCCACGTCTCGGGTTTACGACGAAGTCCTTAAGGCATACAGGGCAAGTCCGTGGGCGGTAACTAGGCCGAGGTGGATCTTTCAGGCGCAGGAGGCTGTCCCGCACGAGTATTCTCGCGAGTATTCCCGATACTTTGCGCACAACAGCGGCTAGTTAGTGCGACTGCGACACGAGCGAGCGACACACTATCAACGAGGCAGCGCAGAGAAAAGGAGGCAGGATTCCTTTGAAGGCGGTAGTGATGGCAGGCGGAAAAGGGACAAGGCTTAGACCTCTTACATGTGACAGGCCGAAGCCCATGGTGCCGGTGGTGAACCGCCCCATGCTGGAGCATGTCATTGACCTTCTGAAACTTCACGGGTTCTGCGATATCCTCGCCACACTTTACTACATGCCGGAAGTAATCATGGACTACTTCGGCCAAGGAGAAAGATTCGGAGTCTCCATGGATTACGCTGTTGAAGATACACCCCTTGGCACAGCAGGAAGTGTCAAAGCATGTGAACACCTGCTGGATTCAACCTTCCTCGTGATCTCAGGAGATGCGCTGACAGATATCAACTTAACTGAAGCTGTGGAGTTTCACAAAGCTAAAGGGGCAATCGCCACAATCGTCCTGACTCGCGTTACAAGCCCGCTGGAATACGGGGTCGTAATCACCGACGATGACGGCCGCATTACAAGGTTCCTTGAGAAGCCCAGTTGGAGCGAGGTATTCAGCGATACGGTGAATACCGGCATCTATGTGCTGGAACCGGATGTGTTGCGTCTCTTTGACCCGGGCGTTGAGTTTGACTTCAGCAAGAACCTGTTTCCGCTTATTCTAAAGAAAGGCCTGCCTCTCTTTGGATATGTAGCCCAGGGCTACTGGAGTGATGTGGGTAATATCGACCAGTACCGCCAGACCCATTATGATATCCTCCAAGGATTAGTACGCGTCAGAATTCCGGGAGAAGAAATCGCAAAAGGCATCTACATAGGAAGAGGCACTGAAATCCATCCAAGCGCAAAGCTTGATGCCCCTGTTATAATCGGAGATTTCTGCCGTATCAGGCGAGGTGTGGAGATCGGCTCAAGCACGGTCATCGGACACAATAATATCCTAAACGACGGTGCTTCCGCAAAACGCAGCGTGCTCTGGGATGACTCCTTCTTCGGGAAGGACACTGAACTAAGGGGGGCTATCGTCTGCAGCAAAGTAAGCCTCAAGGCAAAGACAGCGGTATTTGAAGGATCTATCATTGGGTCTCGCTCTGTAGTAGGCGGCAGCTCCGTTATCAAGCCCGGCGTAAAGATATGGCCTGAAAAGGTTATTGACGCAGGCACAACCATTACCACAAGCTTGGTGTGGGGGGCTAAATGGTCCAAGCGGTTGTTCGGGACGTATGGAGTCTCAGGCCTTGTCAACGTGGAGCTTACTCCCGAAATCGCAGCCAAATTAGGGGCAGCTTACAGCTCATGCTTCAAAGAGAGGCGTCAGGTGGTTATAAGCTCAGATGCGTACAAGCCTTCCCGGATGATAAAGCGGGCACTGACATCAGGCCTTCTCTCAGGCGGTGCAGCTGTCTACGATGTTGGCCGTACCACCACACCTGTGACTCGGTACGCCGTTACAGCCCTGGGAGTTGCAGGGGGCCTGCACGTGCGGCTTTCTCCCTATGACCCGGATATCGCCTTAATCGAATTCCTTGACGATAAAGGCATGAATATCGATAAAGCCACTGAACGAAGAATCGAGAATGCCTTCTTCAGCGAGGACTTTACCAGGGTAAGCCCGGACGATATCGGGGAAGTGGCTTTTCTAACCCGCCTTATGGAAGAGTACTTAGACTGTCTCCTCGAGACCATCTCCGTAGATGTGATAAGAGAGAAGCAGTTTAAAGTCGTTGTAGATTACGACCCCGGCAACCTCTCTTTGCTCCTGCCGTCTTTCCTTTCTGCGCTGGGTTGCACTGTATCTACGTCAGACAGGGAAAGCAATGCAGAACAAGGGCCAAGACACCTCCTGGATATGCTGGATTCTCTATCGTTTCTTGCAAAGTCCGTCGTTGTTCAGCAGGCGGATCTCGGAATAATCGTTGACAGCAATGCAGAAAGGCTTCTCCTGGTTGATGAAAAAGGCAACAGGGTGTCTGAGGACCTGTTCACAGCCTTAATGTCCCTTCTTGTCCTGAAATCCAGGGAAGGCGCTACTGTGGCAGTGCCTGTTACAGCTTCGCGAATTATCGAGGAAATGGCCAGAAGATACCGGGGACGCGTAGTCCGCACCCGAGCCAATCCCAGGTCAGTTATGGAGAAGGCTATTGAAGAAAAGATCTTCATAGGAGAAAAAGGCCTCCCGGGATTTCAGGCGCCTTTTGACGCCCTCTTTTCTCTTGGAAAGATCCTGGAGACCATGGCACGGGACAGCATCAGGCTTTCAGAATTGGTTTCCATGGTTCCTGAATTTTATATCAGCAAGCGCAGCGTGGAATGTCCCTGGGAAGCTAAAGGCAAGGTAATGAGGACTCTCATTAATGAGACCCGCACCAAGCAAGTGGAGCTTATAGACGGTATTAAGGTTTACCACGAAAAAGGCTGGGCATTGGTTCTGCCTGATTCGGAAGAGCCGCTCTTCCACATCTACAGTGAGGCTTCCAGTCCGGACGAGGCAGAAGCGCTGCGAGAAGCTTACATGAACCGTATTATGGAGATCGGGACGATCTAATCGAAGATAAGAACAGAGCGGCACGTACCGGAGACTTTACTGGGTCTTGTGGCATTCCGCGGTCGTCTTTTGTGCTCAAGTCTTGGCATAGACATAGATCGATTACAGTGCTTAAAGCCCTTGTATAGACATCGAGCGCTCACAGTGCTTAAGCTTTAGCATAGACACTGTAGTCTATCTCAGGAAAGATGTTGTTTCTGTATTCCATCTCCGAAAGCCAGCCTTCGTCAATGGAATCCCGCCGGATATCTTCATAGAGCTTTGTAAAGCGCCACAGGTGCTCTTTGGTGCGCCTTACCGCATACGGGACCACAGTCCCTGTCTTCATGATGAAAGCCCAATCGCTGCTCTGAGCAAGCAGCAGCTCCCTGGCTGCCTGGTTTAAGGCGCGCCTCCTCAGGCCGTCTGTTGAAGGATAGGCTTTGGCCAGCTCCACCATTCTTTCAGCTGCTTTATGAAGGTGAGGATAGATCCAGTCGTTGGAACCTTCCAGCCAGACCTCATTATAGCCCTTATACCCCCAGCTGGACAAGGACGGTGTCGATACCTGGTTGCGCTTATATATGTCCAAGTAATCTCCTGGCGTAATCAACTTGAATATATTCTGGTCATAGGTGACTTTTCGTATCAGGTAATCGAGCCACTCAGGCCCTTCAAACCACCAGTGCCCGAAGAGCTCTGCGTCGTACGGTGCGACCACGATTGGCTTTCTGTCCATTACAGATGCGAGATACTCAATCTGCCTTTCTCTGTTGAACATAAAGTTCCCGGCATGGATCGCGGCTTTTCTCAGTGCGCGTTCCCTGTCGTAAGGCTGTTTGTCATGGGTCTTTCCGGTGATCCTGTAATACTTTATTCCTGTGCTGATCCGAGCTCCGCTCGAGTGGATATACGGTTTTATGTATTCGTAGTCCAGATCATATCCGATGTCCCGGTAAAACTCCCTGTAATCATAGTCTCCCGGATATCCTTCCCGTGCGCTCCAAACCTGCTTCGATGATTCCATATCCCTGCCGAAGGCAGCCACTCCGGACCTGCAGTATACAGGTGCAAACACCCCGTACTTTGGCTGAGGGGACGCGAACAGCACTCCGTGAGAGTCCAGTATGAAATACCTTATGCCTTCCTGTTTCAAGTGCTCATCATCACCGGGGTTAAAGCCGCATTCAGGAAGCCAGAAACCGGGCGAATCACGGTTAAAGCGCTTTCTGTAGTAGTCAACTGCTATCTTTATCTGAGCACGCACTGCTTCGCGGCATATTTCCATAAGAGGAAGATAGCCGTGGGTTGCACACGAAGTGATAAGCTCCAGGCAACCCCTGTCCTGTAGTTCAGCAAATGCGGTCACCAGGTTGCATTGATATTCATCTAAGAATACACGCCTGGCTTCGCGGAATTTCTCCAGGTACATAACGGCATTCTTATGAAACTCCGGGAGCCAGCGGGTGCGTTCGATTTCCTTTTCTGCAAGCTCAATAAGGCGTTCTATATGGCGAAGGTACCGCTCCTGTAGAAGGCTGTCCTGGAGCATACATGCTAGCGGCGGAGTAAGAGACATTGTTATTCGATATCTTATCCCTTCGTCAGCCAGGCGCTTAAAGACCTTTATAAGCGGAATGTACGTCTCTGTAATGGCTTCATAAAGCCAGGTCTCCTCAAAAAAATCCGGATGCTCCGGGTGTCTTATAAACGGCAAGTGGGCGTGAAGGACAATAGCAAGGTAACCTTTTTCGCATCCCATCTTCCAGATCCATCTCCTTATTTCTGAATACCGGTGAATAACAGGTTGGAATTACCAGGTGCTGTTCCGGTTTTACCATGTACTACGGGTGAGTCTTGTAGTAATCGACCGATTCATGGAGGCATCTTTCGATACTGCCTTGATATCTATGATTTTCTCCCCGTCAGGCAGGGCGTATCTGACATGGAAAGATCCGTCCGGGCGAAGCTTGACAGGTTGTCCTCCAACCGTAAGATGTGCGTCAGGCTGAGTGGAGCCGTAGATTATCACTTCTACAAGTGCATTCAGCCAAAACTCCTTTGCCGGCGGCTGCTTTGCCATTCCCGGGCTGGAAATCTCACTGACAAATTCTGAGCCTACGTCCAGGTGCATTCTTTCAGATATGGCAGAGATTATTTCAGGTGATGCCGGGCTTGCGGTAGGTTTGGAATAGTACCTTTCTATGGCTGAGATCGTCATCCACTCTTCATCAATGATTTCTGAAACGCCTGCCCTGGGAGTCCTGACTGTGTTAGACCTGGACAAGCATACAAATCTGCCGTCGGGCCCCATGAGTCCCAGTTCTGCACAGTATGATCGGTTAGGCCGGTCAACGTTTATGTACCAGTTTGTGGCGACATCTCCGATGTCAATATCCATACATCTGTGGGAGTTGTTGCCGTCAAATTCAATATCGGTCACATCATGCACTCGAAGGACTCGTCTGGAAGTAGACCATCCTTGCGGCCCCAATTCCGTCGTTACGATATCTGAAATATCTTCAGCGATCTCCCAATACGCGTGGATCCAATAAGGGTCACGGACCATCAAAACAAGCCTGGTAGAACCATACCCAATGGGAAGCTCATAGTGACTCTCCCACTTGTCTTCCGGGGTTCCGCGGAATTCGATAGGGGGTTCTCCGACGTGTAATTCGCGAGGCTCAATGACTTCAATCTCAGGGATAGTCTGTGAGATGCTGATTTCCACCGGCTCAGAGGGGCCGGTGCCTTGGCTGAGGCTATTTTCACTTGTGTTTTCCAATTTCGGCAATCAGGTTACCTCCCCACTGAATTGTGTGGACATTTCTAAGCGGACACCTCTGTAATAATATCTCTACTGCTGTGCAGGTTTATACCATCGGAATACTGTCTGGGCTTATGACTTACACTAAATATGTTCCATTCTGGAAAGGAGGACAAAAAAATGTCAATCGGGTCGCTTGTACTCGTTCTCCACAGCCACCTGCCGTACTGTAGAAAGGCAGGGGTATGGCCTTTCGGTGAGGAGTGGGTTTTTGAGGCTATGGCGGAAACGTACATACCGCTTTTGGATATTATCAATTCTCTGGCTGACACTGACGCCTTTGGCAGTTTTACAATAGGATTTACACCTGTGCTGCTCGATCAATTGCAAGATCCGTATATGCTCCTCCGGTTCGACGAGTACTTAGACGCTAAGATCGCTGCAGCAGAGGCTGACATTGCACGATTCAAGGCTGAGAGGGAATGGAGCTTTCAAGAGCTGGCCAAGTTCTACAGGGAACGGTATGAAAAAGTAAAGAGCAGTTTTCATCTTCGGTACGACAGAGACCTGGTGAGTGCATTTCGGGCACTTCAAGACAGGGGATTGGTTCAGATCGTGGCCGGAGCGGCTACCCATGCATACTTGCCGCTTCTCTCCACTGAGAACTCTGTCTATTCCCAGCTAAAACTCGGGCGTGATGTATATACAGAGAGCTTCGGGCGTCCTCCGGAAGGGATTTGGCTGCCTGAATGCGGGTATCGCCCGCCGTCAGAGACGACCAGTGTTGATAGGGTGCTCAAGGATTTAGGATATACTTACTTTTTTGTTGATGCCCATGCAATCGAAGGCGGGGCTCCGATAAGCGTGTACTCAGATAGATCGCTGAGAAAGCCTGAGGTGAAACCTGCTATCCGAAAACGAACACAAGATTATACCTCGTATCTTCCGTACCTGCTTTCAGGAAGCGGAATCGCAGTCCTCGGGAGAAACCAGCGTACCGCCTTGCAAGTATGGTCTTCAGAATGGGGCTACCCAGGTGACGGGAACTACCGGGAATTCCACAGGCGTGATCCTGTTTCCGGTTTCGGTTACTGGAAAGTTACCAGTCGATTAGTGGATCTCTCTGCTAAGGAAGTATATGATCCCGATGCCGCTCTTCGGCGAGCAAAGGAGCATGCAGATCACTTTGCCGGCTTAGTGGAACGGCTTCTCTTGGATTTCAACAGAGAAACCGGGAATCAGGGGGTTATTGTAGCTCCCTTCGATATGGAGCTTTTCGGCCATTGGTGGCTGGAAGGCCTTGATTGGCTAAGGTGGACATTGGAAAGCCTCGGTAAGAGCCCCCATGTAGAGGTCTTGTCTGCTTCAAGTTGCCTGAAAAAACACGTGCCGCATCAGGAGATCGATTTGTTTGAAAGCTCATGGGGCTTAGGTGGGGGCCACTATATCTGGGACAATGATTTGACCGGCTGGATGTGGCAGGAGATTCACAATGTAGAAAAGGAGATTTGCAGCGCTGCATCGCAAATAAGCAGTAGGCACGGGCAAGAGCAGGACACCGATGACGCGGCTTTGAGAAACAGGCTCTTGAAGCAGGCTGCCCGTGAGGCCATGCTCCTTCAAAGCAGTGATTGGCCTTTCCTTGTCACCACTCGACAAGCAAGAGACTACGGAGAGCGGAGATTCCTCGAACACAGGCACAGATTCGAACGATTGGCCCATGCATTGTCCAAGGATGTGATATCGCCTGACATCATTGACTACTTAGAGCAAGTCGAGTCTATTGATGCCGTGTTCCCCGACATTGATTTTACCCTGTTCATGTAGTGGCAGGGATTCCGGACGAAGTGTTGAATCTCTTCGCCTGGGATGGTGTTCCCGGGCCAAGCGCCGGCCCAGGCGCATTACCCCGGGTCGAGGAGGATAGTAACTGAATGAAGCTTGTAGCTGATCTTCACACTCATACTGTAGCCAGCGGACATGCTTATTGCTCTGTCAATGAAATGGCTCAGGCTGCTGCCGATGTTGGTCTGGAAATGATCGCCATAACTGATCACGGACCCAATATGCCTGGCGGGCCCCATCTATACCACTTCGGTAGTATTCATGTAGTCCCGTCTGTCATAGCCGGCGTCAGGGTGCTAAAAGGCGTTGAAGCGAACATAGCAGGACCTGGCGGAGAGCTTGATCTTCCTGATCTTCCTCTTTCCGAACTGGATATTGTATTTGCCGGATTCCACACTCATACAGGTTATGATGACAGCGGAATCGTGAAGAACACCCATGCGCTGATAAGGACTATGGAAAACCCACACGTAGACGGTATCGTCCACCCCGGGAACCCCACGTATCCGGTGGATATCGATGAAGTAGTCAGAGCAGCTAAAGACCTTGGCAAGCTCATAGAGATCAATAATGCATCTCTTACTGTCGCCAGGTGGGGCAGTTGGGAAAACTGTGTCAAGTTCGTTGAGAAGGCAGCTGAATACGGCGCAACGATAGTGATCTGCAGCGACGCTCATCATACCTCTTTGGTAGGTGATTTTGATAAGGCCGTAGAACTTGTAAAATCAGTAGGGTTTGACAGTGAGTTGGTGCTAAACACTGATGTCAATAAGATACGCGAGTTCTTGGCTGATAGAGGGAAGAGAGGAAAGGTGCGGAAGTAGGGATGGGGCTTATTGTTGCACTGGATGCAGGGGGCACGAGAACTGACTGCCTCATCGGGAAGACAGACGGGGAGATCCTGGCAAAGCTGGCTGCCGGCCCTGCCAATTACCACTTGGTTGGAATAGACGGTGTCACAAGTACCATACGCCGGCTGCTTCGAGAGGCGGACAAGTGCCTGATACATGAAAAACCTACGTTTGAATTGATGTGGATGGGTATTGCAGGTTTGGATCGTCCAGGAGAGAGGGAGCAGCTTGCAGCACCTATTCGAGATATGCAAGTGGCAAAGAGGGTCGTTATAGATAATGACGGTGTAGTAGCACTTGCCAGCGGAACAATGGGAGGTCCCGGAATCGTTGTAATTGCAGGCACAGGTTCATTGGCGTTTGGCGTTAATGAAGAAGGGAAGCGAGCAAGGTCAGGAGGCTGGGGATATATCCTGGGGGATGAAGGCAGCGCATACTACATAGGCCACAAGGCTCTTAATGCTGTAACCCAAGCTAAAGACGGCCGCAACAAACCGACTGTCTTGTCTCAAGCAATCATTAGCCATTTTAAAATAAACAGTGTAGATGATCTTGTGGGATTGGCGTATGGCGGGAGATTAGGTAGAATTGAAATTGCGAATTTATCTCCCATTGTGGCGGAAGCAGCTGATAAAGGAGACGAAGTAGCTTCTGAGATCCTTGACCTGGCCGGCACTGAACTGGGGATTGCAGCCTGCGCTGTGGCAAAGGCGCTGAATATGGAAGATACGCGGTTTCCATGTGTCACTACAGGCGGGGTTTTCAAGTCAGGCAGGCGGGTTACTGACGCTCTTATGCGTGAATTGATGAAGGCGGCTCCCGGAGCAATACTCACTCAACCTCAATTCCCTCCTGTAGCCGGCGCATATTTCCTGGCCCTACAGGAACTTGGGGTCTCCGTTAATGAGGATGTGGTGGAGCGCGTAAGGAGGTCGCTGGCAAGGCTCGAACCTTCTGTCGGTGTCTGAAGGAGGTCGCGTATGATAATAAAAGGCGCAGACATTTTGACTCCCCAAGGCATAATAGAATCAGGAATTATCGAGATTAAAGACGGTATTATAACGAGAATCAGCCCTCCGGAGTGCGGATGCGAAGGTGCCGGACGGACATGCGGATGTGTAGACGAACACAGCGTGATTGATGCGACAGGTTTGACAGTGGTTCCCGGGTTTATAGATATTCATGCCCATGGCGGCGGAGGATGCGACATCGAAGACGGCAATTTCGAATCTTTGGAGAAGATGTGCATTACCCATGCAGCCCACGGTACCACGGGAATCCTCCCTGCCACTACGTCGCCTCCTCGAGGCCTGCTTCTGGAAGTCGCCGGGCTGTTCAGGAGTTATACAGGTAGGCCTACCTCTCGTGGCGCTGAGGTCCTGGGGATCCACCTTGAAGGGCCATGGCTTAATCCTAAAATGAAAGGCGCTCAACCCTTATCAGGTATAAGAAGGCCTTCCATAGACGAGCTGGACCGGCTTATCGATGCATCGTCCGGTAATATCAGGATGGTTACTCTTGCACCTGAAATGCCTGGGGCATTGGACCTTATTCGGCATGCAAAGGATTCCGGGCTCATAGTCTCTCTCGGACATTCATCTGCCACGTATGACCAGGTTCTTGCTGCGGTGGATAAAGGAGCAACCCACATAACACATGCTTACAACGCCATGAGCGGTCTGCACCACAGAAACCCCGGGATGGTCGGGGCAATGCTTTCCTGTGACAGGCTGACAGTAGATGTGATCCTCGACGGATTTCACATCCATCGTGCTGCTGCCAAAATACTTCTGAAGTGCAAAGGCAAGGATAATGTTGCATTGATAACAGATGCTACAATGGCTGCAGGCATGCCGGAAGGCGAGTATGAGCTGGGCGGACAAAAAGTTATTCACAAAGACGGAGCAGTCAGGCTTCCTGACGGAACCCTTGCCGGTTCTGCACTTACCATGGATAAGGCAGTCAGATATCTGGTACTGGAACTCGGATGCTCCCTGAGCGATGCTGTTAAGATGGCATCTCAAACTCCTGCCCGGATTTTGGGTCTAGACAAAAAGAAAGGCAGTGTGGAAGTGGGGAAAGACGCAGACCTTGTTCTGTTGGATAAGGATCTGCAAGTTAAGGCGACATTTGTGTGCGGTGATCCGGTGTATGTGCAAGAAGGCGTCCTCCGGTAAAGTGACGTTTGAGTTTTCCACGGAATCTGGCTTGAAGCTTCGATAGGAGGCGACAGCATGAAAGTAATTATTGCCGATGACTATGAGATTATGAGTAGAGAGGCGGCTAAGGTTGTAGCTGCCGAAATAGAAAAGAACCCTGACTGTGTCCTTGCACTGCCTACAGGCGGAACCCCCCTCGGCTTTTACGCGGAACTGGTCAGGATGCATAAAGAGGAAGGCTTGGATTTTTCCCGTGTCACTACATTCAATCTCGATGAGTACCTGGGGCTTCCTGAAACTCACAAATCCAGCTATGCCTTTTACATGTATGACAACTTCTTCAATGATGTTAACGTAAACCGAGATAGGGTACATATTCCTCGTGGGCTTGCAGAGGATCCTCACGAGGAAGCAGCCGCGTACGAACGCGAGATCAAGAAGGCAGGCGGGATTGACCTGGCTGTACTCGGTATAGGGCGTAACGGGCATATCGGTTTTAATGAGCCGAAGACGGAATTCGGTTCGCTTACTCGTCCGATCTACCTTGCAAAAAGGACTATTGAAGCTAACGCAAGGTTTTTTGATGATGATCCTGACGCTGTGCCGCGGCAAGCGATTTCCATGGGAATCAAGACGATAATGAATTCACGCAAGATTATTCTACTTGCCAACGGCCCTGAGAAGTCCGGTGCCATCTATCAGACTATACATGGGCCTGTAACAGATATGGTTCCCAGTTCAGTCCTGCAGCTTCACCCGGATTGCACCGTTTTCTTGGATAGGGATGCTGCATCCGAGCTAAAGCCGCCATCTGATGATGTTGTCCAGGGACCCGGCATAATGAGTATGGTATACTGAAAGTGTTAAACTACACTGTTCGACCGGGACTCGTGTTGTCGATTGTGACCGACTGAATGCCGGCAACAGGCGGAGGGATCTGGCTTTGCATGAAGGGCGATTCATAATAATCACAGGGCTTTCAGGTGCAGGCAAGAGTGAGGCTGTGCGTGCACTTGAAGATCTCGGTTTCTTTTGTGTTGATAATCTTCCGCCTACACTGATCCCGAAATTTGCTGAACTCGCGTCACAATCCGAAGGCAAGATTGATAGAATAGCCTTAGTGGTGGATATAAGGAGCCGCGAGTTCTTCGATAAGCTGTTTTATGTGCTAGATGACCTCGAGGAAATGGGAGTCAATTACGAGATTCTGTTCCTTGAGGCGTCTGATGAAGCTCTTGTACGGAGGTTTAAAGAGACCAGGAGACGTCATCCTCTTTCCGCAGAAGGCGGTATTGTTGAGGGTCTCAGCGAAGAGCGCAGAAAGCTTGAACAGGTCCGCGAGAAAGCTTCTCGCATCATAGATACATCAAATATTACCCCTAAACAACTTCGCGAGCGAATCGCATCCAGTTTTTCCCAAAAGAGTCCCAGCAAGGGAATTGACGTGATCATAGTGTCCTTTGGATTCAAGCATGGAATACCTATGGATGCGGATCTTGTTTTTGATGTAAGGTTTCTGCCGAATCCCCATTATGTGGACGCTTTGCGCCCGCTTACGGGAGAATCTGATGCAGTCAGAGACTATGTGTTCCGTTCCAAGGTGACGAAGTCCTTCCTTGATAAGCTGTTTGAACTTATGGGGTTTCTCTTGCCACAATACACGAAGGAGGGGAAGACTCAACTCATAATCGGGATAGGATGCACCGGAGGGAGGCACCGTTCTGTTGCGATTGCAAATCGCCTGGCTGGTTTCTTGAAGGAACAAGGATACAATGTCACAGTGGAACACAGGGATAAAGACATCCCGGAGAGACTGGCTGAGTAGGAGAGTCACTATAATGAAGTCTGTTAGGAAGCTTTATCCTCACCTTGACTTGAAGAAATGGTCTTTGGTGTTTGCAGTTGGAGTAGGACTGACAATAGCAGGCATCATATCTCTTTCATACAGATGGATGCCTGGCCTTGTCATGGGGCTCGTAGGCGTTGTCATGACTGTCTTTTCCGCCGTGGTGGTGGTTAGACTAGTCATCAAAGCCCTTACACCGGATTACGGTGAAAATGTTGTAGAGGTCCTCCACAAGAGGTATGAGCTTGTGCTTGGCCCTAAGATAGTCGTTGTAGGCGGTGGCACCGGTTTATCTACACTGCTTAGAGGATTAAAGGAGTTCACGGGAAATCTGACAGCCATAGTCACAGTGGCTGATGACGGAGGGAGTTCAGGGAGACTCAGAAAGGAAATGGGAGTGCTTCCCCCGGGCGATATCCGTAACTGCCTTGTGGCGCTTGCTGATTCCGAGCCTCTTATGGCTCGTCTTTTTGAATATAGGTTCCCTGAAGGCAACTCCTCAGGGCTGGGAGGGCATAACTTCGGGAACCTGTTTATCGCAACAATGTCTGCGATTACCGGCGATTTTGAAGAGGCGGTGAAGGAATCCAGCAGGGTGTTAGCGGTAAGAGGCCGGGTGCTTCCCTCAACTCTAGACGATGTGGTCCTTGTCGCCCATTGTCAAGGGGGAAATGTGGTATATGGTGAATCNNAATGCAAAGGCGCTTCCTGAGGCTCTTGAAAGCATTGCTGATGCAGATGCCATTGTGCTGGGTCCGGGGAGCCTGTTTACCAGTGTAATTCCTAATCTGCTTGTGGAAGGGATTAAAGAAGCGATCCTGAAGAGCAATGCACCCAGGATATACGTGTGTAATGTAATGACCCAGCCCGGAGAAACCGACGGATTTACTGCCGCAGACCATGTGGAGGCTATTATAGATCACGCAGGGAACGGATTCATCGACTATGTTGTGGTAAACCGAAGCCGTGTTCCACCGAAGCTGGCTGAGAAGTACAGCGTTGAAGGCGCGTATCCGGTCAAAGTTGACAGAGACAGGCTAAGGCGGTTTGGAATCAGGATCGTAGAAGAAGACTTAATGTCTACCGCAAACTACGCCAGACACGATTCTATGCGCGTTGCTGAAACGTTGCTCCGTATTATTTCAGAGGACGAGAAATCGCAGAAAAAGAGGGCGATTTGGATCAGTCAAAAGTCAAGATAAGACGCCATATTGCCACTGAAGAGAGAAACGCGGCGAAATCTGCAATTAAGCCTGCTGCCAGCGAATGCCTGGTTTTCCTTATTCCGACTGCGCCAAAGTAAACTGTAATGATGTAAATCGTAGTCTCAGAGCTTGCTTGCATTGTAGAGGCAATTCTGCCGATTAGGGAATCCGGCCCGAATTTCCGGACAAGATCCACTGTGACTTCCAATGCGCCTGTTCCGGACAAAGGCCGTATCAGCGCCAGAGGTAGCAGTTCTGAAGGCATGCCTATCGTTTGTGTCAGTGGGGAGAGAATCCGCGTCAGTAAAGCTAAAGCGCCGGATTCTCGAAAGATCCCTATTGCCACAAACATACCTACCAGAAAAGGGACTAACCTTATTGCAATGGCAAACCCGTCCTTTGCGCCTTCTATGAATGTCTCGTATACCCTGACCTTCTTCGCGTATCCTGCAATGCAGATAACTGCAATCATAAGGGGAACGACAAGATTTGAGAGAGCGGCAACAGCCTTAAGCAGCATAATCTCTCTCTCCTTTGATTGATGATCCTCAAGTTATATCCCTGAAAAACCTGTCGGCAAGTAATGCAACTGAGGTGGCAAGGATGTTCATGAGGACAATAGGTATGACGACTTCTGCCGGATTCAGAGAACGGTAGTGTGTTCGAATGGCAATCACCGTCGTAGGAATGAGGGTGATTCCTGCAGTTGATATTGCCACAAAGGTGCACATTGCATCGCTGGCCGCATCTCTTCCCTCATTGAGGGATGCCAGCTCTTCCATGGCTTTTATGCCCAAAGGGGTCGCAGCGTTCCCCATACCGAGGAGATTCGCAACCAGGCTCATGGTGATGGCACAAAGGGCGGGATGATCGTCAGGTACTGAAGGGAACAGCCACCTTGCCAAAGGCGCAAAGAACCTGGCAAGAGTCCGAGTGAGGCCTGCGGATTCTGCGATCCGCATAAGGCCGCTCCAAAGAGTCATGATCCCGATAAACCCGAGACATATGTTTACTGCCTGGTTTGCACCTTCAATAATGCCTCTTGTTACTTGAGCGGATGTGCCGCTCAGGATCCCCGTAACAACACCAAGGACGATCAATGCCAGCCAAATGCTGTTTACCATTTTAGACATCCTCCATTAAGCGAGATAGCCTAGCTGATTCGTAGGTATCCAACCAGCAAAGCCTTGTACAGGCTGCATCGTACATACCTATATTCCGAAGGCGAGGCAGATTATGACTATATAAGAGATCCGTTGCCGTGTGATAGAATTAGCTTAGGTGGTGCCAGGAATGTTCTATACAGAGACAAAAGGCGAGCTTGCACGCACGATGCCTGAAAGCAAATGTTGTAAGCTCTCAGAGTTTTCGGCAATTGCCAGGAGTCTGGGCAGGTTGGAGATGCCGGTTTTTGAAATCCGAACTGAAAACGCTGCATCTGCCCGGAAGATAATGTCTTTTGTCAACGTTATCTTCGGTTTCAAACCAAGAATGAGACTTATCCATGGAAAAGGTGGACGCTCAAGGAACCAGTATATCATCCAACTGCTGCTTGGTAAGAAGACCCTGGAGACACTGAAAGGGCTTGGCGTGATGTCTGAGAGCGGTTCCGGCATTTCTATGGAAAACGGTATCCCGTGGCACCTTCTATCCAGGCAGTGTTGCCGGAGAGCCTACCTTCGAGGGGTTTTTCTCGGAAGGGGATATGTGCAAAACCCTGAAAAAGAGTACCATATGGAGTTTATGACAGATAGCTCAGAGCATGCAAAAGGAATAGTGCAGCTAGCAGAATCCTTTAACGTAACGCCTAAGGTCGCGCCACGCAAGAAGGGGTACATGGTCTATGTCAAGGGAGGGGACGATGTAGCTCAGCTGCTTCGTGTTATGGGAGCCCACTCCGCAGTGCTTACGCTGGAAAGTGTGAGGGTGCTGAGGGGTGTGCGCGGCGATGTGAACCGAGTTGTAAACTGCGAGACCGCAAATGTCACAAAGGCAGTGAATGCAGGTCTTTCCCAGATAGATGCCATACAGAGAATTGAGCGGATCATTGGGCTAAAGTCCCTTGCTCCGGGACTTCAGGAGATAGCGGAACTCAGGTTAGCCAATCCTGAGATGACCCTCAGGGAACTGGGTCAGTTGTTATCTCCCCCGATCAGTAAATCTGCTGTAAATCACAGGATGAGGAGGCTTATCCATATAGCAAACAGCTTAAACGGTAAAATGGGATAGATTTCCTAGGAGGATTCTACAAAGGAAATCCTTCGGTCTTCTCGAATATTGTAACGTAAAGGGGTGACATTCAGTGAAGCTTGGTTATGAGATGAGCCTTAAGCAAGTTCAGAAGCTTGTTATTACTCCTGAGCTTCGTCAGGCCATAACCATTCTTCAGTTGCCCTGGATCGAGCTGGAACAGTACATATCTGAAGAGGTAATGGAAAACCCGTTTCTGGAGCTCGGAGACAAAGTCGAGCCGGCAGGCCAGGATTTATCTGACGTCCGTGAAGAGGCCGGGTTGTCTGCCAATGAAGCAGAAGAAGCGCGTCATGATATAGACTGGCAACTCTATTTTGAAGATGCCAGTGATATCGGGTACATAGGTTCACGGGTAAACCGGAATCAGCCTGAGCCATCATATGAATCTTTCATAGGCTCCGAGTCGACATTCCATGATTATCTCACGTTTCAGCTGCGTATTTCACCCCTTGACGAGGACCGGATGAGAATAGGCGCTCTGATCATCGGCGGGATCGATGACGACGGTTACCTGCGGATGGACATTTCTGAAATTGCAGATATGGCAGGCGTTTCTCCTGAAGAAGCAGCAAAGGTCCTCAGCATAATCCAGCAGTTTGACCCCACCGGTGTCGGTGCCAGGACCCTTGAGGAGTGTCTCCTAATCCAGTTGGAGTCTTTAAGGAGCACCGGCATTTCCTGTGATAAGTTGGAACTGGCAGAGAGATTGATTAAGGAACACCTGGACGATATAGCGCAGGGCGGTTTTGTTAAGATTGCCGAGGCTTTGGGAGTCGATGTTGTTGAAGTTCAGGAGGCGTGCGATTTAATAAAGACTCTCGACCCGAAGCCGGGACGGCAGTATTCAGGCGGACGTGGGCCTGCATATATTGAACCTGATGCAAGTATTGAGAGAGTCGGAGATGAATATGTTGTCACTGTTCACGATGTGTCCGCTCCGCGCCTTAGCATAAACCCGGTCTACCGCAAAATTCTGGGGCAAGTGGATCCACAACAGGACGGTGCTGTAGATTACCTGAAATCCAAGCTTAATTCGGCTCTGTGGCTTATACGAAGCATAGAACAGCGCAGGCAGACCCTGCAAAAAGTCATAGAATCCATTGTCAAGTTCCAGCGGGACTTCTTTGACAAAGGAGTCAAGCATCTTAAGCCTCTGACATTGGAGGACGTGGCCCGCGAGATTGGAGTCCATGAATCTACGGTAAGCAGGGCTACTCAAGGAAAGTATGTTGCAACTCCAAGGGGCATGTTTGAGTTGAAGTTCTTCTTCACAAGCGGGATCCCGACAGTATACGGTAAAGGGGCATCCAGCGAGAGCGTGAAAAAGATGATCCGCGAGATAATTGAAGGCGAGGATCCAAATAAGCCCCTTAGCGATAGGGCTATCAGCGAAATGTTGCGGGAGAAAGGGATTATGATTTCCCGCAGGACAGTGGCGAAATATCGCGAAGAGGAGCGGATAGCTCCGTCTACACTTAGAAAAAGATTTTCTTAGCAACAGAAGGAATTTTAGGTGCCGGAACGAATACACTATAGGAAGATATGGCACTTTTTATTTTGACTGAAGCGGGACAATATAAGCTATGGCGGGACGTATCGCGACCCACTAATAACCCAGTTTTTGTCTATTTTTCGATGGGTGTCAGTTTAAATGGTTCGATGGATGTCATTTTAGCTCGTGCGAAAGAGGTTTGTATGAGTGGACAAATTCGTGAGCTTACAAAGGAGAATAGCGCCGGAAATTGATAAGCTCATCGATATTCGCTACTCAATTCTGCGCCATGTCCACTTTTACCAACCTATAGGCAGGAGAACCCTTTCTCAGCAACTAACAGTCAAGGAGCGTACGGTCCGCAGCGAACTACAGTTTTTAAGGAGGCAAGGATTTATCTCAGTAAGCCCTTCAGGCGTGTCCCTGACTAAAGAAGGCGAGGATATATTCCACCAGCTGGGACAGTACGTCAGGGAGCTCAGAGAGATTGCCAGGCTCGAAGAGATGATGGAGCGCCTGTTCCCAGCAAGGAAAATTGTGGTTGTAGCAGGGGACTCTAAACGTGATCCTGCCGTCAAGAAGGATATGGGCAGGGCAGTTGTGGGGATCCTAAGGGAAATTGTGAGAGAAGGAGATACTATCGCAGCAGGCGGCGGCACCACCATGGCTGCAGTAGTGGAAGCGATAGTCCCTTCAGGGTGGCCGAGAAATATCACCGTAGTTCCCACCAGAGGCAGTCTCGGAGAAGACGTGGAAATACAGGCAGATTCCATAGCCGTTGAGATGGCCAAGCTGCTCGGAGGGACCTACCGAGTGCTGAATGTGCCTGACAATCTTCATCCTGACACAATATCCCGGATCATGGATGAACCTCGTATCAAAGAGATTTTAGACCTTATCAGGACGGCTACGATCGTNNCCTAAAATCGTTAGGTGCTGTAGCGGAAATGTTCGGATATTACTTTGATAAAGATGGAAACATGGTTTACTACAGCCCCAGCATGGGTATTCGTCCTGAGGATCTTGCTGATAAGAAGACTATTTCAGTGGCAGGTGGCGCCAATAAGGCGCAGGCCTTGCTTGCAGTGGCAAAACGCCACCATCTAGAAGCCCTCGTCATAGACGAGGCTGTAGCTTTAGAAATGATAAAGCTTCAAGACAGGGGGAAAGAAAGATGGCCGTAAAGATAGGAATCAACGGATTCGGCCGAATCGGCAGATTAGTGTATAGGGCTGCTTATGGAAATAACGACGTGGATATCGTAGCCATCAATGATCTGGCTGATGCCAAGACCAATGCTCATCTTCTGAAATATGACTCTGTTCACGGCATATTTCCCGGAGATGTGGAAGTGAAAGACGGCAATATTGTCGTTGACGGTAAAGAAATCAAGGTCCTATCTGAAAGGGACCCTCAGGCTATCCCATGGCCTGATTTGGGTGTGGATATCGTAATAGAGTCCACAGGAGTTTTTACCGCAGTAGAGAAGGCCAGCGCTCACCTTACGGCCGGTGCTAAGAAGGTCATCATTACTGCGCCTGCCAAGGGAGACGCACTCACCGTTGTCATGGGCGTAAACGAAGGCTCGTACAACCCGGCTGTCCACCATGTCGTGTCAAACGCATCGTGCACCACGAACTGCCTGGCACCTGTTGCCAAAGTGATTAANNAAAGACCTAAGACGTGCAAGGGCAGCAGCGCTTTCGATTATTCCTACTACTACAGGCGCAGCTCGGGCAGTGGGTAAAGTATTGCCTGAACTGGCAGGAAAGCTCAATGGTTTTGCCATGAGGGTTCCTACGCCTAACGTGTCCGTGGTCGACCTTGTTGTTAATGTTGAGAAGTCTACCAGTGCAGAGGAAGTCAATCGAGTGCTCAAGGAAGCAGCTGAAGGCGGGCTTAAAGGCATTATGGCTTACACAGAGGAGCCGCTGGTATCGAAAGACTTTAATGGCAACCCTCATTCTGCAATTGTTGACGGCTTGTCCACAATGGTCATGGAAGGCGACATGATAAAGGTTATTGCCTGGTACGACAATGAGTGGGCATATTCCCTTCGTGTCGTGGATCTGGCTGTGTTTATGGCTGGAAAAGGCTTCTAAGCTGGGCTGTTGATAATGTCAGTCGTCTAAGCCATATGTGCTCGAGGAGTGTGATGCGTTTATGGCAAAGGCCACGGTAAGGGATATCGATGTAAAGGGAAAGCGTGTACTTGTAAGAGTAGACTTTAATGTCCCTTTAGATGCTGAAAGGAACATTACAGATGATACGCGCATCAGATCTGCTCTTCCAACCATTGAATACCTTTTGGAGCGCGGTGCAAGGGTGATCCTTGCATCCCACCTTGGACGTCCGAAGGGACAGCGGAAGGAAGAGTTCAGCCTTGCTCCTGTTGCAAAAAGGCTTGAAGAACTGCTTGGGAAACCAGTCAAGAAGCTCGATGATTGCATTGGCGCGGAGGTCGAAGCAGAGGTCCTGGCTATGAAAGACGGAGATGTAATCCTCCTTGAGAATCTCAGGTTCTACAAGGAAGAAGAAGCCAATGACGAGGCATTTGCCAGGGCTTTGGCCTCTTTGGCTGATATATATGTAAATGACGCATTCGGGACTGCTCACCGTGCCCATGCATCCACCGCCGGAGTCGCAGAGTTTGTTGACGGAGTCGCCGGGTTTCTTATGGAGAAAGAGATTGAAGTCATGGGGAAGGCGCTGTCTCAACCTGAGAGGCCTTTCGTTGCGATCCTAGGTGGTGCCAAGGTCAAAGATAAGGTAGGCGTTATCTCAAATCTCATGGAAAAAGTGGATTCGCTGATAATCGGCGGAGGTATGGCTTATACCTTCTTGAAGGCAAAAGGCCTTGAGATCGGCGATTCTATTGTTGATGATGCCAGCTTAGGTTTGGCCGGGGAGCTTATGGAGAAGGCAAAGACTAAAGGGATAAGATTCCTCCTGCCTGTTGACGTAGTGATAGCAGACAAGTTTGCAGAAGATGCAAACACTAAGGTCGTTGATATAGACGAGATTCCTCCCTCCTGGCAAGCTCTGGATATCGGCCCGAAGACGCGAGACCTGTTTGCCCGGGAGATCGCGGATGCCAAGACAGTGGTATGGAACGGTCCAATGGGCGTCTTCGAGATGAAGCCGTTCGCAGAAGGAACCAGGCGGATTGCCAGGGCACTNNAAAATGACCCATGTTTCCACAGGAGGAGGCGCATCTTTGGAATTCCTTGAGGGCAAAGTCCTTCCCGGTGTTGCTGCGCTGAAAGATAAATAGGTAGAGGTGAGAGACATTTGCGCAAGCGTATAGTTGCAGGAAACTGGAAAATGCACAAGACTGTCGATGAAGCCACTGCTCTGGTTAATGACTTGAAGAGCCGGGTAAAGGATGTGAGCCATGTAGAGATAGTGGTATGCCCTGCGTTTACCGCTCTTAGTGCAGTTGCCGATGCGATTCAAGGTAGTAACATCAGGCTTGCAGCCCAGAATATGCATTGGGAGAATGAAGGGGCGTATACAGGGGAAGTATCTCCTGTCATGCTGAAGGATCTGGGATGCACGTACGTGATCCTGGGACACTCTGAAAGAAGAGCTTACTTCGGCGAAACTGATGAGATTGTAAACAAAAAGGTGAAAGCAGCTCTAGCCGGTGGCCTTCTGCCCATTATCTGCGTCGGAGAGACTTTGGAAGTGCGGGAGGAAGGCAAGACCGAGGAAGTTGTGACAAGACAGACAAAAGGAGCGCTGGACGGCATAGATGCTGCTCAGGCAGAAGGTATTGTCATAGCTTATGAGCCTGTCTGGGCAATAGGGACAGGGCGCACTGCGTCGGCTGAAGAGGCAAACAGGGTGATCCGGATTATCCGAAGTGTTGTAGCTGAAATATTTGACCCCAAGATTGCCCATGAGATGAGGATTCAGTACGGCGGAAGTGTGAAGCCTAATAACGCAGGAGAACTGTTCAGTCAGTCAGACATAGATGGGGCCCTTGTAGGAGGCGCCAGTCTAAGTGCATCTGATTTTGCGGCTATAGTCAAAGCTTAGCTTTGGAAAGGAGCTAGTCCCATGACAACCATCGTAGATGTATATGCACGAGAAATCCTGGATTCCCGGGGAAATCCAACGGTAGAAGCTGAGGTCATGTTGGCCGACGGTACTGTAGGGCGTGCAGCCGTGCCTTCCGGGGCTTCCACCGGTTCGTATGAGGCGCTTGAGCTCCGTGACGGTGACCCTGATCGTTACGGCGGCAAAGGTGTCGAGAAGGCAGTTGCAAACATCAACGACACAATCGGTCCTGAGCTGGAAGGGCTTGATGCCACCATGCAGATGGAAATAGATAACATCATGATAGAACTGGATGGCACGCATAATAAGGAAAAGCTGGGCGCAAACGCCATTCTTGCAGTTTCGCTTGCATGTGCTAAAGCTGCTGCAGAAAGCCTTGGGCTTCCTTTGTATCGCTACATTGGAGGGACATGGGCGCATGTGTTGCCTGTTCCTCTCATGAATATCCTAAACGGCGGGGCTCACGCTGATAATAACGTTGATATTCAAGAGTTCATGATAGCTCCTGTAGGCGCAGTCACATTCAGAGAAGCCCTTCGCATGGGCGCTGAGGTTTTTCACAGCCTCCGCAGTGTGGTAAGGAAGAAAGGNNCTTGATGCTGCTGCATCTGAAATGTACAAAGACGGCCTGTACGTTTTCGAAGGTGAAGGGAAAAAGCGCACAAGCGAAGAGATGGTGGAATTCTGGACTGACCTGGTTAGCAGATATCCCATTATATCTATTGAAGACGGTTTTGCTGAAGATGACTGGGATGGCTGGAAGAAGATGACTGAGAACCTTGGAGACAGGGTCCAGATTGTCGGTGACGACCTCTTTGTTACAAATACCGAAAGGATCGAAAGAGGCATTAGAGACGGGGTCGGCAATTCAGTCCTTATCAAAGTGAACCAGATCGGCACCCTTACTGAAACTCTGGCTGCAATCGATATGGCACACAGGGCAGGGTACACTGCTGTGATATCCCACCGTTCAGGTGAGACTGAAGACGTAACCATATCCCATATNNCCTTTTAGGTGAGACTGCTCGGTACGCAGGACGAGGCGGATTCCGTATGTAGATTTAGGCTGTGTTTCCAATAAGTTGTACGTGGATTTGCTGTCTTTTTCTTAGGCGAATTCTAAAAGAAGATTGGTTATAGATCGGGCGAAGATCTCTTTTGTAGGTTGCGAAGATCTCTTTTGTAGGTTACAAACAAATCACGGCACCGACTCCGGCGCTGTCTCTTTAAGCTAGCTAAAGTAGGCAGCGCCTTGCTGTTTTTCCTCTACACTCCGTGGTTTTGTAGTATGGTTACATATGTCAAAATCGTCTAATTCTTTAGCTTCGTTCCACTTAAATGACTGCTTTTTCCCCTGCTTTTGTGATATAATCTCCATAAGGGCAACCTCCTAATATTTTGAAGTGTACTACATGGTAGTCCCGACAGTGCCTTGCTGAGTTTGGCGGCGTGTGCTAGAATCTATGATAGTTTGCTGAAGGGTTTTCTTGCTGAGTTGAAAGTATTGGGGGTGAAGCTTCATTGCGCACAGGTCTTATAGTATTTCAATTCGTCATATCCATAGCTCTTATCGCTGTAGTGCTCCTTCAACCAAGTAAAGGCGAAGGACTAGGGTCCATCGGCGGTGGGGGACGGTTATTTTTCTCCAAGAACAAAAAAATGGAAGAGTTTTTGAGCAAGATGACTTCTGTCGTAGCCGTACTTTTCTTGATGTCCTCAGTGTTGCTGAGTATCATAAGATAAATATTGCTCGCCTATTTGACGTGCAAGGAAAAGAAAAAAATAGATGCAGCAGATGTTGTCTCTTAAGGACGGGTACGATGCAATCTTTGTAATATAGTTCGCCATATCTTCCGTTACGGTCTAATAATTTTAGAGGTGAGTAGTGTATGACATCCATCGGTGCGTCTTCTATTTTGTACGCGGCCTTAGCAGGCGGTTTAGGGCTCC
>MTKW01005599.1_pt1 | contig 26163 bp, 22 predicted proteins | sample 1042761 | NCBI WGS metagenome assembly MTKW01 (sample SAMN06205366, study PRJNA360243) | anaerobic digester metagenome | biome: Wastewater treatment plant; feature: Anaerobic digester sludge; material: sludge; isolation source: anaerobic digester fed with sludge from wastewater treatment plant ...
GGAGCGATATCGCTGCAGAAGATCGAACAGTAAGTGAGTATATAAGCTCTGTTTATATAGGAAAGCAGAGGAGTTAAACCCACTGTAGAAAAACCCTAATTGAGAATAGGGTTTTTCTGTTGCTTTATTTTTTCAGCTCCATCAGACGGCAGTTGAATTTAGGCTAATGACCTTATTCATTTAATGGCTCCATCTGACGATGGAGCTGTCAGCTCCGCTGACTGAGGGAGAGACATACAAAGAAGAATTTGAAAAATTCAACTTTTATATCTTAGACACACGACCTATCCCACACGACTATCCAACTCATCTGGGGGACTGAAGGTAGCGACGAGAAGATGTCGCTTTTTGTAAATCTCTCCCTCCGAATTTGTTTCACAAATCCACCTCCCTCGTCATATGGAGGCTAAGCAGTTGCCCACACGCCTATTATTAAACTGCTGAATTCTTGCTATCCATTCTATGATTGCGGATGCTTTTGGCTCCATCTGACGAGGGAGCTGTCAACTTGGTTGACTGAGGGAGAGACATACAATAAAGAATTCGAAGAATTCTACTGTTATATTTCGCACTCACTACAAACTACCACCAAACTAACAACTATTTCCACACTTCCACGTTTATTTCCAAAACCAATTTAATAGTATATTTTCAACCGGATGTATTACAATGTAGCTTAAGTAATTTTATCCTAGGTTTTTCTCTCCCTCCGAGTTTGCTTCGCAAACCCACCTCCCTCGTCATATGGAGGCTCTCAAAGACTCATAGATAAAACTATGAACGAGGTAGAGGAAGTGCCCACACTTCCACGTTTGTTTCCAAGATTAATTTAATTATACTCATTTTCAATCGGTGGTATTTCAATATAGCTCATGTAATTGCAGCCTAGGTTTTTCTCTCCCTCCGAATTTGTTTCACAAATCCACCTCCCTCGTCATATGGAGGCTCTCAAAGTCACAATGTAAAAAGCACATAAAAATGGAGCTGAGGCAGCTCCTCTACCTAAAAATTAGAAGTATAAAGCATTATGTGTTAAAGTAAGAAGTGAATAATTATAATTATACTAAATTTACCAGCTAAAAAGACAAGGTCTATTCTTTCAAAGATAATTTTTAGCTTGGTTTTGAATGATAAAAAGAAAGGGTGTAAATATGGACAATAAAGAAATCATAGAAAAGTATAAATATGTACCATCTAGACATGTAGATGATTTTCATCTTGCAGGATTTGCATACTATGATGGCTTAGAAGTTATAGAAGAATTGACTCTAGGGCAAAAGGTGGAACTGGTAAGAGAGCTTGATAATCCTTATGATGAAAAAGCTGTAGCAATATTTTATAAAGGTAAAAAGCTTGGATATATACCATCAAGTCATAACTCGTTTATATCAACACTATTATTCTATGGACATGGAGATATATTCGAGGCTCAAATACAAATGGTAAATACAGAGGTGCACCCGGAAAGACAATTTCGAATTGTTGTAAAAGTTAAAGATAATAGGTAGTTACTAACTATAATTTGGTTAGAATAATTTTTTTGTGAGGTAATTAAAGTGATATGTGCTTTAGCATCTATGGGATTTATTAACGGGGATGTGCAATACAACAAAAAGGTTATTATCGATACATTGATAATGTGTTCGAAGAAAGCGGATATTGTGATATTTGGAGAAGCATTTTTGCAAGGTTTTTATGGGGCTACTTTTGATGTTGAACATGATTTTAAAATAGCGATTTCGCAGGATGACTCAATCATTAACGAAATTTGTTCAGTTGCAAAACAGTATGCGACTGCTGTATCCTTTGGATTTATAGAAAAAACAGAAACTTGCTTTTACAGTTCGCAAATTACAATTGGTTCAGATGGAAGAGTCATTGACCTATATCGTAGAGTTTCTCCAGGTTGGAAAGAACCTTTTGCTCCAGATATATATTGTGAAGGTAAGGGATTCCATACTTTTTCCTTTATGGGAAGAGACCTTTTGGTTGGCCTATGTGGTGACTTGTGGTTTGATAAAAACATCGACCAAGTGAAACAATTACGACCTGATGTAGTCTTATGGCCTGTGTATACCGATTTCAATTTCAACGAATGGAATAATTCAGTAAAATATGAGTATGCATCTCAAGCAAACAAATTCTGCGAAACCGTATTGTATGTCAATTCCTTTTGTATAGATAAAGAAGGAGATGAATTTGCAAAAGGTGGTTCGGTACTTTTTAGAAATGGCAACATCAGCCAAGAAATTCCTTCTGGTAGTGAAGGCATTCTTTTAGTTGAGATTTAATGTGACAGGTCAATTTCTGTTTGCAGCTACCTATATCAAAAACAACCCCAAACCTGATATCGGGGAGAATGTTTGAAAACTACCCATATGAGGAAGAAGTCGTATGCAAGGATTTGCTTGGTATTCAGAACAGCGATCTAATCGCATAATAAGACTACAAGGTTAAAAGTCAGTAATAAATAGGGTTTCATAGATTCCACAAAATTTATTGAGTACATCAATGTTAAAGTTTATTCAAAAGTCATGGCGAGAAGTAAATAAAAACAATCCTAAATTATTAAGTAGTGAACTGAATGATTTTTTGTTATTTAATTTCTATTTTATCGACCGATACTTAAAAATAAATAATAACATACAAGCGATTAGAAAACAAAAATCTAGTCGCTTTTTTTGGTCTTATTGACTAACGCTTTAATGCGAATACGTGTAAAAAACCATCAATTTGTGCTATAATATATGTACTGTTTTTACACACATAAGTACATAAATATACAAAAAAATAAATTAATATAGATATTCAGGGGGGAAATGCATGATTACGTCAGAAGAGATTAAAAGACGATTGTGGAATGGGGCAAATGAACTAAGGGGTTCGATGGATGCTAGTAGGTATAAGGACTATATGCTTGGGCTTATGTTCTATAAATTCTTAAGTGATAAAACGCTGGATACATTTAGAATAATTAGTAAAATGAATGGTGTGACTAATGATGAGCTCGTGGATGCGTATACCAATTCAGCGAATGAATTTGGAACTCAGTTTTTTGAAATGATTAAAAGTTCATTAGGATATTATGTTGAACCTGAATACCTTTACCAAACCTGGATTAGAGATATAAATTCAGGTGATTTTGAAGTTCAAAAAGTTACAGATAGTTTGAACAATTTCGAAAGAACAATTGCCATTTCTGATGAAAATAGTGATTTTGTTGGACTATTTGCGAGTTCTTCACTAGATTTAACAGATACTGCACTTGGAAGTAATTTAAATGAAAGAAGTAAAAATATTAAAGCGCTTATCTTACTATTTGCAGATCTTGACATGGTAAAGCTTCAAGATGGGGATATACTTGGCGATGCTTATGAATATTTAATTGGTATGTTTGCTATGGAATCCGGCAAAAAAGCCGGTGAATTCTACACGCCGAGACAGGTAAGTGAAGTTATGGCGCAGATTGTCGCCAAGAGTAATACTATAAGATCCATATATGATCCAACAGTTGGTTCAGGATCCCTACTACTAACAGTTAGGAAACATCTAGGAAAAGATGATCAAAGATTACTCGACTATTATGGACAGGAAAGAAATACTGCTACTTACAACTTAACCAGAATGAACTTACTATTACATGGAGTAAGACCAGAAAGGATGACTATCAAAAATGGCGACTCTTTAGCTGAAGACTGGCCAGAAGATCCTAAGAGACCAAATGAAGGAGTACTTTTTGATGCAGTAGTAATGAATCCTCCTTACTCAGTAAAAAACTGGAATAGATCTGAATTAAAAGTTAGTGATCCAAGATTTGAAATTGCTGGAGTTTTACCTCCAAATTCTAAAGGAGACTTCGCTTTTTTATTACACGGACTTTACCATCTCGGACAGAATGGCACCATGGCCATAGTACTACCTCATGGAGTTCTTTTTAGAGGAGCATCTGAAGGTGAGATCAGGAAGAGATTAATTGAGAAGAACTATATTGATACTATCATTGGACTTCCAAGCAATCTATTCACAAATACTGGAATCCCTGTAGTAGTCGTGATTCTAAAGAAAAACAGAGAACTTGGAGAACCGATNNAGAATTGTAGATGTCTATAGTGGTAGAATTGAAAAAAGAGGCTATAGTCACTTAGCAACAAGAGAAGAAATAATTGAAAATGAATACAATCTTAATATCCCAAGATATATTGAATCAATAGATGAAGAGATTCCTCATGATGTAGATGCTCATATGCATGGTGGGATACCGAAGAAAAACGTAGATGATTTAAAAGTTCTACAAGCCACTGCTCCTGATGTATTGTCAAATGGTCTTAGAACGATTAGAGATGGTTATGTAGAGCTCGTGAAATCAGTCGATGAACTGACAAGTGAAGTTCTTAGCGATGAAAAAGTAATCTCTAAATCAATAGATATGGAGAACAAAATAAATGAATATATTGGGAAATACTGGGATTTATTAAGAGATATAGATGATAAATCTAATTTGTCGAATTATTCTAAAGAAATGCTTGAGGAGATAAAAAATATTCTTTCTGATTTTAACTATATTGATGTATATGATGGATATCAAGTTATAGCAGAAGTTTGGGAAGAATCCCTTATAAAAGATACTGAACTTATTGCTGAGGGAGATTTCTATGCGGTTGCAAGACAGAGAGAACCTAATATGGTTACAAGAGGCTCTGGTAAAAACAAAAGAGAAGAACAGGATGGCTGGAATGGTACTATAGTTCCAAATGATCTAGTAGAAAGATTCCTATTTAAACAAGAAGTTGACGAACTTGAGAGTAAGAGAACCGAATATGACGAAATAGAATCTGAATTAGCAGAACTCATCGAAGCAGCAAAAGAAGAAGATACTGATGAGAATATAGCTCTTTATGATGCGCTTAGAAAGAACGATGAAGACGAACCCATGGATTCATTTGAAGTTAAAGCACTTAGGGAAGAAATTAAGAATGCTGAAAAAGGAAGCATGGAATATGAACTTTTAACAAAAGTAGATGATCTGTTGAAAAACCGAACAAGTATAAATAGGGAAATCAAGGATGCAGAAACTCAGCTTAAAAATGAAGTTCAAGACAGGATACTTTCTTTAACAAATGAAGAGATAGACATAATAATGTACGAAAAGTGGTTTGGAAATACTGTCTCTGAGATGATTAAACTCGTGGAAGAACCACTAAAAGCTGAACTAGACATCTTAAAAGAACTTAATGAGAGATACTCAGAGACTCTTGAAGATATAGATGCTGAAATAGCAAAGCTTGAAGCAGAATTCGCAGAGATGGTCAGTCAGTTGGTGGTGACGAAATGAGCGAAGATAAAAAATTAATACCTAAAAGGCGGTTTAAAGAGTTTGAAAACGCTGGCGCTTGGGAACAGCGTAGGTTGGAGAAAATAGCTGCCTATTCCAAAGGGAGAGGTTATAGCAAAAAAGATATCATTAAATATGGAACTCCTGTAATTATGTATGGAAGTCTTTATACGGATTACAGACTATCCATTTCCGATATTAACACATTTGTTGAAGGTAAAAAAAATTCTGTCTATAGTATTGGGAGAGAAGTAATAGTACCTTCTTCAGGAGAAACATCTGAAGAAATTGCAAGAGCCTCATCAATTATAAAGCCAGGAATAATTATAGCAGGTGATCTTAATATTATATATCCAAATACTGAATTAGATCCAACCTTCTTAGCGTTATCATTGTCATACGGTATATCACACAGAGAGTTGTCAAGAAAAGCACAAGGAAAATCGGTTGTTCATATACATAACTCAGATATAAAAGAATTGAAAATAATGATGCCTTCATTGAGTGAACAAAGTAAAATAAAAAAATTTTTTTTAGAATCAGACAAGCTAATCACCCTTCATCAGCGTAAGTTAGAAAAGCTAAAAGCAGATAAAAAAGCATATCTTTCCGAAATGTTTCCCGCTGAAGGCGAGCGTAAGCCGAAGTTAAGATTTGAAGGATTTAATGACGATTGGGAACAGCAGAAGGTATCAGATATGTTCAAAATAACACGTGGTTATGTCCTAGCTGCTACCTTGACGGAAGATAGTAAGTCTGAAAGAATGCCTTATCCAGTGTACTCATCACAAACTAAAGATAAAGGGTTGATGGGATATTATAAAGACTATTTATATGAGGATGCGATCACTTGGACAACTGATGGTGCTAATGCCGGAACTGTTAATTACAGAGCTGGAAAGTTCTATTGCACCAATGTTTGTGGGGTATTACTCTCTAACGAAGTGAAGACAAGCACGATGATTGCAGAAGCATTAAACTATGTTGCAAAAAGCCATGTTTCTTATGTAGGCAATCCTAAATTGATGAATAATATTATGGCGGGCATTGAAATTCGGATCCCTGTTTTTCTAAAAGAGCAAGAGACGATATCCAACTTTATTAATAAACTCAACAAGCTAATCACCCTTCATCAGCGTAGGCTAGAAAAGCTAAAAAATATTAAGAAAGCATATCTTAACGAAATGTTTATCTAGAAAGGAGCGTAAGTAATGACAGAAAGACAAAAAGATTCTTCGGAAAAAAACTTTCAAGAACGATTTGTACAAGGGCTAGTTAAGTATAAATGGTCAGCACCGGAACATTTAGACGGAAATCTTAAAAAGGTTACGGTCGATGATTTGATCGAAAATTGGAGACGTGAATTAAATAGACTCAATGCCGATCAACTAGAAGGAGTACCATTAACCGATAATGAGTTTAAACAGGTGATGGGCAAAGTCAGTCAGATTAATAATAGCTTTGAAGCAGCAAAACTACTAGCTATAGAAGAGTCGAAGGGGAAAATAGATGGTATATATAGAGATCCCAATCCAAGAGTTACCAGAGAACAAATAACGCTTACGATCTTTAAAAAAGCGCAAGTAAGTGGAGGAGACTCCAATTATCAAATAGCCAGAGAAGTTGTGACTAAAAATGGAAATAGATTTGATATAGTGCTATTAATTAATGGTCTACCACTAATAAATATAGAACAGAAAAGGACCGACAAGGATTTAATAGAAGCTTTTGGGCAGTTTAAAAGATACTATGCCGATGGTGAATATTCCAATAATTTTATGGCATTTTCACAAATGATGGTTATCATTTCAGAGATTGCTACTAGGTATTTTGCAACTCCTAAATCATTAGATGAGTTCAATCTAAGTTTTGTATTTAGATGGGCTGACAAAAACAACAATCCGGTAAATGATTGGAAAAAAGTTATTGAATACTTCCTCATGGTGCCTATGGCTCATCAGATGGTTGGGGATTATTTAGTAATAGATGAGGCTCTAAATGAGGAAAACAAAAGACATATGCTTATGAGACCTTATCAGGTATATGCATTACAGGCTGTTGAGGGAGCTGCGTTTGGATGGGATAATGATGGTGTCCCTCACGGTGGTTTTGTATGGCATACGACTGGTTCGGGAAAGACCATTACCAGTTTTAAAACTGCACTCTTTTTGTCGACAAGAGCAGGTTTTGACAAGATCATCTTTCTTGTAGATAGAAGAGAACTCGACAATAAAACTAGTGAAAACTTTAAAGCCTATGCACATTATGAAGCTGTTACAGTTGATGATACAAAACACACTTATGAATTGGGAAAACATCTAAAATCTCCCAAAAGTGGAATTGTAGTAACGACTACTTTTAAACTAGACTCCCTGATAAAAAATTTACTTGAAGCTTCGGATGACAGTATTCGTGATAACAAATTCGTATTTATAATAGATGAAGCTCATCGAACCACTATGGGGCATATGATGGGAGCGATTAAGAGATATTTTAAGAAGAATAGTTTGTTTTTTGGATTTACTGGGACGCCACTTTTTGAAGAAAATAAAAAAACGGGTATGATAAATGAGAAAAGTGAAGTTATAAACACGACTGAAAAACTATTTGGACCATTATTACATCAGTATACTATTGATGAAGCCATATCAGATGGAAATGTACTCGGGTTTCATGTAGATTATATAAATACAGGCGAATTTAAGGGATATGAAGACCTTAGGGAACAATTAATTGATAGAATCGCGATAGAAAAACCACATCTTAGTGATTATGAAATTGAAAGAATGGTAGCATCATGGGATGAACTAGAAGTGGAGAAACAAGCTGTAAGGCACCAGATTTTAAGATATGATGATAAAACTCATATTCCAAGAGTTGTAGAGTATATTTTAAAGAATTGGGATAGTCAATCTCAAGGTCGAGAATTTAATGCTATATTGACTGTAGCTTATAAAGATAGGGTTATAAAGTATTATGAGGAATTTAAGAAACAGTTAGCGGAGTCAGATCAAGTACTTAATGTAGCAATGACATTTAGTTTTGGGAATGAGAACGATCCTGATAATGTAGCTAATGAAGTACTTGAGTATATGTTTGAAGATTATGAGAAGTTTACTGGAATCAAGTTTATTCCTGGAAATAATAGAAATGGTGAGGCTGCTTATTTTGAAGATATAGTAGATAGAACTACAAGAGGTGGAAGTGGTCGAAATCCTAAAAATATAGATTTGGTTATTGTAGCGGATCAGTTACTAACGGGCTATGATTCTAAAAGATTGAACACTCTTTATGTGGACAGGGATTTAAAACTTCAGGGATTAATTCAGGCTTATTCTAGAACAAATAGAATATTGAATAGGAGTAAGGAATTTGGAACTATCGTAAACTTCCAATATCCAAGAATAACTGAGGATATAGTAAAAAAAGCATTGATACTCTATGGAAGTGGTGGTACAAGCTCAAAAGCCATAGTGGATAAATACGAAACTGCTGTTAATAAATTAAGAGTACTAATTGAAAAACTAATAGAAATACAGCCCAATCCTTCAGACTGGGAACTTATAAAAGATAATGTGGAAGCTAAAGAAGCATTTAATGTTGCATTTCTAAATGCTTCAGCTCAAATGAATATTGTTCGACAGTATTATGAGTTTAGATGGGATGATGAAGCATTTGGTTTGGATGAGCATACTTGGATGAAATATATCGGGGCATATAAAAACTTAAATAAGGACAAAAACCCACCATGGCCTATTGAGCCCGTTGAAATAGTTGGGAGAACTAAACTAGTTAGGACTCAAAAGATTACCGCTGCTCATATAATAGAGTTAATCGGTAAAAAATCTAAACCTATAGATGGAAAACAGGTAATAGATGATGAAACAAGAAGACTGGTTTATGAGCAAATCAAAGAACTATCTGATATGGGTGAATATATAGAAGCTGAGCTGCTAAAAGAGTTTATAGAAACTGAGCTACTGGAAAGTCAGATTCCGACTGGAATAAGTTTCGATTATGCATTTACAAAATGGAAAACTGCAAGAAAAAAGATGGAAACTAAGGAGTATGGCATTAAATGGGGAGTTAAACCTGATCTTATTTATAAATCTCTTTCGGAATACTCAACTTCTGAACCTGATATAATACCATTCTATGAAGATATTACTAAAGATATAAGTATTGAAAAAGCAGCATATAAATCCGCTGAAAATGATTTATTGCATTATATGAAATTCACTAATGATTATCCTAAATGGTTGGCAGAAACTGCTGAGAAGTACGGAGATAATTAAAAAAATATAATAATATTAAAATATACGAGAAAATGTATAATAATTAAAGCTAGGGAGTTGTTTTTCCTTAGCTTTTTTTAGTTCCCTTGGGAACTGCGAAAGTTAGGTGATATAGCTATTAAAGCTGTTGACAATAGAGGAAAAACACCACCATTAGATATAAATGGGAAACATCCGTTAATAGAAGTATCAGCACTTGGGCTAAAAAATCCAAACTATTCTATGATTGAAAAGTATGTATCTAATGAAACATTTAATGGATGGCTTAGAGATCACATAAAAAAAGATGATATTCTATTTTCAACCGTTGGTCAGACGGGAATAGTTAGTTTAATGGATGATAATGAAGATGCAGCTATCGCACAAAATATTGTAGCATTTAGAACAATTGGAGAGTTCATCCCTGGGTACATTTATACGGTACTATCTACTCCAATTAATCGAAGAAAATCTAAAAGTATAACAATGGGTGCAGTGCAACCAAGCATTAAAGTATCTCAGTTGGTTAATGTTGTGTATTTAGTTACTCTATGCAAAAAAGAACAATTACAAATTAGTGATTTTTTTGCTTTGCTTGACAACCTAATCACCCTTCATCAGTGTGAGCCAAAATATAAAGATAGGAGGGATGGAAATGTTGAATGAAATTACAAAATCTGAACTATTTCATAGGTACTATAAACAGTGGATAACTGTTTATAAGCAAGGAGCGATAAGAGAAGTAACTATGTCAAAGTATTTAATGACTTTGAAATGGCTGGAAGTATTAGTCCCTGAGCTTACTCTTTCAGAATTGACGAGAATAACCTATCAGCAATTACTAAATGATTATGCTCTTGAGCATGAGAGGCAGACGACGATGGACTTTCATCATCAATTAAAGGGAGCAATTCTAGACGCAGTTGATGAGGGGCTAATTGAAAGAGATCCAACTAGGAAGGCAATAATTAAGGGGAAGGCTCCAAGGGAGAAAAAAACTAAGTATTTAAATCAGTTTGAACTCCATGCACTTTTGACTAAGCTTAAGCTTGGATCAGAAATAAATTGGGATTGGCTAATCCTTCTCATAGCAAAGACGGGGATACGTTTTTCCGAAGCTCTAGCTCTTACTCCAAATGATTTTGATTTTTCCCATCAGATGCTTTCAATTAGTAAGACTTGGGATTACAAAGGTAATGGTGGTTTTTTACCTACTAAAAATAAATCTTCGGAAAGAAAGATACAGATCGATTGGCAGACCGTTATTAGATTTTCAGAGCTTATAAAAGGACTTCCTAATGATGCTCCAATATTTATTGGAAACAAGAAGGTTTATAATTCCACCGTGAATAATGTAATTACAAGAAGATGTAAGGAAGCTAATGTGCCCATTATATCCATACATGGACTAAGACATACTCACGCTTCACTTTTACTCTTTGCTGGCGTTTCAATCGCTAGCGTTGCCAGAAGACTTGGACATTCTAGCATGACAACAACTCAAAAGACATATATTCATATAATTAGGGAATTAGAAAACCAAGATGTGGATCTAGTTATGAGATTATTATCTGGATTAAGTTAGATTTTAAAATTGGCTCACACTGATGAAGGGTGATTAATTTGTCTAAATAACAAAAAAATGATCCAATTGTTTTTATTTCATAATAATTTATTAAACAATCGTTACTTTTGGGCATCATTAATACTAAGTTAAGAACAATAGGTCCACTAAATTTAAAAGCCCAGTTAAAAGACGAAGTTTGCAACCTTAATAACTCCAAGAAGAAATGGTAATGATCTTCATTAAGATTTTCGTTATGCAAAACCCTCATAATATTAGAAGTAAAAAACTTATCTTTCTGAATAAAAATAGCGTTTGGATTATCTATTGAGAAAGAAATGCTTGGTCCTTTAAATAATTTCATAGGATTTCCATGAAAATCTAATGTTTTTATATCTATATATTCATATATACCATTATTAGTTGTTTGAGCAATAACGTAAGGACAATCTCCACTTATTATTTTATCTTTAGGAAGTCTATTTCCACTTTCTACACTAGAAAAGATTTCGTTCAACTTCCTTTGTTCCCAAGGGTATGTAAAAAACTCAACAAAGAAAATATAAAATCCTACATTATTTATCTTTTCCAATCATAACATATTAACCATAATCAAGTATAATTATTACAAAGACTCATCCCTTCACATAGATCTTGACACCCATACTACCTTGTATTACAATATACATATACCTTGCAATACAAGATAGCAATAACAATTAAAGTAGGTGATAATATGATTCCTTCACAAATGCTTAAGGGTTTTTTAGAAGGAGCGATTTTAGAGATAATTCGAAGGGAAGAGACTTATGGATATGAAATATCCAAGATACTGTTGGAGAATGGATTTGGTGAGATATCGGAGGGGACTATTTATCCGGTGATTCTTAGGCTTCAGAAAAATAAGTATGTTAAGGGAGTGCTTAGGGAATCGAGTATTGGACCGAAGAGGAAATACTATAGTCTGACTGATGAAGGCAAGGAGTATTTGAGAGAGTTTAGGGATAATTGGGGAGCTCTTTCAGATGCTATGGAAAAACTAATGGGAGATAAAAGATGAGCAAATTAGGTGGATTGAGGAAATTAAATAATAGAGATGAATCGAAAATCTCAAATAAAAACAAAGAAAAATACGATAGTATGATTCTATACTTAAGAGGATCAAAGATAAATGAATATCATCAAGAACTTATAAGGCAGGATATTATAAGTATGATTCTCGGAGCGGAGGAAAGAGGAGAAAGTTTAAAACGTGTATTTAATGGAGATTATAAAGCTACCTTAGATGAGATTATTGACTCTGCTCCGGTTCAAGATACTAAGGAGAGGTTTATTTATAATTTATCGACTGTGTTTTTTGTTGCATTTGTTCTACTTGGAGTTATTTTTGTGATGAAGACCATAGCTCAGTTTAGAGATAATGAGCCTCTTAGGTATGTACTGCTATTGGGGGATTTAATCACTTTTCTAATTACAGGAGCTGCCTCGGTTGTGGTTTTAAATGCGCTGACCAGTGGTGTTGTATTTTCAAAAAATCAAAGTCAAAAAAACAATATTATATTGTGGGTGGTGCTTGTAGTAACATTTGGAGTTGTTTATCTAAATCGTCAATATACACCTCGGATTGTATTAATTGATAGTTCAATTGTGGTGGGAATCATTATAATTGGTATTATTGGAGCCTTATATAAATTAATCGATAAATACTATACTGATAAATACCATACTGAACTTTAATTTTTGGTATATGTTTTTGATTGCTGATATTGGTAGAAAATCATTTATTAGCATAATAATAAATAAAATATATGTGTATAATTCTTTATGGCAGTCGTCTTGAAAATCAAGATGGCTGCTTTTTATCTTATTTTATTAATCTAAATCGGTGTCAGCAACTTTAAGTATTGTTAAATATGAGTTAGAGGCATCTGTTTAATGGGAATACTATAAATATCAAGCGAAAATCATGCCAGTATTATACCGGTGGCGAAGTAATGACTCATAAGAATGTATCTCGCCTTATGTAGCTTATCTATATACTTACTTACCTATAATTCTCATAGTTCTTTGTATACTAATCCAGCTCATAAATAAATTATTATACCTGAATACTTTTCCATAAGGGTATTATTTTTTGCAATTGATCAAATTCAGTAAGTAATATTTTAAATCTCGGAAGAGTATCATAGGCATCTTTTACGGATTTTGAAGCTACAGTTTAGGACTTAACTCGGCTGCATATTCTCTTGAGAAGTTTTCATCGGCTAGATTAGCCTTATTATATTTGTAAAGTTCTAGGTACTTTATAATAGTTTCAACTTGTTCCATCGTTTCAGAAAGTTTATCCATATCAGAGTCAAAAACCTGAATATATTTTAAGTTTTTAACTTTTAAAGGATATGCCGGATGACATACCCATATTTCTTAATGGCAAGGTTTATAATTCAACTGATAACAGTATTATTAGAAGAAGATGCAAAGAGGCGAATATATCGGAGAAAAGTGTTCATGTTCTTAGATAAACCCATGGTTCACTTATGCTTATTAGTAGAGGTTCAATTGCGTGCATACTAAAAAGAATTGTTCACTCAAGTAAGACGACAACAAAAAAGCTATATCCATAATATCCAAGAACTGGAAAACCAGGATGTCGATTTATTAATGCGACTACTTCTGGTCTTAGCTAAATTATTAATACTGACATTTATGAAAATGAAGAGTTAAATATGTAGTAATGTATTATGTATAACACATAGTATTTAGCTTGAATCGTATTTTTTGGGTATAGATATTATTAAGGGCTAGAACATTTTAGATTTGTCATAACAATTAGAATTAGATTGGAGTAATCTTATGTTGCAGTTGAAAGATATAAGTAAATCATATACTACTGTGGGATTTACACAAAAAGCATTGGACGGGGTTTCTATCTCGTTTCGAGAGAGCGAGTTTGTTGCGATTCTGGGGCCGTCAGGTTCCGGAAAGACAACTATGCTCAATATCATAGGCGGTTTAGACCATTATGATGAAGGTGATCTTAATATTGATGGCATATCAACAAAAAAATATGAAGATACAGACTGGGATACTTACAGGAATAATCGGATTGGTTTTGTATTTCAGAGTTATAATTTAATCCCTCATCAGACTGTTTTAGCAAATGTGGAGTTGGCACTTACCTTAAGTGGAGTATCAAAGGAAGAAAGACAAAAAAGGGCAGTCAAAACCTTGGAAGATTTGGGATTGGAAGACCATATTAACAAGCTGCCAAGTCAGCTTTCCGGTGGGCAAATGCAGCGTGTGGCAATTGCGCGAGCGCTAATTAATAATCCTGAAATACTATTGGCAGATGAACCTACCGGAGCACTAGATACAGACACCGGTATACAAGTTATGGAATTATTAAAACGAATTGCAAAAGAGCGTCTTGTAATTCTCGTTACACATAATAGTGAATTGGCAGAACAATATGCCAATAGAATCGTTCACTTAAAGGATGGTAAAGTTCAGTCCGACAGCATGCCATATATACCGGAACCGGAAATAAATAAAACTAAAAGTGAGCTCAGAAAAACCGGTATGTCTTTTTTTACTGCGGTATCACTGTCATTTAGCAATTTACGCACGAAGCTCGCACGTACCTTTGTCACATCACTTGCTGGCTCTATAGGTATTATTGGGATTGCTGCTATATTGGCATTGGCAACTGGAATCAATAATTATATTAGAGATGTGGAAAGAGATACAATGAACATTTATCCGTTGACAATACAGGAGGCCGGATTTGATTTAACTAGTATGTTTTCAGATCCCAGCGAGCGAATACGAGACAGAGATAATCTACCGCCAAATACTGTACATGTTATTAACATTATCGATACCATGTTTTCGTATCAGAATAGAAATGACTTAGGTGCATTAAAAAACTATATGGATGAAAATGAAGAAGAGCTTAAACAAATCGTTCAAAAAGTTGAGTATAAATATGGCATTACACCTCAAATTTATTTGCCCGATACTAGTAGAGAGGTACAACAAGTAAATCCTGACACGATTCTCAGTTCTTATGGACTTGGTGCAGACAGCGGAATGGCTTCTTTATCGAGTTCGTTTGGGTTTACTCCGATGGGTTCATTCAGTGAAATTTCAGGGGATATGGATCTTATTGAAGAACAATTCGATGTATTAGTAGGTCACTGGCCGCAAAACTTTGATGAAGTAATTTTGGTCTTGTCACCACATGGAGGTATACCGGATTATCTATTATATGCAATGGGACTAAGAGATAGAACGAGATTAGCAACGATTATTGAATCTGTGATGGAAAGTACAGAGGCTAAAATACAAAAAAATGAAGATGAAAGTAGTTCGATTTCTTTTGATGATTTGATGGATGTAAAATTCAAGGTCATAAGCCCGGCTGATAAATTCACATATGATTCCGGGTATAATATCTGGGTTGATAGATCCACAGACAAGAATTTCATGTCCGGACTTATTAATAATGGAGTCGATTTAAGGATTGTCGGTATTGTAAAGTCAAAACCTGATGTGACGGTGACTACATTAGGTATGGGCATAAACTACACTCCTGAATTGGTCAAATATTTAATGGAAGAAGCAGCGAATCGAAAGGTTGTACAAGATCAATTAGAAAAGCCAAATATTAATGTCCTTACGGGAAATACATTTTCTCAGGAAGTAGATCAAGCTAAAAATCGTAGGTTTCAATTCACAGATTTGATAAAAATTGATGAAAATGCAATGGCAGATGCACTTAATTTTGATGAATCAGCCCTTGATATGGATTCGTTGGCATTTAACAAACTGGACTTAAAGGGACTTAATCTATCAAATATAAATTTGAGCGGAATGAATTTTTCTGATATTGACCTATCTACTATGGGTTTTTCCAATACGGATATGCCAGATATCGATTTATCAAAGATGGATTTTGGCGATTTAGATTTTACGAAACTGGAACTTCCGAATTTTGATTCTTTTAAGATGGATTTTTCTGAATTCGACTTCAGTAAGATTGATTTTTCGGATACTGATTTTTCAAAAATCGAGCCACCGGACTTTGATATTGCAGCGCTAACAAGTGCCCTGGCCGATGTTATTCGTGTTCCTGCTGCGGATATCGATATTTTAATAAGAGAACTTATGCAAGAATTTATCTCAGAACAAGTAGCAAATGAAGTGACTGATCATCATGCGATGGGCTCTAATTTAAATTCATTTCTTTCTCGTCCTGATGTTTTGGAAAGAATCCAAAACTTGCAAGAGGAGATTCCGGAGCCGGAAGGTATAAAAGACCAGATGAAAGTAGTATTGCAACAATATATTGGTGATGTGATGCATACCTATACTAAGCAGTATGCAGAAGTTTTCAAGTCATTTTTACAAAGCTCTAAGGAAGCTTTCAATGCTCAGATTATTGGATCTTTGCAAGAACAGATGAAAGAAAATATAGAAAATTACATGTCATCAGTTTCGAATTCCATCCAAAGCCAGCTCATGGAACAGATGCAATCAAAGTTTATGGAGCAATTACAATCTCAAGTGATGATAAGCGTTCAGAATCAAATAATGTCAGGTTTTCAAAATCAGCTAATGACACAATTAGAAAACCAATTGGCATCACAATTACAAAATCAGTTTATGCCATTAATCCAAAATCAAATAGAAAATGCCATGAAAGATTCCATGGGGAATTTTCCTGAAAAATTACAAAATGCAATGTCTATTGATGAAGAGGCTTTTGCTAAAGCATTTAAATTGACGATGGATGAAGATGAAATCTTAGAGATAATGAATGCGCTTATGAACCCCAAAATTAGCAGTTATGAAAAAAATATGCAGATGCTAGGTTATGCTGATTTGGACATACCATCTCAAATTGATATCTATCCAGTAGATTTTCAATCCAAGGCTGAGGTTGTAAATTTCATAAATGATTATAATGAAAAAATGGATGGTAGTGGTGAGTCTGAAAAAGTAGTGCGATACACTGATATTGTAGGAGCTATGATGACTTCGGTTACCAATATAGTCAATATGATTAGCAATGTATTGATTGCATTTGTTGCGATTTCACTTATTGTATCGTCCATTATGATTGGTGTTATTACCTATATTTCAGTATTGGAAAGAAAAAAGGAGATAGGCATACTACGTGCGGTTGGAGCGAGTAAAAAAGATATTAGAAGAGTATTTAACGCAGAAACTCTGATAGTTGGATTTGTTGCAGGAGTTATTGGGATTGTAGTAACATATCTATTAACTATTCCTGCAAATATCATAGTGTATAATCGATTTAATGTAGAACGAATAGCTCAATTACCGGTACAAGCATCCTTGATACTTATAGGAGTGAGTATGGTACTTGCATTTATAGCAGGTTTAATACCATCTTCTGCAGCTGCAAATAAGGATCCGGTGGAAGCTTTGAGAAGTGAGTAAAGAGATGTAAATAGTTATATTTGTGTTAAAGACCACTCTGATGAATTGTGGTCTTTTTTGGTGAAATTTATGTAGATATAAGTTTTGATATGCTTTTAATGGCATGAACTAAACAGTAGTATGGTATTTATTTATTCTGTCTATCAAATCTAAATCCCAACACCCAAGCGATCTTACAGCGTATCGTTCTTTTAAATTTTAATAGATGGAATTTATTCAAGCTTAAAAATCCTTTTCAAACTTGTCCTTAATTAATTTCCCGTATTCTAGTATAATAGTAATAGAGTTAATTATAAAACAATAGTATGAAGTCCAAGAGGTGATGATTTGGATATTATTAATGGATTAAGTCCTGAATTAAGGACATTTATTATGGCGATGATGCCGGTAATAGAATTAAGAGGGGCCATACCCTATGGAGTAAGTCAGGGACTGAGTCATTTCTCTGCTTTCTTAATAAGTGTAATCGGGAGTACAGCACCGGTTCCGCTTATAATTCTATTTTTTAGACCGATAACAAATCTACTGATAAAAAATAAATATTTTAATAAGTTCGTTAGATTTGTAGTTGATAAAACGCTTAAAGAACAGAGTAAAATAAAAAAGTTTGGGCTTTTTGGCTTATTTGTAGTTGTGGCAATACCTCTACCGGGGACAGGTGCGTGGACGGGAAGTTTTTTAAGCTCGCTTTTAAAGCTTAGAATTGTATATGCTCTACCGATTATTGCTCTGGGAAATGCAGCAGCAGGACTATTAGTCCTGGCTCTAACATATGGAATAGGACAAATTTTTTGAGGTGTAAAATGATAAGACTTGCTAAAGTAAAAGATATAAATAGGATAATGGAAATTATAAATGAAGGTAAAAAAAATCTTGCCGAGAAAAATATTGCGCAATGGGGCAGTGACTATCCGGATCAAGATGTGATTATGAATGATATAGAAAACAATGAGTTTTACGTGATGGAGTTAAATGATGAACCGGTGGCTGTGATGTCTTTAATTACCAAACCGGATTCTTCGTATGATACTCTTAAAGGCGGCAAATGGCAAAGCAATTCTTATACTGCGGTACATAGGCTAGCAGTTGCCGGCGAGTATATGGGTAATGGATATGGACTTATGATGCTGGAATATGCAATCGAAAAAACAGCTGAACTTGGCTATGAGTCCATAAGAATCGATACACATGAAGACAATATGGCTATTGTTAAGATTGCAGAAAAACTTGGTTTTGAGTATAGAGGTACAATAAGTTTTGATAATGGCGGAATGGGTGTTGCGTATGAAAAGCCGGTAGACAAAAGTTTCGGGGTATACTTAAAGACTTTTGAAGAACTGAATATCTGGGAAGTCTACGATGTCTTAAAACTTAGACAAGATGTATTTGTCGTTGAGCAGAACTCCATTTTTCATGATATCGATGACCAAGATTATGCATGCTTACATTTATTGGCATATAAAAAAGGGGAGTTAATCGGATATATAAGGATTCTTCCTGCCGGTATGAGTTTTGATGAGCCTTCAATGGGTAGATACTGTGTAAGNNATGAATGAACCTGTAATAAGGATAGAAGCGCAATCTTATCTTGCTGAACCTTATAAAAGAGCCGGTTTTAAAATAGTCGGGGAAGAGTATGATTTGGATGGAGTACCCCATATTGAAATGTTAAGAAATTGTAAAGAATTTTAAAATTACGCTTGCAATATAGCAAAGGAAGTAGTATAATATACGTAGGTCAAAGAAAGTCAGGAGGAAATTATGGAATATCAAGATTATTATAAAACGCTTGGCGTAGACAAAAAAGCTACAAATGCCGAGATTAAAAAGGCATTTAGAAAGCTTGCAAAAAAATATCATCCGGATATGAATGCAGGTGATGCTGAAGCCGAGAAAAAATTTAAAGAGGTAAACGAAGCCTATGAGGTTCTCGGCGATGAGGAAAAGAGAAAAAAATACGATATGTTTGGATCCAGTACTCAGTTCACCGGTGGACAAAACTTTGACCCTAATCAATACGGTTTTGGTGGTTTCTCATACTCAACCGGAGAAAATACCGGAGATTTTTCTGACTTTTTCAACCTAATTTTTGGTAAAAATGGTTTTAGTGGTTTTGCATCGGGTGCAAAGAATTCTGCAAGAGATATCTTTGGGAATTTCGGTAGATCGAAGCCATCCAGAAGCAAGTACGAAACTTCAATGACTATCAAACTTGAAGAAGCTTACAAGGGAGTAGAAAGAGTTTTAAATTTAGAGATAGATGGACAGTCAAAGCAGTTAAGTGTTAAAGTCCCAAGTGGAATACTCCCGGGCAAAAAGATAAGGGTTAAAGGAGAAAAGATTGGACTTACCAATGCAGACATATATGTAAAGATTGATGTCCTACCAAGTGCCATTCAGTTGGATGGGATTAATACAAAGTCGGATTTGAGTATTGATCCTTGGGATGCGGCTCTTGGAACATCTGAAATAATAAGGACACTGGCAGGCAAGGTCAAAGTCAATGTGCCTAAGGGCATCAGAAGTGGTAAGAGAATCAGGATACCCGGTAAGGGATTTAAAGATTTAAAAGGCAATGTGGGAGATCACTATATAAATATAGTAATCAACAATCCTACAAATCTTACCGATGAACAAACTAAGTTGTATGAAGAGTTAAAGAAATTGGAAGAGGAAAAAGTAACCAGTTAATACGGTATACCGTATTGGAGAATAAAGACTAATCTAGAAGCCTTAGTAATAGAGGCTTCTTAATACGTGAAATAGGAGGTTTATTATGGATACTAATAAATTCACAAAAAAAGCTGTAGAAGTTATTCAAGAGTCTCAAAATATAGCTATTAAAAACGGAAATCCTGAATTAAGTGAAATCCATCTACATCTAGCTCTAATCAATAGTGCCGATTCATATATAATGAAGATTCTTGCACTTATGGACGTAGATACCTCATTATATAGAGATGCAGTACAAAATAGAGTAAATCAGTTACCTGTACAGGAAGGTGGAGACAGTCTATATCCAACCACAGGTTACCAAAGAGCGCTTTTGAGAGCAGAAGATGAGATGAAGTCACTTGGTGACAGTTATATTTCTGTTGAGCATGTTTATATGGCTATATTAAAAGACAGAAATACCGAAAGTGCCGAGATATTTAAAAAGTTTAGAGTTAATTATCAAGCATTTAAAGAAACTCTACTAAGTGTTAGGGGTGGACAGACGGTAGACTCTGAAAACCCAAATCTTTCCGGAGATTCAGCACTTAAGAAATATGGACGCGATTTAACGGAAGAAGCCAGAAGGGGAGATATCGATCCTGTAATCGGTAGAGATGATGAGATAAGGCATACTATCAGAATTCTCTCCAGAAGGACCAAGAATAATCCTGTTCTTATNNATAGTCGACAATGATGTTCCGGAATCACTGCAAGATAAGAGTATATTTGCACTCGACATGGGTTCTTTGATTGCAGGTGCAAAGTACAGAGGAGAGTTCGAAGAGAGATTAAAAGAAGTACTAAAAGAGATAGCAGACTCTAATGGCATGATAATTCTATTTATAGATGAGCTTCATACCATTGTAGGAGCCGGTAAGACAGACGGTGCACTCGATGCATCCAATATGCTCAAGCCGATGCTTGCAAGAGGAGAAATTCATACCATTGGAGCTACAACTCTAAATGAGTACAGAGAGTATATCGAAAAAGACGGAGCTCTTGAAAGAAGATTCCAAAAAGTTATGGTTTCAGAACCTACTGTAGAAGATACTATTTCCATCCTTAGAGGAATAAAAGAAAAGTACGAGATACACCACGGAATCAGAATCTCTGATGGCGCCGTAATAGCTTGTGCGACTCTATCGGATAGGTATATCACAGACAGGTTTTTACCGGACAAGGCAATCGACTTAATGGACGAGGCTTCTTCAATGGTTAGAACTGAAATTGACTCCATGCCGGAAGACATGGATGAGATGAGAAGGAGAATCCTTCAATGCGAGATAGAAAAAGTTTCACTCAAAAAAGAAACTGATGAACAGTCCAAAGAAAGACTCGAACTCTTGGAAAAAGAAATTGCCGAACTTAAGGAAGAATATGATGGTAAGGCGGCTGCTTGGGAAGAAGAGAAGAAGAGTATAAATAGAGTTAAGGAAATCAAAGAAGAAATTGACAATGTCAGAAAACAGATAGATGAGGCAAACAGAACTTACAATTTTGAGCTTTTATCTGAACTGAAATACGGCAAACTAGCACCGCTTGAGCTTGAACTGGCTGAAGTAAATGAAAAAAATGCTCAGAGACAGAGCATGTTAAAAGAGGAAGTTACTGAAGAAGAGATTGCAGAAGTTGTTTCTAAATGGACCGGAATTCCGGTTAGAAAACTTGCCGAGACTGAAAGAGAAAGAATCNNGCGATTATAAGAGCCAAATCAGGACTAAAATCACTAAACAAACCAATCGGATCCTTTATCTTCTTAGGACCTACAGGAGTTGGTAAGACTGAGCTTGCAAAAACTCTTACAGAATCGCTATTTGATGATGAGAGAAATATGGTCAGAATCGATATGAGTGAATACATGGAAAAACACTCCGTTTCAAGACTGGTTGGAGCTCCTCCGGGATATGTAGGATACGATGAGGGCGGACAGTTAACAGAGGCAGTTAGAAGAAAGCCTTATTCAGTGATTCTCTTCGATGAGATTGAAAAAGCACATCCCGATGTATTCAATATACTTCTACAAGTACTGGATGACGGTAGACTTACAGACAACCAAGGTAGAACAGTGGACTTTAAGAACACCGTAATCATCATGACTTCAAATATCGGATCGCATTATTTGATGGAAGATATGGAAGATAGACATGAAATATCTGAAAATGCCAGAGAACAGGTTATGAGCGAAATGAAGATGACTTTCAGACCTGAGTTCTTAAACAGGATTGACGATATAGTGATGTTTAAGCCTCTTTCAAGGGAAGATATCATGAGTATTATAGATCTTCAAATGAGAGATATAACCGAGAAACTTGAAGACAGACAAATAAGCATTGAATTGTCTGAAGATGCAAAAGTATTAATCCTTAATAGAGCATACTCCGCACAATACGGGGCAAGACCTGTTAAGAGATACCTTCAAAAGCATATCGAAACAGAACTTGGAAAAGAACTGCTTTCAAATACTATTACTGAAAAAGATCATGTAGTCGTAGAAGTTGAAAACGGGGAATTAGTTCTTAGAGTAAAATAATATTTAAAGCCTTGAATTTCGATAATGGAATTCAAGGCTTTTTTATTTAAAAATGAATTTTGAATAAATTTATTATGGTGAACACATTTCGATATAATTGAATTTGTGGAATATGACAAGCTATTATTTTGGCGGGTTCACTGGTTTTGACTAGGGTATAAATGGGTAATTATACACTATCATGGTATAGGGGAGATGAAGGGTTGGTAGATTTTATATACAATCTATCGACGCAGTTGATACTTTGAGAAGTATTAATGCAGAGTTAGAGCATTTAAAATCAGATACATTTGATATCAAAAAGAGCTTAATACTCGACACAGAGTAAGAAAAATAAGGAGTAGAATCAATGAAAGCAAAATTACAACTTTGGTATTCCAATCATAAAAACATAATCAATACTACGAAGTTTACAGTTCTATCTCTAGTGTTGATACTGATTGTTTGGTTTTTGGATATTAAAGATATAGAAATCAAATCAATGCTGCCTCAATTTTTACTATTATCAGTGGATGTATCAAAGTCTTTTTTATCAACTCTAGCCGGTGTCTTCCTAACAGTAGCTACCTTTACTTTTACGACAATACTTACTGTTATGACCACTTATAGTTCAAGCTTTACTCCAAGAGTTGTTCAGAGATTTATCGATAAGCCGCATGTGTTGAGTCTTATTGGGATTTTTATTGGTGGCTTCTTTTATTCAGTACTTAGTCTTTTTATCATGCAATATGTATCAAGCGGGCAAAAAGTTTTTGCGGGCACTCTAGGGGTTGTGTATGCAATTACGAGTATAATTGTATTCATGTTATTTGTGCAGCAGGTCATTCGAGATATAAAAGTTGTAAATCTTATCCAGGATATCTACGATGAAGCTTTGATACTGGTAGAAATTGAAGCTGAGCAAAGAAAGAATTCTCAAAGATTTGAAGAAGAAAAAATAGGCAAGACAATTGGTATATATGCAAACAAGACAGGCTATTTTTACGATGTAGACTTTGAAGGAATCATGAAACAGATTGGCGATATTTCTTGCGAACTGGTAATTCATAAGAAAATAGGGGAGTATATATCAAAAGGCGTCTACATAGCCGACTTGAATTTAACCGAATCCGAATTGCCTGATGAACTTAAAGAGGACAAGGGCGAGTTTTTAAATAAAATATCGGACTCTTTCCTAATCAATAAGACAAAAAACATGTCCCAAGACTATCATTATGAGATTACTACACTGATAGAAATTGCACTAAGGGCAATAAGTCCCGGAATCAACGATCCGAACACTGCGATAAATGCCATAGGCAAGATTTCAAATCTACTAGGTCAGCTTTTTTCAACCGAGAATAAGTTTATTGTGCTAAAAATCACCGAAAATGCCAAGATCATCTATACTTCCTATTCTACTCAAGAAGAATTATACTTAAGTTTTTATCAGCTCATATTTTACGGCAAGGAAGATCCATCAGTTGGATACTCAATTCTAGAAGGACTATACTTAATCTATATGATAGCCGATGATAGTGCAAAGGATAGTATCGTTGAATTCTTCAACTACGCATATGATGTAATCTACCAGTCGATGAAAACCGACTTTGACAAGAAACATATAAAGGATATAAGGGATGATTTTTTTGAGAACAAAGATGAAGAGAGCGATGCTTATGCGGTGAGGGAAGAAGGGGCTCAAAGCTTTTAAATTTCTTCTCCGTTCATGATTTGGAGAAAAATTCGTTTCGGAGTTTCCAGTGATTCCAATGCCGCTTCGCTTGAAAGAATGGAATCAAAGCCCTTCAACTCCTACAACGATTTTTCTTAGCCAAATCCTTCAAAGTCGAATAAATTCAAAATCTTTTCTTTGGGGAACTGAAGGAAGCGACGAGAAGATGTCGCTTTTGTTAGTAAATCTCTCCCTCCGAGTTTGCTTCGCAAACCCACCTCCCTCGTCAGATGGAGGCTCTCAAAGACAATACTTAAACACCTACAATTTTATTATTAAAAGTGTATATAAGCTTTAAACTTTTTTGGTCTTATGGCTCCATCTGACGAGGGAGCTGTCAACTATGTTGACTGAGGGAGAGATATACTAAAGAGGAATTTGAAAAATTCAACTTTTATATTTCAGACTCACGACCAATCCTACACAACTAAACATATCAAAGAAGTAGAGGAAGTGCCCCACTTCCACGTTTGCGAGTTAATGATTTATGGATGTTAGATATTCAATAACACAAAGGTAAAATAGATTCAAAAATGGAGCTGAGGCAGCTCCTCTACTTTTTAAAATGAGGTTTGAGGTTAGACTTTTATTGTAGCGACGTAAAGATGTCGCTCTTTTTATTTCTCTCCCTCCGAGTTTGCTTCGCAAACCCACCTCCCTCGTCTGGCAGTCGAATTCTAGCCAATCACTTCGTTCTTGGGAATTCTTTGCATAAAACCTACCATAATTTCGAAATGCATCTCAATAGGTTAGGTTACTAACGGAGGCTCTCAAAGAGTTCACAACTAAACCTATCAAAGAAGTAGAGGAAGTGCCCCCACTTCCACGTTTGATCGTTCGTGTATTTTAGGTACCAGATATTCAATGACACAGAGATAAAATGAATTAAAAAATGGAGCTGAGGCAGCTCCTCTACTTCTAAGCAGGAGTAATTGCTGTCTAGGTTTTTCTCTCCCTCCGAGTCGCTTTGGTGACCCACCTCCCTCGTCTGGCAGTCGAATTCTTGCCAATCACTTCGTTCTTGGGAATTCTTTGCATAAAACCTACCTTAATTTCGAAGAGCATCTCAACTGGTTAGGTTACTAATGGAGGCTCTCAAAGAGTTCACAACTAAACCTATCAAAGAAGTAGAGGAAGTGCCCCCACTTCCACGTTTGTTTCCAAAACCAATTTAATTATGTTCATTATCAATCAGAGAAACAATAAAGAATTCGAAGAATTCTACCTTTATATTTCAGACTCACGACCAATCCCACACAACTATCCAATTCCAAAATACCAAAAAACATAATTATATTATAAAGTTTCACCACCGCTAAATAATCTATGATATAATACGCGCATAGGAAGTTTGCTTTTAATGACTTGGATTATGGAATTTAAATCATTAGGAAGGGTGAGGAAGATGAAAAAATTTAAGATATATGCTCTTTTAGTTTTAGTTATAATCGGGTTTTTTAATCCGGTAAGAGCGAGCGCAGATGTTGGACCTAAGCCTTCAGTGACTATTGTTGTTAAGGGTGGGAATCCTGAAAACGATGTGTACATAACATTATTATCAAAAACATC
>MTKW01007764.1_pt1 | contig 26161 bp, 23 predicted proteins | sample 1042761 | NCBI WGS metagenome assembly MTKW01 (sample SAMN06205366, study PRJNA360243) | anaerobic digester metagenome | biome: Wastewater treatment plant; feature: Anaerobic digester sludge; material: sludge; isolation source: anaerobic digester fed with sludge from wastewater treatment plant ...
AAGGTTAGAGGTTCTATACTTATAGGAATTGTAGCAACTACTATTATTGGAATTCCTATGGGTGTTGTTAGTTTAGAGGGTTTTTCATTAGTATCAGCTCCACCTAGCCTAGCTCCTACCTTTATGAAAATGGATTTTGCTGGACTTTTAAATCTAAATGAAGGGACAACAATATTTAGCGCAATAGTAAGTGTTGCAACTGTTGTTATCTCCTTTAGCTTAGTGGATATGTTTGATACAATAGGAACCCTTGTTGGAACAGCTACCCAAGCTAATATGGTAGATGAAAAGGGTAATGTAAAAAATATGGGTCCAGCCCTATATGCTGATGCTATTGCTACAAGTGTAGGTGCAGCCCTAGGAACATCTACTACTACCACTTATGTGGAAAGTGCTGCAGGGGTTAGTGAAGGTGGTAGAACAGGTTTAACAGCAGTGGTTATTGCTGCATTATTCTTAGGTGCAATTTTCTTCTGGCCATTAGTGGGTATAGTACCTGCTGAGGCAACTGCTCCGGCACTAATGATTGTAGGGGTCTTAATGATGTCCTCTGTGAAAAATATAAACTTCGGAGATTTTTCTGAAGCAATGCCAGCCTTCTTTACAATGGCTATTATGCCCTTATCCTATAGTATTGCTAATGGTATTGCCGCAGGAATGATTATCTATCCAATTACAAAGATCGCTACTGGAAAAGGTAAAGAAGTACACCCTGCTATTTATATATTGGCAATATTATTTATCTTAAGATTTACTGTATTACCAAAATAAGTATTAAAAAAACAGCCTTCTGGGCTGTTTTTTTAGTTGTTGTATTGCTCTTTGATTTTTGTTTGGGGGTATAGTAAATCATTTAAGAGTTTTTCATATATTTTTATCAAACTACCATTTTCGTCAATTTTAAATACTGAACAAATGTTTTTATTAATTACTAATTCTGAATAACAATTAGGGCAAAAAAATTTCTTTCTGCCTATTTTACCTATGTATTTTTGACTGCAAACTGGACAATGCATCAATAGACCTCCTTGGTAAATAAGGAACCATATTATCTAATGGTGGAGTGAGCACCATTAGATAATATTTATAAAAATAAAGGGGAAAGTTGAAAAAAGGCGGTTCCTAATGAAAATAAATCAGTTAGCATTATTTATAGTTATAATATAAACTAGAAACCTTTAAAAAACCTTTAAAAATAAAAGTTTTTAGTAATTTATTATATTACCGAGTATATTTTATGTTAAACTAAGAAAAAAGGTACTTAGAGAATAAATAGAACATTCCTGTAAAATAAAAAAGGATTTTGTAAAAGAAAGTAGAAGAATTATTATTAATAATCAAAGGGTGAATAAAAATGAGGGTACTTTTGGTAGAGGATGAAAAGGCATTAGCAACAGCTTTATCGAAAATAATGAGTAAAAATAATATAGCTGTTGACTTGGCCTATGATGGGGAAGAAGGATTATACTTAGCCCAAAAGGATATATACGATGTTATAATCCTAGATATTATGCTGCCTTATAAAAGTGGTTTGGAAATATTAAAGGAATTAAGAAGGCTAAATAAGAAGACCCCAGTACTCTTTTTATCTGCCCGTGATACAATAGAGGATAGAGTAGTGGGTTTAGATAGTGGAGCGGATGACTACCTTATTAAACCCTTTGCCACTGAAGAATTATTAGCTCGGATCAGGGCTTTAGTTAGACGTCCCAAAGATTTATTAGATGACAACTATTTAGAGTTTGGGAATGTTAAACTTTATATTGACAGTGGGGAGCTAGAAATAAATAATAATAGAAAAAAACTCACGGTTAAGGAAAATCAATTATTAGAGTTATTTATGCGAAATCCAAGGATGGTACTATCTAAGGAGCTAATTTTGGATAGGGTGTGGGGAATAGATGGTACTGCTATGGAAAATAGTGTAGAAATATATATCCACTATCTTCGTAAAAAACTAGGCAGTAAATCCGATATTAAAATAGAAACAGTTCGCGGAATAGGCTATGTGCTAAAGGAGAAGAGGATAGATGCTCAATAAATTACGGATAAACCTTACTATTTTAAATACCATAGTCCTAGTAGTTATACTATCCATTATTTCAGTTTTTGTCTATGTTTTAATGGACTTTAATCTTCACAAAGATATAGATGATATATTAATTACTAATTCCCATCAAGTGGATAATTATATTAATTTTATTGAAGATAATAAGTTTAATGACCAAGTAGATGAAGAAAAGAAAAATGAACATTTGAGATCCATTCATAATATGACAAAAAATAATATTTCCTATGTATTATTAGATACGGAAAAGGGAGTAAATATTAACTCTAGCTATTTAGAATTAGACTATAAATTACTTATGGGAATTAGAAAAGATGCCATGAATGATGGAGAGGGTTTTGATAGGATCATTAATGATTTAAATAGGGCATTTTATTTTACTACTGTAAATATAGAAGGGATTAATTATCGTATATGTACTACCTATTATTCTACAGATATGCAAAAAAATAATGTAAGGACCATTCAAACTATTAAGACCTTAAGAAATGAAAAAGATGTTCTGAATAGACTAGGCTTTACCCTGATTGCAACTATTATAATAGGAACAAGTCTTTCTCTAATAGGGGGATATATCTTGGCAGGCCGGTCATTAATACCCATTATTAAATCCTGGCAGAGGCAACAAGAATTTGTTTCTGATGCTTCACATGAATTAAGAACACCTTTAGCAGTGGTTCAAACAAACTTAGAGGTGGTAAAGGGCAGCCAAAATGAAACAGTTAAAAGTCAAAGCTATTGGCTGGACAATGCCTATGATGAAACCTTGCGAATGAACAAAATAATAGAGGATCTACTATTTTTAGCCAGGGCAGACTCAGGACAAAAAATTCTTGAAAAGGAGAAATTAGATCTATCCTTTCTCCTTATGGATGTCTGTGAAAAGCTTATACCTATAGCTGCAAATAAACAATTACAAATAATTGCTAATGTGGATGAGAATCTTTCCATTTGGGGAGATGGGAATAAGATACGTCAATTAATGTTTATATTAATAGATAATGCTATAAATTATAGTTCACCAAATAAGGTAATAAGGGTGTTGGCAAAAGAAGTAAAAAATGGTGCCTTAATAGAGGTAATTGACCAAGGTATAGGTATAAGTCATAAGGATTTAAACAGGGTTTTTGACAGATTCTATCGGGCAGATAAGGCCCGCTCAAGAGAACAAGGAGGAACAGGATTAGGCCTTTCAATTGCAAAATGGATTGTGGACATTCATAAAGGCAGAATAGATATAGAAAGTAAGGAGCAGGAAGGGACTAAAGTGGTTGCTTTCTTACCATTTAATTAATAAATAATGTGATATGGAGGAGAGTACGATAAATAAACAGATTACTTTTGATGATTTTTCAAAAGATATGGACTTTATTAAAAGACTATATGATGTAGTGAGAATTGTAGATCCAATTAGCAATCATGTATTAGATTATAAGAATAAAAACTTAGTCCCATTGTCTTCTAAATGTCATGATATATGGGAAAAAAAAGAAGTTTGCAAGGACTGTATTACTAGAAATGCCTTTAAACAGAATGAAACCTTTGCAAAAATTGAGTATATAAATGAAAAGGTATATATGATTTTGGCTATCCCAATTTTGCTAAGTGGGAAAAAGGTTATATTAGAATTATTAAGGGATATAACTAAAGAAAGAATACTATTTGATTCGGTAAATACTAATAAAGATAATGCTTATAATTTATTGAGGAATAGAAATATTAATATAATTAAGGACGGTTTAACAAATATATATAATAATAGATATATCAATGAACGCTTACCCTATGATATTATAAATAGCTATATGAAAGATGAATATCTATCTATTTTAATGGTGGATATAGATAACTTTAAGGAAATAAATGAGAAACTTGGCCACAATTGTGGAAATATCATTTTAATGGAATTTGCTGAATTATTAGAAAAAAGTATTTTAAGGTATAATGGTTGGGTAGCTAGATATACAGCAGACACTTTTATTGTGGTATTAATTAATTCACCTATTGAGAGGGCAAACCAATGGGCGGAGGATTTTAGAAGTTTTATAGAGAACTATAGATTTTCCTGTAAAGAGGGGGAAAATACTCAAATCACTACCAGCATTGGGGTATATTCAAAGAAAAAAGTAGAGGACACCATGGAAAAACTTATTAATAGATCAAAATTAAACTTAGGTAGAGCAAAGGAACAAGGGAAAAATTGTGTTGTAACTAATGGATAAAATATATAAAAAAAGGAGTATACTATGGAAGAAAAGACAATACAATCAAATTTTATTAGAAATATTGTTATTAATGACCTTGAAACAGGTAAGCATAATAAGATTATTACCAGGTTTCCTCCGGAACCAAATGGGTATTTACATATAGGTCATGCAAAGGCCATTACCTTAAATTTTGAATTAGCTGATGAATTTAATGGAGAAACCAATCTAAGATTTGATGATACTAATCCGGAGAAGGAAGAGGAAGAATATGTTAGATCTATAATAGAGGATGTAAGCTGGCTAGGCTTTGATTGGGAGAGACTTTTATATGCATCTGATTATTTTGATGAAATGTATGAAAGGGCAATATTATTAATAAAAAAAGGAAAAGCCTATGTAGATGAGCTATCTTCAGATGAAATTAGGGAATATCGGGGAACATTGACAGAACCTGGCAAGGAAAGTCCTTTTAGAAATAGGCCCATAGAGGAAAGCCTAACCCTATTTCAAGAGATGAAAGAAGGGAAACACCCTGATGGCTCAATGGTTCTTAGGGCAAAAATAGATATGACCTCTCCTAATATGAATATGAGGGATCCTGTTATCTATAGAATAATCCATGCTGATCATCACAATACAGGAGACAAATGGTGTATTTATCCTATGTATGATTATGCCCATCCCTTAGAAGATGCCATAGAAGGGATAACCCATTCCTTATGTACATTAGAATTTGAAGATCATAGACCCTTATATGATTGGGTAGTTAGGGAATGTGAAATGGAAAGTATTCCTAGGCAAATAGAGTTTGCAAGGCTGAATATAACCAATACAGTAATGAGTAAGAGAAAATTAAAGGTGTTGGTGGAAGAGGGTATTGTGGATTCTTGGGATGACCCAAGAATGCCTACTATATCAGGGTTAAGAAGAAGGGGTTACACCCCAGAGGCCATAAAAAATTTCTGCAGGGCAATAGGTATTTCAAAAACAAATAGTGTGGTAGACCAACAGATGCTAGAGCATTTTATTAGGGAAGATTTAAAATTAAAGGCACCAAGAACAATGGCGGTATTAAGGCCGTTGAAGGTAGTTATTACTAACTATCCAAAGGATCAGGTAGAGCTTTTAGAGGCAGAAAACAATCCTGATAATCCAGAAATGGGTGTGAGGACTATCCCTTTTTCCAGGGAAATTTATATAGAGCAAGAGGATTTTATGGAAAATCCACCTAAAAAATACTTTAGATTATTTCCTGGCAATGAAGTTCGGTTAAAAAATGCTTACTTTATAAAATGCAACAAGGTTATAAAGGATGAAGAGGGGAATGTGGTAGAGTTACATTGTACCTATGATCCAGAGACAAAAAGTGGTACAGGCTTTACCGGGCGAAAGGTAAAGGGAACCATCCATTGGGTAGAGGCAAGTCAAGCTATACCAGCAGAGATTAGATTATATGAGCCTCTTATACTAGATGAGGAAGAACAGGAAGACAAGGACTTTTTAGAAAATATAAATTCAAATTCTTTAGAAATATTAGAGGGATTTGTGGAACCGAATATGGTAGATGTAAAGCCCCAGGACAAATTCCAATTCTTTAGACATGGTTATTTTAATGTTGATCCTAAACATACAACAAAGGAGAAAATTACTTTTAACAGAATAGTGTCCTTAAAGAGCTCATTTAAGCTATAATTATTAAGGAAAAAATAAGGTGAGTTTCAAATAACCATATTGAGGAAATTATCTTCTTATGCTATTATGGAAATGTATTTTATTTATCAAAGTATTTATTAAGGCAATAGCCAAAAGACTATTGTCTTTCTATATATAAACTGCGACTATATTAAATAAGGAGGAACAAAATGACAAAGGTAAAAATCACTGAAACTGTATTACGGGACGCCCACCAATCTTTGATTGCTACTAGGATGAAAACAGAGGATATGCTACCTATTTTAGAAACCTTGGATAAAGTAGGATATTTCTCCCTTGAAATGTGGGGAGGGGCGACTTTTGACTCATGTTTAAGATTTTTAAATGAAGATCCCTGGGAGCGATTAAGAATAATAAGGAAGCATGTAAAAAACACAAAATTACAGATGCTACTTAGGGGCCAAAACCTTCTAGGTTATAAAAATTATGCCGATGATGTGGTAACAGAATTCGTGAAGAAATCAATTTCTAATGGTATAGATGTGGTACGGATATTTGATGCATTAAATGATATTAGAAATTTAGAAGTTGCAATGAAAGTAACAAAACAAGAGGGGGGCCATGCCCAACCAGCTATTTCTTACACCATAAGCCCGGTTCACAACACTGAATACTATTTAAAACTTGCAAAACAGATGGAAGATCTAGGTGCAGATTCAATCTGTGTTAAAGATATGTCTGGAATTCTAACTCCATATTACGGCTATGAGTTGGTATCAAAACTTAGAGAAACCGTTAAGGTGCCGATTCAAGTGCATACTCATTCTACCAGTGGTACCGGCTCAATGACCTATTTAAAATGTATAGAGGCAGGGGCAGATGTTGTAGACTGTGCTATTTCGCCAATGTCTTTGGGAACATCCCAACCACCTACAGAGCCATTAGTTGCATCATTAGAGGGAACAGAATATGATACTGGCTTAGACTTAAAAATACTAAATGAGGTGGCTGAACACTTTAAACCTCTAAGGGAGAGCTACTTAAATAGCGGTTTGTTAGATGCAAAGGTTTTAGGGGTAGATGTTAATGCCCTAATTTATCAAGTTCCTGGTGGAATGCTCTCAAATCTAGTATCTCAATTAAAAATGCAAAATGCTGAAGATAAATATGACGAAGTTCTTAAGGAAGTGCCAAAGGTACGAGAAGACCTTGGTTATCCTCCACTAGTTACTCCAATGAGTCAAATAGTGGGAACCCAGGCAGTATTTAATGTAGTTCTGGGGGAAAGATATAAGATGATTCCCAAGGAAGTTAAAGCATATGTTCGTGGAGAATACGGGAAATCTCCTGCTCCAATTTCTAAGGAAATAAAGGAAAAGATAATAGGGGATGAGGAGGTAATAACTGGAAGACCTGCAGACTTAATACCACCCCAGCTAAAGATTCTCCAAAGTGAAATAAAAGAATATCAAGAACAAGATGAGGATATCTTAAGCTATGCATCCTTCCCTCAAGTGGCCATAGAATTTTTTAAATACCGTCAAGCAGAGAAATACAAAATAGACAGTACACTATTAGATAAGAAAAACAATGTTCATCCAGTATAATTAACAATCAAATCAGCTATCAAGATAAGCTTTCTTGATAGCTGATTTAATAGAAATGGAGTAATGAATTTGATTAAGAAAAAAGAACTATTGGCATATGGGTTCTCCCTTTTATATGCCATTATTTTTGGACTAAGCTTTTTATTTTCTAAGATAGCATTAGACATAACTACCCCCTTTAAACTTATTGCTTTTAGGTTTCTATTGGCATTTTTGTTCCTATCCCTATTAGTAGCATTTAGAATTATAAAGATAAATTACCGAGGAAAAAGCTTAAAGAATCTATTTATATTGAGTTTAGCTCAACCAGTGATTTATTTTATATTTGAAACTTATGGGATAAAATTTTCCTCTACTTCCCATGCAGGTTTAATGACTGCCCTAATTCCAATAATTGTATCTATCTTAGGCATAATTTTCTTAAATGAAAACCCTAGCAAGGCTCAGTGGATTTTTATATTATTATCTGTATCTGGAGTAATTTTTATTATACTTATGGATAGTAGTCCAGAAAGCCAAAACACAATTCTAGGAACAATATTCTTGCTTGTTACTGTGCTGGTAGCGTCTTTATATAATATTTTATCAAGAAAGAGTTCAGTATATTTTTCTTCTGCAGAAATTACATATTTTATGATGGGGACTGGAGCGGTGTTTTTTTCAATAATAGCATTAATTATTGATATTATTAATGGAGACTTGGGTACTTTTTTTTATCCATTATTAAATATGGATTTTTTATTATCTATTGCTTATTTGGGCATATTGTCCTCAGTGGTAGCATTTTTTTCTATGAATTTTGCCCTGGCAAATTTGCCTGCATCCAAGGCATCTATATTTGGAAATCTTTCAACGGTTATTTCCATAATTGCTGGAGTAGTTATATTAAAGGAAGCCTTTTATTACTATCATGTAATTGGTTCAATTACCATAATTTCAGGAATAATTGGCACCAATTATTATAATGCTAAAAAAGCAAGAATTCTTGAAGAAGAAAAGCTATTGAATAAAGATCTTTATTAATTTTTAAATTGAAAACTATGGCAATTATAATAAGGCAGGAATTATCCTGCCATTTCTCTTTTAAATCTAAAAAGCTTTCTATATAATAAGAGAAGAAAGTTTATTTGTCTTATTGAAAGGAGCAAAACATGTCTAATCTTTTAAAAGATCTTAATCCCCAACAGCAAGAAGGGGTTACTCATACTGAAGGGCCTTTGCTTATATTGGCAGGGGCGGGTTCAGGAAAGACCAGGGTATTAACCTATAGGATTGCTTATCTGATAGAACAGGGGAGGGCCTATCCCTCTCAAATATTAGCTATTACCTTCACTAATAAGGCAGCTAATGAGATGAAGGAAAGGGTAGCCCAGCTAGTAGGCCCAGAAAGTAATTATATGTGGGTAAGCACCTTCCATTCAATGTGCCTTAGATTTCTACGAAGGGATAGTGAGAAAATAGATTATCAAAAGAATTTTGTTATCTATGATCCCATAGATCAAAAAAGTGTACTTAATGATTGCATAAAAGAATTAAATATTTCTGAAAAACAATTTCCTATTCCAAATGTAATCAAGAGCATTTCAAGTGCTAAGGATAAATTAATTTTTCCTAAGGAATACTTAAGTCAAAACCAGGGCAACTATTACCAAGAAAGGCTAGGTTCTATATATCAGCTTTATCAGGAAAAACTTAAGAAGAATAACGCTATGGACTTTGATGATTTAATAGTAAATTCCATTAAACTATTTCAGGAGAATCCAAAGGTATTGGAATTTTATCAGAACAGGTTTAAATACATTTTAGTAGATGAGTACCAGGATACTAACTATGCCCAATATAAATTAGTCAATATGTTATCAGGGGGCTATAGAAACCTTTGTGTAGTTGGAGACGATGACCAGTCTATTTATGGGTTTAGGGGAGCAGATGTAGAAAATATTTTAAGTTTTGAAAAGGATTTTCCTGATGCTAAAGTTATTAAATTAGAACAAAATTACCGCTCTTCCCAAAGGATTTTAAATGCGGCAAACTATGTTATCCAGAACAACTCAAGAAGAAAAGATAAGCGTCTATGGACGGATAATGGGAAAGGAAATGCCATCTTTATTCAAGGGAATGATAGTGAGTATAAAGAAGGGGAATTCATTGCCCAAGAAATAGAAAAATGTCGAAAACAGGAAAATAGAAACTATAAAGATTTTGCTATTTTATATAGGACTAACGCCCAATCCCGTACCTTAGAGGATGCCTTAAGGAGGGCGGGCATTCCTTATCAAATTTTTGGAGGGCTTAAATTCTATTCTAGGTTAGAAATTAAAGATATTATAGCCTATTTAACCCTATTGGAGAATCCTCAGGATGATGTGGCTTTAAAGAGAATAATAAACACACCTAAGAGAGGTATTGGCCATGTTACCATGGAAAAAATTCAAGGATATGCCGAATTTAAGGGGGAGGGATTATTTAATATAATACTTAAAATAGAGGAAGTCCCAGGGATATCCCCAGGGGCAAAAACCAAGATAAAAAAATTTGCTTCCATGATGGCTAGCTTTAATACTATGAAAGAATATTTAGGTTTAAGTGACCTAATAAAAAAGGTTTTGGAAGATACCGGCTACTTGGAAATGTTGGAAGAAGGAAAACTAGATAAATCTGATATCAGACTGGAAAATCTAGAGGAATTTGTATCCGGTGCTACTGAATTTGAAAATAATAGTGAAGACACTAGCTTACGGGCCTTTTTAGAAAATATTTCTTTAGTATCCGATATTGACACTTTAGATCCGGAAGAGGGTTCAGCAGTCCTTATGACATTACATAATGCAAAGGGTTTAGAATTTCCTGTGGTGTTTTTAACAGGAATGGAAGAGGGGATGTTTCCCCACTCACGATCATTATTGGATTATGATGAAATGGAAGAGGAAAGAAGACTTTGCTATGTAGGTATTACTCGTGCTATGGAAAAGTTATATATGACTTATGCAGAAGAAAGGATAATTTATGGACAACCAACCAGCTATCTTCCTTCAAGATTTTTAAAGGAAATAGAAGATGCAGCCCCTGAAGGACTTATAGTTAAAAGTGATAGAGAAATCCTAACTAAAAGGCCCCTTTATAAAAATAACTATAGTCCAAGAAAAACTTTTAAAACAGAATTTTATAAACCACCGGCTAAAAAGCCTATGGTTAAAACCTCTAGTGAAGAGCTAGTTGAAGGAGTAAAAGTAAAACATAATAAATGGGGTATAGGGACTATAGTTGGGAAGACTAAAGCTAAGGATGATATTTTTGTGTCTATAGCTTTCCCAGGTATTGGCATAAAAAAGGTTTCTTTATCCTATGCCTCTTTAGAAATAGTTAGATAGTTTGCATAAGCTTGTTTGCCACCAATGATATCCCTTTATCGGAATATTAATTCAAAGGGTGGTCAATGGCCTCTCTAGTATGTTGCAAACTTAGTATAGGATTTACTCTTTATGGTAGAATTATTTTGAAGATTTATGTAAATAGAGGTGAAGATTATGGATGAACTCCAAAAGATGCGTGAAAGGATAATGGAACTAAGGAAGATAATAGAATATCATAATCATTTATATTATGTATTGGATAAGCCGGAGATTGAGGATGCTGAATATGATAGTTTAATGAGAGAATTAATAAAGATTGAAAAGGAATATCCTGAGCTTTTAAGGGAGGACTCCCCCAGCCAAAGAGTAGGAGGCTCACCATTAGAATCATTTAGCAAGGTGGAACATCGGCAACCCTTACTTAGCCTTTCAAATGCCTTCAATGATGCTGAATTAAGGGACTTTCACAGGAAGGTAGTGAAGGTTATCGGTGAAGATGTAGAGTATGTTATGGAATTTAAATTTGATGGTCTAACCGTTGTTTTAAAATATGTAGAAGGGATATTTGTCCAAGGTGCTACAAGGGGGGACGGGTTTATAGGGGAGGATGTGACTTCTAACCTTAGAACTATTAAGTCTATACCTCTAAGATTAAAAGAAAAGGCTACTCTGGAAGTACGAGGAGAAGTGTTTATTTCAAAGGAAGATTTTATAGCCTTAAATAAAAGGAGGGAAAGACTAGGGAAACCTCTTTTTGCCAATCCTAGAAATGCAGCTGCTGGTTCAATCCGCCAATTAGACCCTAATTTGACTGCCTCCAGACCCTTAGATATCTTTACCTTTAACTTAGAATTTATAGAAGGGAAGTCTTTAGCCACCCATAGGGAGAGTCTAGATTATATGAAAAATCTAGGACTAAAGACCAGTGAAATATTTACATATAATAATATTGAAGAGATTATAGAAAAATGCAATTATTGGAGTGAACATAGACAGGAATTGCCCTTTGAAATAGATGGGATGGTCATCAAGGTAAATAATCTTAAAGATAGGGAATTACTTGGATATACAAGCAAAAGCCCTAGATGGGCAATAGCATATAAATTTCCTGCCCAGGAAAAGAGGACCAGGCTTATAGATATAGAGATACAGGTAGGTAGAAGCGGTGCCCTTACTCCTACTGCTATTTTAGAGCCAGTTAGACTGGCAGGTTCTACTATAGGTAGGGCCAGCCTGCACAATGAAGACTATATAAGGGAAAAAGATATTCGTATAGGAGATATGGTGGTGATTAGAAAAGCCGGGGATATTATTCCGGAAGTGGTAAGGGTGGTTAAGGAAGAGCGAAGTGGTAATGAAAAGATATTTAAAATGCCTAAAAATTGTCCCGCTTGTGGGGAAGAAGCTATTAGAATTTCTGGAGAAGCAGCTACCAAGTGTATAAATGTGGCCTGCCCAGCCCAAATCGAAAGGGGCATTATTCACTTTGTATCCAGAACTGCTATGGATATAGAAGGTTTAGGTCCTGCAGTGGTTAGACAATTACTAAAGGGAAAATTAATTAAGGATTTTGCAGATATATATTATTTAAGAAGAGAAGAACTTTTAACTTTAGAAAGAATGGGGGAAAAGTCTGCTGGCAATCTTCTTAGAGCAATTGAAAGATCAAAGGATAATGACTTAGCAAGTGTTATTTTTGCCCTTGGTATTCCTTTAGTGGGAGAAAGGGGAGGAAAGGTTTTAGCAGAAAACTATATGTCCCTTGATGAGTTATCTAATGCAACAGAACAAGAGTTAATGAATATAGATGAAATTGGGGAGAAAATGGCAAGAAATATAGTTGCCTTTTTTAAGGGACAGGAAAATCAAGCCATTATTCAAAAACTAAAGGCTGTAGGAGTTAAGACCAAAAAGGATGAAGACCAAGAAAATCAAAGAGAAGATATTTTTAAAGGATTAACCTTTGTTCTTACGGGAACTTTGCCTACCCTATCAAGGAAGGCTGCAAATGAATTAATAGAACAAAGGGGAGGCAGGGTGAGCTCAAGTGTTAGTAAAAACACAAGCTATGTTTTAGCAGGAGAAAAACCAGGCTCAAAACTAGAAAAAGCCCAAAATCTAGGTGTAAGAGTTATTAATGAAAGGGATTTTTTAAGTATGATTGAAAAATGATACAAAAATTTTAAAAGTATGAGACATATTTGAGAAACCAATCCTATTTAATAAACTATATAGAAAAGTATTTAAGGAAATGACATATATAATAATTAAAGTTTTTCTTAATATATAAGAGAACTAATTATGAATATTCCCTTATTAATAATAAATAAATGACCATTAGGCATTTATTAAGGGGGCTCTAAAGTGATTAAGAAAAAGTATTTATCTGCTTTATCCTTAATTATCCTTAGCAGTTTTTTATTAGTAGGATGTACTGCTTCCACTAAGTCTTTAAAGATATTAAAGGAAGAAGAGATAAAAAATGAAGTAGAGTATGAATCCAGAAACTTTAATTTGACAGACTATCAATTAAAGATATATGAGGAATATGCTGATACTGAAAATGAGCAACTCCTTGAGGATTTATCTCCTATGGATATATTTAAATTATTTTATCATGCATTTAAGATAAATGACTATGAAAACCTATATGGATTATATATAAAGGGTGAAAAATATGGTACCCCAAGCAGAAAAGATTTTCTAGAAAGTATAGAAAAAAAGGATATTATGAAATTGTCCCTATTAAGGTGTTTAGAATATAATATAAAAAATTTGGCCCAAATAAAATATGATAAGAACACATCATATATTCAGGTAAACTTTAAAGAGGATAATAAGCTTACAAAAAGAGAAAATTGGAATTTTAAGCTAATAAAGAATTCTTACGGTATTTGGAAATTAGAATGGTTACCCCTTAATTAATAGGAAAAGATAATACAATTTTTCATAAAAAGTAGCTCCCTCACATAGTAATAATTAATATGTATAAGGGGGCTAATATTTTGCTTTTTTCTAAAAGTATTGCTATTATACTATTATCTTTTATAGTATTGTTTATATACGGATATTTTTATTATGTTCAAAGTATTAAGAGGGCATGGGAACTTATGGGTATTTTTACCGGTGAGATAAAATATAAGAGATTAAGGGAATAATAAAATAGGGCTTTAGATCCCTAAGGAGGATTTTCCCATTAACTAAAAAAATCAGGATTTCTCCTGATTTTTTTAGTTAGATTCATCTATCCTCTTACCATCTATAGAAATTTTTACTAATTCAATGGGAACTTCTTTGGATGCATTATCCATTGCCAGTTCTACTGCCCTAATAATGCCACCACAACAGGGTACTTCCATATATGCTATGGTAATACTATTAAAGTCATTATATTCAATCATCTGGCTTAGTTTTTCTACATAAGATTGGATATCGTCTAGTTTTGGGCAGCCCATAACCACAGTTTTTCCCTTTAATAATTCCTGATGATAATTTCCATAGGCTATGGGGACACAATCTGCTGTTATTAATAGATCTGAATTTTTTAAATAAGGTGCCATTGGAGAAACTAAATGTAATTGGACTGGCCATTGTCTTAATTGGGATGAAATATTAACATTAATTTCTTCATTGTTTTCCCGTTCTAATGTAATAGCTCTGCTTCCTGGACATCCCATTGTGAACTGTTCTTCTTTAGATTTTATTTTTCCTAAATGCTTTTCTACTGCTTCTTGGTCAAATTCATCTGCTTCCCTCTCTATTATTTGAATAGCATCTTGGGGACAATGACCTAGGCAATCACCTAGTCCATCACAAAGATTATCAGATACTAATCTTGCCTTACCATCAATTACCTCTATTGCACCCTCAGCACAATTGGGAATACAAAGGCCACAACCGTCACATTTATTTTCATCAATATATACTATTTTTCTTAACATTTCCTGCCTCCTAAACTTAGTATTTAAGTATTTTTGTATAAACCTTATAAAAGTTAGACACAACATGATAATTATATAAAAAATTTTCATTAATATATGTGATTAAAGTTACGATTTGATATAATGGGTATAATAATTTTAAAAAAGATAGAGAGGGAAGCAGATGGAAAATACTAAAGACCTATTAGAATCTTGTTCGAAAATGCCTATGGAGGAGTTGGGGAAATTGTCCTTTACAAAGGTGTTTGGAGGAAGGGAGGAAGAATCTGAATTTATTGGTTTGTCTATCCTAAACGAAGAAGGATATTTATTGGACTATGATGAGTTAAAAAAGATATATATTGGTTTAAATTATTTTATTAGAAATGTGAGTCCAGAATTAATAATAAAAATGAATATTAAAAAGCAAAAAGAAGATGAGAAACAAAAAGAGAAGGAGGAATTAATAGAAATAGTTAGTAAAAATATTGTAGACAAAGAAGCTATTGAAGAATCTAAAGATTCTGGGTTTTTTTATTCCATAAAAACATTTTTTCGAAAGATTCTGGGAAAGGAAGAAGCTTCTTGAAGAATTCAAAATTATTTTCAGTACTTACTAAAGAAGACAAAAAGTATCTAAGGCAAAATATGGATTTAAAAACCTTTTATAAAGGAGATATAATATACACTCCTTTAGATATATGCGAACACTTAAACATAATTATTGAGGGTCAGGTTAAGCTATGCAAATACTTAGCTGATGGGCGAGAACAAATATTATCATTTTTATATAGTGATGATGTTTTTGGAGAGGCTAAGGTATTTGAAAAAAGCAACTATGTTGTTACAGTTATTGCAGAAAAAAAGACAACCATTGGAATGGTTCATAGAGATGTATTACTGGGTTTAACCCAGAGAAATAGAGATTTTACCTTAGAATTCTTTAAGGAATTTTCTAATAAAATTGAGATTTTAAATAATAAGGTAGAAATGCTTTCCTTAAAAACGATAAAGCAAAAAATAGCTAGGTTTTTATTGAATCTTTCAGATAAAGAAGATAGAACTCAAATAAAGCTTCCATATACCAAACAAAAAATTGCTTTTTTATTAGGCACTTCCCGGGAAACTATTTCAAGAAATTTTCGTGAATTAGAAGAACAGGGATATATAAAGCAAATATCTAGGAAGAATATAATAATTTATAAGGAAAAGTTAGAGGATTTATTTTTATAATGATAATAAATTTAATATAAAGAACTTTTTCTCTGTATCAATAGTTTTTATGAATAATTATACATAAAAGATAAGAACTTTGAAGGATTTTTTAAAATACTGTAGAATTGTACATATAATTATCGAAAATTATCTAATTGAGGAAATTGCATAAATAAGACATTTCATAATACTCTATACCTTATTTTGCTATAATAGTAAATACTGTGCACAATTAATCTTAAAGAAAAAATAATTATGAAATTTCCCTAATTATGCAAAAAAACTGTAAAGGTATAATTTATTTAATTAACACTAATGAGGGGGAAAATTATGAGGAAGAGGTTTCTAATTCTTTTAATAATAGCAATATTTACATTTGGACTAATTGTAGGATGTAATAATAATGGCACATCTCTACCAGAACAGGCGGAAAAAATATTAAGAATAGCCCAGGGTAGTGAACCACCGGCACTAGACCCTGCAAAGGCAAATGACAACATTTCTTTACAAATAGGACAGGCTCTTTTTGAAGGTCTATATAGATATCATAATGGAGAGTACATAGAGGGAATGGCAAAAGGTGAACCTGAAATTAGTGAAGATGGGCTGGTGTGGATCTTTCATTTAAAGGACTCTAAGTGGAGCGACGGGAAGCCGGTAACAGCTCATGATTTTGAATATGGATGGAAGCGTTTGGTAGATCCTGAAACTGGGTCAGACTCGGCTTATAAGATGACAGAGTATGTAGCAGGAGCTATGGAATTTTACCAAGGAGAAGGCTCTAGAGATGATGTTGGGGTTAAGGCTATTAACGACAAAACCTTAGAAGTTAGGCTAGTGTCCAATACCCCTTATTTCAAAGAAATAATTAGTTTTGGTGTATTTTTACCTGTTAGGGAGGATATTATAGAAAAATATGGAGACTCCTTTGCCACTAAGCCAGAAAACATGGTTTATAATGGACCCTGGGTTTTAACTAAATGGGAACATGATGTGGAATTAGAATTTGAACCTAATGAAAATTATTGGAATAGGGCAGCTGTTAAACTTGATAGAGTAGTAAGCCCAATTATAAGTGACTATACAACCCAAGTAAATATGTTTGAAACAGGGGACTTACATATGACTCCATTAATGGGAGAATTTGCAGTCCAATATGATAAAGAGGGTAAGGCTAAATTTATCGAGGATGGATTGTCTATAAGTGTATTATTAAATAAGGAAGGTTTCCCACCTTTCCAGAATGAAAATATTCGCAAAGCCTTTAATTTGGCAGTGGACAGAGAAAGCTTTATTAATAATATTTATGGGTTGCCGGCAATACCAGCAACTAATCTTATAAATCAAGCTATAAGAGGGGTGGAAAGGCCCTTTAGAGAAGAATTCCCCGGTGACTATTTTTCAGTATTTGATCCTGAAAAGGCAAAGGAACTTTTAGAAAAAGGTCTAGAGGAATTAGGCCTGGATAAATTGCCCAAGCTGGAATTAATGTTTTTAGATGGAGGAGCTTCTCCTATATTTGCAGAATTTTTACAGGAGAATTATAGAAAGAATTTAGGTGCGGAAGTTATTTTGACACCGATTTCCTTTGAAAAGCGGATGGAAATAAGTATGACTAAGGAATTTAGTGCCTTGATAAATCCCACAGGACCAGATTTTGACGACCCTATAAGTGTATTGGAAATATGGGTTAAAGATCATCCCTATAATGAAGTTAATTATAATAATCTGGCCTTTGACAAATTAATCAGCCAGGCTAAAACTACACAAGATATTAAGAAGCGCATGGAGTTAATGGCAGATGCTGAGAAATTATTAGTAGAAGATATGTACATAATACCTATAATGCACAATGTGATGGGATATGCTATATCTGAAGGGGTAAGTAACTTATACTTAACTCCATGGTGTCCAGATATTGATTGGATGTTTGGGGATCTAGAAATAACAAATAATTAGGAATGATTTTAAAGTAAAGGTATGTAGAGTGTCTACATACCTTTATTTAAATAGATATAAAGGGGACTTAATTATGCATAGGTATATACTAAAAAGAATAGGTATTTCCCTAATAACTATTTGGCTACTTATTACTATTACTTTCTTTTTAATTCATATTATCCCAGGGGAACCCTTTAGCAATGAAAAAAAATTACCCCCCCAGGTTCTGGATAATTTGAATAAATATTATGGATTAGATAAACCACTTACTATACAGTATCTTAGATATTTAGGAAATATTGCCAAGGGGGATTTAGGCTATTCTCTTATCTATAAAGGCCGTACTGTAAATGATATTATAAGTCAGGCTTTTCCCTATTCTGCCCAACTAGGCATTCAGTCTTTAATAGTGGGTATAGCATTAGGACTAACTTTAGGGATAATGGCAGCCCTCCACCGGAATAAAATATTAGATTATTCCATAATGATCATTGCTGTACTAGGAATTTCTATTCCTAATTTTATTATTGGAGGTTTGCTACAATATTTTCTTGGGGTTAAATATAAGCTATTTCCTGTAGCCCAGTGGAAGGGTTTTATATATACAATTTTACCTACAATTGCTTTAGGGACTAGGATTTTAGCAACCCAGGTGAGAATGATTAGAACCTCCACCTTGGATGTACTAAGTCAAGACTATATAAATGCTGCTAAAGCAAAAGGCATTAACAGGATGGGTATTATTTTTAGACATATATTACCCAACTCTATTTTACCAATTATAACAACTTTAGGTCCTTTAACGGCCACTATACTAACAGGGACTTTTGTAGTAGAAAATATTTTTGCAATTCCAGGATTGGGAAGATATTTTGTCCAAGGGGTTCAGGATTTAGATTACCCAGTAGTTATGGGAACCACTTTATTTTATGGGATTTTTTTAGTAGGATTAAATTTTTTAGTGGACATACTATATTTTTTTATTGATCCTAGAATAAATGCCAACAGCATAACAGGTGATAGTCTATGAAGGATTTGACAAAAGAAAGTTTTGAACCATTAAAAAATAAAGATATATACCAGGATACTAATAGCCTACCACTATTCTATAGGCAGAACCTAGCAAAAAAGTTTAAAAAAAATAAACTAGCTATTCTATCTTTAATTATATTATCTATTATAATAATCCTAGTAATACTTGGACCATTTTTTGTACCTTTTAATTATTATGAACAGGACTATCAAAATACTAATCTTCCCCCTGGTGACAAAGGACATATCTTTGGTACTGATTCCCTGGGAAGGGATATTTTTTCTAGACTATGGATTGGTGGAAGGGTGTCCTTATTTATAGCTATTATAGTTACTCTTTTATCAATGATAATTGGGATAATCTATGGTAGTGTAGCAGGATATTATGGGGGAAGGGTAGACAATATTATGATGAGAATTGTGGATATCTTATTGGCTATACCCGGTTTGCTAATTAATATCATGCTTTTAGTGGTACTAAAACCAGGAATTACTACCATAATTATTGCCTTTGGTATTACTGGGTGGCTGAACATGGCCCGTATAGTCAGGGGACAGGTCCTACAAGTGAAGGAGCAGGAATATGTATTGGCAGCCCGTATTTTAGGGGCAGATAACAAAAGAATAATATTAAAACATATAATACCCAATATTATAGGACCTATTATTATAGAAATGACTTTAATTATACCCTCTGCAATTTTTGGAGAGGCCTTTCTTAGCTATATAGGTTTGGGGGTAAGGCCCCCTATGGCAAGTTGGGGCACTTTAGCCAGTGAGGGCATAAAAGCAATGAGATTTTATCCCTTTCAACTTATAATACCCGGAGTAGTTATTAGCCTCACTATTTTATCTTTTAACTTACTTGGTGATGGTTTAAGGGATATACTTGACCCTAGATTAGAAAGGTAGGGGAGCGAATATGAAAGAAAGGGAAAAAGTTTTAGAAGTAAAGAACTTAAAGGTTTCTTTTAATTCCAATGGTCATGAGTTAAAAGCTGTTCAAGATATATCCTTTTATTTAAATAGGGGAGAGATTCTTGCCATTGTAGGGGAATCAGGCTCTGGGAAGAGTATTACCGCCCAATCTATTATGGGCATTATCCAAGACTATACTAGTGTAAAGAGGGAAGGCAATATTATATATAAAGACCTTGATTTAACAACTCTTTCTGAAAAAGAAATGGGGACTATTAGGGGTTCTAAAATAGCTATGGTTTTTCAAAACTATAGTTCTTCATTAAATCCTACAATGAAGATTGGAAAGCAGATACAAGAAAGTTTAATTAAACATCAAGACCTCCAAAAGGCCATTGCATATAAAAAATCTATTGAAGCCCTTAGAAGGGTAGGTATAAAAAATCCAGAGGAATGGTATTACCAATATCCTCACCAATTGAGTGGGGGAATGGGGCAAAGGGTGATGATAGCCATTGCACTAGCCTGTAACCCTGATATTTTGATTTGTGATGAACCCACCACCGCACTAGATATAAATAATCAAAGGCAAATTATAAATTTGTTAGAGGAAATCCAGGACAAACTTTCCACCTCTATAATTTTTATTACCCATAATTTAAAGCTAATTAATAACTTTGCCCATAGACTACTTATTATGTATGGGGGCTTAATAGTGGAAAGGGGACCAGTAAAGGAGATAGAGAAAAACCCTAGTCATCCTTATACTAGAGGATTATATAAATCAATTCTACAAAGGGAGTTAAGACCTAAGGAAAAACTTTATACTATCGAAGGAAGCCCTCCAAATATAAAAAATCTTCCAAAGGGCTGCCCCTTTTATCCCCGATGCCAATATGCTATGAAAATATGTGTCAACACTAGGGCAGAGGAAATTGAAGTAAAAGATGGTCATAAAGTAGCCTGTTGGTTATATCACCATCTTTGCCAGAGGACAGAAAAAAGGGGGGAGGACTTTGGATAAAATATTAGAAATTAAAAATGTAAAAAAATATTTTAAATTAGCAAACAAAAAAATAATAAATGCTGTAGATGATATTAGCTTTAATATTAAAAAAGGAGAAACCCTTGGGTTAGTAGGTGAATCAGGTTGCGGTAAGACCACATTAGGGAAGATAATAATGGGAATTTATAAACCAGAGAGAGGACAAATTATTTTTTTTGGTAAAGATATTCATTTGATGGATAGAATAGAATATAGGAATCTTTCAAGGAAAAGACAAATGATCTTTCAAGATGGCCTTTCAGCATTAAATCCCCGAATGACTGTAAAGGATATTTTAGAAGAGGGAATGGAAATTCATAAATTATATGTAGACAATAGGATAAAAAAAGTAGTGGAGCTACTGGAAATAGTTGGTTTAACAAGAGACAGTTTATATAGATATCCCCATGAATTTAGCATTGGGCAAGCACAACGTATTGGAATAGCACGAGCTTTAGCCCTTGATCCTAAATTTATTATCCTAGATGAGCCTATTTCTTCCTTAGATGTATCTATACAAGCTCAAATAATAAATCTCCTTTTGGAAATCCAAAGAGAAAGAAATTTAAGTTATTTATTAATTGGTCATGATTTAGACATAGTAAGACATATGTCTGATAGAATTGCCATTATGAAATCTGGGAAGATTGTAGAATTATCCTCTACTGAAGAAGCATGGAATAATCCTAACCATCCCTATACAAAGATGTTTTTATTACAGGAATAATTATCTTAACTCCTAAATCCTTTATTTGAGGGTGTTATTATTATCAACAATAATGCCAGAAGGTTTTTCTCTCTTTTTTTTCCGCTCTAGAAAAAAACCACAATCTTGTTTGCTGGAACATAATTGAGGATTTACATGATCTAAGGAACACTTTCCATTTTCTTGGTAAATACAATTTTCTGAACAATTAATAAAGGACAAAAAACCACCTCCAACAATCCTTAGTTTATCCTAAATAATAAAATCAATTATAATAAAATATGGTAAAGTAGGGAATTTCCTAAATATATTCAATGATAATTTTTTTGGACAAGTAATTCCTTTATAGTATAATATTTTGTATAAGCGCGAAGGGGACGATATTATGGAAATTGGGAAAATACCAAACCAATTATTAGAAGAAAAAATTTTATCTAAAATACAACCCACAAGATCAGAAATATTAGTTGGAGCAGCTGTTGGTGAAGACTGTGGAGTGATAGATTTCGGTGAAGAGATATGCGTAGTATCTACAGATCCTATTACTGGAGCTACAAAAGATATAGCTAAGTTGGCTGTACATATATCCTGTAATGATGTTGCTTCTAGTGGAGTGGAGCCATTAGCTATTTTATTGACAATATTAGCACCAGAGAATACAAAATTAGAGGAGATTTCCCAATTAATTGAGGAAGCCAAGGAAACTGCTGCTTCATTAAATGTAGAAATTATTGGCGGCCATACAGAAATATCCCAGGCTGTTAATCGTATGGTTATATCTACTACCTGTATAGGCAAAGGGAAAAAAGAACTAATGGTGACTAGTCATGGAGCAAAAATAGGGGATACTGTTATAATGACAAAATGGGCCGGTTTGGAGGGCAGTGCCATTTTGGCAAATGATAAGGGAAAAGATCTTATAAATACAATAGATAAAAAATGGATAGAGGAAGCCAAATCCTATATGAATTATATTAGTGTAGTTCCTGAAGGAAGAATTTCTGGAAAAGTAGGGGTAACAGCAATGCATGATGTTACCGAAGGAGGATTACTAGGTGCAATCTGGGAAATTGCTAAGGCTTCCAATGTGGGCATAAAGATATGGAAAGAAAATATTCCTATTACAAAGGCTACTATGGTTATATGTAATCATTATAAGATAGATCCTCTTAAGCTTATATCAAGTGGAGTTATGCTAATAACTACTAATAAACCTGGGAAGTTATTAGAAGCTTTTAAAAAAGAGGGAATCAAGGCTACTATAATTGGGAAGGTGGTAGAAGGTAGATCTGTTCTGGTTAATAATGGGATAGAAACATCAATAAATCCTCCTAGTAGTGATGAATTATATAAAGTAGTTTAATAATTCTCTATTCATACTCATTACTCCTCAATAATATATATGTATTAAAAGAAATTGAGGAGGAAGAGTAATGAATAAAAGAATAGTTTTTTTGGTCCTCATAATTATATTTGCTTTTTTACTTTCTGGGTGTAAAAATCCTATAGATATATTTAAGTCCTTTATATCAGGGAAACCCATAGAACAGGATGAAAATCAAGACCCCAATGGAATAGAAAATGAAGATATTGATGATTTATTAGATGAGGAGTTCAATGATCTAAATATTTCTGACCAAGATACCCGTCCAATTACCCTCTATTATAAAGATAGCAATGGTTATATTGTACCGGTAGTTAGAAACCTTAAAAAGGAAGAAGGTATTGCAAAGGCAGCTTTATCATCTTTAGTAGATAGTCCAGAAAATCGCAGTGATTTAAAAATCCTAGGATTAGAACCTGTGCTGCCAGCTAATACAAAAATAGAATTAGCAATTAAAGAGGATGGCTTAATTAGGGCTAACTTTAGTGATGAAATTCTAAACTTAAAGGATAAAAAGGAAGAGGAAGGTTTAGTAAATGCTATAGTGTATACTCTAACGGAGTTTGAAACCATTGATAAGGTCCAAATTCTAGTAAATAACGAAATTAGAGAATCTTTAACCTATGGCACCAAGGTGGGGACACCAATAAGCCGGGGCAATATAAATAATCTTCATAATAATATTGAGGGGGAAAGTGAAAAGTTAACATTATATATGTATAATAATCCTACTGGAGAATATACATACTTTGTCCCCATCACCAAGAATGTGTCTTCAAGTTCTATAAATATAGAATCAGCCCTTAAAGAATTGATTGACATTAAAGATGAGTGTGAGGGGCTAGAATTAGATTTTCCTGATGGAACTAAGGTTTTCAGTGTAAATCTGGAAAATGGCATAGCCCAGGCAAATTTCTCCCAACATCTAATACAATTAACAAATATAGAAAAAGCAAATAATTTAACAAAGGCAATTGGACTAACCTTAAAAGAATTTGATGGTGTTCAGGGAGTAAAGCTAGTAATTGATGGGGATAATCCCTTAGAAAGCGATATTATAAATATACCTACCTTTGCCAATAGTTTTTAAAGGGGGGCTTTCTAGCTAAAATGTGAGTAGAGCAAAAGATAAGGAGTGAAAAAGATGGAAAGAATAGACGGTAGAGATAATTACCAGATTAGAGAAATTAAGATAACAAGAAATTTTACAAAATATGCAGCAGGATCAGTACTTATTGAAGCTGGAGATACAAAGGTAATATGTACAGCAACTATAGAAGAAAAAGTTCCTCCTTTTATGAAAAATGAAGGGAAGGGATGGATTACGGCAGAATATAGTATGTTACCTTCTTCTACCCAAAATAGAAAAATAAGGGAGTCTAGCAGGGGAAAAGTTGAAGGCCGGACTCAAGAAATACAAAGATTGATTGGACGAGCCCTAAGGTCTGTGGTGGATTTAGAACAATTAGGGGAAAGAACCATATGGATAGATTGTGATGTTATACAGGCAGATGGTGGTACCAGGACAGCTTCTATAACAGGGGCCTTTATTGCCTTAATGGATGCCTTGCTTAAGTTAAAAAATGAAGATAAATTGGAGAATATACCTATAAAAAATTATTTGGCAGCCATTAGTGTAGGAGTGGTAGATGGGGAAACCCTTTTGGACTTAAATTACTATGAAGACTTTAATGCTAAATTAGATATGAATGTAGTAATGACAGATGCTGGAGAATATATTGAAATACAAGGAACAGGAGAAGAGGCACCCTTTAATAAAAAAGAATTGTCAAACTTATTAGAATTGGCAGAAAAGGGTATAAATGAAATAATAGAAATTCAAAAGAAAATATTTCAGGATAAAGAGTAAATAAGATAATATTTTAGTTTAACATATGCATTTTTGGATAAATAAATGTATAGTGTAGTTTTTATGGAGGAACAAAAATGAAGGAACTAATAATTGCATCTGCAAACCAAAATAAAATATTAGAAGTAAAGACTATACTATCACCCCTAGGATATAAAATCAGATCCATGAAAGAAGTAGGCATAGACATAGATATCCAGGAGGATGGAAATAGTTTTGAAGAAAATGCATTGATTAAGGCGTGGACTTTAGCTGATATTACTAAGGAAATAGTTCTAGCAGATGATTCTGGTTTAGAAGTGGAAATATTAAATAATGCCCCAGGAATATATTCTGCCCGTTATGGGGGAGAACATGGAAATGATAGGGAAAATAATATAAAACTTTTAAGAGAACTTAAGGATGTACCATGGGATAAAAGAGGTGCCAGATTTGTCTGCGCTATAGCAATGGTTTATCCTAATGGAAAGGAAATAGTAACCACAGGCGAATGTAAGGGAATTATAGCTATGGAACCAAAAGGAACTAATGGATTTGGCTATGATCCCCTATTTTACATCCCCCAATTAAATAAAACCTATGCCCAATTAGATTCAAAAGAGAAAAACAGTATTAGTCATAGATCAAAGGCCTTGGAGAATTTAAAAAAGCTTTTGCTAGGTAAAGAAAAGGGGGCTGAAAATTGAGGATAGGTATAGTAAGCGATACACATGGAAACATTCCTATATTAAACAGAGTGGTAGAACAAATGGGGGAAATTGATCTCTATATACATTTAGGAGATTTTGTCACCGATGGTAAAAATGTTTTCAGTCAATTAAAGGCAAAAAATATAATAGTAAAGGGTAATTGTGATCTCCTAGAAGAAACAGATGAGGAAATTATAGTAGAAATAAATAACAAGAAGTTTTTAATTACCCATGGTCATAAATATAATATTAAGTATGGATACAATAATATATATTATAGGGCCTTAGAAGAGGAAACCGATGTGGTACTCTTTGGTCATACCCATATGCCCTTACTTTTATGGTACAAGGAAATATTATTTTTTAATCCAGGAAGTACAGCTTATCCAAAGGGTGGAAATGAGGCCTCCTATGGAATAATAGAAATAGTAGATGGGGAAATATATCCGGAAATTTTTGAAATTAAAAGTGAATAGAGCAATAAATTATTAATTTATTAGTATAGTTTAATAGTAGAGTCAAATATTGCAAAAATCTTAAAAAGTAAGATTAT
>MTKW01012106.1_pt1 | contig 26146 bp, 26 predicted proteins | sample 1042761 | NCBI WGS metagenome assembly MTKW01 (sample SAMN06205366, study PRJNA360243) | anaerobic digester metagenome | biome: Wastewater treatment plant; feature: Anaerobic digester sludge; material: sludge; isolation source: anaerobic digester fed with sludge from wastewater treatment plant ...
GGTGCGTTTGGAATTACCCTAACCTTGATTAATTCACGGGCCTCCAAAGCGTCAGATAATTGTTGTACCAAGGAATCAACCAATCCAGCCTTGCCAATATGAATAATCGGATCAATTCCCGTACCCATAGCCCGCAAATATCTCCGTTGTTTACCAGTAAGCATCTGTTTCGCCGGTCATCTCTTGCGCGAAGACCGACCAACACCTCCTTCAATTGCTTGTACCCTCTATTATACCAAATATTTGTTAATTAGTACGAACAAACCGAAAAATCATCTAACAATCACTGCATTGTCAGTGGAATAATATGGTATTACTCTCGAATCAGTGCTATAATACTGTTTGTTCCATATATTTCCAGTAATTTATCCCTTGTTTTTTTCTTACTTTTTTATTATGCGATAAGGGCCTACATAAAAGGACTCTGCATTAGGAAAAATAGTATTAGGCCTATTTAAGCATAATTCACATAAAACACTGTCGGAGGTAGCTGCCTTGAACATTGAATTCCTACCTTTAGATATTATAATGATACCGGCTCAAATAGTACTCTCTATTATTGCAGCCTATTTTTTTATCCTTGGCATGGCCGGTTTAGTACAGTTTCGTATTCCTAAAACATATATTCCTAAAAATACATTCGCTATTATTGTCCCAGCTCATAATGAAGAAATTGTTATTGGGCCTTTGGTGGAAAATTTACTGCAACTCGATTACCCGCGGGAGCTCTTTGATGTCTTCATCATTTCTGATAATTCCACTGATTCAACAGCAGACATTGCCCGAAGCCATGGAGCTCAAGTATTTGAACGTTTTGACACTGAAAATCGGGGAAAAGGCTATGCTTTAGAATGGTTCTTTAACAAACTTTTTAAGATGCCCAAAAAGTATGATGCAGTTGTAATTTTTGATGCAGATAATTTAGTTGAACCCCAATTCCTGCGCCATATGAATAACAGGTTCTGTGACGGTTCTAAGATCGTACAGGGTTACATTGATGCTAAAAACCCTTTAGATACTTGGGTAACTGCTTCCTTCGCCATGTCCTTTTGGGTTGCTAACCGAATGGCTCAATTATCCCGCTATAATTTAGGTTTGTCTAATACTTTAGGAGGTACAGGCATGGCTATTTCTGTAGGGCTGTTGCAGCAGATAGGTTGGGGAGCAACCTCACTTACAGAGGATCTAGAATTTAGCCTTAAAGCCCTATTACTAGGCTACAAAACAACTTATGCCTATGAAGCCGTAGTATATGATGAAAAACCTCTAACCTTCAGGCAGGCCTGGAAACAAAGGAAACGTTGGGCCTTAGGTCATGTAGAGTTATTCCGCACATATAGCCCTAAATTTATTAAGGCAGCATTACAAAGAAAAGATCCAGTTCTCTTGGATGCTGCTTTAATTACTATCCAACCAATATTGGTTGTGATGATGGGTTTATTAGGGATTATTGGTCTTGTAGATGCGTTTATATTTGATATTTATAATCCTATCTTTGGTTTAATCTGGCCTCCTATACTCTGGGAGCTTGTTTACGCATTACAGTTAATGTATCCTTTCCTAGTCATTTGGGTAGATAAACTGCCTAGAGGAGTAATAAAATGGTCTATATTTCATTACCCTATATTTCTGTATTCCTGGACAGTTATCATTTTCCTTAATTTTTTCGGCAAAACCCGTGTTTCCTGGTCCCATACTGTTCATACCCGTAGTATAAGCTATGCTGACATCTTAAAAAATCGCTAGCTTTACCGAAAGCATGACAGAAAATAGCTAGCTCATTAGCAAATATCCTCAGATAGCAAGATAACCTCAAGGGCACAGACCTTTTAAACTTAGACCAAGAAAATCTAAGTTAAAGGTCACTCTGGTCCTGAGGTTGTTTTTCATTTCCGCCGTCTATTACTTTACGCCTCTGTAAGAAATATAATAAGGGCAGACCCAAACCATAGCAGGCCACAACTTGTCCTAAGCCTACCCACAACATTGACGGAACTAAGGGAAAGCCGGCCACGAAACGGAGCATCAGGCCCACTACCACAGCGTTGACTAGAACAGGGGGCAAAGGCGCTAACAACCAATGAGGCATCTTTCTGGTCAGGTAGGCCGCCAGTAAGGTAGCCAAGCTACCAAAAGCAATATCGATTAGTCCATAACCCCCAAAAATATTGGCTAACAAGCAACCAATAAATAAACCGGGTACGGCTATCGGAAAAAAATAAGGTAAGACCGTCAAAGCCTCAGAAACCCTGACCTGTATAGGACCATAGCTAAAAGGAGCAAAAGTTATAGTTAAGACCAAATATATTGCAGCAACTGCCGCTATTCGAGCAAGTATTTTGGTGTTCATAGTTCACCTCAAGATCGTTTCTGGAGTATGAGTATAGCATTCCTTTGGAGTTTAATTATAGCACGGGCTAGTTCTTTCCACAATTTACACAAATTTTGTGAATTTTTCGCCTTGCAAGAGGTAATACAGGTTCCTATCGCGAATAATGGAGAATAAAGGATTATAAAGTATCGCTTGTAAATAAATCTTGTTGCTAGAGATTAATCTTATTATAAAAAGGTGAGGCGAGATGAAAAGAAATACTTCATCACAGAATTTTTCGGCTCTGCCACGGTTAACGGCAGCGGTGCTTTTCTTGCCGTGTTTTCTGTTGTTGGAAAAAAACCTACCTGTAAAAATCTATTATCTAGCGGGCTTATTCTTTCTTTACGCGCTCTTACTCTGCCTTTGGCCCCGCTCTCTACAATCCCTGGACATGATATTCCCTATTAGTATTGTCATAGATCTTTTGTTCCTTACTATCTTTCTTTATTTCCTAGATCGTTATATCCATGTCCTGGCCACCTTTTATCTTCTACCGATTATCATTTCCGCCTTTAACCAAAAACCCGGGAATCTTTATTCTATAACAGGACTTTCTGGCCTTTCTTACCTTATCCTGGCTATTATTCAAGGTTACTGGCTTGTGCCTATCATTCTCCAGATTATTAGCTTTTTTGTGATTGCTTGCTGTGCAGCCCTTCTGACTAAACAACTTCGGCTGACTTATTCTTTCCAAGCTAATCAGGATCCACTGACTAAAGTAAGTAACCGTCGTTATTTTGATTATCACCTGCAAAGGCTAATTGCCGGTGAAACTCCGTTTTCACTAATCCTGGTGGATCTAGATGATTTTAAACAATTAAACGATAACAAAGGACATCACCACGGCGATTTTGTTCTAAAAGTAGTCGCTGCAACCTTGAAGGTACATTCCCAAAGAGGCACTGATTTCACAGCCCGCTTCGGAGGTGACGAATTCGCCATGATCTTGCCTTATACCTCCAAGGAAGACAGTAAAAAAGTGGCAGAAAAAATCCGAACCTCCATTCTCATCGATCCTAAACTACTACCCTATCCTAATGTCAGTGTTTCTCTCGGCATTGCCGCTTTTCCCGAAGATGCTGATACTATGGAAGAACTGCTGGAAAAAGTAGATGAGGCCTTGTATGAAGCTAAAAACAGAGGTAAAAACTATGTCTACGTCTATTCAGAATAGTTTATAAGATATATTCAAAAGTAATAGAGGACACCCAGTGTCCTCTATTACTTTTTCTTACTTCACCGAAGTAATACTATCCTTTTGTCTGACTTGATACAAAATCCGCTTCATAGTTGCTGGCAATTATCTAACTTCTACCTGAACAGATAATCTGACATTTGTAGCTAAATTCTCAACCGTTACTGTATAAGTACCTGGCGGTACAGGCCTGCCTGCATTGTTGACGAGATTCCAGTTCTCATTAATAACCTGAGTTCCACCTGGGAAAATAGTAATCACACGCTGAGCCTGAGCAAATTGTCTATTGTTGGAAAGACGCCACACCACATTACCAGCAGCATTTGTGATCGTAATTTCAATAATCTGATTGGTCCGATACCGCAAGGTTACTTCCTCAGTAGTAATATTAGTTTTGGACAGACTAATCCGCACTGTGTCTCTCCGATTATATACTCGCCGATCAGTAAAAAGTATATGGCGAAGTCCTCTACCTACTCTGGTAGCAATAGGTGTTCCTTGAGGAGGTGTGGGTTCACGGTTACAATCGACTCCCAGAGCTCTCCAAGTTGCATGATCTACAACTCCGGTTACCCGTAAATTCTGACTCCTTTGGAATTCTCTGACAGCCCGTTCTGTGCGGCCACCAAAGTCGCCATCAACTACACCTTGATAGAAGCCTCTCTGTTGCAATTGCCGTTGGAGAAAACGAACTGCCGGTCCTACATCGCCAAGCCTTAAAGTAGGACAGAAAAATTGTTCCGGCGGAGCTGGTGGAGGTGTGGGTGTCGGGGGAGCTACAGTACAAGTTACTCCCAAGGCAGTCCAGGTTGCCACATCTACCACACCTGTAACAGGGAGATTTCTTTGCCTCTGGAAGGCTCTAACTGCAGCTTCTGTTCTTGGACCGAAAATACCATCAATAGGCCCGTTGTAGACACCTGCTCTCTGTAGTTGAGTTTGGAGAACTCGTACAAAAGGTCCCGAGTTACCTCTGCGTAGGGTTGGGCACTGTGTGGGCTGTGGTGCCGGAGGAGTCGGGGCAGGAGGTGTCGGGACCGGTGGCATCTGTCCAGTAGGAATGGTGATGATTTGACCTACCACAATGAAATCAGGATTAATAATATTATTGGCCTGTATTATGGCCTGAACAGTAGTCCCAAAGCGCTGGGCTATAGAAAAAAGTGTATCACCCGGCTGAACAACATATTGCATAGGCTACCCTCTCCTTTATCGAGTGTTTCTATACATATTATGTTCCACCGGGTGATTCGGTTAATTAGGTTAATCCAGTTAATAGACTAAATTACGCCTTGAGCCATCATAGCTTCAGCTACTTTGAGGAAACCGGCGATATTTGCTCCGAAAACTAAGTTATATCCATAACCATATTCTTCAGCTACCTGCATCGCGTTATTATGAATATTGACCATAATCTGCTGTAGCTTTTGGTCAACTTCTTCTGCTGTCCAGGAAAGCCTCATGCTATTCTGGGACATTTCAAGAGCTGAAGTAGCCACACCTCCTGCATTAGCAGCTTTTGCAGGTCCTACAATAACATTGTTGGCCAGTAGATATTCAACGGCTTCGTTTGTACAGGGCATATTAGCAGCTTCGCACACGTACTTCACCCCATTAGCTACTATCTGCTTCGCATGTTCTAAATGAATATCATTTTGAGTAGCGGCAGGTATGATGATATCTGCCTTAACACCCCAAGGCTTTTCACCTGGATAAAATTTTACGCCGTACTTGTCTGCATAATCCTGTACTCTATCTCTTCCGGAATTACGCATTTCCACCATATAATCGATTTTTTCGCCTGTTACCCCATCAGGATCGTAAATGTAGCCGTCAGGACCTGAGAGAGTAATGACCTTGCCGCCTAATTCAGCCACCTTTTTGCAGATACCCCAGGCAACATTACCAAAACCGGATATTGCAAAGGTCTTACCTTTAATATTATCGTTTTCATGCTTCAGCATCTCATTACAAAAATAGATAACACCATAGCCAGTAGCTTCTGGTCTGATCAAGCTTCCTCCATATGTCAGACCTTTTCCGGTAAGCACACCATTTTCAAAAGCTCCCCTTATACGGCGATATTGCCCATAGAGGTAACCGATTTCCCTGGGACCTACGCCAATATCACCGGCAGGTACGTCAACATCTGGGCCTATATATCTATATAGCTCAGTCATAAAACTCTGGCAGAATCTCATTATTTCTCCATCTGACCTGCCCCGGGGATCAAAGTCAGAACCACCTTTACCACCGCCAATAGGCAGTCCGGTCAGGGAGTTTTTAAAGGTCTGCTCAAAGGCCAAAAACTTCATAATACTGGCATTAACTGAAGGATGAAATCTTATCCCACCTTTGTAGGGTCCGATAGCTCCATTAAACTGCACTCTATATCCACGGTTTACATAAACTTGCCCCTGATCATCTACCCAAGGTACACGGAATGAAATGACCCTTTCCGGTTCAGAGATTCTTTCCAGAATACCACCCTTGATATATTGCGGGTTTTTGTCGAATACCAATGCTAAAGACTGAAATACCTCTTTAACTGCGTCTAGGAATTCTGTTTCTCCTGCATTTCTTTTCTCTAGTTGCTGATAAACTTGTTCAACATACTCTTGACCATTCATCTCTTGTCCACCCCTTCTAAACTTTATTCTTATTATATATAATTTTTAGCTAAAATAACTAATTCGATAAAATATACTATAGCATAATTTTTTGTTCTTGACTTTACTTTGACACATGTATACAATGCACAATTTAATCACCTATGGACAAAAAACAAGACATATCCAGGAAAAAATAAAGTCGCCACCGCTAGAAGGGCAGCACCGAAAGCTGCCCCCTTTTTATTTTGCTGCCATAACCAACGAGTATATGACAACATGTAGAAGGTAACTATTACAGGAACTAGCATTGCTGTGATATTGTTGATAGTCAGTATCATTAAGGACCCTCCTCTGAAACCGGGGCGGTTTTATTCATTAAACCGGTACGCCGGATTTCTAGGTTAACATCTAGCTGAACATTAGCTGTAGGGTATTTTTCTGCCCAGTTATACTGAACCCATTCCGGCCAGGTCCAAAAATTACGCCGGCTTTCCTCTCCAAAACCAAAGATATCACTTTTGAACTCAACTTGGCTTTTCCTGATTAAATCCATAAGCCCATCTGTAAAGTTCTCCTCGATAAGCCCTTCCAATTCACCGAGCTTTTGGGGGTTTTCATAATTAATTCCGCTTTGGATACTCAATATTTCTCCTTCTAAACATATCTTTACTTTGATCTCCGGTTGTTCTCCATTTAGATCAACCTTAATTGTCGGGTTACGCCTTTTCTGAATCTTTACGATAATGGCTTTTTCTTCTTCTTCCGGATCCGATATCGTGAAATCTGCATCCCTAAATTTATTGGTAATCATCTGATAGAATCGGGTTTCTGTCCCATTCAGGTAACCCACTAAATGTTCACCGCGAAAGGCGGCTAAGCCGATAAATTCCGTTTTATTACCTCCTTCACGCATTATTTCTCCAGGCAAGTAGGAGGTTTCCGTGTAAATTTTTTCTGGATAAGTTTTGTAATGTGCAACTGGGGCATTACTTTCCTTAACCCCTCCATTTCCCTCACTATCAACGTCCTTCTCTTTTCCCGTCTGGCCTACCCCTATTAAGGTAAGCACCGGACTGCTCCCCGGGGACTTCGCTCTTTTACTAAATTCATTTAAAGACGTTTTTAAGGTTAACCCTGTAAATTCCGCCTTTTCCATTGATAAGGCAAATTGCCTGACAGGGTTTTTCTCCAGAGATTCCTGGTTGTTCTTCAATAATTCAGCCGCACTACCCTGAGTTACAGCAACTATAGCATTGCGGCGGATATCTCTGCTTCTAATCAAGGGGTTAATGAATTTATCCAACCCTTCTTGTGCTATCTCGGCTGAAACCACGATCATTTCATTATGCATAAAGGTAAGCTCCCGGCTGAAAAAAATATCAGCTAACTGCACTGCTCCAAAAAGTGAGGCTGCTTCTACGCTGATGATCTCCGTAGCCTTATCTCCCCCTTCCCCATCGCCAGCCAAGGCAGAAGGGATTGCAATTTGAAAGGTAACCTTATTAACATTCTCTTCACCTTTATCAATGCCTAGAGCCAAAATATAGGCTAATTCGTCAGTTTCCCTGCGGCCCCAACAACCTGTCGTGATAAGCGTCAGGCTAAGTAAAATAACAAATAAACTAGCCCTTCTTTTCAGCCGATTCATTCCACTCCCCCTTTTGGCGAAAAACAGCTACTAGCAAAACAATTAACGGTATCAGAAAAGTAAATAACCCCCCTATCATAAGCCTAAGCAGTTCTATTTGAACGCTTTCCGAAATATTTTTGGGGACTAGAGCAATAGTGAAGAACAACACAGCTATAGCCGGCTTGAGTGGTTTTTGCAACGGTATACGAAAAATTTCCTTATATATATAGGCTGAAACAAACATACCCACAGATATCCGTATATAAGCTGCAAAGGTCCAGAACAAGATAAATACTGCTTCTAAGCGATGAAAAAACCGTCCAAAATCTATGCTACGAGCCAGCTGATAAAAGGGCAGATAGGATTCAATGGAGCCTGGATAAGGAATAGCCAATTGGTAAACCAAGGTGGTAATTGAGTAAAGCAAGGACGTTAAAATAATGCTACGACTACCAATTTTTTTTGTTTCCTTTAAGTCGAAGGAGAAATAAGGCACAAGAATTATCAGAATAATGACTTCGCCAAAAACAGAGCATAAAGGAGCAATATATAAAAGTATATTCTTTATCCCGGAACCAAAGAGAGGATACACTTGAGTCAAGTCAATATTCGGTAGTGAACTAAAAAGAATTCCTGCGATGCCAGCAAGAATGAGTGGGAAAAAGATATAGGCACTACGAACTATCGGTTCTAAACCAAGATAGCAGGCCATAAAGGCTGTTAGTACAAAAAGAATCGCCACTATGCTTATGGGAGTATCAGGCAAGGCCGAAATTAAAACAGCATCAGCAAACTCTCTTAACAGATTCCCACTGGTAATGACAATGTATAACAAAAGTAGAAAATTAATGATGAAGCCCGGCACCCTCCCGGCTACCTTTTCAGTAATACGGACAATATTTTCACCAGGATAGCGTTTCAATAATCCACTTAACCAGTGCCATAAGACCAGACTGACAGCTCCGCTGAGTAATGGCAACATCCAGCCTGCAGTGGAGCCGACTTCTATAAAATATTGCGGTAATCCTAAAAATACTTTTGTACCCATAACCACCAGGGTTAGAGTCTTAATTTCACTGGCCCCTATTTTCGTTATTTCCTTCATCCTTAACCCCTTTACCGTAAGACTTTTTTTTCAACCAGCCTCTACTAACCTGAGGCTGTTTGCGCCGATCCAAGGTTTCCGCATAATCCGGTCTTTCTTCCAAGGACCAGACTGGTCCCCTTAGCATTACATCAGGATTGCTGCGCGTTCTAGGACCCACAGGAGACAGCAAAGGTACACCAAAAGACTTAATCCCAGCCAAAGCAGTTAAGGCCAGAAAAAGCCCCGCTGAAATGCCGATAAAACCAAATACTGCAGCTAAAGCCGTAAAAAGAAAGCGGATTCCGCGAAAAGCAAAGGATATCGAATAATTCGGTATAGCAAAAGATGCTAGCCCAGTTACAGCTACAACAATGATGAGGATCGGACTTACTATCCCCGCCTCTACCGCAGCTTGGCCTAGAATTAAAGCTCCGACAATTCCTAAAGTATTACCGATTACTCCAGGAACCCTGACTCCCGCTTCCCGGATTAATTCAAAAAAGAATTCCATAATTATTACCTCAATTAAAGTCGGGAATGGTACGGCTTCTCTAGCAGCAGCAATACTTAAGATTAACTCAGTTGGGATCATCTCCTGGTGATAATTTGTAATACTGATATAGACACCCGGAGTGATAATAGAGATTATTACAGCCACGATTCTTAAAAATCTGGTGATATTGCCATAAGGGGTTCGCAGGTAATAATCTTCCGGTGTATGGAGTAGAGAAAAAAAGGTGGTGGGCACAACTAAAGCTATGGGGCTACCGTCGATAAGGATCGCTACTTTCCCATCAATAATAAATGACACCACACGATCGGGTCTTTCCGTGGCTAAAGCTTGTGGAGCCAGCATAAAAGGATGGTCTTCAATAAATTGCTCTAGTACCCCTGTGTCCCCAATATAATCAGATTTTACTGAAGCGATCCTCCGTTTTACTTCCGCCACCAGACTTGGACTAGCCACATCCTTTAAGTACATAATGGCTACATCCGTCTTATTGCGCTCACCGACCTTCAACATCTCTGTAATTAAGTTGGTATTACGGATGGCTTTACGGATTAGACCAGTATTACTACGTAAAGTCTCATTAAAAGCCTCATGGGGACCACGAATAACCTTCTCTGACTCCGGCAGGCCTATGGGACGTTTATCCCAACCTTTAGTTTCCACAGTAATACATTTAGGAGAACCATCAATAAATACCGCCGTACTACCATAATTAACACTTTCAATTATCTTGTCATAGCTTTGTACGATATCAATCTGATTACCAAAAATGATCCGATCCTTGATATATTCCGCTAAATCATGAACTTCTACTGTCTCTTCCAAACTACTGAGGATCATTAAGGGTTTGAGAATACCTAAATTGATTGTTTCCCGATCGGAGATACCCTCAACAAAGACGGCAAAAGCCCGTACTGGTTCAGGGAGAGAAATTACGAATTCTCGAATAATAATATCTTTGTTCTTGGGTAAGGAATAAATCTCTTCAATATACTGCTTATTCCTATCCAGTAATTCAGAAACTCTCAATTTCTTCAGGTCAACAGGTTCCTGGCCCTGCTCTTTTGTAGATTCTTTTTGCAATACTCCTCCTCTGATTTGTTGAGGTTTTTTCAGAGGCCTTCTTTTTCCGTGACCTGTCCTCTTTTGCCCTTTTTGAGATCTTTTTTCTTTATCTTGACTGTCATTTTGGTCTGAACCTTTATCTCCTGTATCATAAGCCTGCCAATTAAAATTGGGGGGAGGTGCGCTTTCATCAGTTCCTCTCAAAACAAAATGTTGATATTCCTCAGGCTCTTGGAAGCTTATAAATTTACCAAGTCTCTGCCAGAAGGACGTGCTCTGGCTGCCTTGCTTTTCTTTTTGGCAGCTGGATTTTTGCTGTTTCCTCAAAACTATGTCCCCCTCCCTATTTTTTCTAGTTTGTACACTCCTGAGAAAAATATGCCTAGTGAAAGGGTACAAGTCACCGTTTTTACAACCTCGCATAATCTATAGTGAGCAAGAACAGACGCCGACCATTATTTTATTGAAAGGAGATTCTGGTTATGGATTGTAATCAAACCTGCAATATGATCCAGAAATTAATCAGTGTGCTGCGGCAGCTGGAGATTACTTATGGTTACCTTATTCAAAATGCTCCCACTGAGGATACCCGCCGCTCTATGGAATTAAACCTATTGACAGTAAGAAACAGCTTAGAAAGACTGCACAATATTCTGAACGATATGGAGCTCATGACTCCTACCGGCGAAACCCTCGAACAAGTACCTGCCTTTGCTAATTTTGTTGACGCAGCACGTTTTGCTTTCGCCCGTGAGACTCAGGCTATTGCCATAGCTAACAACCTACTAATGATAGTAGATCACTGCTACTATTCCACTATGCACAGTATCATCGTAGACCAACAGTTAAATGCGATGAGAATCCTCTTTGTGCTGACCTAAGCAAAAAATAACCCCGCCCATCAACGCAATCGAAGATTGCTGATGGTGACCTGGGAACCTTGTTGTTTTCACAATAAGAAAAATGACGAATAACAGGAATCAGAGTACAGGTTCCTGTTATTCTTCATTATACTGACGAAATTATCGTTACGCCTTACACCTTTTTTGAGTCACTTTCTCCATTTGTCCTTACATAACATAGAAAGAGTGATTTGCAAATAAGGAGATGAAGTTATGGCGAACCCTTGGCAAGATGTAATTTGTTATCCACTAGGTCAAAGGCAAAGTAAGCCCCGGGAAAAAGGATTGACTATGGTAATGGACAAAGGGATGGGGTTAAATAAGCTCCAGGATCTGCTGGCTGTAGCCGGTCAACACCTGGACCTTCTAAAGCTAGGCTTTGGTACCTCAGCCCTCTATGATGAAGAATTACTCTTAGCTAAACTCGAACTATGCCGCCAATACAAGGTGAGGCCCTATCCGGGAGGTACATTAACAGAAATCGCTTTTTCACAAGGTAAATATGAAACCTATTTAAACCGTTTACTAAAATTAGGATTCGAACTAATAGAAATCTCTGATGGCACCATTAAGCTGGACAGAACCGATCGTATTTCTTGTATTAAAAAAGCTACTAGTTTAGGCCTAACTGTGCTAACTGAAGTAGGCAAAAAAGATCCAGCCCAAAATCCTAGTCTAGATGAACTGATCAATTTATGCCAGGAAGATTTACAAGCTGGGGCTTGGAAAGTAATAATAGAAGCCCGTGAGAGTGGTAAAAACATCGGCATCTACGACAAAAACGGGGGGATTTTGGAAGAGAAATTAGAGCAATTATCCCACCGGCTTATCCCGGTAATGTCCAAAATAATCTGGGAAGCCCCGTTAAAAGAGCAGCAGCTGGCCTTAATCCAGCGTTTTGGCTCTGAAGTAAATCTGGCGAATATTCCTCCTCAGGAATTGATCCCTTTAGAAGCCTTAAGAACCGGTCTGAGAAATGACACCTTGAGAATGATTGCTAATACTTAAAAAGTACAGGTCTTGTTATCATGTTTGACTTATACTTTTTTTACAGAGAGGAGATTTTAAGTCCATGATCAAAGAAATTTCTATCCTTCCCGGCAAGGACAAAAACAATAAAGCAGAAAACTTCGAGCCCATTACTCTAGTAGCAGGTGAAACTATATCTATAGTCGGCCCTACCGGCAGTGGCAAAACCGCCTTTATCACCGACATAGAACTATTGGCTCAGCGTGATACGGCTACCCAACGACAAATCCTAATAAACGGAGAAATTCCTTCCGCAGAAATACGCTATGACCCTGCCCTCAAACCTATTGCTATGATCACCCAGAACACCAAATGTTTCGCTGATTTAACCGTCCGAGAATTCTTAGGAATACACGCCCGGGCCCGCAAAATCCGGGATACGACTATTATTGATCAGACCATAGCCATAGCCAATAAGTTCACTGGGGAGAAAATCGGACCAGATCATCGAGTTACCATCCTCTCCGGAGGTCAAACCCGTTCCTTAATGATTGCCGATGCCTTATTAATCGGTGCAGCACCCATCATCCTTTTGGATGAAATCGAAAATGCCGGAATTTTTAAGCAGGAGGTTATCGACATTATCGGTACTACTGAAAAAATTATCATCTTCGTAACCCACGACCCGGTTATTGCCCTACTGACTAAAAAACGAATCATCATGAGCAACGGAGCCGTAAGTAAGGTTCTAACTCAGAACGATACCGAAACAGGTGCCGCCAAAAACCTGATCGAGCTTGATAAACGAATGGGAGTAATTCGGGAGAACTTACGGGCAGGACTATTTATTACCACCGACCAGGTTAACGTCAGCTTTGCATAATACTTTGCGTAATGTTCTATATAATTAGGCCTATCCTATCATATGGCCAAGTTGATAAAGGAGTGCACATTCTATGAAATTAATTGTTATCGCCGGTCCTCCTTCAGCGGGGAAAACAGCCCTGACCAAACAGATTGTACGACGCTTTATGACTGAAATGAAAATTGCCTATTTGAAAATCGATGTGGTTAAAGCCTACGAAGACATAGAACTGGCCAAAGAATTCGGTATCTTGACAAAAAAAATCTATTCCGGTGATCTCTGTCCTGATCATGCTAGTGTTATGGTCTTAGGCGATGCCATAACTTGGGCCGAGAAAAATAAAGCAGACCTCTTCATTGTCGAGAGCGCCGGTTTATGTCTGCGCTGTTCACCTTATTTAAATCAAGGTTTAGGTATTGTAGTATTAAGTTCAATCTCCGGCATCCATGCTCCGGAAAAAATGGGAGCCATGGTTAGCTTAGCTGATATCGCTGTGGTGACTAAGATAGATCTGGTTAGCCAAGCTGAACGAGAAGTAATGATTCAAAAAATTAAGGAAATCCACAGTAAGCTGGTCCTTTGCGAAACCAATGCCCTGCAAGGCACCTCTCTCCAAAGGCTTTATGAGTTAATCGAAAATTCCCCTGAGATTGAAAAAGAAAGCCTTTACCTAAAAGGCAATCCTCCCCTGGGAACCTGCACTATCTGTATCGGTAAAAAAGAAATCGGCTGGCAACACCATTTTGGCGTTATCCAACAATTAGACGGTCAAATAGCCGATTATCTCTATCGAGGTGAATGACGATGACACCGATAAAACACTGGCTCCCACCAGGGAAAAACTGTGGTCTATGCGGAGAGAAAAATTGCCGTAGCTTTATTAGAATGGTTAATCAGCAGCGGAAAGAATATGATGATTGCCCCTATTATCAAGAAGGTCTGCCGAAAAATCCAGCCGAACATCTGACAGAGGCCAACTATAAGAAACACGATGTCCTGGGTAATGAGTATGATTTTATTTTACAGCCTTTACCTGGTGAGCCCTCGGCTCGTAAAATTGTCCTGCCCTTCCGGGGAGATCTAGTAGAAAAAATGAATATACAAGCTGGAGACTATTTAGTTGGCCGCCCCATGGGTGCCGGCTGTCCTATTCCCCATGTCTTGCAAGTTATTAAAGCAGAAGCCGTCACTGGACTTCTCTATACCTGGGTAGTTGGCCCCAAATACTCCAGGGATAAAGAGATCAAAGACCTTGTGGCCTACCATATGATTGGTTTTGAAGGTATAATTTCTAATGTAAACCGAGTCCCACTTTTCGGCGAAAGAGTCACTTTCTTACCCGGTTTTTGTATGATGAATCTTAATCATACAGGCTTAGTCAATATGATTCTCAACAAATCTTGGGGGCAACATATTAGGATTGAAGATATTCGTATTTTAGATCGGGCAAACAGCTTTAGTCCTAGTACTTAATTCCTAGACAAAAAATGGTATTTTTTTGAAAATATTTTTTTGTATAATTTCTTTTTTGCATATATAATAAAGGTGGATGACCTTAAGGTCATTCACTTTTTCCTATTTAGAATACAAGCTATCCCAAAATATATATTAGGAGGTGCTTATTTGAGCATTACCATCGGAATTGTTGGGTTCGGTAGAACAGGTAATATTGTAGCCCATGAATTAATTAAGAATGAAGAAGTTCATTTAAAATGGGTCTTGCGTAAGTCAAAAACTAATGCCGGCGAATACGCCAGCCATCTATTAGGCTATGAGCATGACGAAGGAAAGATTTACTCTGTAGAAGATCTGAGCCCCGACACATTTTACCGCGATAATTATGTAGATGTGATTATTGATTTCTCCGGGTCAGAAGCAATTGAATATTATAAAGATGCTGCAAAATATGGCACCCGTGTTGTCTCGGCAGTATCCAAATACGATAGTACTCATCTAGCTCAGCTGAAGGAATTAGGCACAAAAACGGCTGTGCTCTATTCTCCTAATATAACCTTAGGAATCAACTTTTTGATAGAGGCTTCTAAGGTCTTGCAAAAAATTATTCCTCATGCTGATATTGAAATCATTGAAGAACATTTCCGTGATAAACCAGATGTTTCTGGCACAGCTTTACGAATTGCCGAAGATTTAGGATTGGATAAAAAGAAACATGTTAATTCCGTACGGGTTGGCGGAGTGATAGGCAGGCACGAGGTTGTTTTCGGGCTGCCCCATCAAACCATCCGGATTGTCCATGAATCATTGGACAGGGCCGCCTTTGCTGAAGGCGCAATGTATGCTGCAAAATGGCTCATGGGCAAGAAAAAAGGCCTCTTCACCATGGAAGAAGCCCTAGCCTTAAGCTTTGGTAGGAACACTCAGGTTTTTGAAGGCGGAGATTAATTGATGATTTAGCTTAGATCTTCAAGCCAATAAGTGATTATTTAGAATTTTCGGCAAGCAATCTTTGGATAGCTTGCTTTTTTCTATCAGCATAACTTCTCCTATTAACCACAATCCAGTAAAAAACAAAATAAGAGTGTTAATTAAACAAGAAGTATTATCGTGGTATTACAACTGCTGCTCTTCTCCCTTGTTTTGTGATAATATAGACTATAATTAATGTGCAAATAAATTAACTCTTGCTAGCTTTGATTAAGCTAATTCATGTTGACAAATACCAGAAATGATGGAACACTAAAATATGGGAATGATATATACTATTGTTTAGAATACATCTTGGAGGGAATCCCTTGGAAAAAGAAAATAAGGAAGTTTTCTTAAAATATAATAGCGCTGTAATCATACCAGCCTTGAATCCACCGCCTAAATTGTTAGCTCTGGTGCAGGATTTACTTGAACAAGGTTTCCCACATATTATTGTGGTTAATGACGGTAGTTCAGGCTCCTTTGAACGGATATTCCAAGAAATAGAGGCTATGGATAGATGTACTGTTTTACACCACGAAACCAATCGCGGTAAGGGTCGTGCCTTGAAAACAGCCTTCTCATATGTACTTGAGAATTTTCCATCTCTAGATGGTGTGATCACTGCTGACGCTGATGGACAGCATTCTGTAGATGACATCTGTCGGATCAGTGAGTTATTATCTCAACGGCAAGATTCTTTGATTTTGGGTGAACGGAACTTTAGAAGTGAAAACGTTCCTAGAAGGAGCTGGCTTGGCAATACACTGACCAGCCGGGTATTTCAATTTCTTTACGGCGTCTATTTACATGATACGCAAACCGGTCTTAGAGGCATACCACTTCACGCCCTGGACTGGATGATTGAAATGGTTGGCGAAAGATACGATTTTGAACTTAATATGTTGATCAAGCTTAGAAACCACAATCTTGGCATTCTAACAATGCCAATTAAGACAATATATTATGATAATAACGCCCATTCCCATTTTAAAACCTTTAGGGACACCTTACCGATCGTTCTACGGCTAGTTTCCGGAGCCCTCAAGTATTCTGGCTCTGTGCTATTATCCGGTATAATCGACATTATTGCTTTTTTCGTTTTAAATACTATTGTCTTAGCCGCTTACCCTGCAGCTACCAGACTTTTTGCCAGTACTGCTTTGGCGCGTTTGCTGTCTTCTATTTGCAATTTTAACGTTAACCGTCGGCTAATCTTCGAGGCCAAGGACAACATACTAAGTTCAGCCTTACGTTACTATACCGTGTGTGTTATTCAAATGTTATTATCATACGGATTAGTATTTGCTATCAGCCTATCCTGGAAGGTAAATGAATCAGTTATCAAGCTCTTCGTTGATTTTGTTCTAGGCACTATCAGCTATAAGCTCCAACTGCACTGGGTTTTCCGTAATGATCACGAAACGATCGTCAATTCCATCAATGTCTAATCACAATAATTTATTCAGGAGGGGCTATGGAACGCTTATATAAAACTTTACTCTCTCTTTTCCGCTGTTTTTATCCGCGTTATCATTACTCAGGGCCTGACCAGGCTGTCACTCCTGCCGTATACATAGTCCATCACCAAAATCTCCGGGGTCCCATCACTGTATTAGCTTGGCTCCCCTGGCATCTAAGACTTTGGGCTTTAAGCGTCTTTTTTACCCAAAAAGATTGTTTCCGCCATTATATGGACTATACTTTTACTAAACGTTTTGGATTTCCTAAGATAGTGGCTTACATTATTGTCTGGCCTATCTCCTTTCTTCTTCCACTTCTGATGAAACTGATCAATGCTATCCCGGTCTATCGAAGTAGAAAGGCTGTTACAACCTTTAGAGAAAGTCTCTCAGCTTTGACTACAGGTCAAAGCCTTTTAATATGCCCCGACATTGATTATAAAGACACTGGTAGTAATATTGGGGAGATCTATTCCGGTTTTCTTAATCTGGAAAAATATTATTACAAAAAGACCAGTCAACATCTAGCCTTTATTCCTCTCTACATTGATCATGCCAAACGCCTAATTGTGCAAGGTGATACCATCCTTTTCCCTGACGAAGGCAATTTTGAGGAGAAAAAATCCCTAATAGCTGAAAAATTAAAACAAGAAATTAACAAACTGGCTAACAACCCAGTTAAGCCATGACGATAAATGGCAGCTTTTAAAAAGCTGCGCATAAGAATCCCACCCGTCAACGCAATCAAAGATTGCTGACGGGTCCAGGGAACCTTGTTGTATTCACAATAAAAAATGCAGCCTGTTAAATTTAACGGGCTGCATTTTTTCCTGCCGTATATCCTGAAGACCAGGCCCATTGTAGGTTAAAGCCACCACATTTGCCGTCAATATCTATTAGCTCTCCGGCAAAATATAAGCCTGGCACTAGCTTGGATTCCATAGTTTGAGGGTTTATTTCATTTGTATTAATCCCACCAGCCGTAACCTGTGCGCTAGTCCAGCCTTTTGTTCCTCTAATCTTCATGCGCCAATCCGTAAGGATTCGGCAGATTTTCTCTTGCTCCTCACCAGATAAGCTGGCTGCAGGACGTTTTAGATCAGTAAAGCCAGCCTCAGTTAAGATTACTGGGATCAGCCGCTTATTGATTAAACCTACTAGGCTGAAGTCTAAAGGCTTATTGCCACTTAACTTAAAACGGTTCTCCAAGAGCCGCCGTAACTCGGCTAGGGACATTGTATCAATGATGGTGATTTTTAACTCAGGTTTCTGTCCTTTTTGCAGTAGCTCGCCGGCTATTCTGCTAAGTTGGAGAATTGCTGGACCCGAGACGCCATAATTGGCAAAAAGGATATCTCCCCTATCCAGAGCCAGGTTTTTTCCTTGGTGAATAATCTCTGCTGTTCCGACAAACTTCACGCCTTCAATCCGCTTAAAAAATTTGCCATCCAACATTATTTGCACCAAAGCAGGGAAAATATCTGTTCTCGTATGACCGAGCTTAGTAACCAAATCATAAGCTTTACCGTCAGAGCCACTGGAGGGCAAAGCCTTACCTCCGGTAGCAATAATAACACTATCACCCTTATATTGCTGACCATTTTCTAAACTGATTACAAACCTATCCTGCTTTTTGGTAAGGTCTACAACATTAGCCTCTGTGACAATATTTACTCCTAAATCTTGCAGTTCATAAAGCAAAACATCTAATATGCTCGAAGCCTGATCGGACATAGGGAAAACCTTGCCCTGCTCCTCGACCTTTGGTTGAATACCTAATTCACTAAAAAAACGCAAAGTATCTTCTACTGTAAAAGTCTTTAGAGCGTCTTGAGCAAATTGAGGATTCTCTCCGCTAAAGCAAGTTATATCAGCATTCACATTCGTAAAGTTGCAACGGCCATTACCAGTAGCTAGGATTTTCTTTCCTACCCGTGGGTTTTTCTCCAGAATAGTTACCGTTACACCTAGGCGCTTAGCGGAAATTGCAGCCAACATTCCGGCTGCCCCTCCTCCGATCACCAGAATATGCTTATTTTTCTTCATAGCAACCTCGCAAAATCACTAAATTTCTTGCCTTTTAATTAGTTTACCACAAAAATCCTTACAAAAAGCAAAATGCTCTATTAAACCTTTTGGTTGGTAACCGCTCATACACAAATTTCGGACATTTAAGACTAAATTCGAGCCATCCAATATAGTGATCCAATATAGTACATAACTGCATTAGGATTTTAATTCCTAACTATAAGAATAAGCCGGCTATATATGGGAATTATAGCCGGCTTTTTGTAATGAAAATATCCACTAAGCCCCTTTGGTTTTTCGACCCCGTTTTGCTTTAGTATCCTGCTTTACTTCTTTCTTGGATTTGTTTTTCTCGATACTGGCTTTTAAGGCATCCATCAAATCCACCACATTATTAGGCCCCTCCGCTTGCGGAGCCACGATCTCCTTGCCAGCTATTTTGGCTTCGATTAATTCCCGTAATCTCTGCTGATACTCATCGTGATAGGCCGCCGGATCAAAAGGAGTATCCATAGATTGGATAAGTGTAGTAGCCAGCTTAAGCTCAGCTTCTGTCGCCTCCGGTTTCTGATAGCTTTTCGGCAGATCCTTAATGTCTTCTTCGTAGTACATTGTCGTAAGCAGCAAGCCGTCTTCCCGGGGAATTATAGCCAGTAGAGTTTCCTTGGAGCCTAGAACAGTTTTCCCGATGGCAACCTTTCCTTCGGCCAAGAGGGCAGCTCGCAGAAGCTCAAAAGCCTTTTCCCCACCTACTTCAGGAACTGTATAGTAGGTTTTATTATAGTAAATCGGAGATATCTCTTTCAGTTGGGCAAAGTGCAGGATCTGGATGGATTTATCCTTTTCAGTTTTGATCTTCTCAATTTCTTCATCGGTAACAACTACATAATGATCTGGATCATATTGATAGCCTTTGATTATATCTTTGGCAGTTACCTCCTTATTACAATGGCCGCAAACCTTTTTGTACCTTATCCGCTGCTGGTCTTCCTTATGTAGCTGGTTAAAACGGATATCATTATCCTGGGTTGCCGTGTACATAGCAATAGGAATAGCCACTAAGCCAAAGGAGATTACAGATTTATGTGCCACAGCCATAAAAACACCTCACCGCATCGCTTTAGGCTTAGTTTAACCCGGTATAGAGTTAACTTATGCAAATACCTCATCCTTGGTGATGTCGAGTAATTGTTTTAGAGTTGTGACACCCATTTGGGAGTTTTGGTAGATAAAATTTAGCAGTTCTGCATTGCCATTCATTTACTTCACCTCAATGAATAACATCTTCCTCCCATCCTTTACTTACATTAACCCATTCTTGAAAACCCGTATATTGCTCCAACTCCGGAATAGTTAGTTCAATAGCACTATTACTACTACCACAGGCCGGGAAAACCGTATCAAATCTCTTTAAGGACTCATCAAGATAGATTGCTACTCCTTCATTTACAGCAAAGGGACAGACACCACCGACAGCATGTCCAACTTCAGCCAAGGTTTCTTCCGGCGAGAGCATTTTGGCCTTCACGCCGAATTGGGCTTTGAATTTGGCATTATCTACTTTGGCATCTCCAGCCATCACAATCAGAATACCTTTATCTTTCACTCTAAAGGATAAGGTTTTTGCAATTCGCTTACCTTCACAATTCAATGCCTGGGCCGCCAATTCCACCGTGGCACTAGATACATCAAACTCCATAATCTTATCTGCCATGTCCCATTGATCGAAATAAGCTCTAACCTTTTCAATCGACATTTTTCTGTGTCACCTCTGTTGCTTATAAATAACTAAAAATTATCTATGATAATATCACATTGCTCGGCTATTTTCATTTCTCTAAAATAGCGATTTTCTAAGGGAATCCATTCATTAAGAAATCTCCCTAACTTACAAGGCCCATCTCTTTGTAAAATCCGCTTTTCTTGCTCCTCAGCACTTATATCCATAAATATTTTCAAATCATAGGCAGCTATTAAGATGGGATGCATACTGTAAACCCCTTCAATTATGTTCAATTTCTTAGCTTGGACCACAATTTCCGGCCCAAATTGATCCACTTGACAATCATAGGGTCGATAGCTAAATTGGCCGCCCCTTTTTAACCCTGCTATTACTTCCTCCTTAAAACGCTGGTAATCCACGTTTCCACCGACTTCCCGCAGGCGATCTACAGTTCTTAACCAAGAGGGCAGAAAGAAATGATCCAGCGGCAGGATATTACAAGCGTAAGCCTCACTAAGCTGCAAAGCTAAAGTGCTTTTTCCGGCACCGCTTTTGCCGTCAATGGCTACCAATACTAGTTCCTTAACTGCTAACAGCTTGTCAATTTCCTTGAATATTGCCTTAAGTTTATTCATTCTCAATAAATTTGGCCTTTCTTAAACTCAAAATCACTAATGGTATCACAATAATCTGGATAATGATTCCTGGAAGTGCATTTATGAATGCCCCACTGAGGAAAAGCACCCAAGTAAAGCTTGAGCCTTGCAGGCCAAAGATGAAAATGCTAGCAACCCCCCAGATTATCCGGCCACCAAACATAGCTATTAGCAAGGAAGGTAAAATAGCGCTATTTTTTCTGGAAAATAGTTTAAATATGACTCCGGTAAGGAGACCATAAGCAGCTAATTCAAAAGCCATAGCTACCGCTATAGGAATCATCGGCGGCGATCCGAAAAGCACACTTCTCAATAGCGGTGTCACAAAGCCAATTAAGAGACCATAAGGCCAACCGCAGACAAAGCCACAAAGAAGCACTGGAATATGCATCGGTAACAACCGACTACCCACACTGGGGATTTGACCTGTCAAAAAGGGTAAGACAAGACCAAGAGCAAGGAATAGTCCTGCTAAAACCATTTTTTTAGTAGATAACTTCATGTACTTAATCTCCTTATATATGATTTACAGTTCTAATGAAAGAATATTCTCTGTTGTATGCTCATTATGATACCTTTCTCGGGGTACTAAGGTCAATAACCTAACGGAGATCTGTAATCATTCCTTATAATATTGCACCAATAACCCCTGAGCCTCATATTGTACTATGAGAAAAAGTTATAGGTGGGAAACTTTGTGAACCGAACCTATACTTAGGTGTGCCTAAGTGCTCATACCCTTCGCGCTAGACGAAGAGTTAATATTGGGGACTAGTAAAGGAGTGAATATATAATGGACTGCAAATTAATGCCCCTCCACTTGCTGCCTATTGGGAGCATAGGCAGAATTTTTAATTTAACTGCGGCGGAAAGCACCCGCAGAAGAATGCTTGACTTAGGCTTCATTAGAAATACCCTGGTGGAAGCCTTACAAAGAAGTCCTTCTGGAGATCCTACTGCTTATCAGGTCCGCGGCGCAGTTATTGCTCTACGCTCAGAAGAAGCCGCCAATATTATCGTGGAGATTTGCTAACTTAAAAGGAGCGAGCCTTAATGGGACTTACATACCAGTCTACCAGACTAGGTTCATTAAAGAATACTATCATCAAAGATTATGACTCCAAGGATCTAATTATTGCCTTGGCTGGAAACCCTAATACTGGCAAAAGTACTGTCTTTAACAGCCTCACAGGACTAAAACAACATACTGGCAACTGGCCGGGCAAAACAGTTACTAATGCTCAAGGTAGCTATCGGTATAAAGAAAATAACTTTGTCCTAGTAGATTTGCCAGGCACCTACTCCCTATTTGCCAACTCTGTTGAAGAGGGGGTGGCCCGGGATTTTATCTGCTTTGGCCAGCCCGACGCCACTGTAGTAGTACTAGACGCAACCTGTCTGGAGAGAAATCTTAATCTGGCCCTGCAAATCTTGGAGATAACTGATAAAGTCGTAGTTTGCGTTAATCTCTTAGATGAGGCAAAACGGAAGAAAATTAGCATCGATCTAGCAAAGCTCTCCGCTAGATTAGGTGTTCCCGTGGTAGGCACTAATGCCAGGGATGGCGTTGGCCTTACAGAGCTTAAGGAAGCCATCTTACAAGTAGCCACTGGTAAAACCTCCACGAGGCCTCTTCGTCTGACTTATCCACCGGCAATTGAGGAAGCCTTATCTCAATTAATACCGCTACTGAACAAACTAATTAAGGAAAATTCCTCCCAGATCAATACTCGTTGGCTAGCCTTAAGGTTTTTGGATGAAGACAAATCTTTCTTCGAAACTGTTAAGGAACATATCGATTTTGACTTTAGTCTCAATACAGAATTAATGGTCGAATTAGAGAAATTGCAGTCTGCATTTACAGAAGACCCATCAAGCAGCAATATTATCGATCAACTGGTAGAAAGCATAGTGGTCACAGCCGAGGACATCACAACTGAGACAGTTAGTCATACTGACCAACAATACAATGCCTTTGACAGAAAGCTTGACCGAATCCTTACTTCCAAAGCCCTAGGTATTCCCTGTATGCTGGCTCTGCTGGGGATAGTGTTCTGGCTGACCATAAAAGGGGCAAATTACCCATCTGAACTATTAGCTACAGGCTTTGCTTATCTGGAGAATTTACTCAGCAGAATATTATTGGCCTGGGGCGCCCCCTCTTGGCTCCATGGCATTTTGGTTCTGGGTGTTTTTAAGACCTTGTCCTGGGTTGTTTCCGTAATGTTACCGCCTATGGCCATTTTCTTTCCTCTTTTTACCTTGTTGGAGGATTTAGGCTACCTACCTCGAGTAGCCTTTAACTTGGATAATTTCTTTAAAAGAGCCTGTGCCCACGGCAAACAAAGTCTTACTATGTGCATGGGCTTTGGCTGTAACGCCGCCGGGGTTATTGCCTGTCGGATTATCGATTCACCTCGAGAACGCTTGATTGCTATCATTACTAATAATTTTGTACCCTGTAACGGCCGCTTCCCCCTCTTGATAGCGCTATCTACTATTTTTATTGCTGCTAGGATGGGAAGGCTTACTAGTATAGGAGCAAGCTTAACTGTTTTGGCTTTGATTATCCTAGGCGTTTTCCTCACTTTGGCTGTATCCAGAGTCCTCTCCCAGACTATCCTAAAAGGCTTGCCCTCCTCCTTTACCTTGGAACTACCGCCTTATCGCAAGCCTCAAATTGGCAGGATTATTGTCCGTTCTATTCTTGACCGCACTTTGTTTGTTTTAGGCAGAGCTATTGTAGCTGCAGCACCTGCCGGAGCAATTATCTGGCTAATGGCCAATATAACCATTAATGATCTTAGTATTCTTAATCATTGCGCTAATCTGCTCAATCCCCTGGCCTACTTAATTGGTCTGGACGGTTTTATTTTGATGGCTTTTATCTTAGGACTACCTGCCAATGAAATCGTTATTCCGATTTTAATTATGAGCTATCTGTCTCAAGGCACCATGCTGGAATTAGAATCCTTAGAATCAATGCGAAAGCTTTTTCTGGCTAATGGTTGGACTTGGCTAACAGCCGTCTGTACTATGCTTATTGCCCTTAATCACTGGCCATGTGCCACCACTTTACTTACCATCCGACGGGAAAGCCGAAGTCTGAAATGGACCTTCGTCTCTTTTATTGTTCCTACCATTACCGGTTTTTTACTTTGTTTCATCGTGACCCAGTTGGCCCGTTTCTTCGGTCTAGCTTAAGAAAAGGAGGTCTACATTAGTGGCTACAGAAGACAGTCAATTCTATACAGCCCGTGGCTATGCTCTACTTAATCAGGATGACAGCATTCTTACCCCTTCCATGGAGGATTATTTGGAGATGGCCTACCGATTAGGCAATGAAAAGGGCTATACCCGGATCAGTGACCTGGCTGAAGCCCTTAATGTACAGCCTCCTTCAGCCAGTAAAATGGTGCAAAAGCTAGCTGAGGGAGGATACATTATCTATGAAAGATACGGAGTTATCGAATTTACCAAGAAGGGACTAGAAACTGGAGCTTATTTACTCCAACGACACAGGGCAATTGAGGAATTTTTGCAAGTCTTGGGGGTTAAGGATAATATTTTAGCCGATACAGAAAAAATTGAACACAATATAAGTGCAGAAACCTATCGACAAATTACAATCTTTCTTAGATTTATGAGGGAATCACCAGAATACAAGCTGGCATTAGAAAAATATCAAATTAAGCTAGCTCAAAAAAATCTCTAGCTACCTGTTTGCATCTGAAAATATTTTTGTGGACCATATAAGGTAAAGCTACCGTTGGTGAACATAATATTTCTCTTCATTTTTACTTGAATAGTATTCAACAGCTTAGTTAACTCCGCCCTCTCATTTTCTTCCATTATGAACTCAACACCGTATTTATGTAACTTTTCTTCGCTTTCCTCTTCCCAAACAATATGACCTTTAAGTACTAGCTTTTTCCTCTGTAGGCGAGTAGAAATTTGGATAATAAACTCTCTCTGCACAGGTAACTGTAAATCAGAAATAAAACATAAGCCTCCTGGACCGATATTTCTAATCAAGATATTGGTTTTGCCCACATTAACATTTCTGCCGTTGATCATCAGAATAGTTAAAGTGCCTTCCAACAACAAAGCAAAATGTAAACGGAAGTATTTACGCCTGTTTATTAAACTTTTTTCTCCATGAGTTGCTTGGTTCGGAAGGCTTTTTCCTTGGCTTAAAATTTTTTCAAAATCAGTTTTAGGGGCTGGCTTTCCGTATAAATAACCTTGTCCAGCATAGCAATTTAACTCTTTTAAGTAGTTATATTGCTCCACTTTATCAATACCTTCTGCTACCAAGTTAATATTAAGTCCGTTGGCTATATATATTATGGCTTTAGTAATTACAGCAGAGCTATCATCTCTCACTATATTACTAATAAATGTTCGATCTATTTTTATAATATCAATATCAAAGTTCTTTAGATAGCCTAAGGAGGAAAAGCCTGTCCCGAAGTCATCCAGAGCTACTTGAATCCCTAGCTTTTGTAAGCTGCGAATATCAGAGCTTACTTTTTCGGCCATTTCGATTAAGGCACTTTCAGTAATCTCAATGATCAAGAAATCTGGTTCTAAGTTATATTTCTCTAAAGTGGTTCTAATTCTTTCTACAAAGTTATTG